>ENA-OSEO01000438-OSEO01000438.1-sediment-metagenome-genome-assembly--contig:-NODE-438-length-106951-cov-7.007429_pt1 | contig 106951 bp, 101 predicted proteins | sample MGYA00237883_ERZ534232 | MGnify/ENA metagenome assembly ERZ534232
CTGATGTCAGCAGAATCAAATCCTGTTTCTATATCATATCAGATTCAGGAACTTAAAACACTCACCCGTCATCGATTTCGCTTGATTTCTCAGCAGACCAAGCTCAAGCAAAGCGTCTCCAGGTTGGTTGACATCCTCTTTCCGGAACTGCCTTCTGTCTGCTGCTCAGTCACCCAAGTCTCCATAAAGGCATTGCTGCTCGAGTTGAATGGGGTTCGGCAAATCGCTGCTTGCCGTATTGATCGATTGGCAAACATTCTGGCCAAAGCCTCCCATGGACGCTACGGCCGCGAAAAGGCTTTGGAAATCAAGGCTTTGGCTCAACGTTCAATCGGCTCCAACAGTCCGGCCACGGCCCTTGAACTGCGGTTGACACTGCAGCAACTGGATTTCCTCCAGCTGCAAATCCGGGACCTTAACAAGGCGATTCAGGCAGCGGTGGCATCCACCCAGTCTCCTCTGCTCACCATTCCCGGCATCGGAATAATCCTGGCCGCCATTATCCTGTCTGAAATCGGGGATATTCATCGTTTCAGTTCGCCGGATAAGCTGCAGGCTTTTGCCGGACTGGATCCTTCAACATATCAGTCAGGAAAATTTAAGGCAGATCGGACACCGATGGTCAAGCGCGGCTCAACCTATCTGCGTTGGGCATTGATACAGGCCGCACGCCAGGTCACTTTGCACTGTGAATCCTTCCGTCGCTATTTGGCGGTCAAGCTGGCACAAGGGAAGCACTATTTCGTTGCCCTGGGCCACCTCGCTAAAAAACTCATACGTGTCATATTCCGGTTGATGACTGCCAACGAGGTTTTTGTTCCTCAATCATAGCTAAGGCCTATATTCCTCTGTCAGGCTTGAACCTTAGGTTCAGGTCTTTTCAGCATGTGTGACTAACATTGCACATTCCGGCAAGTGGCCGCAACATTTTTCTAGATTATTGCTTGACTTCACATAGTCAGTCTTTCATTTATGTCTTCCGGCGCCGCCGCCGCGTGTGCCGCCGCCGCCGCCAAAACCGCCGCCCCGGGAACTGCCTCCAAAACCGCCAAATCCCCCAAAACCCCCGGAGGATCTGCGCCCGGTACCGCCGCCCCGGGAACTGCCGCCGCCGCCGCTGCTGCGAGGACGGCTTCCGCTGCTGCTGCCGGAGCCTTTGCTGCGGCTGCTGCGGCCAGCGCCGCTGGTCAGCCGCCCCAATAGAAAGGGCCAAAACCAGCCGCCCAGTCCGCCGGAGGCGCCGCCGGATTTTGTATCCTCGTCCCGGTCATCGTCATAGGCATCCGGAGGCTTGTCTCCCGTGCGCCAGGTCCGGTCGGATCGGACCGGACCGCCCAAGGGGGAAGTGCGCCGCGCTTCGCTTCTCTGGCGTTTCTTGGTCTGACGGTTGATATAACTGAAGATAAAGATGATCACCAGGGCGATCAGCAGGGCATTGTCAAATTTTATACCGGTGCTTTCATTGCGGACTGGCTCCTCCCCTTCGCCGCTGTCAACGGCGCTCACGCCGGAGGAATCGAACCGGATACCGTAGATGCTCTCCATCTGGCCGATCAGGGCGTCGAAGGTTTTATGCACGCCGGCATCATAGTCGGCTCTGGCAAAATCCGGCTCAAGATATTCCTGGAGCAATCCATCCAAGGTGCCGCTGCTCAACGTCTTTTCCAGGCCCTTGCCCTGGACGATCCAGTAGTTCTCTTCCCCGATCACCAGCAGCAGCAGGACGCCGTTGTTTTTGTCCTTGTCTCCGATCTGCCACTGGTTGAACATCCGGTAGGCATAATCCTCGATTTCCGCCCCATCCAGAAAGTCCACGGTGGCGACCACGATCTGCGCGCCGGTGGCCTGATACAGCGCATCGTTAAAATGGATGATGTGGTCTTCGGTCTCCCTTTCCAGGACATTGGCGAAGTCCGCCACATAATAGAGCTCCGACGGGGACGGGATGCTGATGGCGCCGTCCATCGGCAGCGCAGGGCTCAGGAATAAAAGCAGCAGGCCAAGCCATGCGGCAGATTTTTTCCAAAGGTTCCGATCCATAGGGTGCTTCAAAGACGGCCACCTCCTTGCCTCAGTTTATTCTGCCTCCCCAGCAGAGCCAAAGGGCTGGTTCACGGGTTCATTGGAAGAGCTCCAGGGGGCGGATGAAAACCAGCCTGCCCAGCACGTTGGCCGGGAAAGCCTTCAGAACGCTATTGAATTCCACCGCCAGCTTGTTGTAGGGGTCGTGGCTGATAGTGTCGTTGCGGGAGTTGAACTCGGCATACAGCTTGTCCGGATAGGGTGCATCCACCGACGACAGGCTTCTGCCTTTCAAGGCATCATACAGGTCCTTCGTCGCCAGGGACATGGCTTCATTGGCCTCGTATTTCGACGCAGGGCCCTCCGCCGCCTCCAATTGACTGCGTGCAGCCAAGACCTGCTCCAGAAGCGGGTCCCCCTCCGGCAAATACTTCCGGCCGATGGTTACCATATTATAGGCGAGGGCCAGGCGCTCGTTCAGGTCGCTCTGGATGCCAATGCCGTCACCAGCCTCTCCCGCCGTAAACACCGCTTCCGCTTTACCCTGAAGCTTCGCCAAGCTTCGGTGGGTTCCGGTGAGGGCGGAAAACAAGATCAGAAAAACCATGGCCAGTATGCCGATGTTTTTACGATACAACCAATTCATCGAATCCCCCCTGTATGGCCGCCGCGGATCAACCGCGGATGTCCAGCAGCTTTTGTTTCAGTTCCCCCTCGATACGGCCCAGTTCCTGTTCGGCCAGCCGGCGTTTCTGCCGTCCTTCTTCCTGGATCCTGACCACTTCGTCCAGGGTGGTGATCAGATCCTGGTTGGTTTTCTTGAGGGTTTCGATGTCCACGATTCCCCGTTCGGCTTCCTTGGCGGTTTCAATGGTGCCCATCTTGAGTTTTTCCGCATTCTCTCTCAGCAATTCATTGGTCACGTTGCTGACCTCGCGCTGGGCTTCCATGGCTTCCTTGGAATGGGCCAGCCCCAGGGCCAGAACCATCTGGCTCTTCCATAGGGGAATGGTGTTGACCAGACTGGACTGGATCTTTTCCGCCATCAGGGTATCGTTGTTCTGGATCAGACGAATCTGGGGGGACATCTGGATGGAAACCATCCGGGTCAGCTCCAGGTCATGGATCTTCTTTTCAAAACGGTCGCACAAATTAGCCAGGTCGTTGGCGGCCTGGGCATCCTCCGGCAGTCCGCTGGCTTTGGCCTTGGCGGAAAGCTCCGGCAGGATCGTCGCCCGGACCTGTTCAAGCTTCTGCTTGCCGGCGATGATGTACATGGCCAGCTCCTTCAGATACCCTAAGTTCATGTCGTACATTTTATCCAGCATGGCGATGTCTTTCAGCAGCTGGATCTGATGGTTCTCCAGGACGTTGCAGATCTTGTCCACATTGACTTCCGCCCGGTCATATTTTGCCTTCATGGCAGCCACCTTGTTGGTGGCTTTTTTGAAAAATCCGAAAAAGCCTTTGTCTTCATCATCCACGTCGAAGCCCTTCAGCTCCACCACCAGATCGGCGATCACATTGCCCACTTCGCCCAGATCTTTGGTGCGAACGCTGGTCAGGGCGGCTTCCGAGAAGCCGGCGATCTTCTTCTGGGCAGCGGCGCCGTACTGCAGGATCTGGTTGGCGTTCTGGACGTCGATCTTCTCCGCAAAGGATCGTACCATCTGCTGTTCCTCAGCGGAAAGAATCCTCTCGTCCAGGACCACCGGCTCGACCTCCGGCTTGGTCTGCAGAGGTGCTGCCGCCCCAGCCTGGATCAAAGCGGCTTCCTTTTCCGGTTCAAGGGTCAGGGACGGCACTTCGATCACCGCATCAGGGGTCAGGGTCAAGACATTTTCTTCCTGGGAATTGCTCATCAGGTTCGCCCTCCTTTTTCGGTTCGGCTTGATTTAAAGCTTTAGTTCGATCTTATCGGGTCCTGACAGCGAAAATTCATCGCCCGTCAGGCCTTCCTGGGCCAGCATGCCCTCCAGCACTGTAATATCGGTGGAAATATCCAAAGCTTGGTCCTGGAACAGGCGGTCCAGCTGTTTTTCAAAAGCCTTGATCACCGTGGTCATGATCGCTTCGATGCGCTGGGTGGTGGCTGTGATGTTCTCTCCCTGGATGGTCTGCCGGGTCAGCTTGTCATATGTGTTGAGCAGCTTCAGGACCGTTGGCAGATAATAATTCAGGAATTTGCGGACATCGGATACTTTACGGGGATTTTCCGCAATGAAATCAAAGATTTTCCGGCTGATCTCTTCCAGCCTGCTGATTTGGTCAGAAATGGCGGGATCCTCGATCCGATCGTTGGCCGCCCGGATCCGGATAAGATAAGCCTGACCCTCTGCGATCATCCGGTCGCTCTCGCCGCTGCCGGTGCGGATCACCGGCTCAGAGACTTCAACCACGACTTTCTTGGGCGGAAACAATTTCCGGCTGACCGCAAAAACCGCAGTCGACAGGACGGTCACCAGGATAAAATCCATGAGCCGGTACAAAGGGAACATCAGGCTGTAGAGCAGCCAGCTTAAGCCCGCCGCATAATAAGGGGCCGCGGATGCCTGCAGTATTTCTTTTTGCACAAATACACCTGCCTTCCTCCAAGAATCGCCATGTTTAAGAGACGATGGTTTCCACACTTACACTATATAATGTTCGTCTCGCATAATCAACCGGATTCTGAGCCGCATCAGAGGCGGCTCCCATTCTCAAAATATATAACAAGAGCCATTCATCGCTTGGCTTCTTCCCTGCTTTCGAAACGAATCATATTGTCAGTGAGCTTTTCCAGAAGCTTCTCCGCCATCCTTTTTTCTTCCTCTGAGAAGCCTTCGAAATAAGCCTCTTCAAGGGCATGGAAAATCCGGCCTGCTCGCTCAAGGGTCTCCGTCCCCTTGGGGGTCAGTGAAAGACAGATGCTGCGCCGATCGACGGGATCCGTTTCACGATGGATCAGCCCTTCTTTTTCCATGGTCAGCAGGGCGCTGGTCACCGTGGCCGGCTCCAGATGGCAGTTGCAGGCCAGGTCTTTATGGCGGCAGCCCTGATGCTCGCCGATCCATCGCAGCAGCGACGGCGCGCCGATGGGGATCCCCTGCTCCGACATTTTGGCGAAGGTCAGACGATAATGGAGGCGGCTGGTCTTGAACAGAAGCTGGATCATCCGATTGATTTTTTGTGCCATGGCTTTGCCTTCCTTTAGATTAGTTAGATGCCGAACTTTTTGATGATTTCAGTGTATATCCCGGCCGGACCGCTGTCAATGCGGGAGGCGGCGGACAAGTCATTGCCGCATGAAAAAAAACAGTCCCGCGCCCCGCCATGGGGTTAAGGACTGCTTTTGGTATTCGTATAAGCGCCTGACATACGGATTCAGCCATCAGGCTGCGGGTCCTCCTATGCTTTTGTCCCGATGATACAGTAAATCCTCCGAAAAGGCCGGACATTCCATTTGCCTCAATATCTGCTATAATCTACTTAAGTCGAATGGATCAGTGGCCGGTTTTATCGCAGTAAAGCGCTCCGCCCACCGCATACTGGGTTTTGTCGATCTCCAGGATGGTGATGTCGATCCCTTCCCGGCGCGCGCCGATGGTTTCCATGATGGCATCGGTCACTTTGGCGACCATGGCTCTTTTCTGGTCCAGGGTCCTGCCCTCAAAAATCTGGATCGTGACTTTCGGCATCGTAATTCCCCCTTCTGATTTTCTTATTCAGTTCAAATTATAGACGGCCTGGTCAGGCCGGTCAATCCAAATACGATATAAAGCTGGTGGGTTATGAAAAGTACTCAAACACCGAAAATCTTCCTTCCCCCAAAAATCAAGGAGCTCTTCTCCCTGTTCGAGGCCGTCGGCTTGCCGGCCTGGCTGGCCGGCGGCTGCTTGCGCGACCTTCTTCTGGGCGCAGAGCCTCGTGACTGGGATTTCGCATCGCCCTTTCCTCCGGAGGAAACGGAACGCCTATTGGTCCGGCAGGGCATCGCGGTGTTTCCCACCGGTCTGGCCCACGGCACCCTGACCTTCCGGTTCGAGCGGAATTCTTACGAAATCACCTCGTTCCGGCTGGACGGGCCTTACGAGGACCATCGGCACCCGACCTGGGTCCAATTCACCTCCAGCTTGCTGGAGGACCTTTCCAGGCGGGACTTTACCATCAACGCCATGGCCTATTCCCCTCAGGGCGGCCTGCAAGACCCTTTCGGAGGCCAGGAAGACCTGAAGGCGAAACGCATCCGCTGTGTAGGCAACGCCGACATGCGATTCCGGGAGGATGCCCTGCGTATCCTGCGCGGAATCCGCCTGGCGGCCCAGCTGGGTTTTGAGCTGGAGCCGGACACAGCCTGGGGGATGGAGGCCCAGGCGGAGCTACTGAAAAAAATCAGCCAGGAACGGATCCGGGACGAGCTGGACAAAATGCTCTTGTCGGAGCATCCGGACATCGCCTTCAAATGGCTCATGGAGCTTGAACTATGGACCTATATCCTGCCGGAAATGGCCGCCTGCATCAATTTTGACCAGCACTCCGATCATCATTATCTGGATATCTACGAGCATACCGTCCAGACCATTCAGAACACGCCGCCCAATCTGGAGCTTCGTCTGGGTGCCCTGTTCCATGACATCGCCAAGCCGTCAACCTTCACCTTGGACAGTAAAGGAAAAGGACATTTTTACGGCCACCAGGATGTGGGCGGCATGATTGCCCGGGAGGCCATGGGGCGGTTGCGTTACAGCAAGGCGCTCCAGAAAAAAGTGATCTTTCTGGTGGAAAATCACATGCTCCATCTCCTCGAATTAAGGGATGTCACGCTGAAGCGCTTTATCAGCCAAGTCCCCAGACCGGTGAAGGAAAATCTTGAGGATCTCTTTCTTCTGATGGAAGCGGACCTGCGAGCCTCCAACAATCAGGCGGAATCCTTGACTCAACTGCAAACCTTCGTACATCGCAGCTATCAGATCCTGGAAAGCGGCTGCCCCTTGACCTTGCGTCAGCTGGATATCAACGGGCGGGATCTGGAGGACATCGGGATCCCTCCCAGGGTCCGGGGCGTCCTTCTGAACCAGCTGCTGGAACTGGTCTTGGCCCAACCCCATATGAACGAAAAAAATCATCTGCTGAAGCATGCTGAAAAATTTCATCAGCAGCTGATCACCGCCAAAATCATCGATGCAGGCCATATGGACCTAGGCTAACACCCCGGTGATATAAAAAAGCCCTGCGGAAGTGCACGCGCCGCAGGGCTTTTGAATGGCCCGAAGGCCTTTATTCATTGCGTATAGCCGTGATGGGACTGAGCTTCGCCGCCCGCCGGGCCGGATACCAGCCGGCTACGATCCCGATCAGGAAGGCAAAGACCAAAGCAAACAGCGCCAGCCAGGGCGGGATCACGGAGATGCGCATGGCTGCTTCACCGGGGGCCGCCATGCCGCCATTAAGCATGCTCCCGGAAAAATGGTTGATCAGGGCAGACAACCCATAACTGCAACCCAACCCCAGAATGCCGCCGGTCACGCCGATCAGCCCGGCTTCCATCAGGAACATCATCCGGACATCGTAGACGCTGGCGCCGATCACTTTCATAACACCGATTTCCCGGGTCCGCTCGTAGATGGACATGACCATGGTGTTGGCAATGCCGATGGAAGCCACCAGCAAGGTGATGGCGCCGATACCGCCCAGGACCGCCTGGATGATCAGGGACTGTTTTTCGATCCCTTCCATATAATCTGCCATGGCATAAATATTGTATCCCTGGTCCCGCAGATCGGCAGCGACGGTGCGGGCCGAGGAAACATCCTTGCAGCGGATCATGATCTGATCATAAGCATCCGGATCCCGGCCGGCCATGCCGGATTCTTTCTGCCACTGGGCTTCCTGGTCGATCTGCTCCTGGCTCATCATGGACTTGTCATTGATGTATTTCCGCCATTTTTTCACGGAGGCCATGGGCGCATAAGCAGAATAGGCATGCTCCTTATATTCGCCTTCCAGGACACCCACCACGATCACCGGCTGTTTTCGCGGCGCCATATCCTGGGAATAGTTGTTCTGCAGCTGCATATAAACGACTTGGTTCAGCATCTCCAGGGAATTGGCCTGTTCCTGGCCGCCTCTCATCATGCCGCCTTCATAGCTCTGGTTGGGATCCCAGAATTGATTGACCACCTGCCAGCCCACCAGAATGTTGGTGCTGTCCGCTTCGGTCAGCATGCGGCCTTCGGCGATGGTATAGGTCATCTTGGAGAATTCCTCCGGATCCACCCCCACCAGCTGAAGATAGCCTTCTTTCTTGCCGTACTTGGCACTGACGCCGACCTGGTAGCTGGGCAAGACGGCCGTCACGCCGGCCATCCCCCGGATCATCTCCACCGCCCCGTCATTGAGGCTCTGTTCCTCGCCCTTGACCTCGCCGGTTTCCGGATCCCAGCTGCGGCCCTGGTTCACGGTGACGATGTTCAGGTCGCCCCAGGATTCCATATTGGCCCGCATGGACCGGTCCAGTCCGATCCCCAGGGACAGCATGACCACAATGGCCATGGTGCCGATAAAGACTCCGATGATCGTCAGGATTGCCCGGACCTTGCGGCGAAACAAATTGCTGTAGGCCATCCGAACAATATCGAGCTTATTCATCAAAGAATTCCTCTTTTGCTTTTCTCTTGATCTTCAGGATATAGCCGGCTTCACCCAGGATCGCCAAGACCAGGAGGATGGACAGCCAATGCTGCTTCGCCCGGTCCAGCAAACCGATGCCACCCTCGATGGGCTTTCCGTCCGGCCCCAGCATCTCGCCGTCCGGGCCCGCCATGCCGCCCTCGCCCATCTCAGGCTCCATCATGGCCATGACCTGCATGGTGAAGGGATGCTCTTCGGTGACCGTCTGGTTGTTGTTGTCCGTATACGAGAAAATCAGTTTGCCTTCCAAGGTTCCTTCTTCCTGGGGAATGATCATGCTGGCGTAGGAATTGGTGGCGCCGATAGCCAGTTTCGCCAGGTACATGCTGGCGTCCTGAGCTTGAAAATCACCTTCCAGGCTGACGGTGAATTCCGTCAGATCCACTTTTCCCGCATTGGCGAATTCCGCCGTGACCGGGACCGGCTGTCCGGCAAAACCCTCCGAAGGAATGTTCAGCGTCATGACCTGCAGCTTGGCTTGCTGGGTCACCGGGATATTGACGTTGTCGGAGACGGTCAAGTCCGTCTTGCTGCCCTTGTCGTCCTCATATTTGATGATGACCGGCACGATGTAGGTTTTGGCCGCGGCGCCCGGATCCACATACAACGTAATGGTTTTGCTGACAATGGTTTTTCCGGCGATCATGTCCAGGTGGAAGGTGTTGCTGGAATTAACGGGTGAGAAAACCGTGCCGCTGCTGGTTCCCGTATCCGTCTGGATATCCTGCACCCCGAAGGAAATCAGAATGTTCCGGACCGGTTTGAGGTTCGTGTTCTCAATAGCCAGGGTCAGGTCGATCCGGTCGCCGGCCAGGACCTGGTCTTTGGACAGGGTGTATTTCTTGATGATCACCCGGGGGATGGCGCCGTTGCCGGCCGTGCTCTCTGTGGGCAGCGGCAGGAACAGCTCCTCGGTATTGTCCGCCAAGGCCACACTGCCGTTGGCATAGCTGTAGCCGGTGCTCAGCTTGATGCTGTTGCTGCTCCGCCCTTCCAGCGCCCGCAGCTTGAAGTCGACCCCCACCGTGTCATTGGTATAGATCTTGGCGATTTCTTTTTTGTTGCTGATGTCCATGACCTCAAAATTGTCGCCGCCGTCCAGTTTGAACTGGACGTTGCGCAGATCATAGATCAGGCTGCTGTTCTTGACCATGATGCGGATGCCGAAGCCGTTGAGCACATCCGGCTCTTTGTCCAGAAGAATAATATCCTGGACTGCCAGCGTGGGCTTGACGCTGGTGAAGGTGGTGCTGACGCTGCTCATGGCCGTATAAGTGCCACAAGGCTGCATGGTGGCGTTCTGGCAGGTGATATGGCCAATCAGGCGATAGGTTTTTTCCATGGCTGTGTCCGCGCCCACCGAGAATTTCACCGCTAGAGTCGCCGTGCCGCCCTCATCCAGCAGGGTGATGGTTTCCGGCGGGGTGAAGGTGAAAGGGCCTTCCGAAAAATCTGACATCCCTTCGATGGAGGCATCGAAGGTCAAGTTGAAAGCGGGCTTGTTGCTGATGTTCCGGATCGTGTAGACCATGGTGAATTCTTCTCCGATCACCGCCGGGTCCTGACGGGTCAGTTCCACCGTCAGGATCGGGTTGATGGAATCCGTCACATCCACCAGGGCACCGTACGCGGGCAGGCTCCCTCCCAGCAGCATGGTCAGCATCACGGCCAGCGCCATGCCGGCGCGACCTTTTTTAAACAGAGCTGTCATATCCTCTCTCCTCGTCTTTCGTCGTTTTGGCCGGGGCCTTCCGCCTGGGCTTCCTCATCCTTGACCGTGTGGTCAAACACCGTGACCTCTCCGGTCTGTTGGTTGAGGATCTTGTTGATCTGACCGTCCCGCATATAGATGATGCGGTCTGCCTGTTCCGTCAATTCCTCGTTGTGGGTCACCATCACCAGGGTGACCCCTTTCTCCCGGACCCGTTCGATCAGGATATCCATGATCTCCTTGGTGTTTCGGGTATCCAGGTTGCCGGTGGGCTCATCCGCATACAGGATTTTGGGATTGTTGATCAATGCCCTTGCAATGCTGACCCGCTGCTGCTGGCCGCCGCTCATTTCCGTCGGTTTGTTCTTCAGCCGTTGGCCAAGCCCGATCTGCGTCAGCAATGCCTTGGCCTGTTTCTCCCGGCGGCTTTTCGGCATCCCGTCAAACATGAGCGGCATGGCTACATTTTCCACGGAGGAAAAGGTGGGCACCAGATTATAGGCCTGAAAAATAAAGGCCATATAACGGCGCCGGAATAAAGCCATGTCGCTTTCCTTGATTTTGTTGATGCAGACCCCCTTGACGAAAATGTCTCCCTTGGTGGGTTTTTCCAAGCCGGCGACCATGTGAAGTAAAGTACTTTTACCGGAACCGGAAGGGCCCAAGATGCAGATGAACTCCCCGGCGTCGATGGACAGGTCCACCTCTTTGACGGCCGTGATGATTTCATGCCCTAAACGGTACTTCCGAGTCAGCCCTTTGATTTCAATGAGCGGTGCCAAAGTCCAGCCTCCTCGCCAATATTTCATATTCCATACTATAGACGAGGGCTATTGGGAATAAGTTCCATCCAAAATCGATTTTACCAGATTTTTCATGTCATTTTTTTCTGCAACCTTGGTATGGCGGATCTCCCGTTTGTCCAGTCCGGCCAAAGAGGGATGGATGGGGATCCCGGCATATCCGGAAAGCGCCTCAAGGATCATCAGCTCGTCCAGTCCCTCCGGCGCCTTTTCATCGCCCAGGGCTTCCATCACGCTCTTGCAGAATTTGAAGGGGCTGGCGGTGGCATCCAGGACCGACAAGGTTTCATCGCCCGTGGCCTGACGGTATTGCTCGTAGACCGCCGCACCCACAGCGGTGTGAGGATCCAGAACATAGTGGTAGGTCTTGAACACCTTGCGGGTCTGTTCCGCCGCTTCCGCTTCATCGGCAAAACCGGCCCAAAGGATCTCCCTCATTTTGGCCAGCAAGGGCGCATCCACCTGGAATCTGCCCTCCCGGTTCAGCCCTTCCATCCAGGCGCTGACCTTCGCTCCGTCATGGCCGGCCATCTCGAAAAGGAACCGCTCCAGATTGCTGGAAATCAGGATATCCATGGAGGGACTCTGGGTCTTATAAAAAGGACGGTTCCGGTCGTAGATCCCGGTTTCGAAGAAATCCGTCAGAACCTTGTTGGTATTGGAGGCGCAGATCAGCTTGCCGATGGGCAGACCCATGGACTTCGCGTACCAGGCCGCCAGAATGTTGCCGAAATTGCCGGTGGGCACCACAAAATTCAGGGGATCCCCCATGTGGATGCAGCCGGCGTCGGTAAGGGATAGATAGGCATAGAAGTAATACACGATCTGGGGCGCCAGACGCCCCCAGTTGATGGAATTGGCAGAGGACAGCTGTTGGCCGGCGGCCGTCAGCGCACGAGCCAGCGCCTGATCTCCGAATATTTTCTTGACGCCGTCCTGGCAATCGTCAAAATTGCCCTTGATGGCCACCACATAGGTGTTGTCCCCGTCCGTGGTGCTCATCTGCAGCTCCTGGACTTTGCTGACGCCCTGATGAGGATAAAACACCACGATCCGGATGCCGGGTACGTTTTTGAAGCCTTCCAGAGCCGCCTTGCCGGTGTCGCCGGAGGTGGCCACCAGGATCAGCACCTGTTTTCCGGAGCCTTCTTTGATCAGCGCCTTGGAAAGAAGATGGGGCATGATCTGAAGCGCCATATCCTTGAAGGCCGCCGTCGGTCCGTGCCACAGCTCCAGCACGCCGCCCATATCTTCCAGGAGCGTGACCGGTGCAATGTCTTCGTGGAAGAAGTTTTTCCCGTAGGCCTTGTCCGCGCACTCCTTGAGCTCTTCCTCGGAATAGTCGTCCATATACAGTTTCAGGATCTCGCAGGCCAGTTTGGGATAATCCAGCCCCTCCATAGCGGCGATTTCCGGCAAGGTCAGCCTGGGGATCTTTTCCGGGACAAACAGGCCGCCCTGGGGCACCATGCCAAGATAGATTGCCTGGGACGCCGTCACCGGCGGATGGTTTCCTCTGGTACTGATATACATTCGATGCTCACTCCTCAATTCGTTTTCATCAAGCTGTCATAAACAGCCCCCAGCACGCTCAGAAGCTGCCCGTAGTTGGGGACCGCATTCAGATCCTGGCAATACTCCAGGACCACCTGGCTTAAAATCCCGTTGTTTTCGAGATAGGCTCGGGCCTCCGCAGGGGCCATGCTTTTTCCGGTGATGCCAAAAGCGGCTTTCTGGAACATTTCCCCCACCGTGACTTGCTCGGAGACTTCCACCGTCCGCTCCGGGATCTGACCGGCCCGCTCCCGGACCAGGCGAAGGACCTTGTTTAATTTATTCTGAAGCGCCCATTTGGTGATTTCCTTTTCGAGGCGATAGTCATTGCTGTAGCCGCCTTCGGTCAAGCCCAATTCCCGCATGGTCCGGACACCGGGATAAGCCCAGTGGTCCATCACGGCAAATCGGGGCGGATCATAAGCCGTCAGATAAGCCCCCTGGGCTTTCAGCCGGTTCTGGATCCAGGGGATCGCCGTATCCTTCAGCTGGGTCATCTCGCGGAAGGTCTGCTCATGACGGACCGCCCAGACGCAGGCGACGCCGGCTGCTTCCCCCACAGCCATGCCGATCGGGATGACCCGGGCGCTTCCGTGAGGAAGCGAATCATAGGAAGCGCTGCGGCTCACCACCAACAGCTGGTCCACCACCTGAGGCACAATGCAGCGGAAGGGAATGCTGTAGATTTCGGGAGCGCCGATCACATTGCCGTAATTGTTCGGTCCGGTAGGCTGGACGTCCACGGGGTAGCTGCCATGGGCGATCCGATCCCATTGGTCGCGGTTTTCCAGGACATCGGTGATGGTTAGCCGGTATTCACCCTGAATATGACGGGTCTCCCGGACATAAAGCCGGGGTGCCGCATCCACGAAACGGGCGTTTTCAAAGCCCTTGAAATTTTCCCGCATGAATTCAACAATATGGGGGATCTCCTGCCGACCGCGAAGGATGCCAGCGGCTCTGGACAACGGATTCAGGCCGTCGACCCCGAAAATCACCAGGGCATTGATGAGAACATTGCCATTGGCCTGCCGGGCGATGTTCGGGCCTCGGAGACGCATCATCGCATCCGACGGCTGATAGTTCAGGGCAATGTCGCCATATCCCCAGGCGGCCGCCGTATCGGCGCCGCTGTCCCCATTGCCGTCATTCTTCAGGTATTTGATGACTTTGTTCCAGTTGACGCCGGCCAATTCGAAAACCAGCGTCACCCCCTGCCTCAGTCCGGCTTCGCCGTAGTCCTCACCGCCTATGGTGTAAGGCACCCCTGCGGCAGCGGCAACATCCGCGTCCACCGTGGCGTCGATTACCGTCAGAGACCGATAGGTTTTGGCTTTGCCCTCTTCCTGGACCATCAGTCCGGAAATGGTATGCTCCTGCATGACAGGCTTAATGATTTTTGTGTTCAAAAGAACCGTCAGATTGGCTTCAGCCTGGGTTTTCCGCCAGAACCATTCCTTGGCCTCCTCCACATCAAAAGCATTGCCCATGTCATTGTAAAACTCCTGGAAGATTCCCTGGGTCAGAAGGGTGCCGCTTGAATCATGATTCATGTCCAGGAAATTCAGCATTCCCAGAGTCATGAGCCCTCCCAAGGCGGAGGACTCCTCCACCAGCAAGGTTTTCATCCCGTTGCGGGCGGCGGATAAGGCGGCAGCGATCCCTTCCGGTTCTCCCCCGGCCACGATCACATCATAGCCTTCCACCCCATCGATGATCGGCGCTTTCGCCGGTTCAACAACGGCCGGCTCGGCGGGCTGCATCTCATCCGGTCCGGCGGGGGCAGTCGTCGTGACCGCCGGCTCATCCCGGAAGATCCGTTGGATGGATTCCTGAATTCCGCAGCCGCTCAGCAACAGCATGCAGACCAGCAGCCCGGCCAGCAGCCGGAGGGCGGGACGGGCTTTGGTTTGATTTGAATGGGTTGCGAAGTAGGACAGCATGGGCATCTCCTTTGAATAGGTTTTACCGGGATTGGATCTATCCTTGCCTTCATCCCTCATAGGAATACACATTGCATTGGATTGGCAATGTGTATCACAGGGTAGCTATGATCTTTGGATTCCGCTCCGGGTCACGCCTGGTAACGAAGCAGGCAGAGCATGACCTCCCGGGATTGTTCAATATGCTCGAAAGCGGCATTCCGGGCCTCCTTGGGGTTGCGCGCTTCGATGGCCGCCAGGATCTTGCGGTGCTCTTCCAATGCGAATTTCAGCCGGCCGGGCGTGGCAAGGGTCGATGAACGCAGCCGGTAGGTCTGTTCGCGCAGGTCATTGACCAGGTTTTCGATCCGCTTGTTTTTGGATGCCCTGTAAAGCTGGCAATGGAACTGCACATCGATTTCGATGGTCTTTTGCAAATCGGAGCTTTCCCATAAGCTGCTTTCCGTTTCCATGATCTGCCGCAGCGCCTGGATATCCTCATCGGTTGCCCGGACCGCGGCGTTATAAGCAGCCAGCGCTTCCAGGGCAGCCCGGATTTCAAATACATCGTTGACATCCTGTATTGAAAGGGTGGCCACATAAGTTCCCTTTCGGGGAATCACGGCCACATAGCCTTCGGTTTCCAGTTTGCGCACGGCTTCCCGGACCGGGGTCCTGCTTACCGCCATCTCATCGGCCAATTCCGTCTCCATCAGACGTTCGCCGGGTTTGAACTGGTTTTTGATGATGGCTTCCCGGATCGCTTCATAAACGGCCTCTCCAAGAGGCTTGGCACAATTAAAGTCGATCACCAATCGAGGTCGTTCGGTTTTTTTTGTCATTGGGCTGGGCCTCCCTTTCTTTGTCAGCGGTCATAAAGACGATAATTGAAGACATCCGGATGGGATGCCGTGATTTATCTCTTTATTTTAACAGAACATTGATGTTTTGTCTTTATAGATTGTTCATTTTGTTTATTGTTGACATAGGCTGATCCACGTTATATATTGAATTAGCATTCAATATATAACGTGAGGTGGCTTATGACCCGAACGGTTCAGCAAAATCAGAAGATCAAAGAAATTCGGCAAGAACAGATTCGGCGGGCTGCCCTCAAGCAATTCGCATCCAAAGGATATTATGCGGCTCGCATCAAGGATATTGCCGATGCGGCCGACATGGCACAAGGTCTGATGTATCATTATTATCCTTCAAAAGAGGCCATATTTATCGATCTGGTCGAAGATGCCCTTAATAAGCTGAATGAAGCCTGCCTATACACCGCTGACCTGGATGTTCCTTCAGACGAAAAGATTCGGCGGATGCTTGCAGAAATCTTTAAGACGATCGAAGGAAACGAGCGTTTCCGGCAGACTTGCTGCCTGATCGCACAGTCTGAGAATTCGGTCCTCTTGCCGGATCAAGCCAGGAGAACGCTGGAAGAGAAGCGGGAAATGCCCTATCGTTCCATGGCCCGCATTATGAAACAGGGGCAAGCGGAAGGGAGCATTGCAGAAGGCGATCCTCATGATCTTGCCGTCCTGTTTTGGACAAGCATCAATGGTCTGGCCATCTACCGGGCCACCCGAAACGATGCGGGTCCATTGCCGGATAGCCGCCTTTTGGCCGCTATGTTTTTAAAACACAACGAAAGGATATGATCTGATGAGTATCAAAGGAAGGTTGTTCCATCTCTTGATGCGATACCGGCATCTCCTGAAAGGAAAATGGAAACGGAATGTCGTCGATCGAAACACGTCTGTCGGCATGCTGCGGCAGGACTGTGATCAATCCGCCGCTAAATTCGTCAAGCTGCCCGAAGGAATCAGAATCATTCCAGCGGAAGGATCGCCCGTCTATAGCGAGTGGATCATTCCAGAAAATGATCCTGGCTCGCACGCCGTCTTATATTTTCACGGAGGCGGTTTTGTGATGGGGAATGCAAAGTCCCATCGGGGGATCGTCAGCGGATTTGTCAACCGCCTCGGCATCAGGGCGCTGGTGTTTGACTACCGACTGGCGCCTGAACATCCCGCACCGGCAGCCGTCTATGACGGAGCGGCCATGCATACCTGGCTGCTTGCGCAGGGCTTTCGGCCTGAAAACATTGTCTTTGCCGGTGATTCCGCCGGCGGCGGCATTGCTTTGGGGACCCTGCTGAAGCTGAAGGATGACCGGCTCCCGTTGCCCTCTGGCTGCGCCGCCTTCTCTCCCAGCCTGGATATGACCATGTCGGGCTCCTCTCATCATTCACGGGCTAAGGCTGATCCTTGCACGCCGAAAGGAATGACCGAAACCTTTTATTCCTATTACGTCGGCGATGGAGATTTTAAGCAGCCGTATGCTTCACCGCTTTTTGGCGATCTTGGAGGTTTGCCGCCGATCATGATCCAGGTGGGCAACGATGAAACCTTAAGGGATGACTCGGTCCGTTTTGCGGAGAAGGCAAAAGAAGCCGGTGTCCATATCGAAGTCAAAATCTGGAAAGGCATGTTCCATTGTTTTCCGCTTTTAGCCCCCATGTTTCGCGAAGCAACAGAAGCGCTCGATGAAACCTGCGGATTTATCCGAAAACAATTGAAGCTATCCAGAGATAAATGAAGAATTTCTTTGATTTTCGCGACCATGCCCGAAAAATTGCAGTTTTTTCGCTGTTTTTATAATTTTTCGTTCATATGGGTTTTAGGGCTTTTCACTTTTCCCCAAAAAGCATATAATTAATAAGCTTATGGCACCCGAATCAATACGATGCAGGGAGGTGAAGTCCATGTTCTCCATTTACCGATCGAAGGATGGCAGAATGTATGAAGCCAGTTTCATCGAAAAGAATGTCTGGATCAATGTCGTCGATCCTTCCGAAGAAGAGTTGCGGCTGATTGCCAAAGAAACCGGCATCTTCTTTGACTTTCTGCGATACCCTCTTGATGATGAAGAGCGGCCCCGCGTGGAGATCGAGGACGAACAGATCCTGACCATCATCGACATTCCCAATTACGACTACACGCATTCCACCTATGATACGATGCCTATGGGCGTGGTCACGACCCCGGATTATGTGATCACCGTCTGCCTGAAGGATACCGGTCTTCTGGACGATTTCATCCACAGCAAGATCAAAGGGCTTTCCACCGCGAAGCGTACCCGCTTCCTTCTGCTGCTTCTTTATAAAAATGCCCAGCTGTATCTGCGCCATTTGCGGGAAATCGACCGAAAAACCACCGACGTGGAATCCGAATTCTCCAAATCCATGGGAAACAAAGAAGTGATCCGGCTGATGAACTACGGCAAGAGCCTGGTCTACCTGTCCACTTCCCTGCATTCAAACCAGGTGGTGCTGGAGCGGCTCACCCGCACCCGGACGCTGAAAAAATACGAAGAAGATGAAGACCTGCTGGAAGACGTCATCATCGAAAACAAGCAGGCCTTGGAAATGGCGACCATATACTCCGACATTCTCAACGGAACCATGGACGCCTACGCCTCCCTGATTTCCAACAACCTGAACATCGTCATGAAATTTTTAGCGGCCATTACCATCATCATGGCGCTTCCCACCATGGTTTTCAGCTTCTTCGGCATGAATGTGCCGCTTCCCCTGGCCGGACTGCTTTACCCCTATGGCTATGTCTCCATCCTGGTCATTTCAGTTCTCCTCTCCCTGATCGCCACCTGGCTCCTCTATCGCAAAAACATGTTTTAGGCGCTCAGGGCGTCCGCGGCGGCGGTCGGCAGACCGAACAGGGCGCATAAAAGCCGGCCAATGCGTCCAGGCGGCATGGGATTTTGCTTCTTGCCAAATACCGGCAATCCTCCCGGTGATAATGGGTCCCCCAGCGTGTGATGTACACCAGGGGCCCTTTTTTTTGTGCGGCGGCAGATTCCTCAAGGCCGCGGCCAGGCAGGAGCTCTCTGCCCACGAGCCAGGCCTTCTGCTGCTTTGTCAAGGTGTAGGTCAGGCTTCCCGGAAGAAGGGCGGCTGCGACTGATCCCAGCTTTGAGGGGCAAAAGGCCAAAGAGAGCCGGACGTCCTCGGAGCCCCATAAACCCACGTTCTGGGGGCATTGGACCGTTTTCCAGGTCAGGGCCGGCTTCAGCCTTTCATAATCCGCCAAATGCTTCTGAAGGCAGCGCTGCGCCCACAGGGTCGTCACGGTGGAGGGGATTAGGCCTTCGCCGGCTTCACCGCCAGCCGCCAAATCGATCCCCTGCTGCAGGGTATAGGAAGCCGCCGCGATTTCCCGGACGGATGCCGACAGTGCCCGGTCCAGATCCAGAAGCTGTCCGGCCGTTTGAACCAGCGTGATCATCAGCAGTGCGCAAAACCAAAGGGCTGACATCGCCAGCAAGGCTTCGATGGATAAGCTTCCGGCTTCCCCGCCGGCTTCGGTCACCTCAGCGCCTTCCCTCGGCAGGACTCGGCAACCGCCTTCCGCCGCGCTGCGGACACCCGAGGATTTATGGCCAAACCAATGCAAAAGGCGCATCATAGCCCATTTCTCCCTGTCTTTTCAATGTGAAACTGCCAATGGGCCACAAGGAGACCCGTACGACGGTACTGGCCCGGATTTTTGTGAAAAAAGACTCCAAAATCGATTGGCCGTCAGGGATGTCGTGACCCCAATATCGGAGATTCGCCTCAAGCAGATCCTGGAGCCTTCCCAGCTGTGCCTCTGCCGGCTGCATCAGCAAGAACAATCTGAGGTGATCCTTATAAGATAGTCTATACTTTGCCTGTCCGGGAAGCGCAGAGATTTTCTCGCCGCGGAACAAAGCTTCCACGTCCGCTTTGGCATTGGCGAAACCCTTGGCCACAGCAGCCCCCAGGCGAAGTGACGGTTCCGCGGCCGGATTTTGGCTGAAGGCATAGGCACTGTGCAGGACCATACGGAACAAGAGCAGCCGAAGGGCGGTCTGCCGGACATTGTCCCAATCCAAGGCCTGGCCCCACAGAATATATTCCGCCTCGCAGCGTGAGAAGCATCGCTGCCGTTCTGCTTTAGCCGTCATGTAATCCATTTGTTCCATGATAAAGGAACTCCGCAGGAGCCTTTCCCGGCCGGCCTTGAGACCTGCCGCAAGCCGGGCTTTCAGTTCTCCGGCCCATCGGCTCAAGGTCTCTCCTTCACCCACTGTGCCGGCCAGCCAGGCTGGCGATCCTTCTTGGTTTTCCTGGTCGGAAGCCGCCGTCGCAGCAGCTGGGAGAAGGTGTTCTTCTTCCACCGTTTCCGGTTCAACAGGGTTCAACCGGTGTTCTGCCCAGCCCTGGACCGGCCATGGACACAGCAGCTGCCATAGGGAATACCCCTCCGCCTTCGGTTCTTCCGCCTCCGTAATCCTCAAGCCTGTTGCGCCGGGTTCGCAGGGAAAGGGATGGATCTCTAAAAATGCCAGCAGATCAGCGCCAAAACTTAGCCATCCCTCATAGGTTTCCAGTTGCTGGATCTGCCGGTCCACAATCGATTTCTGTCTCAGATCATCCGCCGGTTCATAGGCTAGCTGATAATCCTCCACATTCATCCTGAGCAGCGGGCAGGGGCTTTGGAGATTGCCCTGCAGATAATCCTTTCCCATAGCGGATAGCCCAGGGCTTCGTTCCAAAGCGAACAACCCCAGTTCCCGCATCATATCCGGATCATAGCCCGCCAGCACGGAGGAAAGAGACGCCTGCAGGCCGCTTTCGATTTGCTGGACGGCCAGGGAATACATTCCATAATCGTAAATCATTAAAAATGACAGGATCAGAAGCCCCGCCGTCAACAGGCATAGTATGGCCGAACTGCCCCGGCGGTCCATCATCGCCACTCCGGCAGCAAGGTTGACAAGCCTCGGCCCCAGTCCAGAAGCAGGTCGGTTTTTCGGATCCAGTCCGCAAGCTGGGGCGGCTTCTCCATCCACACCGGATGATTTTCAAGGTTTTTGGTCTCCAGTTCCTGATGCAAACCCTGTCCGGTCTGAATCAACAGAACCAGGCACAGAATGATCAGCGGCATGATCAGAAGGGCCTCTACGGACAGGCTCCCCTTCTCCGGAAGTTGGGCGCCCTTCATCCCTGGACCAGGGGATTGTTCCGGATCCCGCTGAGGGAGTCCCCCAGAATATTCCCCATGATATCATGGACAAAACCAAAGAGATAGGTCCGGAAGATAAGTGCGATCCCCACAAGCACAGCCAGGATCAGCACCACCTCCACCGTGCCCATGCCTGCCTCGCCACGGACAAGTTTCTGGTTTCCCCGAAGGGCAGCCAACGGCAGACGGATTCGATTCCCGATCAAACGGTTCATGATTACCTCCTAATTTCAATCAGCATTGCATACTCAGGATGGCGGGGCTTGCCGCCAGCACCAGCGATGAAATAAGCATCAGAATTAAAGGGAAGAGCAGCCATTGTTCGGTCCGGCTGCCCTTCTGCTGCAAAGAAAGAAGTTCCTGCCGACGCAAACCTGCCGCCTCTCTCTTTAACAGATTCCCCAGGGCAGGCCCGCCCCGTCGCAGGTTATGGAGGACCATCCTGGCAATCCTGGAGGCTGCCCCGTCCGGGCTGTTTTCAGCAAAGATGGACAGCGCCTCGGGCAACGAACCGTTGAAGGCGAGGCCGCCGGCAACTTGGGCTATCATCTGTTCCGTCCCGGATTCCCGAAACAGACTTTTCCTGCCCGGCCGCTGCCTTGTCCGGGTGCGCTGCCAGAAGTCCGCTGCTTGCCTCCAGGCGGCAGGCATCGTCAATCCGGTCTGGATCAGCAGAGCCATGCAATCCATGAAGACTGCCAAATCTGCCTCACCGCCCCGAAAATGTTCTCCGTGGATCAAACCATAAGAACAGTATCCTCCGCCCAACTGCATGATCAGCACAGCCAGCATCACCCATGGCCCCTTGTCCTGATACAGGGGCTGCACATAATCCCTCATGGATAGAGAAAGGATGATGGTCAAGACTATAGGTGCCGCCGCCATGATCAACGCTTCAAACCGACGGGCTGCCAGGAGGGCCGAATGCTGGGCTTCAAAATCGATTTGAATCTGCAGCTGCTCCTCGGTTTCCAACACAACGGAAACAAGATTGGCCCCTGCTTTGATGCCGGTATCCAGCATGCCGGACAGCCAGGCCGCCTCTTCCATCCCCAGGTCCTGTGCCCATTCTTCATAAATCCGGCCGATGGGCCGGTTCAGGTCGAGCTTTCGGGCGGCCTGCCGCCATGCCAAGGCCACCGGTTCCGCGCCCTTGTTCGGGTGCTGGTTCTCCCGCCCTGCAGCGCGGGTCGCTTCTGCAAGGCTAAACCCGGCACGCAGGTATAAAGCCAGAAGTCCCAGGCTTTCCTTAAGCCGCTGCCTTGTTTTCTGCCGATGCTTTTCCCGTCTGAGCCCTTCAAGCATCCCATGGAGCAGTACACTGATCCCCGCCGCGGCGGCCAAGCTCCAGAAGGCTTCATGAAAATAGAGTCTGCCTGACAGAAGCCCGGCGGTCCATGCGCCGCACCAGTCCAACGCATTCCCTCGCCGGCTTGGATGGGCGCGCTGACGCAGGGCTTTGCGTTCCGCTGCTTCGATGTCCCGTCCAGCCAAAGGCGTCACAACAGCCCCTGCCTGCGCCTGGGCACCGGCTCCGATGAACGGATGAGCGTCTTTCCATCGTATCTGTACAGCAGCCGGCTTTCCACCCTGCCGGCCTGGAATCCCAGGACCTGACGCATTTCAACGACCTTCCGATGGCCGTGGCGGTCTCTGGCCAGATGCACGATCAAATCCAGCGCAGAACCGATCTGCCGCCGGATGGCTTCGGCTGGCAGCCCCACGTTGGCCATCAAGGCCATGGTCTCGATCCGGTCCAGCATATCCTGGCTGGTGTTGCTGTGTCCGGTGGACATGGCGCCTTCATGGCCTGTATTCATCGCTTGGAGCATATCAAAGGCTTCCCCGCCGCGCACTTCCCCGACAATGATCCGGTCCGGGCGCAGCCTTAGGGCCATACGGACCAGCTGCCGCAAGGTGATTTCACCTTTTCCTTCCGTGTTGGGGGGCCTGGCCTCCAAACGGACGTGATTGGCTTCGCCTCTGATCCGCAGCTCGGCAGAGTCCTCGATGGTCACCAACCGTTCATGCCCGGGAATCCGGTCGATCAGCGTGTTCAAGAGCGTAGTTTTCCCGGTTCCCGTGCCGCCGCTGATGAAAAGATTCCAGCGGAGTCTGACGGCCTGATCCAGGATTTCTGCCGCATCCGCCGTGAGGGTTTCGCCTTCGACAAGACTTTCTAAGGGGATCAGCTGCGGCGAAAACTTTCGGATCGCCAGGATCGGTCCGTTCAGGGACACTGGCGGCAGCACGGCCCCCAATCTGGAGCCATCCGGCAAACGCGCATCCACCAAAGGACTTGCCTCGGAAACCTGCCGGTTGACCTGCCCGCAAATCCTTTGGATCAGGTCCTCCACCGCTTGAGCCGAAGGAAACGACAGATCAGATGCAAACAGTTCTCCATGCCGTTCGACAAAAATCTGCTGCGGGCCATTGACCAGCACATCGCTCACCGACGCGTCATCCAGCAGCGGCTGGATCAGGTCCATCCGCCGCATTTGGTTGAACAAGCGCTCCGCCAGCCCCTGCTTTTGCGCCAGGGTCAGTCCGTAAGACCGGCTGCGCGCCAGGACCAAGGCATCCAGCATCTGGCGTATCTCCTGATCCTGCCAAGCTTTGTCAAAATGCAGGCGGGTCCGCAGGGCCTCCTCCACCTCCCGGAGGCAAGCCCGATAATCGGCCGATGGCATGCGTTTACCTCCTTTTTCTGTTAATTTTACCATATTTTTCCTTTTTGTAAAGGGCTTGACGAGCCCTCCTTTGTTTTTAAATATGCCTTCGGCTCATCCGATACTGAACAAAAAGTCCCTGGGCATGCCAGTCGTCGGCCTGCCAGGGACTCATAGATATGTTTTTATATAGCAATATTACAGTTATGAACCGCGGTGCCTCAGGATTCCAGGATCAAGGTGACCGGGCCGTCATTGACCAGGCTCACCTCCATGTCCGCCTGAAATTCACCCGTCTGGACCAATGGAAATTTCCCTTTCACGATTTGGCAAAAGGCTTCAAATTGTACACGGGCCATGTCTGCCGGCGAGGAGGCACTGAAACCGGGCCGCCGGCCCTGCCGGCAGTCGGCGTACAGGGTGAAGTTCGGCACCAACAACAGGCTTCCCCCTATGTCGACGACCGATCGGTTGAGCTTCCCCGCTTCGTCCTCAAAAATCCGAAGGTGGATCAACTTCTCGGCCATATATTCATAGGCCTTTGCTTGGTCTTCCGGAAGAAAACCCACCAAGGCAAGGATGCCTTGGTCGATTTCACCGACTATATTCCCATCGACCTTTACATTGGCCGATGAAACACGCTGAATGACTGCTCTCATAGGACACCTCAATTCGAATCCGGTCAAAATCCAGAGCTTCCTTGTTGCCGGTATTTTCATTCCATATTTATACGATAACGGTTTTCGGAGGCAGAGGCAACATGCCTTTTAACTTGGCAAAAAAAAACGCGTTGCAGACCCCGATCTGCAACACGTCTTTTCTGAATTCCTTCTCCGCAGGGAGGATAATGGCTTGGAGGGCCTGACCCTGCGGGTGTCGGAAAGGAATCACCATTTTTGGGGGAACCTCAGCCGGCGGCAACGGTGCGGGTTCCTATTCGGTCACTTCATAAAAACGTTCGATGCCCGAGTTCAGCATATGGAAGAAGCCTTCCGCGTCCTTGGCATCCTGCTTGGTCACCAGACTGACAACGACCATACAGATGGTGGAGCCCAGCAGACCGAAGGCGCCATACCAGTTGTAGCCTACATTCCAGACGAAGTAGGTCATCAGAACCAGGGCCGTGCCTACGATGGCCGAAATGATCGCAGCTTGCTTCGTGGCTTTTTTCCAATAGATGCCGAACACCAGAATGGGGAACAACGGCATCACAAGAGCGATGGAAAACATGATCAGGGTGAAGATCAGGTCCGGAGGATTCAAAGCGATCATCATGGAACCAAGTCCGAGTACCACGATGATGACCCGGTTGACCATGGTTTCTTTTTCCTTGGCTACATTGATCTTGAAGGTGCCCTTGATCAGGTCGCTGGAAACAATGGCCGAGGAAACGGACAGGAAGGCATTGGCGGTGGAGAGTCCGACGGCGGTCGCACCGATGAAGAATCCAACCATCAGGACCATCGCCAGAACGGGATTATAGGCTGTCACGAAATTGTGGATCATGTAAGGGATGATCAGCTCGCTGTCGGAATTCGCCAAATTATTGACCAAGGCCAATCCCACCAGGCCGATGAACATGGTTCCGGTCCAGACGATGCCCTGCAGCACTGGCGTGAAGAAGGACAAACGCCGTTGAGCCCCCAGATTGTTCCCGAAATAACCGGAACGGACAAAGACGTGGGGCAGCATGATGGTCCAGCCAATGGCACAGGAGAAGGGATAGCCGAAGCGGGCACTATAGGGCACCCAGGCGCTGGGTCCTGGATAGGAGAAGAAGGACGGGGTATTGGCTTTCAGGTTGGCCAGGGCCGCACTCAGGGAGCCGCCGAAGCCGACAACCAGGCAGGAGATCACGATCACCCAAAGCAGCGTAATGAAGACCAAGCCCTGAACGGTGTCCGCCATGGCTGCGGATTTCACGCCGCCGATGCAGACAAACACGGTCATGATCAAGCCAACCACGATGACGGCCATCTGATAGTTGATGGCGCCGCCGGTGGCATAATTGGCCGCCTGGGCAATGGCCACCAGCACCGAGGCGATATAAGGAAAGGATGCGCACAGGAAAATCACACCCAGGAGGGTTGTCAGAGCATTGCTCTTATAGCGTTCATAATAGAAGTCCGCCGGAGTGGACCAAGTTCCGCCCTTGACCTGGTTGATGATCCAGACTTTGTTCATGGTGAAATGCGCGATCAAAGGAAACAGGGCGATGTAGCTCATTTCAGACATCCAGTAGCCTAAGCCGCCGCGATAATAAGCGCCGGGGCCGGCAAAGAACACCCAGGTGCTCATCAAGGATGCAATATAAGTCATAACGAGGACGGGCCAAGGCACAGAAGCGGTCAGGAGGCTGCCGGTTTGGCTTTGCTTTCTCTCCTGCACCGTAACATAATAAGCGACTCCCAAGAGGAAGCACATATAGAGACCAAAGGCAATCCATATCGTCGTTGCACTAAGCATTCGTGTTGGCCTCCTTCGATGTTTTCTGTTCTTTTAATTTATACACGCCATAGACTTTTTTCATTCCCGCATAACCCAGGATCCAGAGAGGCACCACGGTCAATATGCCATGGATCATCATGCCCTGGGCGTCTTCCATCGCCGGGACGCCGGGGAGATTATAAAGCACATAAAAGAGGACCGTCAAAGTCAGCCAGAGACGTTCTGATTTGGTAATTCTCATGTCTTTTCCTCCTTGTTATTTGAATATTTCGATAACATTGGCACGGTATGATTTCATTTTGCCGCCGGAGGTCCGTCTATCCTTCAGTCATGATACCAGGTCAGGAGGCGGGCGGGAGCCACGGGGTTGCTTCGGCCTGTGCCCCGCCCGGAAGGGCGAGCCCTCCCCTCCTGGGTTTGTGGGTTCGATCGATGCCGGGTCTATTTCACCAAAGCCTTGTGGGCGACGGTCAGCGCTTCATCGATGGCTTTGATCTGTTCGTCCTTGAGCTGGACCTTCACAGGCGCCTTCAACAGTTCTTCATAACGCTCCATGGCCAGATCCAGGAGGGTTTTTTTGCCTTGCTGCTCCCACTTGGCCATACCGTCACGGTTGAACAACCGGGGGCGATGGGGCTCGGTGAAATGGCGCATGGTATGCTCGCTCAGGATAAAGCCGGCCTTGTCGTCGCCATCCATGAGTTCCTTGAAGGCCAGGGTTTCATCATCGACGGCCAGGCCTTGGCGCAGCCTATGGGCTATACCAAAGATTTCATTGTCGATGATCAGCTGCAAGGGGCTGATGGTTTTGGCGGTCTCCAGCTGGCCGGCGCCGCCCAGGACACTGGCATCGGACATGGCCATCATGTGGATCAGAGAGGTTCTTTCGATGAAATTCTGCTCGTCGATGATCAGACTGTCGGTGCCGGTGCCGTAGGAATGGGCCCGGATGTTGTAGCCCTGTTCAAACAGCTGCATGCAGATCAGACGTGCCATGGTGATTTCGGTGTTGGACTGCAGGGTGTAGGTGGTCATCATATCCATGGAGAACAGCAGGGTGGTGGCGATGACCGGTGTGCCGGGTCCGATCAGCTGGATCATGATGATCATCGCCATGACCTCAGCGCAAGCGACCAGCGCAGTGCCCTGAGCCGTCACCGGTGTGTTGGCGCCGGCAGTGGGCAGGGAGCAGGGTTGCACGGGAACGCCGGCTTTCGCGCAGCGATAGAGAACCTCGGCATCCATCCGTTTCCAGGTCAGGACCGGAACGCCGCAGGAGATGAAGCTGACGATGGGATTCTTGCGCAGCGCATCATGCCCGCCCACGGCGGCCGCCGCGATGTTGATCAGCTGCTGGACGTTGTCGGTTTCATAAGGCTGGATCCAGATATGCTTCTTGCTGTGCTTCAGCACCTGGGCCAGGGTGTAGACGTCGATGGCATCCACAGGCACTTCCTCACCGGAGGTGGAGGGCAGGGTGCAGTAGTCGATGTTTTCCATGGAGTTGATCAGCTGGGTCCATTCTGCCACTTCATCCAAAGTGATGTAGTGGGAATCATTCTTCACATCCAGATAGTTCATGGCGCCGGTATTGGTCCGCACATAGAAATCGCCGGTGGGATTGGGGAACTTCAGATCCCGTTCTCCGGAGGGGGATTTCAAGGTAAATTCCGCGGGGACGGAAGCCAGGGCTTTCTTGATCAGCGCTTTGCTGAATTTTACATTGTGGCCATTGACTTCGGCGCCTGCCGCTTCCAATTCTGCCACCAGCTCAGGATGGTCCACTTCGATTCCGCGGATGGACAAGAGATCCTCCACACGGTTCTTCATGAGCTCCAGTTCCTGGGCATTCATCACATCAAATTTGATTCTGCCTCGCATATTATGCTCCTTTCAGATGGGCCTTCTTCGATGCCCTGCACATAAATTCTTTCAACTCTTTGGTTTTGCGCCGGGATTAAGCGACGATGGCTTTGGCCAGTCTGGCGGCTTCCGCGGCGTCGGCGGCAAAACAATCGGCGCCAATCTTATCGGCCCAGGCTTGGTTGATGGGGGCGCCGCCGACCATGACCTTCACCTGATCCCGGATACCTTCTTTTTGCAAGGCTTCAATCACATTTTTCTGTTCATACATCGTGGTGGTCAGAAGTGCCGCCATGCCAATGATTGCAGGTTTATGCTCTTTAATGGCCGCGATGAATTTTTCGGTGGAAACGTCGGAGCCCAGGTCAATGACCTCCAGGCCGGCGCTGCGCATCATCAAAGCCACCAGGTTCTTGCCGATGTCATGCAGGTCGCCTTTGACCGTTCCTACCACGACCTTGCCGATGGTGGTGACGCTGCCGTCCAGCATCAGGGGTTTAATGATTTCAACCCCTTCGTTCATGGCTTTGGCAGCCATCAGAACGTTGGGAACGAAAACTTCATTTCTCGCAAAGCGTTCCCCGATCAGATTGATGCCGGGCATCAGTCCGCCGTCAAGGATTTCCTTCGCACTGAGACCCTGATCCACAGCCTCCTGGGTCTTGGCTTTGATATTCATGTAATTTCCTGCGATGACCAGGTCGGTCAGTTCCTGTAAGATGCTCATGTTTTTTCCTCCCTTTAATGTTTGCTGCAAGACGGCATCAAGGAGCTTCTCTCATGATTTTCTTAACGTTTTCCCGCGCTTCGATGGCGCTGTCGGAAAACACGGCATGGATCTCTTGGGCAAATTCGCTGGTCACAGGATTGCCGCCCACCATCACGATGACCGGATGGTCAAAGGACGCCTGATGGATCGCCTCCACCACATCCTTCATGTTGGCCATCATGGTGGTCAGCATCGCTGAGATCAGCACCACGGAAGCCTGGGTCCTGCGGATCGCCTCGATAAATTCTTCTTTCGCCACGTTGGTGCCCAGATCAATGACCTCAAAGCCGGCACTTTCAAGAAGAACTTTGACCAATTGCTTTCCGATATCATGGATATCACCTTTTACCGTACCAATAACCACCTTGCCCAGTTTCGGTATTTGGGCGTCTCCCAAATGGCGTTCAACCTGATCCATTCCTTTTGCAATCGCACGTGCAGCCATCAGAATCTCCGGGATGTATTTGATTCCGCTCCGATAGTCCGACTCCATCAGATCCATTCCCGGCAGCAGGCCTTGACCAATGATCCCCACAGGATCAAAGCCTTGCTGCAGCATGGTCTGGCAAAGTTCCGAAACTTTCTCTTCGTCTCCCGCGACGACTGCTTGAGTGATTTCTTCTAACTGGCTCAAGGCTGCCTCCATTCCACACGTCCGCCACCGAAATGGTGCAAGGGACTTTCTACTTGCATTATCCATTAACCGGGGGGAAAAAACTAAAATAAAAACCGTGTATTTTTGTAAATATTTGCTCAACTTGCCGGATCGGTTCTGTTTTCTCAAGGCCGGGTCATGGTTTTGGTACTATTTTTGCGTCCCTGCCACTTTACCATTATTTTAATACAGTGCTATAATAATACAAGATGCAACTTCGCTCTCTATATTAGATGAAGGTTTAGGGGGAAGAATCTTATGGACATCAAGGATTTGACGGACATCGCCCAGTGTTTTTACGATTGCACCGCCGTTCCCGTGACGGTCTTCAGCGAAAAAATGGAGATCCTGGCGGAGGCCGGACGCGAAATGAAGATTTGTAAATTCTTTGACATATATAATACCAAAGGTTCCTGCATGAAGGTCTTGAAGTTCTCGGGAGACATGGGCTACAACCTTGGGGAACCGTATATTTATTCATGCCCCGCCGGCTTGGTCAACATCTGCGTGGCCTTGATTTCGGACAAGAAGTTCCAGGGCTGTTTGATCGCCGGGCCCATGTCCATGAATACCATTAATGAAAAAATCATTAACGCCATCATGGACCTGAACAAAAATTGCAGCGGGACCGCCGGCATGTTCAGCAAGCTCAGCCTCTTTATCCGGGATATGCCGGTCTACTCACCGGCCAGCATCTCCAGCCTGTCCCGTCTGTTTTTCAACAATGTGCTGAGCCTCTACAGCAACCGTGAAGACTATCTTTATCTTGCCAGCAAATACAGTACCTATACCCAGATTTCCGAAACCATCAAAAAGCACAAGGAAGAGCAGCGCCTGACGCCGGAAGCCATTTACCAAAGCAACAGCAACGACCGGATCCGCCAGCTGCTCCGCCGCATCCAGGCCGGCGACCATTCCGGCGCCCGGGAGATGATCAATCTGATCCTGGAGGAGATCCTGATTACTGAATCCGGCAACTTCGAAATCATGAAGATCCGCCTTTTTGAACTCTATATGAGCTTATCCAGGGCCGGTGTCGAAAGCGGCGCCTCCATCCAAAAGGTCTTTGGCATCCACTTTGATCATATCGCTTCCTTATCCGCCATCGCAACCCTGCCAGAGCTGCATCAGTGGACTCAGCAGGTGGTGGACCATTTTATCGACAATGTCTTCTCAACGATCTATTCCGGCCATTCCCTGATCATCAGCAACGCCATCCAGCATATCAATACCAATTATATGACCAAAATCAACCTGAAGAACCTGGCGGAACTTCTTCATGTCAATGAATCGTATCTTTCCAAGCTTTTTAAGCAGGAAATGGGGAAAAACTTCACAGATTATCTCAACGAGATCCGGATCAACAAGAGCCTGTCCCTGATTCGGGACACCGACAACAATCTATTGGATATCGCCATCGCCGTTGGATTCGAGGACCAAAGCTATTATACGAAGATTTTCCGGAAGGTCATGGGGACGACGCCCAAGCATTATCGCAACGGCAACCCGCCGGTCTGCGCCTCCTGAACCTTGCCGTCTCCTCCCCCGGCGAAGAATATTACAAAAAAAAGCCGGCATTTTCTGAAACTTCACGACACCGCTGGACTAGAATAGAAGAAACTCCCTATCGACTGGAGGCAATGCATCGTGCTTGAATCTGTAAAAACAGCGTGTGTCGCTGATAAAAATGCCGTTTGCCAGCGGCTTCAAATCACCGGGGATTCACTGGCCGCTTCCCATTCCAGGGAACTCTGTCCCCAATTGCTGACCCTGGCCGAAACGCTGTGCCAGCTGACTTGCCTGTACACCCTGCAGCCCCGCAACCTTTCCTTAGGCATTCCGGGGCTGGATCAATGCTCCCATCTGGTGTTTTGTTTTGTCTCCGTCGGACCCCGCCTGGGAGAAGCCGTCGGGGACTTTTTTCAAAAAAAAGACTATTTAGAGGGTTTTCTTCTGGATCATCTGGGCAACGAGATCCTCTTCAACGCTTCCAATCAAATGAACGAAATCATCGCCCAACGGCTGTATGCCCAAGGCATGATCCATACCTCCCGATACTCTCCCGGAGAGGGAAACCTGGGAATGGAATACCAGGCGGTGATTTTGGAAGCCCTGCAGCGTCTGGGGGAGATACCGGTACAGCTCAATGACCATTACATGCTCTCGCCGGAAAAAAGCATCCTCTATTTGATCGGTGCCGGCGAGGACATTTGCGGCGGCAGCATCCGGCACGACTGCCGGCGCTGTGATCGCCTGGACTGTTACTTTCGCAGCGATTTTTCCGAGAAGGAAGTGTAACCATGTCAAAACTGGAAGTCCTTTTCCCTAATCAAGGCCGTTCCCTTCTGCTGCCCCCGGGAATCACCCTGGCAGAAGCCTGCGACGCCGCCAATCTTCCTTTAGACCTGGTATGCAACGGCCGGGGGACCTGCGGCAAATGCCGGATTCGGATCCAGGAAGCCGACGGAAGCCAGCATGAAGTGCTCGCCTGCAGGACCCGATTGGATCGCCCGTTGCAAATCCTTCTCCGAGAAGAGGATTATATCCATCGAGCCCAGGTTATGACCGCCGGTCACAGCCAGCGGCTTTACGGCTTTTCCCCGGCGCTGACCAAGCGTTACCTCTCTCCGGAGCAGCTGACGCCCGAATATTGCGGCCAGGTTCTGGATATGGACGCGCCCTTGCTTCTGGCATCGCTTAGCCGCCTCATGCTGCAAAGCGATGCGGCCGGTCAATCCCCACCCATGGAACAAGGCCTTACCTTAATTTATTATGATGAGGAATTGCTTGCGCTGCAGCAAGGCGATACCACCGCCCGGCTCTATGGCGCCGCCTGCGACATCGGCACCACCAGCGTGGCGCTGTATATTTATGACCTTGCATCCGGCGGTTTGCTGTATACCGGATCCGCCCTGAATGGCCAGATCACCCGTGGTGCCGATGTCATCAGCCGGATCAGCTACTGCCAATCCCAGCCGGATGGCACCTATGAACTGCAGCGCCTCATTCTGAACACCCTGGACCGCCTGCTGGCGGAAGCTTCGGAGAAGGTGCCGGGCTTGATGCAGGATCTGTATTCTCTGGTGGCCTGCGGCAATACCACGATGCAGCATCTCTTTTTCGGTTTTTATCCCGGCGCGCTGGGTCACAGTCCCTTCGTCTCCCTTTCCCACCATACCCAAACCTGCCGTGCCGCCGACTTGGGCTTGCAGCTGCCCTCCAATTGCCGCGTGACGTATCTGCCTCTCCTGGGAGGCTTCGTGGGCGCCGACACCACCGCCGTCCTGCTGACCCTTCCGGAGGATGACAAGCTGCGCTTGGCCATCGACCTGGGCACCAACGGCGAAATCGTTTTGGGCAAACCCGGCCGACGCCTGGCTGCTTCCACCGCCTGCGGCCCGGCCCTGGAAGGCGGCAGCCTGGCCTGCGGCATGCGCGGAACCAACGGGGCCGTCGATACCGTTCAAATTCGGGATGGGCAATTGGACTTTCATTGCATCGGCGATGAGCCCGCCAAGGGAATTTGCGGCTCCGGCATCGTCGATCTGGCCGCAGTCCTGTTGTCCCATGGTCTCATGGACGCAAGCGGCCGCCTGCTTTCGCGGGAGGAATATCTGAGCCAGCGTCCAACCTCGGCCTTGGCAGCGCATCTGGGTATCCATGAAGGCGGCAATGCCTTCTTCCTTACCGACACCGTCTTCCTGACCCAAAAGGACATCCGTCAGATCCAGCTGGCAAAAAGTGCGATCTGCGCCGGCTGCCTGGCGTTGATGGCCAACTACGGCTGTACGTCAGACGATATTGACCAGCTGGTTTTGGCCGGCGCTTTTGGCAATCATATCCGGATCGAGTCCGCTCTGGCCATCGGCATGCTGCCCCCGGTATCCGCTGAGCGCATCCTTTCCATCGGCAATGGCGCCGGACAAGGGGTCTGCCAATATCTGCTGGACCGGGATGCCCGGAAGCGGGTGCAAACCTTGACGGTCGAAACCTTCCACCAGGAGCTTGCCTGTGATCCGGTCTTTATGGAAGAATACATTATGCAAATGAATTTTCCGCAAATCGCAACCCTCCCATGAAAGGAGTTACCTCCATGACCGAGCTTCTGCTGCTGACCGGTTTTTTAGGCGCCGGCAAGACCACCCTGCTCAACCGGCTTCTGGAAGAACAAAACGTAAAAACCGGCGTCATCGTCAATGAATTCAGCCAGACCGGCGTCGATGGCCAATTGGTCAAAGCCCCGGCCGGCATCGATTTGGTGGAGCTGAACAACGGCTCCATCTTTTGCGCCTGCATCAAGGACAGCTTTGTCAGCGCCCTGGTCCAGCTTTCCGGCGCAGGCTTGGACCGTCTCTTTGTGGAAGCCTCAGGGCTGGCGGATCCGGCCAATTTTTCGGCGATTCTGGACGGGATACGGCCTTACATCAAGGCGCCCTATCATTACCTGGGTTCCGTCTGCCTTGTGGACGCCCTCTATTTCCCTAAATATTTCAAACTGCTGCCGGCCCTGCGCCGCCAGCTGGAATACAGTCAGGCCGTTCTGATCAATAAAACGGATCTGGCGGACGCGGACCAGCTGGCGCAATGCCGGCAGCTGATCCGGCAGACCGCACCGGAGGCTTATCTTTGTGAAACCACCTATGCGGAAGTCCCCTACGACCAGCTGGTCCGGGAATTGGCGGACCGCAACGGCCAATCCCCCGTAGCCCAAGCCAGCAGCAACACCGAAAGCACCCGGCCAAAAACCGTCACCCTCTCCACGGGGGAAGCCATCACCCCGCAACAGCTGGCGCAGTTCCTCGGGGACATCGCACCGCACACCTACCGGATCAAAGGCTTTGCCCTGACCACCGAAGGCCCCTATCTGGTCAACTGCACCGGCCAGGTTTTGATCAGCGAGCCGGCCTCCGGGGAGGAAAGCAAAGCCGAAACTGCTCTGGTGATCATCTCCAGCGTCGGTCTTGCCATCGTCTCCCGGGTGCTGGAGGCTGCTAAAAAGGTCTATTCCTCGCCGGTAAATCTCCTGTAAATCCGAATTTTACAAAAGGAAGCGGTTTTTTTCCTAGAAAGAAACCGCTTCTTTTTTTATGATTAGACTATGCCGAGGGCTTATCGATCCCCATAAGCCTTGCATCACAAAATTAAAATTTTACTTTCGGCTTTTGAAAGGAGTATATTCCAATGGGTAAAGAACTCGTATTCCAGACTCTGAGACACGAAAAAACCCCGGCGGTTGCCTGGGTGCCTTTTGCAGGCGTTCATGCGGGCAAGCTCAAAGGCTATTCCGCCCAGGAAGTTCTGGAGGACGCGGATAAGCTGTATGAATCCCTTCTGGAAGTCCACAAGCTTTATTCGCCGGACGGTATGCCCATCGTCTTCGACCTGCAGCTGGAGGCTGAGATCCTTGGCTGTGAGCTGTTGTGGGCCAAGTCCAATCCCCCCTCCGTCAAAACCCATCCCCTGGCCGGCAGCGAATACTTGATTCCCTGCAAATGCAAAATCCCCACCAAGGAATCCGGCCGGATCCCCATGATCCTGGATGTTATGAACCGGGTGAAAAAAGCCGTCGGTGACGACACCGCCTTATATGGTCTGGTTTGCGGTCCCTTCACGCTGGCCTCCCATCTCCGCGGCAGCGACATCTTCATGGATATGATCATGAACGAGCAATACGTCCGCGACCTGGTGGAATTCTGCGGCGAGGTCTGCATGCGCATGATCGATTTCTATGCCGAAGCCGGCATGGACATCATCGGCATCGTGGATCCCCTGGTCAGCCAGATCGCGCCCGAGCACTTCGTTTCCATGCTCAGCCCTACCTTCACCGCCTGCTTCGATTACGTCCGGAGCAAGGGTCTGTATTCCTCTTTCTTCGTTTGCGGCAATGCCACCCTGCAGCTTGAAGTCATGTGCCACACCCGGCCCGACTGCATTTCCGTGGACGAAAATGTCGACATCATCAAAGCCAAAGAAACCACCGACAAATACAACATCACCATCGCCGGCAACATTCCCTTGACCACCGTCATGCTCCACGGCAACCAGCAGGACAACATCAAATGCGTCGTGGATCTCCTGGACGGCATCGACCATCACAATTTCATCCTGAGCCCCGGCTGCGATATGCCCTATGATACGCCCATCGAGAACACCGTGGCCGTCATGCAGGCCGTCAAGAACACCGATGTGGCCAGAAGCATGGTGGCCGATTATGAAACCAACTGGGACGATATCCCTGTTGAAATCCCTGATTACGCCAGCCTGAAGAAACCCCTGCTCGAGGTTTTTACCCTGGATTCCGAAAGCTGCGCCGCCTGCACCTATATGTGGAACAGCGTCAAGGATGTCCAGGAAAAGGTATTCGGCGATAAAATCGACATCATCGAGTACAAATACACCATCAAGGAAAACATTGCCCGCACCCGCAAAATGGGTCTGACCAACCTGCCGACTCTGGTGATCAACGGCCAGGTCAAATGGGTCTCCATTATTCCCAGCCGGGATCAGCTGGTGGCTGACATCGAAGCGCTGCTGTAATCCGCTGCTGTTTTCCAAAAAATTCATATCCGCTTCCTATGAATTGCCGCCGATTGGTTTCGGCGGCAATTTTTGTATGAATCGGCGGCTCCGGACGGAGGGGAAAAAAAGATTGCCTCCAAAAGCGAGGCAATCGGCAATATCTATGAAATATCATGCATCAGTCAAAGGCGATCCCTAAATAGCCCAGGCTCGCCAGATCACCTTCCGGACCGCCATGGACCCGCAGCATGCCAAAGGGTGCCGCCTCCCCTTCCAGCGTCCTACCGGCAAAGGCAGGAAGCCGAAGCTGATAGATTCCAGCCGGCAGCTTGCGGGCAATCCGCTTCAAGCCGTCTTGAAGCTGCGCCTCCGGCAGCAGCAGTTCCTTGATGACCACCTCATGGACATTGGCGCGTTCGATGGCTGCGCAGCCCCGGGCCGATCCAAGCTCCAGGCTGTAAAGATCGGCGCCGCTCATTTGCGACAAGGCCTTTTGATAGTCCATATCTTCATCCGAATAGGCGATGTGCACCGTTCCCTCCAGATATTGTTCCCGGAGCCGGTTGTATTCCTCCGGCAGCACGGGCCGAATGGCATGGTCCTGACCGCCATCCCCCGGCCAGGCTTCGATTTCCTGCCCGGTAAGCCGGCAGCGGCGGGTCATAAAGCCTGTCCGATAGCCGCAGCGGGCGTAGAACTGGAATAAACTTTCTTCCGCCGGCACCAAAAGGGAATAGCGGATCCTTTTCTCCGTCAGGTAACGATCACAGAAACCGATCAATTCCGAGGCGAAGCCCTGCCCCCGATGTTGGGGGTGCGTTGCCACGGCAAAGATCATAGCGGCGGGCACTTTGAGCTTCTGCTCGGACACAAGACTGACCGGCAGCAGCGTCAGCATGGCCGCAATTTCGTCACGGTGAAGCAGCAGCAAGGTCTGATCCTCACGATAACGGCGGCCATAATAGGTCTCCAACGCCCGGTCAGTTCCGCCGAAACAAAGCCTCCAGATGTTTTTCTGCCGTTCCAGGTCCTCAGACCTGGCAAACCGAATGGTGCTCATGACGGCTCCTTTCCGGCCCGACGCACCCCATGACGAAGAGCCTCTCCCATGCAATGCGCTAAGAACCAATCCATTGGGCCAGGTATTTTTCTTCCATGCGGACCGGTTGGTAGGAAAGCTTAGCCTTTCGAAGGCCTTCCATGCCCATGTCCTCTTCCCGGTTCACATAGACCAAATCAGGATAGGTTTGCTGAAGATAGGCTGCAAATTCACGGTTGATCATCTGATAGGAACCCTGAAACTCAGGGAAGGCCTTCTCCACATGGATCACGTAGGTATCCGGATTCAGCCGCTCTCCCATAGTATAAGCGATCACCCGTCCGTCCACCCGGATCAGGCCGCCTTCCAGGCCAAGCGGCTCAAAATAATCAAAGCATTTTTTCACGGCGCAGGCTTCATCCTCAAGGTCCGGATCTTTTCCGCAGCCATGGTCCAGGCACCAGCGCACATTCATCTCCCAGCATTCCGGCAGATTGTCCGCGGTGATCCGTTCGAAACGCCAGTCATAGGCCGCCTTGAAGCGGTTGATATGATTCCGCTTGGACTGCAGCTTATTTCCCGAAAGGGAAACCAGCTTTTCCAGGAGATACACATAATCAAAAAAATCCCGGAGCGCCTGGAATTCAAAAGCATCAGGATATTCTTGCCCGATGGTCTCCACGTTTTCCGAAGACAAGCCGATCAGGGCAAAGGGGTTCTTCCGCTCCCGGGCATCCTGCCGCATCAGCTCCAAAACGCGCTTCACATCCCCGGTGCCGGCTGGAAAATAATAATGCGGCTTTAATCGATTGCCATTCTCTTTGACGATCAAAAAATTCTCCGCTTGAGCAACCTCATATTTAAATACCCCGGCCCACGTGAACAAATTGGTAAAATTTTGGTGGCAGCCCCTCAAGCCTGCGGCGGCAAGCAAAGGATCGATCCATTTTTTGTCATTCAGTTCGATGTCTTTCAGCTGTATCATGGTGCTTCTCATCCATTTCTATTTCTTTTGTGATGATTTGATAGGCCTCCACCAGGTCGGAAAAGGTAAAACGGGCTCCATTCGCAGCGCTGGGGGAGGGCAAGTAAACCGCCGGCATCCCGGTTTCCGCGGCGCAATAACGCTGATAGAGCGCAGTCGCTCTCATCCCGGTGGTGTAGATCCTCCGGATATTCGCACAGGAAAGGACCCTCTGCAGATCATTGACCTTGGGGTTACGGATGCTGCTGTCCTGGGCGCCGCGGATGTCGCAGGACTTCAAAACATCCCATAGGGCAATGTGATGACGGCGAAGAAAATCCTTTTTATCTGAATGGGTTTCGGGTATCGCTTCGCAAAAAACAGCCGCCAGGACACGCCAGAAACGGTTTTGCGGGTGTCCGTAATAAAAGCCGGATTCCCTGGATTTCGGCGAGGGCATCGTCCCTAAAATCAGGATTTTCGAGTCCCGGTCAAAAATAGGCTCCAAAGAATGAACAATGCTTTCTCTCATAGCCTCGCCTTTGCATATAAAAAAGCTTCTGTAATCAACCGGTCTATAGGTTTATTATAGAAGCTTGCCTATGTCTTTGTCTATCTGTAATTATCGAAAAAGCCTTTTTAGAAACGGCCATCGCCCGGCTCAATCCGCATCCGGCATGGAACGCCGCATGCGCAGAAACGTCAGCAGCGCACCCAAAAAGCAGATGGCAGCCGCCGACATATAGACGATTTTCATGCCATAGAGGAATGCCAGGTCCTGCCCCTCCGTAAAACTGGTGACCGGGTATCCAAGATAGCGGCTCATCCGGTTGTAGAGAAGCACTACGGAAAAAGAAATGCCGGTTACCATGCCCACATTGCGAACCAAGCCGTTGATGCTTCCGGCGATGCCCATTTTTTCCCGGTCTACCGCGCTCATGATGATGACGTTGTTGGGGGATTGGAACAAGCCATTGCCGATTCCCATGATGCCCGTGCGCAATAGGATGTCCAGATGGCTGGAAGCGCCGTCCAGATAGGCCATGGAAACCAGCCCTGCGGTCATCAGGCCCAAACCCACCAAGGTCAGGCGCTCCGCCCCCAACCGATCGGCCAGATAACCGCTGACCGGCGCGGTCAGCATCACGCATAAGGGGAAAACCATCATCAGAAGGCCCGACTGCCCCGGCAGCAGCCGAAGAATATACTGTAAGTAAAAGGGCAGGATGATGTTCAGGCAAAACATGGAGGCAAAGCTCAGAAAGCCGCAGAAGAGGCCGCCGGCAAACAGACTGTTGCGGAACAAGTCCAGCTCAAGCATGGGATGGTCTGCTTTGCGCTCCACCATAAAAAACAGGGTGGCGCAGAGGGCGCCGGCCCCCAGGGCGCCCTGAATCAACGGATGTGTCCAGCCATAGACCTCGCCGCTCAGAAAAGCCCAGAACAAAGCCACGATCATGACCATGAACAGCAGGGAACCCGGAATGTCCATAGATCCGTCTTCATAGGAAGCGGCCTGGGAATGCAGCAGCCGCTTTCCGGCGACCAGGCCGATCAAAGCCACCGGAATGTTGATGTAGAAAATCATCTGCCAATTAAAGTACTGAACCATGAAGCCGCCGATGCTGGGCCCCGCCAGCGTTCCGACGGCAACCGCCGTGCCCAGAAATCCCAGCGCCCTGCCCCGTTCGTTGGCCGGGAAGGTTTCTGCCGTCAGGCCTTGGTTGGAAGCCATGAACATGGCGGCCCCCACCGCCTGGACCACTCGGGAAAAAACCAGAAAACCCAGATTCGGTGAAAGTCCGCACATCAGAGAACCAATACCGAAAACCAGGTATCCCCAGAGAAAAACCCGGGCCTTGCCCAAACGGTCGCCGAGCTTGCCGAATAGGACGATGACCGCTGAAATGGCAATCAGATAACTGGTGACGACCCATTGGATGCTGTTCAGTCCAACGCCCAGATTCTCGGCCATGACCGGCAGCGCCACATTGACGATGCTGCTATCCAAAGTGGCCATGAAGCCGCTGAGGATCACCACTGGCAGGATCTTCCAGCGCTTTGCATAAGGGTCTTGTATCGCCGTCTGATGCGTCATCATCTGTCTTCCCATCCATTCTTCCGATTTAGGCCAGGATCATCCGGTCATTGGCGCCTGCTTCGCTGATGCTTTCAAATTTCTTCAGCAGGTCTTCCACCCGGAGGGATTTTTTCTCCTCGCCGGACACATCGTAGATGATCCTGCCTTCGTTCATCATGATCAGCCGATTGCCGTACCGGATGGCGTCTTTCATATTATGGGTGACCATCAGGGTGGTCAGCTTGTTTTCTGTCACGATCTCCTCGGTGATTTCCAGCACCTTCCGGGCTGTCTTGGGGTCCAGGGCCGCGGTATGCTCGTCCAGCAGCAGCAGCTTGGGTTTCTGCAGCGTCGCCATGAGCAGCGTCAGGGCCTGTCGCTGGCCGCCGGAAAGAAGGCCCACCTTGGATTTCAGCCGGGCTTCCAGACCAAGCTCCAGGATCTTCAGCTTCTCTCCATATAAAGCCCTTTCTTCATGGGTGATCCCCCACCGGAGGCCTCGTTTCCGATTGCGCCGGAAGGCCATGGCCAGATTTTCCTCGATGCCCATGTTCGCTGCCGTTCCCATCATGGGGTCCTGGAACACTCTGCCCAGATGCTTGGCCCGTATGTATTCAGGGTCCTTGGTGATATCCTGGCCATCCAGCACCACCGAGCCGGCGTCGCTTGTATGGACGCCGGCGATGATGTTCAGCATGGTGGATTTGCCGGCGCCGTTGCCGCCAATGACGGTGACAAAGTCTTCCGTCTTCAGGTGAAGGTCAAAGTCCACCAGAACCTTTTTTTCATTGATGGTTCCGGCATTGAATGTTTTATTGATTTTCAATAGCTTCAGCATACGTTTTCCTCCTTCGTTGCGGTCACCGGCCGTTTATCGGACCGCGACCATTTTCTTGACCACCGGGATCGACAGCGCCATCGCCACGATAACAGCCGTCAGCAGTTTCAGGTCGGAGGATTTCAAGCCCAGCTGGAGCACGATGGCGATGATCATGCGGTAGATCGCAGATCCAAGCACCACAGACATGAGCTTATATGCAAAATTGAAGCGTCTGCCGAAAATCACTTCGCCGATGATGATAGAGGCGAGGCCGATGACCAGGGTACCGGTGCCCATCCCCACGTCGGCATAGCCCTGGCTTTGCGCCACCAGGGCGCCGGACAGGGAGACGAGGCCGTTGCTGATCATCAGGCCGAGGATCTTCATCTGGTCGGTGCTGGCGCCCAGGGCCCGCACCATGTATTCGTTGTTGCCGGTGGCCCGGATGGCGCAGCCGATCTCCGTGCCGAAGAACCAGTACATCAGACCGATGATGGCCACCGCAAAGACGATGCCCAGCAGCAAGGAGATCACGCTGTTGGACAACCCGGTCACATCCATGATCCTGGTCACGGCCGTGGCTTCCCCCAGCAGAGCCACATTGGGCTTGCCCATGATCCGGATGTTGATCGAATACAAGGCGATCATGGAAAGAATTCCGGCCAGGATCCCGGGGATCTTCAGCTTGGTGTTCAGCACACCGGTGACCGTTCCGGCCAGCGCCCCGGTCGCCACGGCAAAAGGCAGCGTCAGAAAGGGATCCATCCCTTTGACGATGAGGATGGCGCTGACTGCGCCGCCTAAAGCAAAGGTGCCGTCCACCGTCAAGTCCGGATAGTCCAGCACCTTGAAGGTAATATATAGGCCCAGCGTCATGATACCCCACAGGACCCCCTGGGATACCGCGCCCTGCAATGCCATGATCATGCCTGATAGGTTGTCCATGTTTTCCCTCCCGCTTGACGTCAAAACGGGCGATGAGGTCGCCCTCATCGCCGCGCATGGTTTTGAATCTGTGATGATCCGATAGGATACGGCTACTTTTTGATTTTGGCAGCCAGCTCAGCCGGCACCTGGATTCCCAGCTCAGCCGCAAGTTCCTGATTCAGCGTGAAATTCAGGTCCGACAGATATTCGATGGGCATATCCTTGGGGCTCTTGCCGTCCCGCAGAATGGCTACAGCCTGGACGGCCGTCAGCTTGCCGAGATTGTAGTAGTTGATGCCGTAGGTTGCCAGCCCGCCGTTGGCCACCATACCCTCTTCACCGACGATCACAGGGATCTTGGCCGGATTGGTCACGGTGGCAACGGTTGCCATGCCGGCAGCCAGCATATTGTCTGTGGGGATATAGATGGCCTGGACCTTGCCCATCAAAGACTGGGCCACCTGCTGGATCTCATTGGAGCTGGATACGGAGCCTTCGATGACTTCGATGCCTAAAGCTGCCGCCGCTTCCTTGGCCAGATTCACCTGGAATACGGAGTTGGCTTCGCTGGAGCAATACATGACGCCAATGGTCTTCACATCAGGAACCAGCTGTTTGATCAGCTCGACCTGTTCCTTCACAGGGGTCAGGTCGGAGGTGCCGCTCACGTTGCCGCCGGGGGCTTTGTTGTCCGCCACCAGTTTGGCGTCGGCGGGGTCGGTGACGGCGGTGACCAGGATCGGAATGTCTTTGGTCACGTTGGCAACGGCCTGGGCAGCCGGCGTGGCAATGGCCAGGATCAGGTCGTTTTTGTCATTGACCAGCTTATTGGCAATGGTCTGGCAATTGGCCTGCTCACCCTGGGCATTGTTGAAATCAATGGCGATGTTTTTGCCTTCCTCAAAACCTGCTTCCTTCAGACCGTCCACAAAGCCTTGGTAAGAAGCGTCCAGGGCGGCATGCTCCACCAGCTGGATCACTCCGATTTTGTAGGTCTTTTCTGCCGGTGCGGTCTGGGTGGCCGGCGCCGTCGCGGTTTGTCCGGTGCTGCCGCAGCCTGCCAGCATGCCTGCCAGCATGCCTGCCATCAGGACCGCTGCGATTTTATTGATTTTTTTCATTTCCGTTCTACCATCCTTCCATTCCTTGATTCGATCAGTTTCGTTTTTTTCTGCCGCAGCAAGCGGCATTTTGCGTTGAATTATACAATAAATCGTCTATGTCGTCAATCTTTATCCTCCGGAGCCAGGGTGCCCAGATCATAGGGGGTTTCCTGATAAACATAGTAGTTCAGCCAATTGGCAAAAATCAGATTGGCATGGCTCCTCCAGCGCACCTGGGGTGTCCGTTCGGGGTCGTCCTCCGGATAATAATTTTTCGGGATCCGGATGGGCAGTCCTCTGGAAACGTCCCGGTCATACTCCGCCTTCAGGGTCAGGGCATCATATTCGAAATGGCCGAAGATATAGATCTGCCGCCCGTTGAGGGCCCGGACGATGTTGACGCCCGCCTCTTCGGACTCCGCCACCAGATCCAGTTCGGAGCAGGCCAGGATATCCTCCTTGAGCACCTCCGTGTGCCGGGAATGGGGACAATAGAACACATCGTCAAAGCCCCTCAGAAGCCGGACATAGCTGCGGGTTGCTTGATGGGGAAACACACCGAAGCACTTTTCAGGCAGGTGGTGCTTCGGCACCCCGTAATGGTAATACAGTCCCGCCTGGGCACCCCAGCAAATATGCATGGTGGAATAAACATGACGGGTGGACCAGTCCATGATCTGGCACAGCTCCTCCCAGTAATCCACGTCCACAAAGTCCAGGTCCTCCACCGGCGCTCCCGTGATGATCAGTCCGTCAAAACGTTCCTTCTTGATTTCATCCCAGGTTTTGTAGAAAGCGGTCAGGTGGGCTTCCGGCGTATTTTTACTGACATGGGAAATCGACTGAAGCAGAGTGATGTCCACCTGCAAAGGCGTATTGCCCAGCAAGCGCAGCAATTGGGTTTCCGTTGCGATTTTCGTGGGCATCAGATTCAGGATCGCGACTTTCAGAGGCCGGATGTCCTGGGAATAAGCTCTCTGCTCCGACATAATGAAAATATTTTCATTGCTTAAGGTTGCCGCTGCCGGCAAATGGTCTGGTATTCGAATGGGCAATCGAATCACTTCCCTTCTTCAGGATGCTCTATGGAGCGTTATAAAACACCCTCCAGCCTCACGCCACAGGCAGCCCCATGGCCTGGGCCATGTCGGCGATGATGTCCTTGGCGTCTTCCAGACCCAGGGAGACGCGGATCAGTTCCGGATTGACGCCGGCCGCGATCTGGTCCTCCTCGGACATTTGCTGGTGGGTGGTGCTGCCGGGATGGGTCACGATGGAACGGGTGTCCCCCACATTGGTCACATGGGACATCAGCTTCACCGACTCGATGAATTGTTTGCCGGCGGCCAGACCGCCCTTCAGGCCAAAGGAAAAGATGGCGCCGATTCCTCGAGGCATATATTTCCGGACCAGCGGATAATCGGGATGATCGGGATCCGCCGGGTAATTGATCCAGGATACCTTGGGATTGTCCTTGAGCCAGGCCGCCACAGCGTTGGCATTTTCAACGTGTTTGCGCATCCGCAGGGAAAGGGTCTCGATGCCCTGCAGGATCAGCCAGGCATTCATGGGACTGATGGCCGGGCCCATGTCTCGCATCATCTGGACGCGGGCTTTGACAATGTAGGCTGAGGTTCCGAATTCCTGCACATAACGGAGGCCGTGGTAGCTTTCATCCGGTTCCGTCAGGCCGGGGAAACGACCGGAGGCTTCCCAGTCGAATTTTCCGGAATCTACGATGATGCCGCCCAAAGAATTGCCATGGCCGCCCAGATATTTGGTGGCGGAATGGATCACGATGTCGGCGCCGAACTCCATGGGCCGGCTCAAATATGGCGTGGTGAAGGTGGCATCCACCAGGAGGGGCAGCCCATGCGCATGGGCGATGGCCGCCACAGCCTCCATATCCACCATGGCCATGCTTGGATTGCTGATGTTCTCCACATAAACGGCACGGGTTTTTTCATTGATCGCCGCCCGGAAGCCCTCTAAATCTTTGGGATCCACAAAATGGACCTTGATGCCCAATTTGAGGAAGGTCACCGCAAACAGGTTGAAGGTGCCGCCATACAAGGCACTGGAGGCCACGATCTCCTGTCCGGATTCCACGATGTTCAGACAGGCCAGCATGATGGCCGACATGCCGGAGGCGGTGGCCAGTGCCCCGACCCCGCCTTCCAGCGCCGCCATCCGCTTTTCCAGGACGTCGGTGGTGGGATTCTGAAGCCGCGTATAGATGTTGCCTTCCTCTTTCAGGGAAAAAAGGTCCGCCGCATGCTGGGCATCCCGGAAAACATAGGCTGTGGTCTGGTAGATGGGCAGGGCCCTGGATCCGGTCACCGGATCCGGCACCTGTCCGGCATGGATCTGAAGGGTGTCAAATCCCCAGTTTTCTTTTGTCATATTTCTTCGCCTCCATCCTTCAGGAACGGTTCAGCGCCCGGTGGGCGATGTCGCTGCGATACTGCATGCCGTCAAAGGAAATCACCTTCACCCCGGCATAAGCTTTCTGCAAGGCCAAAGGCAGGGTTTCGCCCAGAGCCGTCACGGAGAGCACTCGGCCGCCGTTGGTTTGAAACAAGGCTCCGGACTCGGTCTCTTTGCGCGTGGTGCCGCAGTGAAAGACGATCACATCCCCGAGCGCCTGGTCCAGGCCGCGGATCGCATCACCTTTGCGGACGGTCCCCGGATAGCCGTGGGCAGCAAGCACCACGGTGACGCAATGGCCTTCATGCCATTCCAGGGGAAGCTGGTCCAGAGTCCCGTCAATGCAGGCCATCATGGTTGAAACCAGGTCCGTTTTCAGCATGGGCAGCACCACTTCCGTTTCCGGGTCGCCGAAACGGGCATTGAATTCCAATACCATGGGCCCCTTGGCCGTGATCATCAGTCCGGCATAAAGGACACCCTTGAATTCCCGGCCTTCTGCAGCCATGGCCTTTACCACAGGCTGCAGGACCATCCGCTGAACTTCCGCCACCAGCTCGTCGGTCCCCACCGGAGCCGGCGCATAAGCCCCCATGCCGCCGGTGTTGGGCCCCAGGTCGCCGTCGAAGATTCGTTTGTGATCCTGAGCGGTCATCATGGGCACCACCGTTTTTCCGTCGCTGAAGGCCATCAGGCTCAGTTCTTCGCCTTCAAGATATTCTTCAATGACCAGGGAGGCGCCAGCCGCGCCGAAGGCATTTTCCGCCAGGATGTGATCGATGGCCGCATCCGCTTCCTGCTGGGTTTCGCAGATGAGAACGCCCTTGCCGGCCGCCAATCCATCCGCCTTGACCACCCAGGGTCCTTCAAAGGTGCGAACAAAGGTTTTGGCAGGCTCGACGCCATCGAAAATACCGTACTTCGCCGTGGGAATGCCATGGCGCGCCATAAAATCTTTGGAAAAGGCTTTGCTGCCCTCCAGGCGGGCTGCTTCCCCGGTCGGTCCGAAAGCCGGGATGCCTGCCGCCGTCATGGCGTCCACCAGGCCCAGGGTCAGCGGCAATTCAGGGCCCACCACCACCAGCCCGATGTGCTGTTCTTTTGCAAAGGCTACCAGGGCCGAAATATCATCCGCAGCGATAGGCACATTTTCGGCCAGCCCCGCGGTGCCGCCATTGCCGGGAGCGCAATAGAGCTTCTCCGTCCGCGGGCTTTGCTGCAGTTTCCAGGCTAGGGCATGCTCCCGGCCGCCGCTGCCTACAATCAGGATCTTCAAGTGCTTCCCTCCTATTTCAAAAGCCTTCGGCTATTTGTTTTCTTCCAGATAGGCGGCAATGCAGAGGTCGTAAGCCGCCGTATGGGCAAAGGCTTCCGCTGCCAGCTGCCGGCGCATGGCCAGGGAAACCTCGCCGTTTTCACGCAGCTCCGCCAGAAGCTGCGGATAGCGTTCCGGCTTGACCACAATGGCCACCCGCTCATGATTTTTGGCAGACGCCCGGACCATGGCCGGCCCGCCAATGTCGATCTGTTCCACCGCTTCTTCCCGGGTGATGCCCGGCTTGGCGATGGTCTCGCGGAAAGGATAAAGGTTGACCACCACAAGGTCGATCATGTCAATGCCTGCAGCCGCGGCTTCGCTTTGATGCTCTGCCGTGGGCCGTGCCAGGATCCCGCCGTGGATCTTGGGATGAAGGGTTTTTACCCGGCCGTCCATGATTTCGGGAAAGCCGGTCACGGAGGAGACGGTACGGACCGGAACGCCGGCTTCCTGCAAGGTCTTGTAGGTACCTCCGGTGGAAATGATTTCATAGCCCAATTCAGTCAGTGCTTTTCCGAGCTCCACGATCCCCGTTTTGTCCGATACGCTGACCAATGCTCTTTTACCCATGTCGATCGATCTCCTTTTTTATGTCAATTGAAATTAATTTTGCTTTTAAATCGCCTCTTTGAATCGCTTTCGGGCCGGAGGCCTAAAGGATGGTCACCCGCCGGCCCTCCCGGCGGATCCGACCTTGGCTGTACAGCGCCAGGACCTGGGAATAAAGCTTGTGCTCCTCCGCCAGGATGCGGGCAGAAAGGGATTCCTCTGTGTCCTCGGGCAGCACCCGGACCACAGCCTGGTCGATGATCGGCCCTGTATCCACCCCTTCATCCACGAAATGGACCGTACAGCCGCTGTAGCGCACGCCGTATTCCACCGCCTGGGCCTGGGCATGCAAGCCCGGAAAGGCCGGCAGGAGGGCCGGATGGATATTGAAAATGGGCACGCCCGCCTCATGAACGAATTGGCTGCCAAGGATCCTCATGTAGCCGGCAAGAACGATACAGTCCGGCTGGCAGGCGGATACGGCGGCCAGCAGCCGCTGCTCATAGCCGGCTTTGCCGTCCCCAAGCTTGGGATTGACCCATTGGGCCGGAATCTGCCGCGCTCTGGCATGATCCAGGGCCTTGGCATCCTCCCGGTCGCTGATCACCGCCGCCACCTGGCCGGACAAACGGCCAGACTCAATGGCTTCCAGGATCGCCAGTAAATTCGATCCCCGGCCGGAGGCCAGAACCACCATACGAAGCATGCCTATCCCTCCAAGCCTTTCACGATCACATCGCCTTCACCGGGAACGACCTTGCCGATCACCCAAGCCGCTTCCCCCTGGCCGGCCAGGTAATCCAGCATGGCCGCTGCCTCATCTTCCGCCACAAAAAAGCAAAAGCCGATGCCCATGTTGTAGGTTCGGAGCATTTCCGTGGTGTCCACGTTGCCGGCAGCCTGAAGCCATCTGAAAACCGGCAGCACAGGCCAGCTGCCCCAGCTGAGTTCAATGGCCGTGCCCTTGGGCAGGACCCTATTGGGGTTCTCCAGAAGTCCGCCGCCGGTGATATGGCTCATCGCTTTGACCGTGACGCCTTGAGCCGGCAGCTCCGCCAGGGCCTTCAAGACCATTTTGACATAGATCCGGGTCGGTTTCAGCAATTCGTCGGCCACGGTGCAGCCCCACTCAGGAATCACTTCGTCCAGCTTTTTGCCGGCATGATCGAAGACGATCTTGCGGGTCAGGGAATACCCATTGGAGTGCAAACCGGAGGAAGAGACGCCGATCAGCATGTCGCCGGGTCTGATGGTGCTGCCGTCGATCATCTGGTCTTTGTTGACAGCCCCCACCGCAAAGCCGGCAATGTCATATTCACCGGGTTTGTAGAAGCCGGGCATTTCAGCGGTTTCCCCGCCGGCCAGGGCGCAGCCCGCCTGGCAGCAGCCGATCGCCACGCCGGAAACGATGGCTTCCGCCTGGGCAGGATCCAGATGTCCCACGGCCAGATAATCCAAAAAGAAAAGGGGCTCCGCGCCGGAGACCAGAATGTCGTTGACACACATGGCCACGGCATCGATGCCAATGGTATCGTGACGGTCCGCGGCCTGGGCGACGGCCAGCTTGGTGCCGACGCCGTCGGTCCCGGAAACCAGGACAGGTTGTTTGTATTTCTCAAGGTCCAGCTGAAAAAGGGCGCCGAAGCCGCCGATACCGCCCAGCAGTCCCGGACGGCGTGTTTTTTCCACCCACGGCTTGATCCGGTCAACGGTTTCATTTCCCCGGTCAATATCCACCCCTGCCGCGCGGTAGGTGATTTTTTCCTGGCTGTTGCTCATTTCGTCCTCCTTATGCAATCATCGATCCGGGATGTGGATTATTCCCCCATGGCCTTGAGCTGGGCTTGAAGCTTTTCGTCCTTGGCTTCCACTTCCCGGGCCATGCTCTCTTTGTATTCGAGGAATTTCTGGCGCAGACCGGCATCCTTGATGCCAAGCATCTGAATCGCCAGCAGCGCGGCGTTTTTCGCCCCGTCAATGGCCATGGTGGCCACAGGTACGCCGGAGGGCATCTGAACCATGGCGTATAAGGCATCAACGCCCTGCAGCGCGGTGCCGTTGATGGGTACGCCGATCACCGGCAGCGGCGTTTCAGAGGCCAGCACACCGGCAAGGTGGGCCGCGGCGCCGGCGCCGGCGATGATCACATCGATCCCCCGCCCATGGGCTTCTCTTGACAATGCCAGGGCCTTGGCCGGCGTCCGGTGGGCCGACGCAACATGGACTTCATGCCCAACCTGGAACGCCTTCAGCGTCTGGACCGCTTTCTCCATGATCTTCCAATCCGAATCGCTGCCCATGATGATCAAAACCTTTGCTTCCATATGACACGCATCCTTTCTTTTGATGCAAACAGAACCGGATGCTCCGGGCTGTTTATACACTACTTTTTTTGTAATACTTTATTATAGCATGAGTTTTCGAATTAAAAAACTTCGGGATTTGTATACACTCATGAAGATAGTGTCTTTTCGACGAGGGTCCTGAGCTTGTTTTGAAAGGCTTCATCCTGGGCCTTGACGCGTTTGGCCGGGCCCTTCAGCCGGCCGCCGGCGCTGCGGATCTTCTTGGCCGCGTGACGGGCATAAAGCAGTCCGTCGATATTGTCCGCGGTATATTCCTGGCCGTTCTGGCTGATGGGGATGCCTCCTTTGGCCAGACACATGGCAGCCAGACCATAATCCTGGGTCACCACGATATCCCCCTTGCGCACCCGGTTCACTAAAGCGAAGTCCACACTGTCCGCCCCTTGGGACAGGATCACCGTCTCCGCGCCGGGCTTTTCGATCCGGTGGGCCGTATCGCACAGGATCACGCAGGGGATGTGATGTTGCCGGGCCAGCTCCGCCGCAAGCTCCACCACCGGACATCCATAGGCGTCGATCAGGATCTGCATGGCGCATCACCGATATATTCGAAACGCATGACCTGGCGGCCATCCGCGTTCACGCTCTGGTTCCACATGGAAGCCGGCCGCACCCAAAGGCCCCCTTCCCCATACAAAGCACGGTAGACCACCATCGCTTCCAGGGTTTCCGAATGCCTTGCCACGCCGAGGACTTCATATTCTTTTCCTTTATAATGTCGGTAACGTCCAAGTCGGATGTTTTCCATGGCGCCTCCTGCTTCCCGGGAAATTCTTTTGTATCAGTGTAGCATCGATGGGGGAAAATATCCACAAGGTTTCCGATCGAATTCCAGCATCCTTGCGGTCCATGAGGCCATGAAAAAAGCCCTGTCCGATCAGTTCCTCGGATAGGGCTTCTCTCGTTCTTTGCCTTTCGAACTGATCCTTCAGGCCGATTCGGACTCTGGGATACACCGGCAGTTCATCCGCTGTTTCTCTTCCAGCTTGCTATAAAGAATGGCGATCACCGCTGAGCTTATGCTGAGGGTCGCCGCGATCATATAGGCGTATCGGTAATCCCCGGTCGAATCGGCGATTCTCCCGGCAAGGATCGGACCTGCGACGCCTCCGAATCCCCAGGCCGAAAACAAGATCCCGTAGTTCACGCCAAAGTTCTTCTTTCCAAAAAGGTCCGATATGGCCGAAGGATACACCGAAAAACTGCTTCCGTAGGTGAAGGTGATGACCGCGGCGCCGAAAAGCAGCGCATAAAAAGAGTCAAACCGGTTCATGATCAGGAAAATGAGGCCTTGGCTTGCCGATAACAGGAGCATGGTTTTTGCTCTGCCGATCTTATCCGAAAGCATGCCAGAAACCGGTCTTCCTCCTGCATTGGATATGGCCGTCAGCGCCACCAGAGTGAATCCAAGGTTTTTCCCCAGCTGCAGAGAAACGATTTTCGAAAGATGGCCGATGATCATCAGACCGCCCAACGCCCCTGAGGCAAACATGATCCAAAGCAGAATAAATTCCTTCGTCCTGACCATCTTCTGCCAAGGCACTTCATTTCCTGTGATTTCACGGGTCTTAAGGACACCTTCCCTTTGGGCAAACCATTGGGAAAGGGATACAACCAAAAGGATCAATGAAATCCCAAGGATCCTAAAGGCCGAAAAGATACCAAATCGGTTGATCATCCAGTTGGTCAGGGGCGCCATATAAATCGTTGAAAGTCCGAAGCCGCTGACCACGATTCCGGTAATGACGCCCTTTTTATTTTCAGGGAACCATTGGACCACCGCCGGGGTCACGGCGGCATAACCGATGCCGATGCCGGAACCTGATAAAATCCCGAAGGAGATGCACATGCCGAGGGTCGATTGAAACATGCTGGAGAGGACCAACCCCAGTCCCGTCAGGATCCCGCCGATGGAGGCGATGGTTTTGCCTCCATATTTTGCCTGAAGCTTGCCGGCTGGGATCATCATCACGGCAAACAGCATGATGGCGGTGGTATAGGGCATAGAGGCCTGGGTTTTCGTCCAATGGAGCGTCTCCGTCAGATTATAGGCAAAGATGCTCCAGGAATATAATACACCGAAGGTCATGTTGATCAGGAAGCCCGCCGCCAGGGCTTTGAAGCCATGGATATTTTTCATCGTTTTATCTCCTTTGATCATATTCTGCCGACAGTTTTTCCCTGAATTTCGGATGTGCAATGCCAATCAGGGCTTCTGCACGCTGTCTCAGGGTTTTTCCCCTCAGCTCTGCAATGCCGTATTCCGTGACCACATAATGCACATCATTTCTTGATGTGGTCACCGCCGATCCGTCATCCAGCACAGGCACGATCCGGGAAATCGCATCGTCTTTTGCCGTGGAGGGTAAGACAATGATGGATTTCCCATCCGGGCACATGCTGGCGCCCCGTACGAAGTCCACTTGCCCGCCCACGCCGCTGAAGTGCTTGTACCCAATGCTCTCCGAATTGATCTGCCCCATCAGGTCCACCTGGACGCAGGAATTGATGGAGACCATCTTATGGTTCTGACTGATGACGCCGGGGTGGTTGGTATAATCCACAGGATGCATTTCCAGGGCCGGATTATTATGGGCAAAGTCGTACAATTTTTGTGTGCCCATCAAAAAGGTCACGATCATTTTTCCAGGATGGATGCTTTTGGCCTTATTGGTAATGACGCCGTCCCGGTATAGATCCACCACGCCGTCCGAAATCATTTCCGAGTGGATCCCCAGATCCTTCTTGTCCTTCAGGAACGTCAGCACCGCATCCGGTATGGATCCGATCCCCAACTGGAGGGTCGAGCCGTCTTCGATCAGTTTTGCGCAGTTCTCCCCGATCCGGCGTTCGATGTGGGTGGCTTCCTTCGGTTGATACTCCGGCAAGGGATAGGAGGTTTCAACAATATGATCGACTTCAGAGATATGGATATACGAATTGCCGTAGGTTCGGATCATCCGGTCATTGATTTCCGCAATCACGATGTTGGCGTTTTTCACGGCCGCCATCGTATAGTCCACCGAGGTGCCCAGGCTCATATACCCATGATCATCCGGCGGACTGACGGAGATCATCACCACATCCGTCCGGAGGTATTGACGATTGAATAAACGAGGAATCTCGGAAAAATAACAAGGCGTATAATCCGCAAGGCCTTCATGCACCGCTTTCCGTGTGGGGGCGCCGATAAAAATTCCATTATGCCTGAAATGGCCTTTCATTTCAGGCAGGCAATAGACCGACTTCCCCAGTGGCACCATATGAACGATTTCCACGTCGCTTAGTTCATCTTTTCTATTCATCAAGGCTTCGACGAGAACCTGCGGTTCGGCGACACAATGCCCCAGCACCACCCGGTCTCCGGATTTGACCCGCCTTGCCGCAGCCTCCGGGGTGGTCCGTTTGTTGTTGTATAAACTGGTTTTCATAAAGGGTCACCTCTTTCAACTTGATGTTTTGTATATCAGCAAGAGGCGTGCCAAGTGCATTGTTTGCGAATATTCAGTATTTTTACTTGATTTGGATCCGGTACGCTGTTAGTATGTTTGTTATAATTGTTATAATTGTTAGGAGCGTTGGCGATGCATCTTCATTTGGATGATTTATATCGATCCGGAATCTTCGGAGAGATCCTTGACCGCAGCAACGACGGCATCAACATCGTGGACACGGACGGAATCCTCATCTATTCCAATAAAGTATCCGCCGATTATGTCAACCAAAAAGCAGAAAATATGATCGGCACCCATATCGCCAAGTATTATCCGAATGCCGTCCTTCTGCAGGTTTTGGAAAAGAAGTCCCCCATCCTTGATCGGAAAATCCACTTCATCGGGACAAAAAAATATATTGTCAGTTCTTATCCCATCTATATCAACGATCAGTTCGCGGGGGCATACTCCATCTTTAAAGACATCCGGGAAATCGATGCGCTGAACCAAAAGATCAAATACCTCCAGCTGCATCTGAAATTAAACGAGCCGGAAAAGGACGTCTTTTCCATCATCGGCAATCTTGGGAGCCTGGCTCAGGTTGTGGCAAAAGCCAGGCGCAGCGTCGCTTCCCTGGGCGGGCCACGACACTCGATCATCATCGGAGAATCCGGCACGGGAAAAACCATGCTGGCAAACCTGATTTATGATTTCGCCATCGAGGTCAAGGCGATCGACAAAAAAGCGCCCTTCATCGAAATCAACTGCGGGCAATTCACCAATCCCGACATTGCCGCTGTAGAAATCTTTGGCAGTGAGGAAGGCGCCTACACCGGCGCAAAACAAAAAAAGGGCCTGTTCGAACAGGCCAACGGGGGCATCTTTTTTCTGGATGAAGCCCATGCCTTGAAGCACTATCAAACCATGCTGCTTAAGGCCGTCGAGTCCGGCAAGATCCGGCGGATCGGCGGATCCAAAGAGATCCCGGTGGATGTGATCATCATTGCGGCGTCCACGAAAAACCTGAAAGAAGAAATGCTCCCCGAGCTATACCAGCGTTTGGCCCAGTATGAGCTGTATCTGCCCTCGCTCAATGAACGGAGCATCGTTGAGAAAAAGGCTTTGCTGCAGTACTTTATTGAGAAATATACCAGCGCCGTGGAAGAGCTGCACGGCATCAGGTATCGGGTCGAGTTTTCCAAAGAGGTTGAAGAGGCGATCTTAAAAGCGCATTACCCCAGGAACATCCGGCAATTCAGAGACATTGTAAATTGCAGCATCGATGCCGCGGCACCCCTGATATCGGACATCGCCGATGAAAAAGAGATCTTCACAAAGGTCGGACTTGAGCATCTGCCCTTTGACACCTCTGACGTGTATCATCAAAAACCGGATGGGGTTCATCGAAAGGATCAAGTCGATGAGGAAGCCGGAAAACTGATCGATGGATACAGGAAAATGGGATACGGACCACGGGTGATTTCCAAAAAGCTTCTGGAGCACGCCTACCATATCGAGTTTTATCAAGTGGCCTATTACTTGAAAAAACAAGGGATTTAAACCTCCGGCAGCGCGGGCGGCATAAACCCGTTAAAAAAAGGAACCGTTTGAAATAACGTCATCGTTCAAACGGTTCCTTTTTGCGATTCATTCCGCCGCAGTCCTGCGCAGTTCGCTCGGGTTGAGCGGCGTTCAGTCGTTGGTCATGCCCATTTTGTCAAACAGATAGAACAAAAGGCTCAGGATCATGCCCGCCACGGTGGCCAGAACCATGCCCTTCAGCTGGACATTGCCGAATTTCAGGGAGATGCCGGAAAGTCCCACCACAAAAACGACAGAGGTCAGCGCCAGATTTCTGGAACGGCCCATGTCCACCTGGGCGTCGATCAGGATCCGGATGCCGGACGCGCCGATCATGCCGTACAGCAGGAAGGATATTCCGCCGATCACCGCGCCGGGGATCGTACTGATCAGGGCCGTCAGCTTACCGATGAAGGAAACAAGGATGGACAAAACCGCCGCCCCGCCGATGACCTGGACGCTGTAAACCCTGGTCATAGCCATGACGCCGATGTTTTCGCCATAGGTGGTGGTGGGGACGGCGCCCACCAAACCAGAAATCATGGTTGAGAAGTTGTCCGCAAACAGGGAACGGTGCAGGCCCGGGTCCACCAGGAGATCCCGTCCGACGATCTTGCTGGTGACCAGCTGATGGCCGATGTGCTCGGAGGCGATCACCAGGAGGACCGGCATCATGATGATGATGGCCTGGATATCGAATTTAGGGGCGCCAAAATTGGGGATCGCGAACCAGGGGGCTGTCAGAACCGCGTCAAAGCTCACAATGCCCAAAAGCAAAGCCGTCACATAACCGGTAACGATGGCCACCAGGATGGGAATCACTGCAAAGAACTTCTTGAAGAGCACGGAGCCAAGGACGGCGACCGCCAGGGTGATCCCGAAAACGGCCACGTTCTTGGGATCCACCGCCGTCACGGTCTGTGTGAACATCCCGGTGGCCTGGTCCAGGGTATAGCTGACGTTTTCAAGCAAGCCGGCGGTGCTGGCTGCGGTGCCTGCCAGCTCAAGGCCGATCAGGGCAACCACGGGGCCCATGGCGGCCGGAGGAAGCACCACATCGATCCACTTGACTCCAAATTTGTAAATGATGTAGGCAAGGATGCAGCCCATGAAGCCGACGGCCGCAAAGCCGCCCTGAGCGTAAGCGTATCCCCATTTGCCGATAATATAAAGTGCGGGGCCGATAAAAGCGAAACTGGAGCCAAGGTACGCCGGGGCTTTGCCTTTGGTGACGAAGATGAACAGCAAGGTCCCGAAGCCGTTCATAAAGAGGACAACGGACGCATGGATGCCAAAAAGAAAAGGTACCAGCACCGAGGCCCCGAACATCGCAAACATGTGCTGGATGCTCAAAGGCGCCATCAGCGACAGCGGTACCTTCTCCTCCACCTGGATGATTCTTCTGTTTTCCAACCCAATCCCTCCATCTCTAAAATGATCCAAGGAATTATACCATATTTTTCGATCTGTCGTCCTATCTTTTCGCAAATTGCTATATTAATATTGCTTTATATTTTCTTTATTTTTCTGCAGAAGGACAAAAAACAGGCCTTGTGCGGCTGCCGGGAGATCCGAGGCGTTGCTGCCAGGGTTCCCGGAGCGGCCGCACAAAGCCGCGTCCCTTAATGATGGAATAAACGAATGCCGGTAAAGGCCATGGCCATGTTGTATTTGTCGCAGGTGGCGATCACATGGTCATCCCGGATGGAGCCGCCGGGTTGGGCAATGTATTGAACGCCGCTGCGGCTGGCCCGCTCGATGTTGTCGCCGAAGGGGAAGAAGGCGTCGGAACCCAGGGAAACGCCGGTCAGGGTGTCCAGCCACGCCCGCTTCTCTTCCCGGGTCAAGGCTTCCGGCTTTTCGGTGAAGAAGCCGGCCCACACCGCATCGTCCAAAACATCCATAAAATCATCGGAGATGTAGACGTCAATGGTGTTGTCCCGATCCGGGCGGCGGATATCCGGCCGGAAGGGAAGGTTCAGGACCTTGGGATGCTGGCGCAGATACCAGATGTCCGCTTTGCTGCCGGCCAGCCGGGTGCAATGGATCCGCGACTGCTGTCCGGCGCCGATGCCGATGGCTTGGCCGCCCTTGGCGTAGCATACGGAATTGGACTGGGTGTATTTCAAGGTGATCAAGGCGATCAGGAGATCCCGCTTCGCATCCTCCGGAATGGTCTGATTGACAGTGGGCATTTCCTGCAGCATGTCGGCGTTGATCCGCAGGTCATTGCGGCCTTGCTCAAAGGTGATGCCGTAGACGTCCTTTTGTTCGATGGGCGCCGGTGCATAGCTTTCCGACATCTGGACGATGGTATAGCTGCCCTTCCGCTTTTCTTTCAGGATCTTCAGGGCCTCCTCTGTATAGCCCGGCGCGATCACCCCGTCGGAAACCTCCCGGGAAATCAGGCGGGCTGTCTGGACATCACAGACATCGGAAAGGGCGATAAAATCGCCATAGGAAGACATCCGGTCCGCGCCTCGAGCCCTGGCATAGGCACAGGCCAAAGGAGACAGTTCAAGATCTTCCACGAAGCAGATTTTCTTTAAAATATCATCCATGGGCAGACCCACCGCGGCTCCGGCAGGACTGACGTGTTTGAATGAAGCCGCTGCCGGCAGTCCGGTGGCTTCCTTTAATTCTTTGACCAGCTGCCAGCTGTTGAAGGCATCCATGAAGTTTATGTATCCTGGCCGGCCGTTCAGCACCTGGATCGGCAGCTCGCCCTCCTTCATAAAAATTCTGGACGGCTTCTGATTCGGATTGCAGCCGTATTTCAATTCCAGTTCCCGGGCCACCAGCATCCACTCCCTTCTAAAATATCTTTCTCATTTCAATATTCCTTATTATAACGGAGGACACGGTGCAAATCCAGTCTTCGATGCGTCATTCTCCCGTTTCAGGCATAAAAAAGCAGCGGTCCTGCACCTCCAGGTCCGCTGCCTCATGAACACCCGAAATTTCGCGAAGCCTTATTCGGCTTCTTTGGCAAACACCTGGCCGAAGACAACGTCCAGATGCTTCTCGGTGAAGCCTTGCGTCACCAGGCTGACTGCCGGGACCAGAACCAGAGAGACCAGCATGGCGGCTGCTCCGCCGATGGGGACCAGCGCTGCATTGAATCCGCTGAAAAGCGCAACGCCGAGGCTGGTGGACAAGCCGCCCAGCGCGCCGGCCCAGGCTCCCAGCCGCGTGGTCTTGGGCCAGAATAAACCCCAGAGGTACGGTCCAAGGAAGACGCCGGCCACGGTGCCCCAGGAAAGCGCCATCAGATTCAGGATGATGGCGGGTTTTTTGAGGGCAATTAAAAGGGAAAGAAAAATAAAGGCCATACAGAGCCCCCGAAGCAACAGGATCTCGTTGCTTTTGCTGATTTTCGGCGCCAGCTTGGGCTTCACAAGGTCCATCACCAGGGTCGAACTGGATACCAGCACCAGGGATGAAAGGGTGCTGATGGAGGCGGACAGGATCAGCAGAAGGATCAGCATGCCCAGGAATTCGGGCACCGCGGTGGCGATCACCTTCGGCATCAGCAGGTCCACCGTGGCTTTGCCTGTGGCGGGATCCACCGGCAGCTCTTTGAATAAAAGCCGCACCACCGAACCGGAGCCGTAGGCGCCGCAGCCGATGATCAGGGCAAACAGCGTGGAGATCCAGGTGGCGGCTTTGATTTTCTCAACTTCCTTGATGGCAAAGAATTTCTGGACCATTTGGGGCAAGCCCCAGGGGCCGATGCTGGTCAGCAGGATCAGAGAGCCCAGCGATAGGATCCGGGCTTTCTCGCTGGGAAAAGCCATCGCCAGCTGAGGATCGATCTGGCTCAGCTTGGCCAGCGCCGCCGAAAAGCCGCCCACGGCCGGATTGGCGAAAAGCTTCCAGACAAACAAGAGGATGCCGCCGATCATGATCAATCCCAGGACAAAGTCTGTCAGCGCCACGGCCTTGTACCCGCCCATGACCAGAAAAGCCGCCGTCACCAGGGCCATGATGGCCAGAACGATGCTGTAATCGATCATCAGCACCTCATTGATCACATAGGATAGCCCCATGAAGACCGAGGCGGAATAGGGCACAAGAAAAATAAAAATGATGGCTGCGGCAAAGGTCTTCAGCCCGGGGCTGTCATACCTACGGTTCAGCAGTTCCGGCAGGGTCACCGCATGGAGCCGTTCCGACATCTCCCGGGTCCGCCGGGCCATGAGCTTCCAGGCCAGGAAGCTTCCCAGGATCGCATTGCCTACGCCGATCCAGAGGGTGGAAACGCCATGGCTCCAGCCCAGCTTTCCGGCATAGCCGACAAAAATAACCGCAGAAAAATAAGTGGTACCATAGGCAAAGGCTGACATCCAGGGGCCGATGGACCGTCCGCCCACCACGAAGTCCCCCACGGTGCGGGTCTGTTTCATGGAAACATAACCGCCCAACAGCAACAAAGCCAAAAAGGTACCAAACATCGCCAATTTCATATTGACCATCCTTCCGTTCTACATGTGTGCGGATCCAGCCGGATCCATGAACACCTGCCGTCTGCCGTCAGCAGACATCTTCCTTGGCTCAACAGAGCCCTACTATGAAAATTAGTATATTATCCGCCGCAGGATTAATCAACCCTTTTCCAGTGATTTTGCAACAATTCTCTGGATCAATCCAGGCTCTTGTGGAATTTTTTGATGGCCGCCGCCAGCAGCAGGGCGCCGATGGCCGTCATCCCGGCAACTTCCTTCCAGAGGTATTCCAGGCCGATGCCTTTCAGAATGATCCCTCTGAGGATTTCCAGAAAATACGTCATGGGAAACAGGTTCCCAAGCCAATACACAGCCAGGGGCATGCCGTCCCGGGGAAACATGAAGCCGGACAACAGGACGGTGGGCAGGATCGTGATAAACGCCAGCTGCATGGACTGAAGCTGGTTTTTCGTTACCGTCGAAATCAGCATGCCGATGGCCAGGGCGGAAATCACGAACAGGAAACCCAGTCCAAGCAGCAGAAAGATGCTCCCATTGACAGGCACATGGAAATACCAGGTTCCGAAAAACAAAGCAATCAGAAAATCGATGCTGCCGATCATGATATACGGCACCAGCTTCCCTAAAATCAGTTCCACAGGCCGCAGCGGCGTAACGATCAGCTGCTCGATGGTCCCCTTCTCCTTCTCCCGGACCAGGGCGAAGGCGGTCAGCATGACCGTGATGTTCTGCATGATCAGGCCGATCAATCCGGGAATGATAAATTTTGCACTCTCCAGATTCGGGTTGTACCAAACCCGCGTCTTCATCTCGGCGACCTGGAACACGCCGTCGGAAAGGGTTCTCATGTTGTACACATTGGCGATCAGATTTCCGCTCTGCAGCGCGGTCCGAGCGATGGTCGGATCCGTGCCGTCGATGATCAGCAGGCTTTCCGGCACTTCGCCCCGCTTCAGTTTTTTTCCATAACCCTCCGGGATCACCAGCGCCGCTTTGACCTGGCCGGCGTCAAGAAAGGCTTCCAGCTGAAGGGAATCGCCGGCCATTTGCTCCAGGCTGAAATAATCCGAAGCCACAAACTTCCGGATCAGCTCCCGGCTTTCATAGCTTTGGTCCCCGTCGTACACCGCCAGGCCGATATGCTCTACATCCGTCGTGATGGCATAACCGAACAAAAGCGTGAAAAGAAGCGGCATGAGGATGACCAGCCTCAGGCTGACCGGATCCCGATAGATATGCTTGAACTCCTTCCAGATGACCATGCCGAAGCGGCTTAAGTTCATGAAGCGCCACCTCCGTCGTTTCTCAGCAGAAACTTGATCTCCTCAAAGGAACTCCTGACCTTTTGGCCAGTGGTTTGCTCCACATAGTCAATGAACACATCCTCAAGATTGCGGAATTCGCCGGAGGCGACCAGCTCCGCGGGAGTCCCTTCGGCCAGGATCTTGCCGCCGAAAACGAAAGCGATCCGGTCGCAGCTTTGAGCCTCGTCCATATAATGGGTGGTAATCAGGACGGTGATCCCCTGGGCGGCCAATTTGAAAATCAACTCCCAGAAAACACGTCTTGCCACCGGATCCACACCAGCAGTTGGTTCGTCCAGCACCAGAAGCTGAGGCTTATGGATCAAGGCACAGCCCAAGGCCAGCCGCTGCTTCCAGCCGCCGGACAGGGTACCGGCCAATTGCCGTTCCCGGCCCGTGATCCCAGCCATGGCGATCAGCTGCCGGATCCGTTCCTCCCGCTCCCTGCCCCGAACGCCATAAATCGTTGCATAAAACCGCAGGTTTTCCAGCACTGTCAGATCATCATAGAGACTGAAGCTCTGGCTCATGTATCCCAGCCGCTGTTTGATCTGTTCGGACTGGGTGTAGACATCCAATCCGTTGACCCTGGCCTTTCCCGAGCTGGGCGTCAGAAGCCCGCAGAGCATGCGGATCGTGGTGGATTTTCCGGCGCCGTTGGGCCCCAGGATCCCGTAGATCGATCCGGCCGGTATCTTTAGGGATATGCCGTCCACCGCCGTCACGTCTCCAAAGGCTTTGCGAAGGTCTTCGGTTTCGATCAGATAGCCGTTCATTGGGCGCCTTCCTTCAATAAGACATCCAGGAACATCCCCGGCTTGATGATGCCGGCGGGATCCTGGACCTGGATGCGGACCTCATAGACCATCTCCTGCTTATTTTCCCTGGACTCAATGTTTTTGGGTGTAAATTCCGCTTCGGACGAAATATAGGTAACGCTGCCCCCGATCCCCCGGCCGGCGGCGAAGGCATCCACTAATTCAGCCGGCATGCCGAGACGCAGCCGATACAGCTCTTTTTCGGGAACGTAGATTTTGATGGTCAGCCGGGAAAGGTCGATGAGCGTCACCGAACGCTGGCCGGGCGCGATCCGCTCGCCGGCCTGATAGTTGACCGACTGCACCACACCCTCCAGCGGACTTTTCAGAATGCCTTTTCCGATGGTGCGCCGGAGGTCTTCGATCTCCAGCCGCCTCATATCGATCTCCAGCTCCGCCGATTTCAGCGTTTCGCTGGATGCGCCCTCCACCGCCAAACCCAAGGCGGCGGCCATGGCATCCTTCTGCTTCAGCAATGCTTGGTATTTTGCCTGTTCGCGGTCCCGCAAACGGGCCGCCTCATCCAGTCCGGTCTTGGATAGAACGCCGGAATCAAAGAGTGCCCGGGCCTTTTCCAAATTGCTGTCCAGATATTCCAGCTCCTTCAGCGAGCCGTCGACTTGAGCACCGACGTTCTCAAGATTCGCCCGGGCTTGGCGGATCAGGTTGCCGCTGCTGCCGCTGCGCAGGTCTTCCGCCTTTAATTCAGACTGCTCCAGCGCTTTCTGAGCCATCTGCAGCTTTATATCGTAGTCCGACATGTCGAGGGTCATGAGGGCATCCCCTTTTTTTACTGCCGCACCATCCGCTGCCTGGACGCTTTGGATGATCCCTGCCACCTCCGGAGAAACGTCGACCTGGTCCGCCTCCACACTGCCGACAAAACGCAGGGGCTCCGCCCCCTGGCTGCCGCAGCCGGGCAAAGTCACGATCCATAAAGCCAGAACGATTCCGATCCACCGTTTTCTCTTCAAGGTCAACCCTTCCCTCATCGTGTATTTCTGCCGGTGCCGCCGGGTTCAGCCGTCTGCTTCACATCATGCTTCATGGTTTATATATTACCCTTAACACCAACCGACTGCAAGCCCGGAGCCTATAATGACAGTATAGCAGCCGCTTTCCATGGGCATGAGGGATGTAATTTACTTTTTCAATTCAGTCCCACGGCTCCGGGCAAAAAAGTTTAACGACAGTTGTTGACATCTCTGTTATTTCGCGCTATAATTCAACAAAATACAAACCGTTGAGCAAGAGAAGTACGAAAAGCCGGGTGTATCCAGAGAGCCGCCGATGGTGCGAGTGCGGCAGCACAAGCTTTTCCGAATGGACTTGCGAGGGCAGCTTGAAACTGCGGGAGCAGGAGTAGACGCTGACGGGAACCTCGTCCGTTATCAGTGAGGTGCATATGATGGTATGCAAAATGAGTGGATGGCTTCGGCCGTCAATTTGGGTGGTATCGCAGAAGTTTTTTATAGCTTTTGTCCCTTTATAGGGGCAAAAGCTTTTTTTAATTTTGCGGGCCCTCACTCACCGAAAATGAAGAGAAAGGAGTTTTCATCCCATCGCCTGATGAAAATGTGTGACGAATATGATCCGACCATCTTGTGAGACCATCGAGGAACTGGCTAAGGACTATAATACGATCCCCATCTGCAGGGAAGTCTATGCGGATGTGGTCACCCCCATCACCCTGCTGCGCAAGCTCAAGCAGATCAGCCGGAAGTACTGTCTGCTGGAAAGCATCGAGGGCGGCGAGAAATGGGCCCGATACTCCTTCCTCTGTTTTGATCCCATCCTTCATGTGACCTGCAAGGATCACACGGTGACTCTGGAAGGCAGCCAGAGCGGCACGATCCATACCGGCAAACCGCTGGAGGTGGTGCGGGACCTGCTTTCCGGATACCGGGCGCCCAAGCTGAAGGAAATGCCTCCCTTCACCGGGGGCTTTGTAGGCTATTTCGCCTATTCCATGATCGGCTATGCCGAGCCGACCCTCCGGATCCAATCCGGCGACTTCAATGATTTTGAGCTGATGCTCTACGACAAGGTCATCGCCTACGACCATCTGAAGCAGAAAATCAACATCATCGTCAATATGAACACGGACCACCTCATGGAGAATTACGGCAAAGCCGTTTCGGAAATCGAACGCATCCTGCACATCATCATGGACAAGCATCCCCTCCCGCCCTCCGGCGATGCCGGCCAAGCGAAATTCAGCTGCAACGTGACGAAAGACGCCTATTGCGCCATGGTGGACCGGACCAAGGAATATATCCGAAGCGGCGACATCTTCCAAGCTGTGATCTCCCGCCGGTTCGAAAGCCCCTTCCACGGAAGCCTGATCAACGCCTACCGGGTCCTGCGCACCACCAATCCCTCGCCTTATATGGTGTTTATGCAGATCGGGGATCTGGAGATCATGAGCACCTCCCCGGAAACCCTGGTGCGTCTGCAAAATGGCCGCCTCTCCACCTTCCCGGTGGCCGGCTCCCGGCCCAGAGGGGCCACCCCCCAGGAGGACCTGGCCCTGGAAGCAGAGCTTCTCTCGGATGAAAAAGAGCTTTCCGAGCACAACATGCTGGTGGACCTGGCCCGCAACGACCTCAGCCGAATTTCTAAAATCTCTTCCGTGGAACTCATGGATTATATGATGATCCACCGTTACTCCAAAATCATGCACATCGCCTCCTGCGTGGAAGGGGAGATCCGGCCCGACTGTGACGCTTTCAACGCGGTCGAGGCTGTTCTGCCGGCAGGTACCCTGTCCGGCGCACCCAAAATCCGGGCTTGCGAAATCATCGAGGAACTGGAAAAAGAGCCCCGGGGCATCTACGGCGGGGCCCTTGGCTACATCGATTTCACCGGGAATATGGACATCTGCATTGCCATCCGTATGGCGGTCAAGAAAAACCAGACGGTCTATGTCCAGGCCGGCGGCGGCATCGTGGCCGACAGCGTTCCCGAAACGGAATATGCCGAGGCTGGCAACAAAGCCAGCGCCGTCATCAACGCGATCCTGAATGCCGGGGAGGTGGAAGCGGAATGATCCTGCTCATCGACAATTACGACAGTTTTTCCTACAATCTGGTCCATTTGGCCGGGGCTATCCATCCGGACATCCGGGTCATCCGGAATGATGAGATGACTGTGGAAGAAATCCGGTCCTTATCCCCCACCCACTTGATCCTCTCTCCCGGCCCGGGCTATCCGAAGGACGCCGGCATCTGTGAAGAAGCGGTCAGCGCCTTCAAAGGTTTATTCCCGATCCTGGGCGTCTGCCTGGGCCATCAGGCCATCTGCGAAGCCTTCGGCGCTGTGATCGCCCCGGCGGTCCGGCTCATGCACGGCAAGCAATGTCCCATCCGCTTAGACAACCGCTGTCCCATCTTCCGTGGCCTGCCGCACACCATCGACGCCGCCCGCTATCACTCTCTGATTGCAAAAAAAGAGACGCTTCCCTCCGCCCTGGAAATCATCGCCGAGGACGAGCTGGGAGAGATCATGGCGGTCAGACACCGGGAGTACGCCATCTATGGACTGCAATTCCATCCGGAATCCTTTCTGACCCCCCAGGGAAACACCATCATGCAAAACTTTTTAAGTCTGGAGCGTGGCATCAATGATTAAAGAAGCGATCCATCAAATCATAAAAAAGCAAGACCTTTCCTTCGAAACCGCCCGCCAGGCCATGTCGGAAATCATGGATGGCCAGGCCACCCCAGCGCAAATCGCCTCCTTTCTGACGGCCCTCCACATGAAAGGGGAGACCATCGAGGAGATCACCGCCTGCGCCACGGTCATGCAGGACCACTGCACCAAGCTCCCTCATGAGGGGGAGGTCCTGGAAATTGTTGGCACCGGTGGTGATGAAGCATACACCTTCAACATCTCCACCGTCGCCTCCTTTGTGATCGCCGCCGCCGGCGTTCCGGTGGCAAAGCACGGCAACCGCAGCGTTTCCAGCAAATGCGGCGCGGCGGATTTCCTGGAAGCCCTGGGCGCCAGGCTGGATCTGTCCGCGGAAGCAAGCAGCCAAGTCCTGAAGAAGGCCGGTATGTGCTTCATGTTCGCGCCGATCTACCATGCTTCCATGAAATATGCTGCTCCGATCCGAAAAGAAATGGGCGCACGCACCATTTTCAATATTCTGGGCCCCCTGACCAATCCGGCAGGCGCCACCCTCCAGCTTTTGGGCGTCTACGACCACAGCTTGGTGGAGCCCCTGGCCCAGGTCCTTGCCAATCTTGGCGTTCGCCGGGCCATGGTGGTCTATGGCAATGACGGTTTGGATGAAATCACCTTAGGGTCAACCACCACCGTCTGTGAAGTAAAAGACGGCCAGTTAAGAACCTATACCCTGGATCCCAGAGATTACGGCTTGGCCCTCTGCGAACCGGGCGCCCTGGTGGGCGGAAACGCGGCCGACAATACGGTTATTGCCCGGGAAATCCTTCAGGGGCAGAAGGGCCCTCGACGGGACGTGGTTCTTCTAAATGCCGCAGCCTGCCTCTATTTAGCGGACAAAGCCAAGGATCTGGCGGAGGGAATACGGCTGGCGGCCGAGATGATCGACAGCGGCAAAGCCTGTGAAACCATGGAAGCCTTCATCAAAGCCACTCAGGAGGAAAGCCATGCTGCTTGACAACATCGCCGCGGCAACTCGGAAACGGGTTGCTGCCGCCAAACAGATCATTCCCTTGGAGAAAATGCAGCAGGAAGCCCTGGCCATGGCCAAAGGCAGCCTCCCCTTCGAGGCTGCCTTGCGCAAGCCGGGAATAAGCTTTATCTGTGAAGTCAAAAAAGCATCCCCTTCCAAAGGGGTGATCGCCGAGGACTTCCCTTACCTGGACATTGCCCGGGAATATGAAGCGGCCGGCGCCGACGCCATTTCCGTGCTGACGGAGCCCGAATTCTTCCAGGGCAGCGGGCGTTATTTAAGGGAGATCCGGCAGGAAGTCAAGCTCCCGCTGCTTCGAAAGGATTTCATCGTGGACCCCTACCAGATCTATGAATCCAAAGTCATGGGGGCCGATGCCATCCTCCTCATTTGCGCCCTGCTGGACCAGCATGAACTGACGGGTTTTCTGAAGCTTGCCGGCCAGCTTGGCCTCTCCGCCCTGGTGGAAGCCCATACGGCCGAGGAGCTCCGATCTGCCGTGGCTGCCGGAGCCACCCTCATCGGCGTCAACAACCGTGACCTGAAAACCTTCGTGGTGGACCTGGACACCTCCATCCGGCTCCGTCCCCTGGTCCCGGCAGACCGTTTGTTTGTGGCAGAAAGCGGCATCCGAACGGCCGAGGACATCCGCCGTCTCCGGGAAGCCGGGGCGGATGCGGTCCTGATCGGCGAAACCCTGATGCGCAGCGTGGACAAGAAGGCCGCGTTGGAAGCCCTTAAAGAAGAGGCTGGCTTATGATCAAGATCAAAATCTGCGGACTTTTCCGCTTCCAGGATATCCTGGCGGTGAATGAGGCCATGCCGGATTATGCCGGATTCGTGTTCGCTGAAAGCCGCCGCAAGGTTACCCATGAGAAGGCCGCGGCACTGAAAAGCCTTTTGGATCCTCAGATCCAGGCCGTCGGCGTTTTCGTGGACGCCGATCCCCAGGAGATCATCCTTCTCTGCAAGGCAGGTGTCATTGACCTCATCCAGCTCCATGGCCGGGAGGATGCCGCCTATATCAACGCCCTCCGGCAGGCCGTTCCCCATCCCATCATCAAAGCCATCGGCGTGGAATGCAGCCGGCAGATCCTGGAAGCCCAGACGCTCCCCTGTGACTATCTGCTGCTGGACAGCCCCGGCGGCGGCACCGGAAAAGGCTTTGACCATTCGCTGATCCCGCCTTTGGAAAAACCCTTTTTTCTGGCCGGGGGCCTGAACGCAGGCAATCTCAGGAAAGCCGCCGCCTGCCGGCCCTTCGCCCTGGACGTCAGCAGCGGCGCTGAGACCGGCGGCCTCAAGGATCCTGATAAAATCAAAGAACTGGTTGATATCGTAAGGAGTGAGTAAACCATGTCAAAAGGACGTTTTGGTGTCCACGGTGGACAATTCATCCCCGAAACCTTAATGAACGCCGTGACCGAACTGGAAAAAGCCTATGACCATTACAGCAAGGATGCGGACTTTTGCCGGGAACTGGACGGGCTTCTGAAAAACTACGCCGGAAGGCCCTCCCTGCTTTATTTTGCAGAGAAAATGACCCGTGATCTGAACGGCGCTAAAGTTTATCTAAAACGGGAAGACTTAAACCATACCGGCTCCCATAAAATCAACAATGTGCTGGGACAGGTCCTGCTGGCCAAACGCATGGGCAAGACCCGGGTGATCGCCGAGACCGGCGCCGGGCAGCATGGCGTCGCCACCGCCACAGCGGCCGCTCTGATGGGCATGGACTGCGACATTTATATGGGTCATGAGGATACTCAGCGGCAAGCCCTGAATGTCTATCGCATGGAGCTGCTGGGTGCGAAGGTCCATCCTGTGACCAGCGGCACCCAGACCCTGAAGGATGCGGTCAACGAAACCCTGCGGGAATGGACCTCACGCATCGAGGATACCCACTATGTCCTTGGCTCGGTCATGGGACCCCATCCCTTCCCCACCATCGTCCGGGACTTCCAGCGGGTCATTGGCAAGGAGGTCAGAAGCCAGATGCTTGAGGCGGAGGGCAGACTGCCCGATGCCCTGATCGCCTGCGTCGGCGGCGGCAGCAATGCCATGGGTTTATTTTATGATTTTATCCAGGATGAATCGGTGGCGCTGATCGGCTGCGAAGCCGCCGGCCGGGGCATTGATACTCCTGAGCATGCCGCCACCATCGCCAAGGGAACGCCCGGCATCTTCCACGGCATGAAGTCCTATTTCTGCCAGGATGAATACGGCCAGATCGCCCCGGTCTACTCGATTTCAGCCGGGCTGGATTATCCTGGAATCGGACCGGAGCATGCCCACCTCTTCGACATCGGCCGCACCCGCTACGTGCCGGTTACGGATGATGAAGCCGTGGCCGCCTTTGAATACCTGGCCAGGACCGAGGGCATCATTCCCGCCATCGAAAGCGCCCATGCGGTGGCCTACGCCCGGAAGCTGGCGCCAACCATGGGCAAGGACCAGATCATGGTCATCAACCTCTCCGGACGGGGAGACAAAGACGTGGCCGCCATCGCGCGGTATCGGGGGGTGGATCTTCATGAGTAGGATCAGTGACGTATTTAAAAACAATAAAGCCTTCATTCCTTTTGTGACGGCCGGTGATCCAAATCTGGCCGTGACCGAACAGCTGGTCCTGGCCATGGCGGAAGCAGGTGCCGACCTGATCGAGCTGGGCATCCCCTTTTCCGATCCGGTAGCCGAAGGGATCGTCATTCAGAAAGCCGACGAGCGGGCCTTGGCGGCTGGCGCCACCACGGACAAAATCTTTGAGATGGTCCGGCGGATCCGGACGCGCTGCCAGGTGCCTCTGGCCTTCATGACCTATGCCAATCCCATCTTTGTGTACGGGGCAGACCGCTTCTTAGCCAACTGTCGACAATGCGGCATCGATGCCCTGATCGTGCCGGACCTGCCCTTCGAAGAAAAGGGGGAAATCCTGCCCTTTTGTGAAAAGCACGGCGTCACCCTGATTTCCCTGATTGCCCCTTCCTCCCGGGAGCGGATCCGAAGGATCGCCGAAGAAGCCCAGGGCTTTGTCTATTGCGTTTCCTCCATGGGCGTGACCGGCGTCCGCAAGGAGATCACCACCGACATCGGCCAGATGATCGCCTTGGTCAAAGGCGTGCAGGACATTCCCTGCGCCGTGGGCTTCGGGATCTCAACCCCTGATCAGGCCAAAAAAATGACGCAGTCCGCAGACGGCGTCATTGTAGGCAGTGCAATCGTGAAATTGGTTGAGCAATACGGTGAGAACTGTGTCGGGCCGGTCCGTGATTACGTTCGCGAAATGAAACAGGCCATCACGTCATAAGCCCGGCCCATGTAGTCCGCAGCCTCAGTCGATGGATTTGACCACGCCGATAAAGGGAAGCTCCCTGTATTTTTCCTGGTAATCCAGGCCATAACCGACAACGAAGTAATCCTCGATGGCCATGCCGCTGTAGTCCGGTTGGAACGCCACCTTGCGGCGGGAGGGTTTGTCCAGAAAGGTGCAGAATCTCAAAGATGCCGGCTTGCGGGCAAGAAGGTTTTCCTTGAGGTAGCTCAAGGTCAGGCCGGTGTCGATGATGTCCTCCACCACCAGGACGTCCTTGCCGGCGATTTCCTGGTCCAGGTCCCGCAGCATGCGGACCACGCCGGAGGTTTGGGTCGATTTTCCATAGCTGGACAGAGACATAAAGTCGATCTGAACAGGAATTTTGATCTGGCGGACCAGGTCTGCCATAAAAATGGAGGCTCCCTTGAGGATGCAGACCACAAAGAGCTCTTTGCCCGCATAATCCCGGGTGATCTGGGCGCCCAATTCGGCGACCCGGGCCTTGATTTCATCTTCGGAAACGATCACGCGATCCAGTTCCATGCTTCATACGCCTCACATTCTGAAATAGTTGGAAAAGGAGCAGAGCTTGGCGCAGAGAATCCTTCGGCAGGCAATCTCTGTTCCTTCGTTATATCTCGAATTATATCAAAGAAATAGAAAAAAGGACAGAGGCCTGCGTGGAGCATCGCTCTTGGCATAACCTCTGTCCCTCTTTTTTTTCTTCAGACCTCCGTCGCTGACCCTAAAGAACAAGGGACGGAGGTCATGCCAACAATGAAAAGGGACAGAGGTTTACGTGGAGCATCGCTCTTTGGCTTAACCTCTGTCCCTCTTTTTTTCTTCAGACCTCCGTCGCTTTTACCTTAATTTACTCACAGCCTGGTTGGCTGCCACCAACAGCGGATCCCAGACCGGGCTGAAAGGCGGCGCGTAGGCCAGATCCAGATGGGACATTTCCACGGGGGTCAGCTTCATCTGCACAACGGCTGCCAGCACATCGATCCGCTTGCCGGCGCCGGTGGTGCCCACCACCTGGCCGCCCAGGATCCGGTTGGTTCCCTTTTCGATGATCAATTTGACCGTGATGGGTCCCCGTCCGGGATAGCCGGACGCCTTGGTGCTGGACGTGATTTTGGTGGTCCAGGTTTCGAAGCCATTGGCAGCGGCTTCCTTGCTGCTCAAGCCCGTCCGCGCGCATTCCAAGGCCATCGCCTTAAAGATCACCGTCCCGGCGATGCCCCAGAATTCGCTGGGCACGCCGGCGGCATTCTCTCCGGCGAGCCGCCCCTGCTTGTTGGCGGTGGTGCCAAGGGGAATGTAGGCATCCTTTTCCGTCACCATATGATAAGCGGTGGCGCAGTCACCGGCGGCATAAATATCCGGCAGGCTGGTTTCCATATGGGCATTCACCTGGATGGCGTCGCGAGCTCCCAGCTCGATGCCCGCCGCGGCTGCGATCTTTGAATTGGGCGTTACCCCCAGCGCCATGATCACCAGATCCGCCGGTACGGTTTCGCTTTCCGTCTTCACGCCGGTGACCCGGTCCGTGCCTTCAATGGACAGGACCTTGGTGCTCAATTTGATCTCCACACCGTGCTTTTCCAGCTCGGCCTGGACGATCGCCGCCATGTCGTCGTCTATGAAGGACAGGATCTGCGCGGATCTCTGGAGCATGGTCACCTTCAGCCCCAGCTTGCCCATCGCCTCCGCCATTTCCACCGCGATGGAACCGCCGCCGAAAATCACCGCTTTCTTGATGTCCTTTTGCTCAAGCCAGCTTTGGATCGCATGGATATCATTGATATGCTTTACAGTGAACACACCCGGCAGCCGGACGCCTTCCAAAGAGGGCACCATGGGGCTGGCCCCGGTGGCGATGACCAGCTTGTCATAAGCCTCCCAGGTTTCCCGGCCGTCTTCATGGCGAATCTGTACGGTTTTGCTGTCCGGGCGAATCTCCAAGGCCTGACAGCGGATGTGGACCTCGACCCCCTGCGCCTTGAATTCTTCAACGCTGCGCGCCAGCAGAGATTCCTCATCGCTGATCACGCCCTGGGCATAATAAGGCAGACTGCAGGCGGAATAAGCAATATAAGCCTCATCCGTATAGACGTCAACCTGCAATTGCGGATCAATCCGGGCCGCCTTGCTGGCAGCGCTCATGCCGGCGGCCACACCGCCGATGACGACTAATCTGCTCATTTTCACACTCCTTATTTCTGACTGTATTTCTCAATAACACCCAGATCATTCATGATGGCTTTCAATTCATCCAATTTCTTGCCTTCCAGATCCTGATAAGGTTTCCGCAGACGGCCGCCGGGCAGACCCATCAGATTGAGCGCAGCCTTGATGCAGATGGGATTGGAGAACCAGTACAGGGCCTTCAGCAAAGGATAATATTTGAAGTACAGCGCGCGGCAGGTGTTCACCTGCTCGATGTTGTCCCAGGGCTTGGACATCAGAGCCATTTCTTCAGGAATCACGTTGCCGCCGATGTTGGCCGCACCATTGCCGCCCACGGCCATGGTGGGCAAAACGATGGAGTATTTGGGGAAGTCGCAGCACATGATGTTGACCCGGTCCCCGATGCGCATTTTGACTTCACAGAGCTGGCTCACATTGGGCATGGCTTCCTTATCCACCACAAAGTTGGGGCACTCATTCGCCAAAGCTTCCAGGGTATCCGGTTCCAGAAATACGCCGGTCCGGCTGGGATTATTGTAGACGCCCACCGGAATCGAAACAGATTTCATGGCGGTCATCATAAACTCCTTGACCGCGGACTGAGGGGGCAGCAAGTAATTGGGGGCCGTGAAGACCAGGCCGTCCGCCCCTTCGCTTTCTGCGTACTGGGCAAATTTGACGGTCCCTTCCGTGGTGGGGAAGGTGGATCCAAAGAAGCAAGGAATACGGCCTTTGCAGATTTTCACCATCTTGGGCAAAGTATCGTAGCGTTCCTCCGCCGTCAGCATGGACACTTCACCGGCCGAACCCATGCAGAACAGCATATTTGTACCATGTTTGATGTGAAAATCGACCAAGGTCTCAAATCCGCCGATGTCGATTTTACCTTGAGAATCAAAAGGTGTAGGGATCGCAACCCAGGAACCGCTTGGTTTGAACATTGAAATATCCTCCTTTGATCTGTTCCATCCGAGATGGTTTTTTATTCTGTTATCCGGTGCCTTTATTGGAATTATATCTTTATTATTCCGGCATGACAATGCAAACCGCAGAATAACGCACCAAAACTATATTTCAAGCAATTTCCGTGCCAATTCCGTTCATTGCTTTCCTGCGGAATGCGGAGTCACGGATTATCATATTTGATAATCCGGCCTTGGGCCCCCTTTACCTCATTGTTTTACGGCCATCCGGCCCAAAGGCTTTCCGGCGGTATTCCCATGGCTGATAATTTATTATCATTTATGATAACGTCCCGGAGGCTTCTCCCAGCAAGCTTTCCCACGTTCTGATCTTCAACGGGTATCGCCCGGTGACCGGATCTTTTTCTCCGTAGTCGGCCACGGCAACCTTCAAAGAGCCGGTTCCATAAAGCAGCGCGAAGCCATAAGGTTTCCCCGCTCCGGGAGGGGCCGGCCTCTTTTCTTCCAGACAAGCCAACACACGGGCAACCTCTTTATGTCGAGGGTCCTGGATCTGGAGGCAGCGGGGCAGCCGTCCGGTATTGTCGGTGCTCAGACGATCGCAGGCGAGATGATCCCTCAGAACCACGGCGTCGATTCCCGGCAGAAGGGCGGCATATTCGCAGAAGCCCTCGGTATAACGATCCAAGGGCATCCCCAGGCCGCTGCCCATATGGATCCCGAAACGGCAGAAGAAGTCAAAGGGTCTCAAACCGGGGTCAGAGAAAAAGATGTACGCCAGCGTCCTATGGAACCTGCCGCTGTTATAGAGACGTTCCAAAGCGTCCTCGCACACCTCAAGCCGGCCAGCCTCCTCCTCGCTGAGCCAGGGGGTCCGGATAAACGTATAAGGAGGCTCTTCGGAGAATTCATAGCCGAGTTGCTCCTTCCGCCGGCGCAGCCCGCTGCCATGAAGCAGCTTCAGGAACCCTAGCTGCAGCATATGAGGCCGCAGGGCGAAGGCCTGGTCGAAGGAACGTCCGAAGCTGGCAAAGTCCTCGTAGGGCAAACCGGCAATAAGATCCAGATGCAAATGGATGTTGCCGCCGGATAGGATCTGGGAAATGCTTTCTGAGACCTTCCGCAGATCCGTCCGCCGGTTGACCGCTTCCAAAGCTTCCGGATTGAAGGTTTGCAAACCAGCCTCCATTTGAAACAGTCCGGACGGCGCCTGCTTCAGCAGGTCAAGGGTTTCCTGATCGAAAAGATCGGCGCCCACTTCAAAATGAAAGCACACCCCCTCGGGTATTTCCTTCCCCGCCCGGTCCATAATGAAGCGGAGGATCTCCTTGGTTCGTCCCGGATGACAATTGAAGGTACGGTCCACCAGCTTGATGGTTTTGCTCCCGGAATTGGCCAGCTGCAGCATGTGGCGCTGCGCTTGCTCCAAGTCAAAAAACCGGACATTGCCGGGCCGGCCGGACAGACAGAATTCACAGGCAAAAGGACAGCCCCGGGAGGTCTCCAGGTAAGCGATCCTGCCCTGCAAACGCTGGAAATATTCTTCGCAATAGGGACTGGGCGGCTGGCCGGCAGGCTCTGCCGCCGGATTGCAGCGCACTTTGCCGGGAATTTCCGGATCTCGGTAACATAAGCCGGGGATCCGCTCCAATCCTTGCGTCTCCGCGCCGGCATGTTCCACAGCAGCCGGCCGCTCTTGTTCCAGCCATTGCAAAAGCTGACGGAAGGGCTCCTCTCCTTCACCGCAGATCAGATAATCCACGGTGGGAAGCTCCGCCATGACCTCCGGCGCATTGAAGGAGACTTCGGGGCCGCCTAACAGCACGCCGCACCCCGGCATGCTCCGGGAAAGCCGACGCACCATATTCTTGACCATGGTAATGTTCCAGATGTAGCAGCAGAAAGCCACCCGGTCCGGACCAAAGGCCGCAATGCTTTCGATGACCGCCTCTTCCGGCTGATTGATGTTGGCTTCCAAAATGCCGATTTCAGCGCCCGAAGCCCCAACGGCAGCCTTCAGATACCAGGGGGCTAACGAGGAATGGATGTATTTTGAATTGATGGCGCAGATCAGCAGTTTCATAGAATCCTCCGAATGTGGTTATCGTTCCTTGGATAGCAAACGCTTCTATATATTATAACACAACCTTCAGCCGGGCAGGATGCCGGCAGACGCCTGCAAAGCCAGCCTAGCATCTGGACGGATAAACGATGTCCCGGAATTCTTTACGAAGCAGCTGTGTGATCATGGGATGATCGATTTTGAACCGTCTGGATTCCAGTTTGCAAACCGGCATGATTTCCATCAAGGAGTTTGTCAAAAAAATCTCATCCGCCGCCAGCAGCTCTTCTTCCGGGAAGGCGCCGATCTCCAGCGGGATCCCAAGCCCGCGAATGAGTTCGATCACCTTTTCCCGGAGAATCCCGGGCAGGATGCCGCAGGAAACCGCAGGGGTACGAACCACCCCGTCTTTCACCCAAAAGAGGTTGGTGAATGTTCCTTCGCTGAGATGGCCGTCGGTGTTGAGAAAAATGGCTTCGTCAAATTGGTTCTTCTGGGCATTTTCCTTCTCCAGCAGATTTTCCAGGTAATTGCCGGATTTGATGTAGGTCAGCCGGGCATAGGGATTTCGCTTGCCGGAAGCCATACAGATCCGGAAACCCTTTTCATAGCGGGATAGGGCGTAGCGGTTTTCTTTTACCGTGAGCAGCAGATCAAAGTGCCCGCTGCCCTTGGAATACTGGATCCGCAAAGCGCCCTCGTCCAGCCGGCAGGTTTGGATCGCCTGATGGCACAAATCCACAAAATCCGCCAGCGCCAAGGGCAGAGGCATTCCCAGTGCAGCGCAGCTTTCTGAAAAGCGCCGCCAATGCGCCTCCGCAAAAAGAATGCGTGCTCCGGAAAATTTCAGGGTTTCGAACAGTCCGAAACCATAGGCGCAGCCCTCGCCCGCGGCGGCCACCATGGCCTGGTCCGCGCGCACCCAGGCGCCGTTCAGCCAAGCATCCATCCGATTCCTCCTCACGACCAGCCCCACAGGGCTTCCTTCAAGGCTTTCGCTTTATCCAGCGATTCCTGATACTCCGCATCCTCATCCGAATCCCAGACGATTCCTCCGCCCGCCTGAAAATAGGCCTTGCGATCTTTGCAGAGGATGGTCCGGATGGCGATGTTCAGGTCCGCATCGCCATTCCATCCAATGTAGCCGATGGCGCCTGTGTAAACCCCCCGGGCGGTGGGCTCCAATTCGTCGATGATTTCCATGGCCCGTATTTTCGGAGCGCCGGTGATGGAGCCTCCCGGGAAGATGGCTGCCAGACAATCCAAGGCATCCACTTCGTCCCGCAATTCGCCGGAAACCGTTGCGGCCAGATGATGGACCGTCGTATAGGTTTCGGGATGGAAGATTTCCGGTACCGTGACCGTGCCGGGCTTGGAGACCTTTCCAAGGTCATTCCGTTCCAAATCCACGATCATCAAAAGCTCCGCCCGGTTTTTTTCACTGGCCAGCAGCGTTGCGAGATTGTTCCGGTCCTCCGCTGCCGTTTGCCCCCTGGGGCAAGTGCCTTTGATGGGGCGGGTTTCAGCCGTTCTTCCGCTGATCCTTAGAAGCCGCTCCGGTGAGCTGCACAGGATATGGCCTTGGCCGAAATTCAGCATGCAGGCAAAGGGCGCCGGATTGATCTGCCGCAGCCTGCAATAAACCTCAAAAGGACTTTCCTCCAGGGCGCACTGGAAGCGCTGGGTAAAATTGACCTGATAGACATCGCCATCCGCAATAAATTGTTTGATCCGCCGGATGGCTGTATCGTATTCCTCCCGGCTCATATTGGCCTTCAGCTCCGCAGCCGATCCGCCGGACCCGGTCGGCCGGTCTGGGCTGGAGGTCTTTGCCGCGGCGATCCGTTGCCGAAGGTCCTCCAGCACCGTTTCCTCATCCGCCTGGATGCCCAGAGCCGCCGCGAAGACCTTGCCCCGGCTATGGTCCACGGCAAGGATTCCATCATACAGCCCCATGAAGCAATCGGGGATTCTCACGTCATCCGGAGGACGAACCGTCCTGCCGTCCGCCGGCCGGTTGAAATCATAACCAAAATAACCTACCGCACCGCCGGCAAAAGGCAATGCCGTCTGGTACGCCATGGAATATTCCGCCAGCAGTTTTCTCAGCTCATCCAACGGCGCTCCTTCGAAGACGCTGGTTTTTTCATTGCGCCGCACCGTGATGATGCCGCCTTCACTCTGAAAGCTGGCAAAGGGACCGAAACCTATGAAGGAGAATTTCCCCAGTTTCCCGTGATCCATCCCGCTGTCCAGAATAAAACTGAAGGGCTCGTCCTTGAATAGTGAATAGAGCTGGAAACTGTTCAGATTTGTCTTGATTTCCTGGATCCGCATTCACTCACCTGCCTGTCCGTGCTTTGGCCAAGTCGAGAAAGTTTTCCAGCATTCGCATTCCGCCGCGTGTCAAGAGGGCTTCCGGATGGAATTGGACCCCTTCCAGCAAGGCCTCTTTGTGGCGTATGCCCATGATTTCTCTGTCGGAGGTTACCGCCGTGATTTCAAGACAATCCGGCAGCGTATCTCGTTCAAGAACCAAAGAGTGGTAACGGGTCACTTCCAGCGGGCTGGGCAAACCGCAGAAAAGTCCCTGCCCATCGTGGCTTATGGGATGGACTTTGCCGTGGACCGGCCTTGCGGCCCGGATGACACGCCCTCCCAGGGCATCACCGATGGTCTGATGCCCAAGACAAATGCCCAGGATCGGGATCACGCCTTGAAATGTTTTCACCACAGCACGGCAAATCCCTGCGCCTGCAGGGGTTCCGGGCCCCGGGGACAAGACGATCATGGCCGGTGCCATGGCTCTGATCGCATCGATGTCCAAGGCATCATTCCGGCAGACCAGCACCTCTTCCCCAAGGCATTGCAGATACTGGACCAGATTATACGTAAACGAGTCATAGTTATCGATCATCAGGATCAACGTCCCATCACCGCCTTTATCAGAGAATTATATCCTATATGAAAGAAGAAGAGAACCGCCGTTTTTAAATCGGCGATGCTCTTCTTCTCGGGGGATTTCCGGAAGGGTCAGCCTGCAGGCATGGGCAGACCCTTGGGGCATTCTATTTCTTAGATTCCTCGGTTGGTGTATTTGGTGTGGAGCAGGTGATGGGATTTTTCGCCCAGAGGCTCCTTAAGGAATTCTGCATAGATTTGGGTGATGGCAGGGTTTTCATGGGATTTACGGATCGGCATATTGGCGTCCACCTCGTAAAGCGCGTTGATCCTCTTTTGGCGGATCTCGTTGGTGGTGCCGTAAGACTGTCCGCCGCCGCCGATGCAGCCGCCGGGGCAGCACATCACTTCAATAAAGGTATAGTCCGCTTCGCCGTTCTTGATGGATTCGCAGATTTTCTTGGCATGGGCCAGACCATGGGCCACCGCCACATTGACCTTGGTTCCCCCCAGGTCGACGGTGGACTCCTTCACACCCTCCATGCCGCGGACATCTTCAAATTCCAGCTTCTGCAAGGTTTCCCCTGTGACGACTTCGTACACCGTGCGAAGGGCCGCTTCCATAACGCCGCCGGTGGCTCCGAAAATAGCTGCGGCACCGGTGGATTTGCCCAGGGGATCGTCGAATTGTCCATCCGGCAGGTTATTGAAGTCAACGCCACCCTGCTTCAGCATCCTGCCCAGTTCACGGGTGGTCAGAACCGCATCCACATCCTGGTAACCGCTGTCGCACATTTCAGGACGGTTTGCTTCGAATTTTTTGGCGGTGCAAGGCATGATGGAAACCACAAACATATCCTCCGGCGCCACGCCGCCGGCTTGGGCGTAATAGGTCTTGGCTACCGCGCCGAACATCTGCTGAGGGGATTTGCAGCTGGAAACATGGGGCAGCAGTTCCGGATAATAATGCTCGATGTATTTGATCCAGCCGGGGCTGCAGGAGGTCATCATCGGGAGAACGCCGCCGGTTTTCAGACGATGCAGCAGCTCATTGCCTTCCTCGATGATGGTCAGATCCGCCGTGAAGTCGGTATCAAAAACCTTGTCGAAGCCCAGCAGCCGCAAGGAGGATACCAGCTTCTCGATGGAAATGGTGCCGGGCTCCTGGCCGAATTCTTCTGCAATGGAGACCCGGACGGAGGGCGCCACCTGGACCACCACGTGCTTTTTGGGGTCATTCAGGGCATCCCAGACCTTGTCAATGTCGTCCTTTTCATAGATGGCGCCCACAGGGCAAGCCAGCACACATTGTCCGCAGAGGACACAGCCCACATCCGACAGTTTTTTGCCGTATTCCGGCGACACGCCGATATCCGTGCTGCGATTATGGCTGTAGAGAATGCCCACCTCCTGGATGTGGTGGCAAACCTCGGCGCAGCGTCCGCATTTGATGCATTTGTTGGGGTCTCTGACCAAAGCGGTGGTGGACAAATCCAAGGGCAGCAGATTTTGGGTCTTCTCCCCTTGAACGTCCTTCATGCCCAGTCTTGCCGCCAGCTGTCTGAGTTCGCAGTTGCCGCTGCGGATGCAGGTCAGGCAATCCTGGGGATGGTCCGCCAGGATCAGCTCTACGATCGTGCGAACCGTGTCCCGGACCTTAGGCGAATTGGTGGTGACGTTCATGCCTTCGGCAACCTTGGTGGAGCAGGAGGCCACAAGATTCTTTGAGCCTTCCACTTCCACGACGCATACGCGGCAGTTGGCCTTGACCTTCTGGTCGGGATGGTTGCAAAGGGAGGGGATAAGGATGCCGTTTTGCTTGGCAGCTTCCATAATGGAAATGTCAGACGGCACCGACAGCGTTTTTCCATTGAGGGTTATATTGACATTTCCCATTACGCAATCTCCTCTCGGTCACTGGATGCATCTTCTTTGGCGCAATGATCCAGATATTCATCTCGGTAATAGTGCAGCGAAGAGCTGAGGCTGTTGCCGGCCGCCGTGCCAAGCCCGCAGAAAGAGGCATGCTGCATGGCGTCGGTGTAGCGTTCCAGACGATCCACATCCTGGGGTGTGGCAGAGCCATCCATCAGTTTATGGATGATGGCATGGGTCTGGCGCAGACCTTCACGGCAGGGTGTGCATTTGCCGCAGCTTTCATGGAGGAAGAAACGGGTCCGGTTGTGGACGTTGTCCAGAATCGAGCGGGTGTCATCCAGCACGAAGACCGCACCGGAGCCGATGGTGATGCCGGCCTTGGCACAGGCGCCGTATTCAAGGGGCGTGTCCAGCATTTCCGGGGGAACCAGGACCCCGGAGGCTCCGCCGATGTTGACGGCTTTGATGGAACGGCCGGGCTTGGCCCCGCCGCCGTAGGTTTCGATGATCTCACGGAAGGTGATGCCGAAGGGGACCTCCACCAGGCCGCGTTTCTGGATATCGCCGGACAGGGAAATCAGCTTGGTGCCGTGGCTGTCGGACGTCCCCAAGGAACGATACCACTCTGCGCCGTTTTTCAGGATCATGGGGATGTTACTCAGGGTTTCCACATTATTGATCAAGGTGGGCTTGTCCCATAACCCTTGCTGGGTCGGATAGGGCGGCTTTAGTCTGGGCCTGCCTTTTCTTCCTTCAATGGAGGACAGCAACGCCGTCTCCTCGCCGCAAAGATAGCTTCCGGCGCCGGAGAAGATCTCCAGATGGAGGGAAAACCCGCTGCCGAGAATGTTGTCGCCCAGCAGACCGGCTTCGGTGGCTTCCTGGATGGCGGCTCGCAGCACATTCTGGGGCTCCCAGTATTCATGGCGGACATAGAGGATACCTTTGGATGCACCGGCCAGGTAGGCCGAGATGGTGATTCCTTCCAACAGCTGGAAAGTAAGATGGGTGATGATGTAGCGGTCCTTGAAGGTGCCGGGCTCGCCTTCATCCGCATTGCAGATGACATAGCGGTCCGTTTCCGCATTTTCGCGAACCATTTCGATTTTTTTGGCGGTGGGAAAGGCCGCGCCCCCGCGCCCCCGCAGGCCGGACTGCTTCAATTCTTCGATAGAGGCTTCAGGAGACTGCTGAAGAACTCTTTGCAAAGCGGAGTAGCCGCCGCGGCTGCGATATAGGTCAAGCCCGACATATTCTTTGCCGGCAACGTTGAATACCAGGTTTCCATTAAGCGGTGCGCTCATTCTTGAATACCTCCCTCATCCTCCGGATAATGGCGACGGCACCTTCGGGCGTCAGATCGCCATACACCTCATGGTCAATTTTTATGGCCGGGGACTTGTAGCAGGCGCCGAGGCAATTGACGCTTTCCAAGGAGAAGATCCCATCCTGGGTGGTCTCACCGATGGAGATCCCCAGCTCTTCCTGGACCGCTTTCTGGATTTCCCCTCTCCCCGCATTCTCACAGGGTGCGTTGGAGCAGACTCGGATCAAATGGAAGCCTCTGGGCTTCAGAGAAATTTCGCTGTAGAAGGATGCCGTCGAATAGACCCGGCAACGCGATACTTTCTGCAGTCTCGCAATCTCGTTGACTGCCTCTTCGCTGATGTACTTGTGCGGGCTGGCTTCCTGCACTGCCAGCAGCACCTGGAGCAAGGGTGCCTTCTCCAGGCCTAACCGATGGACGATTTCGTAAACCTCTGCTGTACTCATGTGTTTCCTCCCCCTCAACATAAATCCGGTGCAAAACAGCTTTTGTGGCAAGTATATCGGTACCTTTCCGGCACTTCAAGAAAAGTCTTTATTTAAACTTAACTGCAAATTCCACAGGGAATCTTGTGCTGGTTTTGTCACAAAATTTGAAAATTTCTTAACAAAGTCCGTGAATACAAAAAAGACCGGTTCCTCGTCAGAAGAACCGGCCGGCGGGCCGAACAGGCGTCAGCTTTGGTTTTTTATGCCTGGGTCTTTGCCTTGGCGGCTTTGCTTTCCCTTTTTTCTTTCATTTTGTAGGTCAGGGCCATAAGGCTTTCGCTCAGGTGGATGTTTTCCACCGCAACATCCTCCGGAACGTCCAGCTCCACCGAGGCAAAATTCCAGATGCCCTTGATGCCCAGCCGGATCGCTTTGTCCACCACGTCCCGGGCATACTCCCTGGGGACGGTGATGATGGCGATATCCGCAGGGTGCTGACTCATAAACTCAGTCAGCCGGTCGATGTGCATGATTTCGATGCCGCGGACCACATCCCCCACATGGCGGGGATTGTTGTCGAAGATCCCCGCGATTTTGAAGCCTCTTTTCTCGAAGCTGGCATGGTTGGCGATGGCCTGTCCCAAATTTCCGGCGCCGATCACGATCATGTTGTGGATCACGTCCAAGCCGAGGATCTTGCCGATCTCTTTGACCAGAAGCGATACGTCATACCCGTATCCCTGGAGGCCAAAGCCGCCGAAGTTGAAGAAGTCCTGCCTGACCTGGGAGGAGGTGATCTCCATGGTTTTGCTCAGATCGTTGGAGGAAACCCGGCTGATGCCCATCTGCTGCAGAATCAGAAGATAGCGGTAATATTTGGGCAGGCGTTTGATCACTGCGCTTGAAATTTTTTTCTCTTCCTTCACTTTCTCACTCCACCTAACGCTTTCTTGTCAATATTACCAGTGTCTTCAGAAAATTTTATATTTAAATATAATACAGTCGGCCGCCTTTTGCAAGCACATCCCCGCCATGTATAAATTATACTTTCTGCAAAACCTTGGCCGTTGCATCCATTATGGCTTGGTGTATAATAAAAGAGGACCCATTTCCGATATGACTAAGGAGGACAATTCAGTGAAACGCATCTTTACTTTAGGCCTTTTTGTGCCGCCGCTCTATGACGACCGGGAGGCGCAATGCATCGAGCTCCTCGGGGAGTATGACCGTTATGACGATGCCGCCCAGGCGATGGAAACCCACACCGTCTCCGGCGACCAGTATTTCCGCATCACGGAGGAGCACATCCTGGAAAATGGAGAAAGAAAATTCTACGGAAGCTGGAACCACGACGGGATCCGTTTCCGCGTATAAATCAGGACCACATGGCCTGAATGGTCAGGAACCTGCCCGGAATTCAGTCATGTTTCCGGGCAGGTTCCTGTAAGAACCGGACTTGCCGGTCTCTCCGGGAGACCGCTTTTGAAAGCGTCCTTCCGCAGTCCTGCGGGCCGATGCGTCTACCCTTTGACCACGAAGGAAATCTTGGCATTGAGGCGGTATTTGGCAATTTCATTCGCATCCACAACCGCCGACAAATTCTCAATGTTGATATGTTTGATCTGGTCGACGGTTTTAGAGGCTTCCTTAATGGCGTTCTTTGCGGCATCTTCCCAGCTCACATCGGATTCGGCAATGATTTCGATGACTTTTACGATTGACATGTCCATCCTTCCTTTCTCTCGGTCGATTTCCGGGCAGAGGCCGAATGGCCTCTGCGTGCCTTTTATTTTCGCAATTTTCTGATATCATTATAGCATGAATCCCGCCATGCAACCATGTTTTTCCTTTTTGTGCATCATTTTATACATGCCGCCGGCAAATCCGCCCAGGACGTCCCGCTTTACAGGACGTCCTGGGGGATCGTTTCCAATTCCGCCTCCAACAGCTGCGGGTTTTTCAGGTATTTGTGGACAAGCTTCAACGAGTTTGAGAAATAGAGGCCGTCACAGATTCGTTCATCCAAAACGCAGCCGATCTCACAGCAATTTCTCACGATGACGGAACCGTTCTCGGCATAGGGAATCCTTTTATTTTTACCCAGGGCGATGAAAATTCCGGTGGTTCCGAAATCGTAAAGATGGTGGTAGATCGAATCCAGGTTGATGGACTTCAGATAGGTGAAGAACAAGGATGTATGGAACGGGCTGGCTTCGATGACCGCTCCTGGCAGAAGGCCGTGCCGGTCCATCCATTTCAGGATCCCCACCAGCAGGCTCACCAGAACGTGAGGCAAGGACATGATGCCGGCAGCCAGCTTGTCCGCGGCATTGGCGCTTCCTTGGGTGATGCTGGCGGCGATGGTCCGGTTGACGATATCGCACACCTGGGAAAGATTTTCATGTCCTGTGAACGCAAATTTCACGGTGGTTTCTTCGCCTTCGTCATGGAGAGATCGCTTGATGGCCATGGAGATCCGGATGTCTTTTCTCGCATAAAGCTGCTGATTCATTACAAAGCGGTTCAGCTGAGGCCGTTGAGCCAGCAGACGGACCAGGACCGCGATAAAAAGATGCATATAGCTGATTTCCAGTCCCTGGGCCTGCTTTTCCTTGACGAAAGCGTCGATGGTGTCGGTGGGGATCACCAATTTGCTGAAAATCTGGGCATCGCTGCGGCGGGTCATCACATAAGGGATGATTTTCACAAAGGGGCTGATCGTCTTCAATTTTCTCCCATCACGTCGATGCATCGTTGTCCTCCTGTTCTGAGTCGGGATGTAGCCGCTCCTGCTCCTGCCGGTGATACGCTTCGATGATGCGGCGGGCCAGTTCAGTCTTCCTCATGCCGCTGGACATACTCCTTTGCTGGAGAAATCTATGGGCTTCCTGTTCGCTGATCCGTTCCCTGTCCATCATCATCGTCTTGGCCCGGTCGATCAGCGCATCGTCTTCCGGACCGCGTTGGAGGACCGTTTCCCGGAAACGCCGCGCCTCCTCTTCTTTCAGAGTGGCTACCGCGGTGATCAGCTGTCTTCGGGCGACCGGTGGCGATAGTTTGATGATGTCTTCCGGACCGAAATATTCCAGCTGGGCCGGCGAGGCAATGATCAGCAGGAGCGCCCGGCCTTTCAGCTCATTGGCCAGGTCCTGGGGCGTCATATCCGACAATTTCGAACCGCAGATCACAATGCCGCTGCCCATATTGAGGATTTCCCGAATGGTCTCAGCGCCGCTTTTGCAGCAGTGCCGGACCTGGATGCCTGCCGACTGCAGGATCTGACTGATCTGCCGGCAATGGCGGTCGTTGATCAACGAAACCACGATCCTGTCCAGAGTCACGCCCCCCTTTCCGCGTCTTGATCAAGGGCTCAGCTTCCCCATGAAGGGTCCGCAGAGGCGATCCCATGCCGGATCAATAGGCCACCAGATATTTCTTATACTCCCAGTCGCTGACCTGGCCCCGATATTCGTTCCATTCCGCCAGCTTGCCCTCAATATAGTTGTCCAGTACATGGCTGCCCAAGGCTTCCTGGATCAGGCGATTCTTTTTTAATTCAAGGATGGCTTCGTTGAGGGATATGGGAAGATTTTCGATTCCCTTGGCTTCCCGTGCTTTCGCATCCATTTCAAAGATGTTTTCCTTGATTTCCTCCGGCGGCTCCAGGCCCCGCTCCATGCCGTCAAGGCCGGCGACCAGACAGACCGCCAACGCCAGGTAAGGATTGCAAGCCGGGTCCGGGCTGCGCAGCTCGACCCGGGTGCTTTGGCCCCTGGCGGCGGGGATGCGGATCAATGCGCTGCGGTTGCTGGCCGACCAAGCCACATAGCAAGGGGCTTCAAATCCCGGAACCAGCCGTTTGTAGGAGTTCACCAGGGGATTGATCACCGCGGTCATCCCTTTCACATGGTGCAGCAAACCGGCAATGAAATGATAAGCTTCTTTGGAGAGCCCCCTGGGATCCTGTTCATCGCAAAATATATTTCTGCCGTCTTTGAAGAGGGACATGTTGAGGTGCATGCCGGAGCCGCTGCTGCCGTAGATCGGCTTGGGCATAAAGGTGGCGTGCAGGCCGTTTTTCTGGGCAAGGGTTTTAACGGCCAGCTTGAAGGTCATAATATTGTCCGCGGTTTTCAGGGCATCGGCATATTTGAAATCGATTTCGTGCTGGCCTGCCGCCACTTCATGATGGGAAGCCTCGATTTCAAAGCCCATGGCTTCCAAAGCCAAAATGATTTCCCGGCGGGTGCCTTCCCCATGGTCCAAAGGGCCAAGGTCAAAGTAACCGGCTTCATCGCTGGTCTTGGTGGTGGCGCGGCCGCTTTCGTCAGTCTGGAACAGGAAAAATTCGCACTCCGGTCCCGCGTTGAACACATAACCCTTGTCGGCGGCTTTTTGAATGGCCCGTTTCAGGACATTCCTGGGATCGCCCACAAAGTGGGTCCCGTCGGGATTGTAAACGTCGCAGACCAGCCGCGCCACTTTGCCCAATTGTGGCCGCCAGGGCAGAATCGCAAAGGTGTCCAGGTCCGGATACAGGTATTGATCTGACTCCTCGATCCGCACAAAGCCTTCGATGGCGTTTCCATCGATCATAATTTGATTGTTCACGGCTTTTTCGATCTGGGATGCCGTGATGGCAACGTTTTTCAGCTGCCCGAAAACATCCGTAAACTGCATGCGGACGAATTGGACATCACCCTCCCTGACCATATGGATGATGTCCTCTTTGGAATATGAATACATCCTTCCAGCTCCTCTCTCAATCGATATGGATAAAGCGTCCGATTGTTCCTTTACTGGGTTCCGGCGGAAAAAACAGCGCCTCCCGTCTCCGGCACCGGGCGGTCTTCCAGCGCGCATAAAGCTCTGCCCTCCATCATGTCGAACCGAAGGATCAGTTCGACGTTGGTCAGGTCATAAACCCGGATCATCCCAGCCATCGCCTTCTCCGATGGACACACTTGGAGAAAACGGTCTTGGAAAGCTTCCAGAAGCTCCGGCCGGTACCAGCGGGTCCGCTGGTCTTCAAAGATGGCGCCGTAATACATATCCGATTCCACAAGATCCTGAAACATATGGCTTCCGAAGGAAAGCTCCGGCATATAACCCGCTGCGCTGAAAGAAATTTCACAAACGGCGCAAAACATGCTGATTTCAGCATAGACCACAGGGATGCCTAATTCCGGAGAGGAGGTGCCAATGCGCCCCGGCACCATCAGCATCATCCGCAGGTCCTGTCCGTAAAAGGCCTAGTTGATTTTTCCGATGATCCTTGCCGTTTGGGCTTTATCTCCATAACCGGAACGGGCGTAGAGGCCGGGATCCACAAAAACAAGAATATCGATTTTCTCCTGGCGGGAACGTCCCATGGAAGTCCCGGTCACATCAAAGAGGATGTGTTCCGCAGGCGGCTGGGGTATGGCAACGGAATCGGCGGCAGCCACCTTCAGCGCCCGGCATTGCAGGAGACTGATCGAAAAGTCCCCGTTCGCGCTGCCGTTGACGGTAAACTCAATGTCCACCGGCGTGCCGTACTGCGCTTCAAGCAGCTTCATCATCTTTTTCATACATTCGGTAAAGCTTGGATTGGCCGCCAATCCCTGGCAATCGGCAAAAAGCACGTCACGGTATTGGCCAAGCTCTCTCAAATACTGCTCCGCATCCGTATCATGACTGAAGACCATGCTTTGGTACCAGAAGGGAAGCTGTTCCGCAAGCTGGTTCAACGGTTTTTCACACAGGCTGTTTTCTTTGAGATCCAAAACATCGGCTTGGTGCTGAGAATACCGATGACGGTCCTTCATGCTGGTGAGATTGCTGGCCAGCGGCCGGTCCAGGCTGATGACCCTCGGATAATCGCCTTCGGTCCGGCCCACCGCCCGCGTTCCCAGGCCCGCAACCAGCCGCAGCATGCCGGCTGCAGGATCCATGTCATCCATCCATCGATATGCATTGTGGGAGTAACCTACTCCGGCGGCTGTGGGCAAGAACAAATCCCCATGCCTGGCGCCGGATACACGCTGCACCAGTACCGCCATTTGCTCATCCTGCTCCAGCAGGCCTCTCCGCTTACGGTATTCCAGGGCGGAAGGATCCATGGTGCTGGCGTAAACCGTCTTAACGGCTTCTTCAAAAGCCTGCAGGCGCTGTTCCAGATCTCCGCCGCCGGCATAGAAGACGGACTCGTATTTTCCGGCAAAGGCATTGCCGAAGCCATCCTCCAGGAAGCTGCTGGAACGGATGATGATGGGGCTTTGTCCGAAATAATCCAGCATCCTTCGGAACTGCTCCCGAAGGTCCTGGGGGAACGTGCCTTGCTTCAGGCGTCTGCCAAATTCCGCAGACAGGGCAAAGCCTTCCCTTTCCGCCCTCTGCTGGATCCGCAGCCTCCAGCAATCATTATGAACAATGTACGTATAGAAAACATCGGATCCGATGTAATAAGAGTCGTGGGCTTCCATATTGGAGGCCAGTTCCGGGAGATGGACCGAAACCAGCTTTCTCGCCAGCAGCACGCCGCAGGCTTTGCCGCCGATCATGCCGGTGCCGATCATCCGGTCGCGGATCAGAAAATAGTCCCGGGGTGAGAAATGCGCTTCGATCAGCGCCGCAATTTTTTCATCCCGGGTCATCATGATCCCGCAAATGTTTCTGCCATAGCCTTCGGGAAGCATCCCGCCGGCATGCTGAAGCTTCAGCATCGAGAAATAACGGTCCCAGCTGTCCAGGTTCTGGTCGGCAGAACCGCTGGCCTGGTCCAGCTCATGATAGAAACGGCCCATGGCAACCCCATCGGCAATAACGGACAAGCCTCCGCTTTGGGCATCAAACCGATGGGGCGTAAACATGGTGCTGGAATAGCGGTCGGAAGCCTTCAGCGGATGGATGTAGTAGGCGTCGCCGCTGCGATAGACCTCCAAAAACAGCTGAGTGGTCTCCCGGATGCGGGCGATGGCATCAAAGGAATGCATCCCGCGAAGGACCGGAAAATAAGCCACGGTGTCCAACTGGAAAAGATAGGGGCAGGTCACCCGGAAAAAATTCCCCATCATCAGATCGGTGGACCAAGCCTCATGCAAATCTGAAAGGCAGTCAAACACATAGAAGGCCTTGCGTCCCTCCCGGGCAATGATCTCATGGACCTGGACCGTAAAGGCTTCAAACCCCTTCGAGGGGTCGATCTCAAAAATCTTCAGCCCTTCTTGAAGCGCCGTGAGCTGTGGATGACGGGCAAAGTGGATATAGATCAGGTTGCGTCCTTCGCGGATCGCCTGCCGGATAAAAGGCTCCGCCACAAAATGAAAATCCTCAATGGAAGAAACCTGCCAGACCACATTGTCGCCCAGGCGGATGGAATCCACGGCTTCATCCAGGCCGCGGAGTCCGGAGCAAATACGTTTGAATGAAGGCATGACGGATCCCTCCCTGTTGATGTTCATATTATACTATTTCCGTAAATCTTTGAAGTGCCATTTTATGGATTGTTCTTCCTCTCCCGGTCCTAGCGTATTTTTCGGCCATGGATAGGCCTCGGCCGCGATAAAATCATGTATACATGCGCATCAAAGCCAAATACGACCTTTGGATATTGACACACAGGCCAGGGAGCCTTACAATATGCTCAGCAAAAGAGCAAGGGTGCTCCTCTGGCAGAGAGGCGTACCCTGCTCTTTTTTTGTTACACGGCCTCCATAAAAACAGCGAATATCCAATCTTCAGCCACCCCCGGCGCTTGACGGATAGACCGATCGTTGTTCTTCCACCTTTGACCGAAAGGAATGAATCTCATGAAAGAAAACTTTGCACCACGACAGCAGGGGCTCTATCATCCCCAATACGAACATGACGCCTGCGGGATCGGCCTGATTGCCAATATTGAAGGGGAAAAATCAAACCTGATCATCCGCCAGGCCTTGACCGTCCTGAAGAAGCTCAGTCACCGGGGCGCGGTGGGCAGCGAGACCACCTCCGGAGATGGGGCCGGGATCCTCTTCCAGCTCCCCCACGCATTCAACCGGAAAATTTGCCGCAATGCCGGCATCCAGCTGCCGGAAGCCGGCGACTATGGGACCGGCCTGGTCTTCTTGCCGACGAATCCCGAGATCCGCGCCCAATTTGAAAAAGAGTTTGAAGCCATCATTGAAGCCGAAGGCCAGCTCCTGCTGGGCTGGCGGGATGTCCCGGTCAATGCCTCGGGGCTTGGTAAAACCGCGTACTGCAGCATGCCTTTTATGCGTCAGGTCTTTATCGGACGGAACAAGGCCGAACGGGGCATGGATTTTGAACGCAAGCTTTACCTGATCCGGAAAAAGACCAAAGGGATCCGGCAAAGCGAATTTTCCGATCAGCCCTTCTACCTGCCCAGTCTTTCCTCCAGGACCATTGTCTACAAAGGCATGCTCATGTCGGAGCAGCTGGATGAGTTTTTTGTCGATCTTCTTGACGAGGAAATGAAGACCGCGCTGGCCTTGGTCCACTCACGCTACAGCACCAATACCTTTCCCAGCTGGGAAAGGGCCCATCCCAATCGATGCATCATCCATAACGGCGAGATCAATACCCTTCGCGGCAATGTGAACGCCATGGATTCCCGCCAGTTCATGCTGAAAAGCGCGGCTTTCGAAGGCCAGGAGGAAAGCCTTCTTCCGATTATCAGCAAGTTCGGCAGCGACTCCTCCAGCTTCGACAACGTGGCCGAGTTTCTCATGCTCTCCGGCATGCCCATCGAGCAGGTCATGATGCTGATGATCCCCGAGCCCTGGGCGAATCATGAATCCATGAGTGCAGAGAAGAAAGCCTTTTATGAGTTCAATTCCTGCCTGATGGAACCCTGGGACGGCCCGGTAGCCATCGGCTTCACCGACGGTGTAAAGGTGGGCGCTGTTCTGGACCGGAACGGACTTCGTCCGGCCCGGTACTATGTCACCACGGACCATATGGTTATCCTGGCCTCCGAAGTGGGCGTCCTGGATATTCCCGCCGAAAAAATCATCAAAAAAGAACGGCTGCATCCCGGCCGCATGCTGCTGATCGACACCGAAAACAAGCGGATCATCGAGGACGAAGAGATCAAGCACAGCGCCGCCGCCCAGCATCCATACCAGGAATGGCTGGACGCGAATATGATCGCCCTGGAAGCCCTTCCTGCGCCGGAAGCTGGCGCTGCGCCGCTTTCCCAGTCCTTGAGCGTCCTGCAGAAAGCCTTCGGTTATAGCTACGAGGACCTGAGGATGTTCCTTGCCCCGATGGTGGTCAACGGCGTCGATCCGGTGGGTGCCATGGGGAACGACACGCCTCTGGCCATTCTTTCCAGACGTCCCCAGCTGATGTATGAATATTTCAAACAGCTTTTCGCCCAGGTCACCAATCCGCCCATTGATGCCTTAAGGGAGCATGTGGTCACGTCCTCCATCGTCATGCTGGGTTCGGAAAGCAATCTGCTGTCCCCCAGCGCCGAGTGCTGCCGCCGCATCAAATTGGAGCAGCCCATCTTAGACAATGAAAGCCTCGCCAAGCTGAAGGCCATGAATCAGCCGGGCTTCAAAGTCGCCACCCTGCCCATCCTGTTCAAAGCCGGCGGCGACGGGGAAGCGATGGGGGCTTCTCTGGACACGCTCTTTGCTTCTGCGGAAGAAGCTGTTCTTGACGGCGCCAACATTCTTATTCTTTCAGACCGCGGTGTGGACGCGGAGCATGCCGCTATCCCCGCCTTGCTGGCCGTATCCGGCCTGAACCAGCATCTGGTTCGCAAGGGTCTGCGCACCAGGGCCAGCATCGTGCTGGAATCCGGAGAGCCTCGGGAGGTGCATCATTTCGCCTGCCTGATCGGCTACGGCGCCACCGCCATCAATCCCTATCTGGCGCTGTATTCCATCGAAGCCATGGTGGAGGAGGGCTACATCAGCGGCTATCCTCAAGAACTGGCCATCCAGTGCTACATCGAAACCGCCTACGAGGGCGTCATCAAGATCCTCTCGAAAATGGGCATTTCCACCATTCAAAGCTATATGGGCGCGCAGATTTTCCAGGCGCTGGGCCTGAGCCCCGACTTCGTGGAGCAGTATTTCACCTCAACGCCCGCCCCGGTGGGCAGCGCCGGCATCCATGAGATCTCCATAGAAGCGGAACAGCGGCATGAGGCAGCCTATGGCAGCAGCAACCTGGATGACGAGCTGGAAAGCTCCGGCAACTACCAATACCGCAAAAACGGCGAATACCATCTCTTCAATCCCGAAACGATCTCCCGGCTGCAGCGTTCGGTCCGAACCGGCAATTACGAGCTTTTCAAGGAGTATTCCAAGAGCATCCATGAAAACGCCCGGCAGCAGGCGACCCTCCGCGCGCTGATGCGGTTCAAGGCTGGACGAGGCCCAATTCCTCTGGAGGAAGTGGAATCGGTGGAATCGATCTGCAAACGCTTCAAGGTCGGCGCCATGTCCTTCGGCTCCATCAGCAAGGAAGCTCATGAGACCATTGCCATCGCCATGAACCGTATTGGCGGCAAAAGCAATACCGGCGAAGGCGGCGAAGACCCTGACCGTTACATTCCCGATGAAAACGGGGATTCACGCTGCAGCGCCACCAAGCAGGTGGCTTCCGGCCGCTTCGGCGTCACCAGCGAATACCTGGTCAATTCCAAAGAGATCCAGATCAAAATCGCCCAGGGCGCAAAACCCGGCGAAGGTGGGCAGCTCCCGGCTCTGAAGGTTTATCCCGCCGTTGCCAAGGTGCGGCATTCCACGCCGGGTGTCGGCCTGATCTCTCCCCCGCCCCATCACGACATCTATTCCATCGAAGACTTGAAGGAACTGATCTTTGACCTCAAGAACGCCAATCCTCAAGCCCGGATCAACGTCAAGCTGGTTTCGGAAGCCGGCGTCGGCACCGTTGCGGCCGGCGTTGCCAAAGGCTTTGCCGATGTGATCCTCATCAGCGGCTATGACGGCGGTACCGGAGCTTCTCCTCGGACCAGCATGCGTCACGCAGGCCTTCCCTGGGAGGTGGGCTTGGCCGAAACCCATCAGACCCTGCTGCTCAACAACCTGCGAAACAGGGTCGTTCTGGAAACAGACGGCAAGCTCATGACCGGCCGGGACGTGGCCATCGCGGCGCTCCTTGGCGCCGAGGAATTCGGATTCGCCACGGCGCCCCTGGTCACCTTGGGCTGCGTGATGATGCGCACCTGCAACCTGGACAACTGCCCTGTGGGCGTCGCAACCAACAATCCGGAGCTCCGAAAGAAATTCGCCGGGGAACCACAGCACATCATCCACTTCATGCATTTCGTCGCCCAGGAACTGCGGGAGATCATGGCTTCCCTGGGCTTGCGCACGATCCATGAAATGGTGGGCCGCACCGAACTGCTGGACCAGGATACCTCCTGTGCCTCCTGGAAAGCCAGCGCCCTCGATCTCTCCCCCATTTTGTACAAGCCCGAGCTTCCCGAAGGCGCCCCCCTCCATCAAACGGTCCATCAGGACCACGGATTGGAAAAGACCCTGGATATGAGCGTCCTGGTGAACCTGTGCGAACCGGCGATCCGGCATGGCCATCCTGTGGAGGCCGACCTGCCGATCCACAATTCGGACCGGGCCGCCGGCACCTTGCTGGGCAGCATGGTGACCCGGAAATACGGTTCTGCCGGTCTTCCCGACAATACCATCCGACTCCGCTTCAAAGGCTCCTGCGGCCAGAGCTTCGGCGCCTTCGTTCCGAAAGGGATCACACTGAGCATCTCCGGCGATGCCAACGACTATGTGGGCAAAGGTCTCTCCGGCGGGCGCATCATCATCACGCCGCCAGCGGGCTCGCGTTTTGTTCCGGAAGAAAACATTATCATCGGAAACGTGGCGCTGTACGGGGCCACCAGCGGCGAGGCCTACTTCCGGGGTGCCGCCGGGGAACGCTTCTGCGTCCGCAACAGCGGCGCCAAAGCGGTTGTGGAATCCGTCGGCGACCATGGCTGTGAATACATGACCGGCGGACGGGTCGCCGTTCTGGGCAAAACCGGCCGCAACTTCGCAGCCGGCATGTCCGGAGGCGTCGCCTATGTCTACGATGAGGACGGAACCTTTGCCTCCCGGTGCAACACCGAAATGGTTGAATTGACCAACCTGGACGAAAAAGGGGCTGCAGAGCTGAAGCAGATGGTCGGAGACCATCTGTCCTATACCGGCAGTGATACGGCCAAGGCGATTCTGGCGGACTGGGACCGTTCCCTTGCAAAATTTGTCCGCGTCATGCCCATCGACTACAAACGTATGATGGAAGCCTTGGACAAGGCTTACATCGACGGCTACACCGGCGATGAGGCCTTAACGGAGGCATTTGAAACCAACAAACGCAACCTGATGCGCGCAAACGGGAAATAAGGGAGGGATCGTCAATGGCTAAATTACTAGGATTTTTAGAATACGCCCGGGAGCTTTCAGCCGATCGCCCTGTGGCGGAGCGGATCAAAGACTGGGCGGAGTTCCACACCGCCATGCCTTTGGAAGAACAAAGGAACCAAAGCGCCCGCTGTATGGATTGCGGCACGGCCTTTTGCCAGATGGGTCTGTTCCTTGGAGGCGTCGCCTCCGGCTGCCCCTTGAACAACTTTATCCCGGAGTGGAACGAACTCCTTTATCTGGGTCTGGACGAAAAGGCCTATCATCGTCTGATCAAAACCAGCCCCTTTCCGGAATTCACCTCCAGAGTCTGCCCGGCCCTCTGCGAAGGCTCCTGCACCTTGGGTCTGAACGATGATGCGGTCACCACCAAGGCCAATGAGTTCACCATTATCGAAAAGGCTTTTGAGGAAGGCTGGGTCAAACCCCGGCTTCCCAAAACCCGCACTGGCAAAAAAGTCGCAGTGGTGGGCGCCGGACCTTCCGGCCTGGCCTGCGCCGAGATACTCAACCAATACGGCCACAGCGTCACAGTCTTCGAAAAAGACGACCGGCCCGGCGGCCTTCTGATGTACGGTATCCCCAACATGAAGCTGGATAAATCCGTCATTATGAGACGGATCGCCGTCATGGAAGCCGAAGGCATCCAGTTCCGCACCTCCGTGGAAGTCGGCAAAGACATTTCCTCGGCCAGCCTGAAGGATGAATTCGATGCGGTGGTTCTCTGCATCGGCGCCAAAAAACCCAGGGACCTCAGCGCTGAAGGCCGCCTGAGCAAGGGAATCCACTTTGCCGTGGATTTCCTTGCGGCCAACACCAAAAGCCTTCTGGATTCCAATCTGAGCGACGGCAAGGCCATTTCCGCCAAGGGTAAGGACGTGATCGTCATCGGCGGCGGCGATACCGGAACCGACTGCGTAGGCACCTCCATCCGGCACGGTTGCAACAGCGTGATCCAGCTGGAGATCTTGCCGGCGCCCCCGGTTAAGCGAGGCGCCAGCAATCCTTGGCCGGAATGGCCCAAGATCCAGAAAACCGACTACGGCCAGGAAGAATCCATCGAGCTTTACGGTCAAGATCCGCGCAACTATTGCTTGACCACCAAGAAAATCGACCACGATGAGAACGGTTATGTCAAAAGCCTTCATACGGTCGAAGTGGATTGGAGCAGCGGCAGCCTGAAAGAGATTCCCGGCACGGAAAAGGAATGGCCGGCGCAGCTGGTGCTGATTGCCATGGGCTTCCTCGGACCGGAAGAGACCATCATCAAGGAGCTTGCACTGGCCCAGAATTCCAGAAGCAATATTATGGCGGATGAGGACAGCTATTCCACCAATGTGGAAGGGGTCTTCGCAGCCGGCGACGCCCGCCGCGGCCAAAGCCTGGTGGTTTGGGCCATCAAGGAAGGCTGCAGCGCCGCCAAGGCTTGTGACGCCTATCTCCGTGCCAAAACCAGCGTGCAATGATCCAATGCCTGACCATCCTCATTCCCCGGATGATCAGGCTCGCCATAACGTTCGTTTGCCATCGGATATCCGGCAAAAGGCAAAGAAGCCAGCTCATTACGGGCTGGCTTCTTTGGCAATTTATGAATTTATCGTCTAAGTATGATCCTCCCGATGAGCGTCTCCCGCTTACGAGTCCTTATCCCGTTTCATCACCGCGGCCAGACCGGCAAAAAGGCAGCCTGCCACCGGCCAGACCAGCCACGTGAAGGCCCAGTTCATGGTCCAGAAGCTCCAGCCCAGGTAAAGGGCGGTCACCACAGGCCAATAGACGGCGGCGATTCGGTTAAAAGGCTTGTTTCTCCGCATCGTTTCGGGATCAAAATCTCCGGTCATTATCAGCTGCTCGTAACTGCCCTTGATTTCGCCGGCAGAAATCATCAAATACACCGCCAGCGCAATCATGCTCAGCAGCAAGCATACCAATCCAATTAAAACCAGTTCCGACGCCCCCAGACTGCCTGCCAGGATCAGCGGGACTGCGGATAGAATGCACAGGGTCACGCCGTAAATCACACGTCTCGTAAAGACCGGTTCAAATTTACGCAGCCGTTCTTCCACAATGCCATAAATGCCGTAATCCAGTTTGAAGTCACTTTTCTTCAAATATTCAAAGCGCTTCATCCGCTGTCCGCCAGTGATGAAGATGGCAACCGCCGCCGCGATCATCATCAACAGGATGGCCGTGCCGAGGCCTGCGGCCACATCCGCCTTCAGATCCAATTTCCCAGTCTCGGATAAACCGGCCAGCAAGATCATGATGACCGGTGAAAGGATGCAGAGCGCCACCCCAAAACCGATCCTTTTCCCCTGGGCTTCTTTGCAGCGCATATATTCATTGGCTTCTTCGATGGAAACCGCCGGCCCATTGGAAGGCTCTTCGGCCGCATCGCCGGCGTCTTCCTCTTCCACTTCGTCCTTCAGCAAATAATCCGTTGAAACGCCGAACAGCCTGGCCAGGTCCAGGATCTTATTAATGTCGGGGATACTTGCTCCGATCTCCCATTTGGATACAGACTGTCTGGACACCTGTAGCTTTTCCGCCAGCTCCTCCTGGGACATCCCATTCCTCTTTCTTAAATTCAGGATCTTGTCCGCTAAAATCATATCCGTTCCCTCCTGTATTCAGACGCTCAAATCGATATCGCATATCCAATATACTTCTTTTGCTTATTTACAATCCAGAAAGCCGACTTGGAATTTACGCAACCGGCAGTTGCAAATACTTGGATTTCGCGGCCACCGCCGTTGCCCTCAGGTTTATTATATATGATATGGCTGGAAATTGTATCGGGAATACTTCAGAATTCAACGGACAAAGCAGCGGCCATTGAAAATATATCAGCATTTGCTATACTATGGTTAGCCGGTCCGGACCGGTATATTTCGAAAAAAGGAGAAATGTTTGTGAAGAATATAACTTCTAAAGAGATTGCGGCAAGCCGGGAGGCTTGCATCGATTAATCTCTGCAATGCCTCCCATCTGTTGCATGCGACAACGATTTGGAGGATGATCACATGAATCGGGAAAATAAAAGGATCCAATACACAAAAGGCTATTTTCGCAGCCATGCCTGCAAGGATAGTTTCACCTGCAAAGTCTGCGGCCGTCCGGTGGTTCCGGAAGGTGCTGCAAGCGAGCATCGGAATCATTGCCCCAACTGTCTTTCAAGCCTGCATGTTGATCAAAGGCCGGGTGACCGCGCTTCCGATTGCGGCGGTATCATGGAGCCCATCGGGGTCTGGGTAAGAAATCATGGTGAATGGGCGATCATCCATCGCTGCCGGCGATGCGGACATTTGAGGTCAAATCGGGTTGCAGCGGACGATAATCCGATGAAACTGATGTCCATTGCATTAAAACCCTTGAGCGAGCCGCCTTTCCCTCTTGAACGCATCGAAGAATTAACCGCACTGATGGGCGGCGAAGGCTGTCTGCGCTCTGAATGAAATCATATTCAAAACAAAGGCCGCGCTTTTTATGAGCGCGGCCTTTGCCGTGTGGACTGTGCTGTTTATATCAAAGCCAAACAAATCAGTTTTCTTCAAAAATAAACACATCTTCAATCTGCTTGTCAAAGTATTTGGCTATTTTAAATGCTAATTTGATTGAAGGGTCCCAGTGCCCTTTTTCAATGGCACTCATGGTTTGTCTTGTTACTCCAATGGCCATCGCAAGATCGCATTGTTTTACTTTAATACTCTTGCGAATATCCGGCAGTCTGTTCCTCATATTTAACCCCCTTTCGTGTGAATTCGGCGATTATTATCATGTCAAAGCATCTTCTTTTTCAGGGGCTGATGGTTAACCGAACCTATACGGATAAAAGGATAAAAAATCTGCTGATCAATGTTCCAGCGCCGGATCGCGCACCCCGTTTTTCTCAAAGGCTGCGGCTCGGTCCCGGCAAGTACCGCATGCCCCACATGGCTTCACACCGCCTTCATAACAGCTCCAGGTCAATTCATAAGGCACTTCCATTTCCAGGCCCTTTTGCACAACCAATGCCTTGGTCCATGAAACAAAAGGCGCCTCGATCTGCAGCTGCTCTCCGCTTCCTATATGAATCGCCCGATCCATGGCTTCATGAAAGGCATTGCTGCAATCCGGGTAAGAATTTCCGGCGGCATCGTCACCGTGTGCGCCATAATAAATGATACTGCATCCTTTTGATAAAGCGATGCTCGCAGCAGAAGACAAAAACAGGCCGTTCCGGAACGGGACGTAGGTCGATACCGGTTTCCCGCCGCACTTTTCAAGCTGCGCCGCATAGGCTTCTTTGGGAATTTCCCGATCGGAATGCCCTAAAAGAGAACAATCACTATATCCGAATATTGGGGCTAAATCTAAAAATATCAATTCGACTTGATAATATGCCGCAATTTTTTTAGCCGCCTCCAGTTCTTTTGTGTGCTTTTGTCCATATAAAATCGACAGGGTCGTCACATTTTCTTTCCCATATCGGCTGATGGCCATTCCAAGACACGTTGCACTGTCAACACCGCCGCTCAGCAGCACCAATGCTTCCATACATTTCCTCCTTCGAACATGATTATTTTAAGCGCATCTGAAGGGCCGTATCGGTCTGGAAACGGCCGCGCATCGTCGATGTGTGTGTTTTTGCAGAGGTTTTTTTAATTCCTCTGGTACTCATGCAGCTATGGCAGCCATCGATCAGGACTGCGACATCCTGCGATCCGGTGATCAGCTGCATGATTTCAGCAATGTCCGAACCAATCCGTTCCTGAAGCTGCAATCGCTTCGATGCCATATCCGCGATCCTTGCAATCTTGCTGAGTCCGATCACCTTGCGATTGGGGACGTAAGCGACCGTAACCTTCATGTCATACATCAATGCCAGATGATGTTCACAAAAACTGAATACCTCGATATCTCTCACAATAACCAGATCCTGCGTGCCTTGCTCGATATCCAGGTCCTCTTCAAATGTTTTATGAAACATCCTGGCAATTTCCTGATTGCTATAATTCATTCCTTCAAATACTTCTTCATACATGCTTGCCACTCGTGAAGGCGTATCTTTTAGTCCTTCTCGTTCCGGATCATCGCCGAGGGCTGCAAGGATGCCTTTGATATGTTCTTGGATTGCCGCTGTATCGATTGCCATGATTTGCTCACCTCATTACTATTTCCGTTCAGTCAAACGCCCCGTCGGTTCGGGTCCCAGATTATTTTATGCAGCTGCATCTGCAGCGTAATCCCGTTCATTGCATTTCTTATCATATAATTCACCACGTCCTCTAAAGTGATTTTCCCATAGACGGCGCTGATGTGCACATGACATTGACCGGACAATCGATGCAGGCCGATCAGTTCCTTGGCACGTTCCAGATCCGCCATGCTTCCCGCCACAAATTTGACTGTATCCTTCTTTGTAAGGATCTTAAAATTTGCAACCAGCATTTTGGATTCCATCCGGCTTCCCGGGAGCTTGTAATCCATCGTGAAGGCGGGCGGGTTGTCCATCCTGACATATGCCGACAAATCGATGCTGCCGTTTGTTTCTATTTCGACACACAAATCGCGGTCTGCCGTAAGCATCCGGAGCAAATGGACCATTTCGGGATTCAGCAAGGGTTCACCGCCGGTCAGGGTCACATTTTTTACACCCGTTTCTTTTATATAACGATATATGTCATGCTCCGTCATATGCGAATAAACGGCATCATCCTGATTCGCCCAGGCCGTGTCACAGTAGGAGCAGTTCAGATTGCATCCCCGGAATCGGATAAAGACAGCCAATTGCCCTGCGCAAGCCCCTTCCCCGTTGATGCTGACGAATTTTTCGACGACCTTATACCGTGACATCCGGATCCTCCTCGTAGGAAGCGTAATTATTCGGTGTTTCATAAATCGTGGCTGATTTGACCTGATATCCTTTGCCTACCATCCGATCGTAAAAATATTTAGCAAATCGCTCGGCGGTCGGACGAAAATCCAGCTCAACAATACGAAAGCCTTCGTCTTTCAAGGCCTCTAAGGTAGAAATTTTCAGGGAATTTTTCTCTATGAGCAGCGCATGATCAAAATAGTCTGCTTCTGTTTTGATGTCTTCTTTCAATTGTGCAAAGTCAACGATCATCCCTTCGTACGGATTCCCGGTTTGCAGGGTCTTGCTCTTCACTTTAACAACAACACGCCAGCGATGGCCATGGATATTTTTGCATTTCCCTTCATGGCCCGCTAAAAAATGCGCCGAGTCAAAGCTTTGTTCTGATGCTAAATAATACATGGAATAACTCCATCCTTTCAGTATCATGAGGCGCAGGCTCAAACATAATAAAAAACATCCTGAATTAAAAATATGATGAGCAGACAGGGCTGAATAACCCTTCGGCAAAAAAAAACAGGCATAGAAAACTATGCCTGTTTTATATATTAGTTTTTAAGATTTTGATCGTGAACCGCCACAAATCATCTTGCCCAAAAATAATAAAAATCGGCCCTAGTTTTGTTTAGAGACAGGATGGTGCAAATGAACTGTCTTATTTGTTTTTATGCAGTATAGCATCATAGCGGTTGTTGTGTCAAGTTTAAGTATAACGGCGTGATCTTCCTGCAGATGGCAAGGAACAGGGCGCCCTTGCCCCCGAAACGATCCCTAGGCCTCCGAATCATCCGCTTTCGTGACCCCTGCGTCCGTAAACGTCAGCATCTTTTCGATGATCCTGGAGGCAGCCTCGACAATCGGCATCGCTAAAGCCGCCCCCGCCCCCTCTCCTAAACGCAGGTTCAGATTCAGAATCGGTCTGAGGCCTAACAGCTCCAGCATATATTGATGCCCCGGTTCCACCGATTGATGGGCTGCGATCATATAGTTTGCGGAATAGGGCGCCAGTTTTTTTGCCGCCAAGGCCCCGGCAGACGATATCAAACCATCAACGATGACCGGTATGCGGTAGTATGCCGCTCCCAGAATCAATCCGGCAATCCCGCATATTTCAAAACCGCCTACCTTGGCCAGCACATCCAAAGCGTTGTCAGGATCTGGTTGATTGACCGCAATCGCTTTTTCGATTATCTTGACTTTATTCTCCAACGCCTTTTCATTAATCCCGGTCCCCCGGCCCGTCACCTCCCTGGGAGACCGGCCTGAAAACACCGATATCATGGCGCTGCTTGGCGTCGTATTGCCTATTCCCATGTCTCCTGTGCCTAAAAGTTCTATGCCGCTTTCAACCATGATGCCGGCGACTTCGATGCCTGCTTCCAATGCCTGCACAGCCTGTTCCTGCGTCATGGCCGGACCATTGGCCATGTTTTGCGTGCCATGGGCAACTCTATAAGACAGGATCTGTTTCCGGTCGGCCAGTTGGCTCAGGTCACCTGCTACACCCATATCCACCACGGTCACACCTGCGCCTGCAGCTTCCGTCAGGACGTTGATTCCTGCTCCGCCGGCTACAAAATTGTTGACCATCAGCCGGGTGACCTCTTGGGGATAAGCACTGACGCCTTCAGCGGCAACGCCATGGTCCCCGGCCATGGTTACGACCATTTTCTTCGATACGGAGGGGGTCATGCTTTCTTTTATTGCAGCCAACTGCTCGGCCAAATCCAGCAGATAACCCAGGCTATTGTGCGGGCTGGCCAAATCATCAAGCCGTCTTCTGGCTTGATCCCGCCAAACCGGCTTTACCGGTTGAATGCCGGCGAGTACTTCTTCCAAGGATAATTTCATAATTTCACACCTTTCAGTATTTTTTTATGATGACCAGAGAACCCTCGCCCTCTGAAACACCCAGGAGTCTATCGCCGGAAATTTTCGGCAGCGCCGGTTGCTGATTCCACCAGGCCATTGCCATGAAAATTCCATTTCCGAATGATCACCCATAGGATCGTCCATTGAAACGCAAAAAATCCGCATCCTGAATGGGTGCGGATTTTTCCTTCATCCTCACGGCTGCCGGCTTGCTTGTGCGGCCAACAACGTCGTATTTTACAGGCAGGTCTCCTGACTCAGGCTCTTCGCACATTGTCCCTTCCCCCAAAAGGAGTGGTCATGACAACGGCTCCCCTATACAGTGGCGGGTCCGTCCGGGAATTTCACCCGGTTCCCTATTCTCCGGCGAATTGCCGGCACCTGTAAAACAGTTTTCGGTTTTGTAAAAAATAGCATGAATTAAATGATCTGTCAACGATGGGATATCCGCCTTGTCCAAGAACAATCAGGACGGTAAAACCTATGCGCCCCACCAAAGACACTGTTAATCTGCGGGCCGCCTGAAAGCATCCATATATGCCGCCGGATCTTCACATTGCATCAATCCGGACATGACACAGACCCCCCGGGCTCCCATTCGCACGGCTTCAATTGCGTTGCACGGTGTAATCCCTCCTATGGCATAGACCGGTATCTTGACGGATTGACAGACCTCTTTCAAAAAAAGAAGCCCTCTGGGCGGGCTGTTTTTCTTACAGCTTGTCGCAAAAATATGTCCCGCAGTAATATAGGAGGCCCCCAGTTTTTCAGCTTCCACCGCCTCACAGAACGAATGCACCGATGCCCCCACAACATCGAAGCCATGCAATCGGCCTGCCTTTTCCCGCAACACAGACAGCGGCAGATGGATCGCATGACTGTCCAGGCGGTATGCCGCGTCCGCAAACGTATGCAAAATACAGTCCACGCCATATTTTCTGCAGATCTCCATCATCTTCCGCGCAAGACTTTCATAGTCCGCGCCATTCAGATCCTTTTCCCTCAGGATGATTCCGGAAGGCTTTGCAGCCGCGATCCTTTCCATTTGACCCAAAATGTCTCCACGGCATAGGCTGCTGTTCGAAACGACCAACACCCTATACATAGATATAGTCATTCATGACCGGCTGAAGGCCCCGTTCCCGGATCGCGGCATACACTTCTTCCACAGTTCTGGGATCGGCTATTTCAAACTGCGCATCGCCCTGATCCTCCATGCCTTCGCCATGGCTTCCAATGCCGGTGCTGACGCCCGCGGATATCTTAGTCGCCGCAACGCCAATGACATGGTTGCGGAAACGTTCGCACTCTCTTGTGGAAATCGTGATGTTCGCAAATGGCATAAACAGCCGGTAAGCCAGGATGATCTGCATCAGCTGCGGCTCATGGACATCCCTTGGATTGATTTGATCGTTGTTGATGATCGGGCGGAGCCTCGGGCAGGAAAATGAAATTTCCGCATGGGGATACTTCCTTTGCAGCAGCCAGGCATGCATACCGGCCGCAAAGGCGTCCTTTCTGAAATCATCCAGCCCCAGGAGCGCCGCGAATCCAACGCCCCGCATACCGCCCCGGAGCGCCCGCTCCTGCGCATTGAACCTGTATGGGAATACCCTTTTATGTCCCTCTAAGTGCAATGTCTCATATCGGTCAGAATGATAGGTTTCCTGAAATACCGTGATGAAGTCCGCGCCGCATTCATGAAGATAAGCATATTCGTCGGAATTGACCGGGTAGATTTCGAGACCGACCATTTTGAAATATTGATGGGCAATTTTGCAGGCCTCTCCGATGTATTTCAAGTCGGACATTGTTCTGCTTTCCCCGGTCAAAATCAGGATCTCCTCAAGCCCTGATTTTGAAATCGCCTGCATTTCCCTTTCGATTTCATCCGCGCTTAATCTTGCGCGCTTTATTTTATTATGGCAATTGAATCCGCAGTATATGCAGTGGTTTTCACAGTAATTCGAGATGTACAGAGGCGTGAACATATAAACCGAATTCCCGAAATGCCTGGCGGTTTCCAATTTTGCCTTCTGCGCCATCGCTTCAAGAAACGGCAGGGCTTCCGGAGACAGCAGTGCGGCGAAGTCCTCCGGGGAGCGGAAATTCTTATCCAAAGCCCGGCGCACATCCTGCTTCGTATAGGTGCTATAATCATATGCGTTCATGCGGGAAACAACTTCCTCCATGATCGTTGAGTCCTCCAGAATTTCCATTCCCGGCAAATAAGCCATATGGTCTATGGGATTTGTTTTATCCATTGGTCCTCCTCCTAATCGCCCAAGAACCCGGTCAGCGGCGAGGAAGCGGATGCTCCATCGTTTTTGACCCGTCCCAGGCCCGAAAGGTATGCGGCCCGCCCCGCTTCAATCGCATTCTTAAAAGCGCCGGCCATCGCCGGAATGTCTCCTGCGGTTGCAATGGCGGTGTTGGCCATGATGGCTGCCGCACCCATTTCCATCGCTTCGCACGCTTGCGACGGGCGCCCGATGCCGGCATCCACAATCACAGGCAGATCGATCTCGTCGATCATGATCTGGATAAAGTCTTTGGTGCATAGCCCCCTGTTGGATCCAATCGGCGCGCCCAAGGGCATAATGGCCGCGGCGCCGGCATTCGCCAAGTCGCGGGCCGTATAAAGATCCGGATACATATACGGCATGACGATGAACCCCTCCTTGGCAAGAATTTCAGTGGCCCTGACCGTTTCATGGTTGTCGGGGAACAGATATTTTGAATCGCGGATCACCTCAACTTTTATGAAGTCCCCGCAGCCAGCCTCCCTTGCCAGCCGGGCAATACGGACCGCCTCTTCCGCATTCCTTGCGCCTGAGGTGTTTGCCAGCAGCGTCACGTTGTCAGGAATATGATCCAGGATGTTTCCGCAGCCGTTCGTGTTGGCCCGTCTTACAGCCAGCGTAATGATTTCCGCCCCGGCATGTTCTACCGCGGCGCTGATCAAATCCAGACTGTATTTGCCGGATCCAAGGATGAAACGGGAGGTAAATTCGCACCCTCCGATGATCAATCGATCGTCTTTCATGAGTTACAACTCCTATACATCTTCAATTCCCAGAATGAGTCTTAAAACCATATTTGCCTGGTGTCCCGCGCATATGGATACGCGAGGCGCCATCATACTCCAGCCGATTCCGGTTTCTGTAACGCCATCGCCGCATAGATACAGGTTTTTCATAGGCCTTTGGGTAATAATCCGATTGCTGCTTTCGTATCCGCCCATGCCTGAAGCCGACACAATGGGCTTATCCGGGTAATTTTCCATCAGAAAGTTAACAAGCATTGCCTTAGCTTCCGGATCGTCAAAAGCCTCGCAGACGATATCATCATGTTCGAACAAGTGCCCGACGTTGTGTTCCGTGACCCTTACCGTATCGATGGTGACCCGAATATACGGATTGATCTCCGCCAGCTCTGTCTGCAGAGCCTTTGTTTTCATCATTCCCAAATGTTTTATCCTGTACTGCTGCCGGTTCAGATTGCTGGGCTCCACCAGGTCATCATCGATCAGATGGAGATGCCCCACGCCGCTTCTGGCAAGATCCGCTGCAATGTTTGAGCCAAGTCCGCCAAGCCCGGCCACGGCGACCCGGGCCTTCTTCATTTTTTCATACACTATTGAGGTGCAGCGGGCACTCAGCATAGCTTCAAGTCCATCCTTGCCGTTGATTTTAACTTTCATATCAGCCACCTCCTACAAAATGTACAACTTCAACAATGTCTCCGTCTGCCAAAATTGTTTGTTCATAATGCGTCTTCGGAACGATTTTGCCGTTGTGTTCCACGGCAATACGGTTCAGTCCATATCCCGCCCTTGAAAGATATTCGGCAAGGGACAAGCCCGCCGCATCGATCGTCGATTGCCCGTTCACTATGATCATAAAAATCCACCCCCTCTCCGGAATACAAAAAAGGCCACACGAAGAACTACACCCAAGGTGGTGTACCCCTTCGTGTGACCTTTTCACACTCTGAGCAATAGTATAATAACGATTATTCGCACTGTCAAGACATCATTAAGATAAAATCACGAAGACAAGACGGCAGACAGAAAGCTTTCCTGGAAACCAGGGCATATTCCCCCAACATACGCGTTGAGACATACCTTTGATTATCAAACAAATAAAAAGAGAGGCTTCGCGGAAGCTGAGTCAGCTTATGGAACCTCTTTTTTTGATTACTGCCGGCCAATTGCCTGAAGCCGCCAATCACCCGACGCTCTACGTTTAACCGGTTATATATGGCGTACAGAATAGCACTATGGTAATATAATATCAGAATGTTCTGTCGCATTTCTTTATGGTTTCAAGATTCACATATCATTTTATAGGAGGTGTATCAAATGCGCTTTTATGATGGCTGGTGTAATATGGGGTTTGGGTACTGGCCTATGATGATTTTATGGTTCCTCTTTATTTTTGCAGTTGTGATCGGTTTATACTTTATTTTCAGAAAAAGACCGAAACAAAGCGAAGATGCTATAGAAATACTTAAAATCAAATTTGCACGAGGCGAAATCACTGAAGAAGAGTATCTGAGCAAGGAGGAGATCTTGTTAAAGAAATAGGTATTCAAATCACCGGGGCTTAAAACTCATTACAAAATACTTTTTCTTCTTTTATTAACCTTTGCCTCGGGGAAACATCAATGAATCTTCAGTGATTCTTTGCAATGATCTTTTTAAAAAAGAAATACGTTTCATGCGGCAGCACACAACGGAAGTCTCTCCAATGATTTCAGTCTTGGAATCGCCAACCCTTGGGACACAAGGGATTATAAACAAGTTTGATTCAATGAGTCGACTCAAAATGTATCCGGATCAATTGAATTGTTGAAATTGAAGGCTTGCCATTTCAACGGGAAGGAGAATTTGAGCGAATGAGTAAACAAACAAAGACGATCTTCGGAATGATTGCATTGATGCTGTTCATTAAACTTTTCGATGTTATAATTTCGCCCAATCATATTTTTCCGGGCCGTACAACTGAATTTTCATGGCTTGAATTATGTGTCGTTGCCATCTTCGGTCTTTTTGCTGTGATATTATCGAGCAAAACAGAGATTCCAGATATGTGGGACGCCAATATTGGAAATAAGTCCAGAATAATTTATTCTTTGGCATTGGGAAGCATATTGGGCGTATGTTTCGTGGTTGTTGACTTCTTTTTTCGGATCGGCGACATCAACGTGGGATGGCCCTTATAGATATTATTTTATACATGGGGGAGCATCAGCCAAGAAATCATAATGCATTATTTCCCCATGGTCCTGCTTCTATGGGTCTTTGTCACAAAATTCTTCAAAGGAAAACATTATAATATCATTTATTGGAGCATATCAATTTTAATAAGTATTGTTTCGGCAATTGGAATGGCAGGGGCATTCGGAAATCCGGATATCCCGCTTGTCGCAAAATACACTTATGTGCCCGCAGCAATCGGTTTGCTTGTCTTTGTTTCTGAGCTGATTCTATTTAAGATGATGAAGCGGTATGGATTGATATCCTCTCTTTGTACACGATTTGGATTCTACGCAGTCTGGCATGTCATTTGGCCGATCATATTTTATTGATCATGCAATGATATTTTTATCTCCATAATTGTAACTAAAAAGGCCTCTGAAAAGTTCACCGAACTTTCCAGAGGCCTTTAATCGTTTGAATTGTGCACATTCCTGCTCTATGGCAGAGTCGGTATAAAAACCTGCTTATGCCGGCCAAAAATAGGTTCCTTGGCCTATTGGATTACATCATTCCCATATATATATGGAAAGTTCTATATCCTTGAATAACTCAAGAATGGCGTGATATCATGATTTCTGCGATTTTGGATTGCCTTATAAAATGCAATTTATCAGGCGTATATTTTTAATTTGGCAACATAATGGCAACATGGATTTAGAACTAACCGGCCGTAGGGGAGAATGAGAAACTTCACAAAACGCACTAGAAATGGTGAGGGGAATCGAACCCATTTTTTCTTGTTTTTTGGCAGCTATCAAATGCCGTTTTTTGCTGATATGACGCTATTTTCTGCTTACTACTCATTCGATGAAAATGGTCAATATTGCGTCTAAAAAAACAAAAGGGGGGTGCGGACAAAAACCTGGACAACTTAAGCAACCATTCCAAGGCTTCGTCTGTACTCCAAGGGACTTTTATTCCCTAAAGATATCTTGATTCTCTTCTCGTTATACCAAATCAAATAATCATTTAGTATTTTAATAAACTGTTCGATGCTCACATCATTCCAGCTACGAT
>ENA-OSEO01000441-OSEO01000441.1-sediment-metagenome-genome-assembly--contig:-NODE-441-length-105372-cov-6.074021_pt1 | contig 105372 bp, 89 predicted proteins | sample MGYA00237883_ERZ534232 | MGnify/ENA metagenome assembly ERZ534232
CGGAATATTATCACCAAGGTGGTGGGACTCGAACCGGATATCGAGCCCGATATCTATACCATCGAATTGCGGCGACAAGACGTCCTGCTGCTCTGCAGCGACGGCTTGTCCGACATGGCGCCCGACGAGGCCATCCTGGCGGTCCTGGCGGCCGGCGAATTCAAGGACGCGGGCGCCCGGCTGATCAAACTGGCCAAGGATTACGGCGGCAAGGACAACATCACCGTGGCCCTGGTCGGCTACGGCTTTGAGGGGTGAAGCGTTTTTTGTCTGGGTGGGGAGGAAGTCTGGTTTATAGCGCCATTGTGAAGTGAAGCTTTGAGAGTTATTTCCAGAACTCTTTTGGATCTATGCCTAAACGCCGTAAGCAAGCCGCCATTGTCCCCTGCCTTAAATCGTGCCCTTCTCCATGGCATTTAAGCGTATAAAACGGTCCCTTCATTGTGCCGGGTTTTGTAGGACGTACTAAACATCGTTCGCTTCCCTGTCCTCTATCACGGTCTTCAACAACACCAAACGTTTTTAGCTTTTTAAAAAATTCCCGGTACTTAAGTGATTTTGGCGGCGCGCTCATCGCAGAGGATTTCCTGTACGATCCATGATGGTGGCGATGTCTCCCAATCTTCCTTTGTGTCCGTTATGATCTCCAGTGTTTTTTGGGCGGTCACGCACACATGAGGCTTTTTCGCCAAGGCGTATAATTCATTCCAGACCTCGCTGGGAGCAGGGTGAAACAAGTATTTCATATTGTCATTTTCCAGGGCAAATCTTATATGCGCCGCGCAGACATCCAGAATTGCTTTTTGAACCCCCTCTATAGTGTCATCGGTTTCCACAAGATCAAATTGGAGGCAATGAGCCGAGTAGTAATCGTCTTCTTTTTTAATCAAAATATCGAGCCGGAATTCCATTTTACCTTCGTTGCGATTGCTGCCGTTCATGGTATGCCTCCTTTATGATGCCCAAGGGGGAGCCATATCTTCTTGTATAATATTAATAGATTTAATAAGTGTTATCAGTATAAAGTTTATCGGCGCATAATCATCTCCATTATAGAGGTGATTGCTCTGAATGGAAATGTTTAGTTTTGGACAATTGAAAAATACACCTTTCGTTACAGTGACGCAAGGCGGTTATGGAATGAGCGTATAAACCAAGTCTCTAGAGTACGAATCGACTACTCCACCCCGAAACTTGATCATTATCGGGATGGGTGGCCATGCAATGCAAACAAACCCGCTACCCGCTCGCGGCTTGGTTTGATTTGCCGTCAGGCGGGGACTATAGTGTCCCGACCGATGAAATCCGATTCCCACACATTCGAACCGGAAAGCGCCTCCCGCGCGGAGAGACGGACCGTTTTGACCCAGCCGCCTTTTCTGCCCATGACCCCGGCGGAAATGGAGGCGCTGGGATGGCGCGAACTTGACGTCCTGCTGATCAGCGGCGACGCCTATGTGGATCATCCGGCGTTCGGCGAGGCCCTGCTGGGCCGGTGGCTGGTGGCGCGCGGGTATCGCGTGGGCGTGATCGCGCAACCGGCGTGGGACGGCGTGGACGCGGTCAAACGTATGGGACGTCCCCGGCTGTTCGCGGGGGTTACCGCCGGCGCGCTGGATTCCATGGTCGCCCATTACACCTCATTCCGCAAAAAAAGAAGCAATGACGCCTACACTCCCGGAGGGCGGGCCGGAGCCAGACCGAACCGCGCCACCATCGTGTACGTCAACCTGGTCAAACAGGCCTTCCCGGGGCTCCCGGTGGTTATCGGCGGAATAGAGGCTTCCCTGCGCCGCGCGGTTCATTATGATTTCTGGAGCGATAAGCTGCGCCGTTCGATTCTCCCGGACAGCAAGGCCGATCTTCTGGTGTACGGCATGGGCGAACGGGCCGTGGAGGAGATCGCCCGGCGGCTGGAACGCTCGTCCGGCGGCGAGGCCGAAGCCTGGAAAGAGTCTCTCAAAAATATCCCCGGAACGGTGTATATAGGCCAGCCGGAGGATGTCCCTCCTCACGCGGAGGTCATGGAAATCCCTTCCTATGAAGAAATCCGGCGCGATCCGGCCAAACTCATGGCCGCCACGCTGGCGCTGGAAGATCAGGTTCATCGTTCGCTCTGGGCCGAGCAGAAAAGCGGGGACCGGTCCCTGGTTTTCGCTCCGCCCTCCTCCCCCCTGACCACCGGCGAACTGGACGCGTTGTACGCCCTGCCTTTTGCCCGGCTGCCCCATCCTTCCTATAAGGAGCCCATTCCGGCGTCGGAAATGATCGAATCCAGCGTTACCACTCACCGGGGATGCGGCGGCGGATGCTCGTTCTGTTCCCTGGCTCTCCACCAGGGACGCCGCGTGCGTTCCCGCAGCGGCGGTTCGATTCTGCGGGAGGTGGAGGAACTCACCCGCCATCCGCGATGGCGCGGCGCCATCAGCGACGTGGGCGGACCCAGCGCCAACATGTGGGGCGCTTCATGCCAAGGCGACCTGACCGCGTGCCGTCGGCCCAGTTGCCTCTATCCTTCCATCTGCGCGAAGTTCAAGGTAAACCAGCAGGCGATCATCGACCTGCTCCGTTCCATAAAAACCACGCCCGGAGTCGGATCGGTGCGGGTGGCCAGCGGGGTCCGGTTCGATCTGGCCTTGCAGGACCCCCGCTATGTGCGGGCGCTGGTCAGGGAGTTTGTGGGCGGGCAGCTCAAGGTGGCGCCGGAAAGCCTTTCCGCCGCGGTCCTGAAGCTCATGCGCAAACCGAAACCCGAGGTTTTCCGCAAATTTGTGGAAGTTTTCCAGCGGGAATCCCGCGGCGCGGGCAAGGAGCAGTATCTCGTGCCCTATCTGATCGACGCCTTTCCGGGATGCTCGGACAGGGAGACGCGGGAGACGGCGTCCTGGTTCGGATCGCGCGGCTGGCGGCCGCGGCAGACCCAGCTCTTTCTGCCCACGCCGGGAACGGTGGCCACGGCCATGTACTATGCGGGGGTCGATCCCCAAGGCCGCCCGATTTCCGTGGCGCGCACGGACAAGGAACGGCTCCGGCTGAGCCGCTCGCGGGCCTTGGGAGGATCGGAAACCGAACGGCCGGACGGCGGTCGCCCGGCCGGAAAGCGAAAACCCCGCGACAAAGCGGGAAAGGGTCGTTCTAAGGCCAGCGTTTAACCGGGGTATCGGTCTGGCGGCTTTCAACCGCCGCGCCACGGCGGGCGTGTTCTTGTTATGGTATGCCCCTCGTTGATTTTTTCTTGACCGGACTTTCATTCACGTATTAAAGTATCCGCGTGATTACTTAATCAAAGGAGCCTCGATGATCGATCCGGAAAAACTCGCCCGCATGTTCAAAGTGCTCTCGGTGGATACGCGGGTGCGCATGATCGACCTGCTTAAACGCCGCTCCCTGTGCGTCAACGCGCTGGCCCGCGCCCTGGAAGTCACGCCCGCCGCTGTTTCCCAGCACCTTCGGATCTTGCGGGACGCGGATATGGTCACGGCCGATAAGCGGGGCTACTTTGTGCATTACCGGATCAACGAGGCCACCCTGGCCGAATGGAACAAGGCGGCCAGGGGATTCCTGGAAACCGAAAAGGCGCTCCCCCTGTTAGAGGGTGTCGATAAAAGCGCGGAAAAGGCGCGCGGGGGAATCTCTTCCCCCGCACCCCCTGCGTGAGATTTCTCACTACGCTCGAAATGATAAACGCTCTTGCAAGAAATATTACTGATTTTAATAGCGTAATGTTTTTAAGAGTGGGCGTGTGAGGGAGCCTTTTTTTAAAAAGTTCCCTCCCACAACATTCAAAATCGACAGCCTCGTTACAGGAGGGATAAACTTCCGCGGCGCCTCGCGCTGAAAAGGAGATCGCGTATGTGTCAGAACGGAACCTGCTGTCAGATCCTGGAAAACCTGAAGGACAAGCCTCAGGAGTGTTCGGCCGAGCAGATTAAAAAATGCCACGGCGATCAAAAGGGCCATCCCTGCGTACCCGAAGAGAAGCGAAAAGAGGATTAAATTGCGCGCGTCCCGGCGCCGTCTGACGGCGCCGGTCAGCCGACGGAGAAGCTTCGTGAAAGCCTTTGACCCCATAGCCGATTCCTATGACCGCTGGTACGACAGCCCCGAGGGGAGCGCCATATTCCGGGCGGAGTCGGCCTGCCTGGCCCTGATTTGCGCGGAGCGCCGGGGACGCTGGCTGGAAGTGGGCGTGGGGACCGGCCGTTTCGCGTCGGCCCTGGGCATTGAAACCGGGATCGACCCGTCTCCGCGCATGCTGGAACTGGCGGCGAGGCGGGGCGTAAAAACCTGTGAAGGGCGCGCGGAAGCGCTTCCCTTCGAGGCCGGGTCTTTTGACGGGGCGCTCCTGGCGCTGGCCTTCTGCTTTATCGCCGATCCGGAACAGGCGCTGCGGGAATGCCATCGGGTCCTGCGTCCGCGCGGCCGGCTGCTTCTGGGAGTCATCCCCGGTGACGGCCCCTGGGGCCGGGCGTACGAACGCAAGGGAGCGGAAGGCCATCCGGTGTACGCTCACGCCAGATTTCGTCCGGGCAAGGAAATCGTACGGCTGGCGGAGCGCGCCGGGTTCGAACTAAAGAAGGCGGCCAGCGCGCTCTTTTGGGAACCGGAATCCCCGCCGGAAGCCGATCCGCTCATCCGATCGGGTATTGTCCCGGAAGCGGGATTCCTGGGCCTGCTGTTCGCAAAAACCGATTGACTATCCATTCACGGCGCCGCGCGCGAGAATCATCAATAGCAAACCAACCGGCGGCAATCATCTCCCCGAACCGATCTGTTTAGAAAGCCCGCGTTTTTGCGCCGCGCTTCTTCCTATTGGTATGTCAAAAGCAAGAAACGCCGAATCGTCTGACGAGACGATGAGCATTGAAGTGATGGGCCGGAGGGTATAGTATGGAAAAATGCGATTGCAGGCGCAAGAGCACGCCGCGTGAATCCCGCGGAAAAACGGAAAGAAAGGCCCATTCATGGATGATAAAAATCTGGCTTTGTTTCTGGACGCGCTGGGGTATGACGAGGAACCGTTCGGAATGTTTTACACGGACGACAAGCCCGAGGATGGATACGCGCCGCAACAGGCCGCGCTTCCCACCCGTGAGGCCGAGGAAAAGGGAGAGGCGGACCTGGCCGATACCTTCCGGAACTGGTCCTGCGTGCTGCAGCATCTGTGGCTGGCCCGCAAGAAAAAATCCGTGGCCTGGTTCGACCGCGAGCATTTCGGCTGTCTGGGCGGAGCGTTCTTTCTGGGGTATAACAAACCGCAGCTGGAAGCCATCGTCCATTACGTTTCCACGGGCATACCCGGCCATATGGAGGGAGAACACTATTTCGGCTCCCCGGACAAGGCCCGCAAATTTTACGCTACCATAGACCCGCTTCCCGCGCCCCGGCGATATTGCGTTTTCAAGCCGCTGTCGTTGTTCCGGCGGAACGAAACGCCCCTGCTGGTCAACCTGTTCGCGCGGCCGGAGGTCATCTCCGGTCTTCATCAGTTGGCCATGTTCGTGACCGACGATGTGGACGCGGTTGCCTCCCCCTGGGGGGCCGGCTGTTCCAACCTGGTCTCCTGGCCGATGCGCTATCTCTCCGAGGGCAAGGACAAAGCGACGCTGGGAGGCTGGGACCCTTCGTGCCGAAAGTTTCTCAAAACGGATGAAATCACCTTTACCCTCCCGTACCCCATGTTCGAACGGATGCTCCTGCGTTGGAAAGACTCCTTTCTGACCGCCCCGGCCTGGAAGACGGTCCAAAAGAAAATCGCCCGCAGCAAAAAGACCTGGGGAGAACGGTAGCCGGATGGAGGCCGCCATGGAACAACAGATCGTCCGTTCTTCCTGCCGTGGCTGCCACGGCGTGTGCCAGGTGATGGTTCATCTTGAGGACGGCCGGGTGACCAAGATCACGGGCGACCCCTCCAGCCCCACCAGCCGCGGCTACCTGTGCCCCAAAGGCGCGGCGGCCCCGGACTTGCTCTATCATCCGGACCGCGTGCTGTACCCGCTGGAGCGCGTGGGCGAGCGGGGGGAGAATAAATGGAAAAGGATTTCCTGGGATGAAGCCATCGACAGGATGGTTGAGAAGTTTTCCCGCGTAAAAGCGGAAAGCGGCGCGGAATACCTGGCCGTGGCTCAGGGCACGGGCCGTCCCTACACGGAATTCACCGGCCGTTTCGCTCACGCCTTCGGGACCCCCAATTTCGTCAGTCCGGGTCACGTGTGCTATCTTCCACGGGTCATCGCCAGCTCCATAACCATGGGCGGCCTCCCGGTCTGCGACATTTACGGTTTCGGCGGAACCTATCCCGAAGCCATCATGATCTGGGGCTGCAATATCACGGAATCGGGCGCGGCGGACGGCATGTGCGGAGGCATGCTGGCCAGGGCGATCAAAAACGCGCGCAAAGTGATCGTGGTGGACCCCAGACGCATAAAACCCGCCGAATCGGCCGACCACTGGCTGCAACTCCGGCCGGGAAGCGAAGGCGCGCTGGCTCTGGCCATGATCAACGTCATTATCGCCGAAGATCTGGTGGACCACGAATTCATTGAGCGCTATACGCACGGCTTCAGACGGCTGGCCACGCATGTTTCCGGCTTCACGCCCGAATGGGCGGAACCGATCACCGGGATTGACGCGCAAAAAATACGCGCCGCTTCCAGGGACTACGCCTCGGCGTCGTCCGCCTGTCTGCAATGGGGAAACGGCGTGGACATGAGCGTGTGCAGCTTTCAGACCGCGCGTTCGCTGCTCATTCTGCGCGCCATCACCGGCAATATCGACCGGCCCGGCGGCGATGTGTTCTGGGTTCCTCCCCAGGGTCTGCGGTCGAAATCACCGCTGACAAATCCCGAACAAACAGGAGCGCAGTTTTTGACCGACGAACAGCGGGCGCGGATGATCGGGGCGGGACGCTTCCCCTTTGGGCCGGGAACCCATCCTCCGACTTTCTGGAATTCGGTGGTCACCGGCGACCCCTACCGGGTCCGGGCCCTGTGGATAATCGGCTCAAACCCGCTCCTCACCCAGACATCATCGCTGCTCATCGAACGCGCGCTTAAGGACCATATGGAATTTACGGTCGTGTCCGACTTTTTCCTGACGCCCACGGCGCAACTGGCCGATCTGGTTCTGCCCGCGGCCACCTGGCTGGAACAGGACGATGTGGTCAATTTCCACAAGATCTGGTGCGTATTGGCCAGGAAAAAAGTGGCGCAACAGGGAGAAGCGCGGGACGATCGCGACGTCATTCTGGAACTGGCGCGCCGGTTGAACCTTCGTGAAGCGTTTCCCTGGCGGAACTGGAAGGCGTATCTGGGATGGCTGCTGGAAAACACCGGTTTGAGCTTCGAGGAGTTCTGCGACAAATCCATATTGTTGGGAAACATGCGCTACAGGAAATATGAAACCGAAGGGTTTCGCACTCCGACCGGAAAAATCGAACTTTACAGCACCATCATGGAGTCCAGGGGCGCTTTTCCGCTTCCCGTTTATCGGGAGTCGCCTTTGTCCGTGTCAATCGATACCGGACTGGCCGAAAAATACCCCTTGATTATGATGTCCGGAACAAAAATAAGACATTTTTTTCACTCCGAATTGCGCCAGATGGAGTCGCTCCGTCGGGCCAACCCCGATCCGGTGGTTGAACTGCATCCTCAAACCGCGGAGGCGCGAGGCGTTCGCGACGGCGATTGGGTGTGGGTGGAAAGCCCAACGGCCCGTGTCAGGATGCGGGCGAAGCTGTTCGACGGCATCGCGCCCGGCGTGGTCAACGCCCAGCACGCGTGGTGGTTTCCGGAAGAAGATCCGCCGGAGCACGGCTGGAAACGGTCCAGCGTGAATCTTCTGTTCGGAAACAGCGTCTTTGATCCGGAAAGCGGCTCCGAACCGCTCAAATCCTACCTCTGTGAGATCTCCAGGATCGACTGAGATGAGGGCCAACCGGCCCGCCGCGGGACGCGATTCGGCGTTCGAATAGCAAGCGCCCCATGTCATTACTATTTCCGATTTTACAACCGGGCCGGGCTATATAAAGATCGGCTAGGAGCGTCGAGTCATGGCCGGCGCCCGCAAAAATCTCTATTTTTTTCAGCAGGTGAGAGGCGCATGGTCAAAGCAAACCTGGTCGCAGGTATCGATATAGGCTCCAGATCCATCGAACTGGTCGCCCTTGAAGGCTCCAACATAGTCAGCGCGGAAAAACTGCCCACCACGTTCGATCCTCTGGGCCAGTGCAAACGGCTGGTCAGCGAAACCAACTTTTCCAGGGTGGTGGCCACCGGCTATGGCCGCAAGCTGTTCGTGGAAAAGCTGCGGTACGATAACGCCTCGGCCATCACCGAAATTCAGGCGTACGCTCTGGGCGCTCATCACCTCGCGCCGCGCGCGCGAACCATCCTGGACATCGGCGGACAGGACACCAAGGTCATATCGCTTTCGCCGGAAGGCAAGGTGACCAAATTCGAAATGAACGACCGCTGCGCCGCGGGCACCGGAAAATTTCTGGAATTCATGGCCACGGCGCTCCAGATCCCTATCGAGCAATTCGGCGATTACGCCCTGCAGGCGGACAAAAAGATCCACATCAACAGCATGTGCACGGTCTTCGCCGAGAGCGAGGCCACTTCGTTAATGGCGCAGGGCGAGGCTCCGGCCAACATCGCCATGGGGCTTCACGTGGCCATAGCGCAGCGCACCATGTCCATGCTGCGCCGCGTGGGGGGAGCGTCCCCATTGTTGTTCGCCGGCGGGGTCGCGCACAATCCCTGCATAAGGACGCTGCTGGCGGAGAGCCTGAAACAGGAAATCATAACGCCTGACGATCCCGACATGGTGGGGGCCCTGGGAGCGGCCCTGCACGCCCGGAACGGTCAGTAAGGAAGCGTAAAACCCCTTATTATCCACGACCGCCGTTTTCCCTCCATTTGACGCTGAAGCGTTTTCAACGGTATGCTTAGGCGTATGCGCATACGCTCGTCCGGCAATCCCGAAAATCCCGTACCCCACGACCTCCCTTTTTTTTCCGTAAAGGCGGAATCGAACAGAAATATATGAGACAATCCGTGCAAATCCCGACCGGATGAGCATTATGATCTTAAGAATAAAAATAAATAATCGATATACAGAAAAGCGTTCGTATAGCGTAAAATAGTGTAATCGACCTTTTCAGCTTTTTTCGCCGCGGAACGGAGTTCAAATATGAATCATGTGGACAAAATCAGCATCCTGCTGGTCGATGACCGGATCGAACAGTTGCGCGCGTTGGAATCGGTTTTGAGCGCTCCGGATGTGGAAATCGTGACCGTGTCCTCCGTTCAGGAGGCTCTTGCCGGTCATTCCCGCCATGATGTGGCCTTTGCGGCGCTCAACGCGCGAATGCGCGGAATGGCCGGATATGAAGCCGCCGAACGCATGCGCGCCGATGAACGCTATAAAAAAACGCCGCTCATCTTTATAACCGACGCCGAAACAGGTCCGCCGCCCCTGTTTAAGGGGTATGAAACCGCGGCGGTGGATTTTGTTTTTGAACCCATCGAACCCCTGGCGCTGAAAGGCAAGGCGGGCGTGTATAGTGAGCTGCTTCGCCAGAAAAAGGAACTCCAAAGAATCCGGCGCCGCCATGAGGAGGCCAGGGATCAGCTTACCATAGCCGCCAGGTCCCTGGAACAGGCCAATGCGGAGATATTGAAGCGGCAGAAATCGGTGGTCGAGGAAGAACGTCTGAAGGTGCTTCTGCAAATGGCCGGGGCCACGGCGCATGAAATCAACCAACCCCTGATGACGCTTCTGGGAAATATAGAATTAATGCGGCTGAACAAGGACCGGAAAGATAAATTCGAAAAGAACGTGGACCGGGTGGAAGAAGCGGGGAAGCGCATCGCGGACATCGTGAAACAGATTCAAACCATACGGCACGTCGAAACCAAGCAGTATTATCAGGACCATACCATTATCAACATCAGCCAGGCGATCAATACGCTTCTGATCATGCCGGAGGATGAGGATTTCAAGAATATACATGGCGTTCTGGCCGGCCATTCGAACATGATGACACACCGGAGCGATTCCATCGAACAGGCCACCAAGTTGCTGTCCGAGCGGCGGTTCGATTTAATCCTGGTGGATTCGGCCCTGTCCGAGGGACCGGGCGGGAACATATTGACCATACTGCAGAAATGGCGGGTGGACATTCCGGTGGTGGTCGTTTTGGAGCGTGAAGACGAAACGCTGGCGTCCCAGGCTCTGCAAATGGGCGCCGAGGATTATATCATCAAGAAGAACGTGAACAGGCAGCGGCTGGCGACCATAATCGAAAGCGTGATGGAAAAACACCGGCTGAAACTGGAGATAAAGGCGGCGGAGGAAAAAATAGCCGAATTATCAAACAGGGACGAATCAACCGGATTGTTTAACAAGTCGCACTTTCTGGAAGCGGTAAACGTGGAGTTGGAACGATCGAGGCGCTACGAGAACAACATAGCGGTTTTGTTCGTCAGCCTGGATCGGCTTTCTCAGATCAAGGAAACCTTTGGCGCGGAAATGGCGGACAGAGTGCTTTCCGCGACGGCCGAACTCATCATGCTGTCCATCAGGAAATGCGACCTCGCCTGTCGATACAGCGAGCAGGAGTACGCCATTCTGCTGCCCAATACGCCCGCGGAGCGGGCGCGGCTGGTGGCCGGCCGGATCAGGGACGCCATTAACAGCCAGTCATTTGAGTTCGGACCTTCGCGTTTCAACACGACCGCGTCCGTGGGCGCCACGGCCCTGGAAAAGGCGGAAAAGGAAACAGCCGAGGAATTGCTGACCATGGCGGCCGAGGCGCGCTTCGAAGAGGCCGGTTGAGCCGCGGCGGCGCGAGTTTTCCAGCGCGCGAAGTGGGCTCGTCCGAAGGTGGAATTCAGCCGGCCCGATCCTTCCGGCGGGAAGGGGCTGGTCCGCGTATACACTTGTTTATCTCTATTCAATAATTTGGTATATACGCTTTAAAGTATATACGCAACAGCCTCTATTTGTGACGCGTAACGGAAACCGAATGGAAACCGGACCTGAACCGGAGCGGCGACCATTACTCAGGACCAGGGAATACCTCTCCCCTCTCAAGCGGCGAAGCGGATCAATGTGGCGCCCGCCGCCGCCGAAGGCTTTGGCAAACAGCCTTCCCTCTGAACATACGTCTTGGCGCCCTGGATTCAGCGCGGATCGACCCAGCGCAAACTCCCTGCGCACGCTAAAAAAATGATCCCGGCGGAGGAAGCATGACACTGGCCACCAGAATATCGGCGCTCTTCTGCATTTTGTCGATAATACCCTTAAGCGTTGTGGGATATCTTGCCTATAACGACGGCCGCGCGGCCTTGAAGCAAATCACCATCAACAGCCTGATGTCCATCAACATGCTCAAACAGTCCCATTTGGAAGAATGGATATCCTCAAACGTTCGTGAAGTAAAAGAACTGGCGCAGCACGCCCTCATTTCCGACAGCGCTATAAAGCTGGTGTCCGAGACGTCGGTATCGCCTGAATTCATTTCCGCCCACGACAAGATCCTTCAGGACTACTTCCTGCCCACGCTCAAGGAGGAGGGAGGGTTCAGTTGTTTCTATCTGTTGCGGGCCCGCGACGGACGCGTTCTGGTGTCCACCAATAAGGGCGAAGAGGGCTCCTATATGAAAATAGAGCCCTACTACGATAACCAAACCGGGCAGCTCCATATTCAGGATTCGTATTACCGGGTCGACTCCAAAATGACCATTATGAATATCGGCGCCTCGATCCTCGACCGGCAGGGAAATCTAATCGCCATAGTCGGAGGGCACGGCGACCTGAAGGAGCTTACCACGCTTATGAGGCAGACGGGGGGCGCCAACGCCAGTAACGAGACCTATCTGGTGGACGAGTCCCAGACCTGTATTACGCCCTGTATGGATGGAGGCGCGGACGCTGACCTCCAGGCGGTGCAGTCGGAAGGCATTATCGCCTGTCTCAAGCAGAAAAACGGAGTGGGGCTGTATAACAATTATCGCGGCGAACCGGTCATTGGCGCGCATCATTGGATTCCGCAATGGAGTCTCTGCATTTTGACGGAAGAATCGCAGGCGGAAGCTTACGCTTCCATCTCCACCCTTCGCAACACGGTGATCCTGGTGGGAATTTCGGCCGCCATGCTCGCCGCGCTGGCGGGGCTGTTTTTCGCCCGCACCATAACCGGTCCGGTCCGGTCGTTGGTGAAAGGGACCGAGGAGATCGGAAAGGGAAATCTGGACTATCGCATAAGTCTCCGGGGCGGGGAAGAACTCGAACAGCTGGCGTCGGCGTTGAATGTAATGGCGGGGCAGCGCAGGGATTCGGAAGAGGCGCTCAGGGAAAGCGAAAAGCGGTTCCGGGCGGTGTATGAAAACGCGGGGATCGGTATTGCCCTGGTAAATCCGGTCGGCTTGATCACCGAGAGCAATTACGCCTTCCGGAAAATGTTCGGTTACAACGGCGGTGAGCTGAAGGACAAGCCGTTTAATGAACTCGTTTATTCGCTGGACGAAACGCTCAATGAAGACCAGTTCAAGGACTTGCTCGGCGGCGACGTGGAGTTGTTCGCGGATGAAAAGCGTTTTGTCAGGAAAGACGGGGAAGTGATCTGGGGCCGGTTGACGGCGTCGCTTATTTCGGACGTTCACAACAACCCCTCCCTGGGAGTGCTTCTGCTGGAAAACGTGACCAAGCGTAAGAAAGCGGAAGAGATGCTGCGCGCCAGTCAGGAAACGACCAAGGCGATGCTGAACGCCACCTTGGACCCGGCGCTCCTGCTGGATATCAACGGCAAAATACTGGCCATAAACACGGCGGCTCTCAACCTTTACGGCAAAAGCCCCCGGGAGATGATCAACAGGAACATCCTCGATTTCATCACCTTCGATTTTTCAAAGGAGAAGAAAAAGCTTCTGCTGGAAACCGTTCGCGCCAGGAAAGGCGTACGGTTCGAAAACGAGCTGAACGGCAACATCTACGACGTGAACGCGTACCCCATAGCGGACGACCTCGGCCGGATCGAGCGGTTCGCGGTGTTTACCCATGACATAACGGCGATCAAACAAGCCGAGGAGCAAATTCGGGCTTCGTTGCGGGAGAAGGAGATCCTGCTGAAAGAGATCCATCATCGGGTCAAAAATAATATGCAGGTAATCATAAGCCTGCTCAGGCTTCAGTCGCGCGCCATAGACGAACCGCGAATCAAGGATATCTTTGAGGAGGCCCAGTCCCGTGTGCGGGCCATGGCCCTGATACATCAGGTCTTGTTTCAATCGGGCGATATTTCGCGGATCGATCTGAAGTCGTATGTCAAAGGGCTGGCGGACAGCCTTTTCAAGGCGCATAAAACGTCCCCTGCGCAAGTGGCGCTGGAAATGGACGCCGAAGAGATCGAAATCGGCATAGACCTTGTCTCTCCCTGCGGGCTGGTGCTCAACGAGCTGATCTCCAACTGTTTCAAATACGCCTTCCCGGAAGGCCGTTCCGGCGAGATCAAAGTTGAGGCTCACGCCGTGGGCGTGGATGAAGTAACCATTGCGGTAAGCGATAACGGCGTGGGACTGCCCCGGGGTTTCGATATCCGCGCCATTAACACCACCGGGCTTTCGCTCGTGCTGACCCTGGTGGAGTATCAATTGAAGGGCCGTTGGAAGCTGAGCGGTAACGATGGAACAAGCTTTTCCTTTACCTTCAAAAATTCGCCCTACCAGGAACGCTTGTAAGCGTTTGTAAAATCAATCCCAACGGGCGATTCTTTTCCCGGCGAGGCGGTCGATTTTGGATTTTGTGGGAGGGAACTTTTTTTCAAGAAGCTCCTGCGTATTAATTTCAAAACCGACAACCTCAAAGGCGGGGGCGTTGGTGGTTGTCGCGCGGACCGCTGTTTAAGCCTTTTCCCGTACTTCCATCACCCGCGCCCAATTGGGCCAGAGCGGACGCAGGTTTGCCTTGCCGTTCATAATCCTGAATCGCTGTCCGGGGTTAAGCAGGTCCACCAACACGCCATTAACCGGCTCGGGCAGAATCAGCTCCTGTTCCACCGGCTCTCTTTCGGCGCTTACCGCCACGATTAACCACTGATCGGATGTCCGGCGTGAAAAAACAAGACGGCGGTGGCCGAGGAATAGTTCCTGATAGTCTCCCCGGCGGAGGGCGGGAAGCTGCGCGCGGAGATGCGCCAGGCGGGTTATGGCTCTGGTCAGATCCGTTCGGCGACGGCTTTCCCGGAGCCGCTTCAGATTCAAGGCGGGCCTGAGATACCAGTCGTGGGTTGGGGCCTTGGTTCCTTTCAAGCCGAATTCGCTGCCGTAATAGAGAGCGGGTACACCGGGAATGGTAAAGAGGAGACAATAGAGCGGGTAGAGATGGGCGGGATCGTGAAGACGATCGGCCACCCGGTCGACGTCATGGTTGTCGACAAAGGTGTAAAGGCTGTTTGATCGGTAAAGCCCGTTCTCTCCAAAATGCTGACGGAGAGAGTAGGCGATTTCGTAATAGTTCTCGTCGTTGTGACTGGAATAAAGCCCCTTGTAACATTCGTAGTTGGTGACCGAATCCAGCTCGCCGTCATCCAGCCATTGGCTGTAGGGCCCGCGCACCACCTCACCCATGAGCCAGAAGCCCGGCTTCAGGCCGCGGAGCCGGGCGGCGAGCTCACGCATAAACCCCATGTCCAGGTGGTCCGCCGCGTCGAGCCGCAATCCGTCTATCTGATACTCACGGACCCAGTCCTCCGCCGCACGAAAGAGATGATCCCGCGCCTCCGGATTGTCCAGGTTCAGCTTGACCAGGTCGTAGCAGCCATTCCAGGCCTCATAGGCGAAGGAATCATGAAACGGGCTCGTCTTGCTGAAGTCCAGGTAAAACCAGTCAACGTAACGGGATTGCCGGCCCTTTTCCCGCACGTCCCGGAAGGCCCAGAAATCCCTGCCTACGTGGTGAAACACCCCGTCCAGAACAAGCTTCAGCCCGCGATCCCGCGCTTCCGCCGCCATGCGGATCATGGCGCCGCGGTCTCCCAGCCTCCTGTCCACCTGGAAATAATCCGCGACGTCGTAGCCGTGGGAGCCGGACTCCATCACCGGGCCCAGCAGCGCCGCGGTCGCTCCCAGTTCCCGGGCGTGATCGAGCCAGGGCAGAATCCTTTCCAGGCGGGTCTTGGGCGAAGCCGACAGATCGTTTTGGCGCGGCGCTCCGCACAACCCCAGCGGGTAGATATGATAAAATATAGCGTCACGCGCCCAATGATCCATTCATGGCCTCGTTTGACGCCGCCACGTCATGGCCTTACGTATTTTCATCGGCGACCGGGGCCAGATTTCCTTTGCTCCTGACCGTGACGCTTGCGGGAGGGGTGATCCTGAACCATATCAGGTATCCAAGCGTCAGGCTGAGCGCGCAGCCGAAGATCGTGGCGCCCAACCTGTCGATGATGGCCGCCCAGGACGGATCTTGCCCGAAATCCAACAGCAGAATGACCAGCGGAGTCATGACCGTGGCGTAGGCGGTGTAATTGACCTCGTAGAGGATCGTACGCGTGGCGGCCAGCGCGGCGATGATGGCTATCGTGGCCCACAGGGGCGGGGAGGCGAGCAGGAGCAGACTGATGAACAGGACGCCGAGCGCGGTCCCGGCCGCGCGATGGAACGTTCGACTGAGCGCGTCCTGCAGATTCCGGCGCACTACTATCACCACCGTGATGTACACCCAGTACCCATGATGGTGGGGCCAGATCCATTCAAACGTCCCGGCGGCGGCCAAACACAGGGTAAGCCGAATAACGTATTGCCAGCCTGACAGATGGGCGAGCGTTTTCCACCATCTGCGCAGAAGAAGTCTGATGGGGTACCGGGGCGCCATGGCGACATTTGCATGCGGGGCGGAGGCAAGACCCGCGACTCGGAAGAGCGGCTTTAACCCCAAAGACAGGACGATGGTCCAGGCGGCCCCCAGGAAAAACAGAAGAGCCACCCCCAAGGGGGGTGTTCCCGGCGCGCCAAGGCTTGCGGCGATGATAAGGTAAATAATGAATTGGGTGGTAACCAGCGCCAACGGCCGGCTTATGCTGCCGAAGAGCGCCGCCAGTCCTGCCAGAGCGGGAAGGCCGAAGGTGGTGAGCGCGCTGTTGCCGGCTACGGCCGACCCGATAAACACCGCCAGGCTTCCGGCCATTAAACTGCAGAGCAATCCTCGCCTCTGTTCCCGGAACGTTTTACCTGTTCCGCCTCTGCCCAACGCCAGACCGCCGAGAGCCACCACTACGCCGAGCCGGGCATGGCCGACCATGGCTCCGGCGGCGATAGGTCCGGCGAGACCCAGACTAGCCGCGACGACTTGTGACGCTTGCGGGATCCTCGCGTCCGAACGAACGCGGGCGCAAAAAGAGGCCAAAGACCGTCTCGACGGCGAAGACCCATCCTCCGCCTTCGAAGATCCCCTGTGTAATCTCATCTGATACTCCCTTTATGGCAATGTTTCTCACGCCGGCGGCGAGCCGCGCCAAATGTCAGAAAACGGCGCGGATATCCTCACCATGCGCGTTCCTCATGATTTTCGTTGCGGCGCGGCTCTTCGAGAGACATAAGCTCCGTTTCGGTCAGTTCGGTGACGCGGTCGATCAGCCCGGCGGCGATTCGAAGGATATCCTGCTCGGCGGGGGTTAATCCCTTGGCTATGGCCTGGGCCAGCAACAATCGCTGTTCGGCAAGCTCTTTAATCAGCAGGTTCCGGCCCGCCTCGGTGATTTCCAGCAGACTTTGGCGGCGGTCCGCATCGTTCCGCCTGCGAGAAATAAGTTTTTGCCGCTCCAGATCGGCGATGAGGCGCGTCAGCGATTGCGGCTGGATACGCAGATAGGTCGCCAGATCGGTCGCGGTAGCCTCGCCGCCCTGGTAGAGGCGGCCCAACACGCTGAGCTTGGACGAACTCAGCCCATTGGCCGGCCTCGCCGTCCGCAACAGGCGCAATAGCCGCAACGCGCTGCGATGCAACTGGTTGGCGGTGTCGATTGCGCTTTCGGGTGGTTTATTGGGCGAATGCATTTAATAAGCTTATCTTACTAAATAAAAAATGTAAAGCGCATTATTATAGGTTTATCCCGCAATAAAGAAAGGATACTACTATAATAATATAAAGCTAAGCTTACTTTAAGACCAAAAGCCAGGTGGACAGGGCCGCGCGAATTATTCCGACATCGTGACGGCGCAGGGGATCGTCTTGAAGGAACGCGGACGCTGTTTCGGCGGACCGCGAGATTGTTGCGGCTATTCAGGGCAGATCGAAAAGGATCGGGGAGGGGATAGGCGTCAGACGCGCAAGTACTTTGCGAAAACGGGAAATAAAGAGCCGGATGCGGGAAACCACGCATCCGGCTCATGAGGGGGGTGTTGCTATGAATCCTCGGTTATTCCGCACAATTTCTTGGCGGCTTTCTGTTTTTCAGGCATGTTGACGCGCCGCGCGATCATAATCCGTTGCGCCTGCGGCGATCCGGCCCCGTGCATGGATTCGGTCAAGTAACCCACGGCGGCGGTTCCAAGGGTCAGATTTTCAATCAGCCTGAGAATTCGCATGCGGTTCTCTGTCGGGACGTCGCAGCGTCCCTTTAAGTATTTTTCCACCCATTTGCCGGTATCCGGCGCCTGCATGTCTTCATACGAGGGCATGGTCACCATAAGGCCTCCGGCGATATCCTGGGCAAGGCGCGCGATCTCGTAAGGGAAACGGGTCACGTTGTGTTTGTGAACGTTGGCCAGCAGAATATTGACATTATAGGTTCCGCTGGGTTCCCTATGCCCCTCCGAGGCGCATGCGACGCAGCCGCAATAGAGCGTCTCGTTGAGGTGATTCATTTCCACGATTTTGTCTTTGACGTGAGAAACCGTGGCGACTCCGTTGTAATCCGCCGCGGTTTGAGCCGCGCCGATGAGGACGTCACCCACACCGACTTTGCACGCGTAGCTCTGCCGGTGGTAAGCGGCGAAGTTTTCCACCAATTGGCCGGCGAATTCATATTCCCTGAACATGAAGACCCGTTCCCAGGGCACAAAGACATCGTCGAACACCACCAGCGCTTCATGGCCGCCAAAAAGGAGGTTGCCCTGGTCGATGCTGTCCCTGACAAGCTTTCTGGTGTCGCAGGACTGACGGCCCATGATGTAGAAAATGCCCTCGGCGTCGCTGGGCAGGGCGAAGGAGACGGCGTAGTCCTTGTCTTCCTCGCGCATGGCCAAGGTGGGCATAATGATAATCTCGTGGGAGTTGACGGCCCCGGTTTGATGAGCTTTGGCTCCCCGCACCACGATACCGTCGTTTCGTTCTTCCACCACACGCATGTATTGATCCGGGTCGGGCTGCTTGTGAGGAGGAAGGCTCCGGTCTCCCTTGGGATCAGTCATGGCGCCATCGCAGGTCAGGTCGTTTTCCTGCACGTACTCGAGGTAGTTCTGAAACCGTTTGTGGTATTCGGTTCCATGTTTTTGATCGATGTTATAGGTGACGATGGAAAGCGCGTTCAGCGCGTCCATGCCCACACAGCGCTGGAAACAGCACCCCGTTTCCCTTCCCAAAAGCCGCCCCATCTTGCTTTTTTTTACCAGATCGCCCACGCTCTGATGGATGTGGGAGAAACGGTTGATTTTCTTTCCCGTGAGATGAGAGGTCGCCGTCATGATATCTTCGTATTCCGGGTGGTGAGCCAATTCATAGGTTTTCGCCACCGCTTCCATGGAAGGACGGATAATCGGATCATCGACGACGTTGTCGATCCTCTCGCCGAACATATAGACAACAAGGTTCAGTTTTTTCAAACTTTCCTTGTATTGTTCCGCGGTCATCATGAGCTTGTTCTACCCCGCTTTACCATTCAGGAGCGCTTTCCCGCTGGTTGAGTCAAAAACATGCATGTCATCCGTCGCGCAGTTAAACCAGATTTCGGAGTTCTCGTTAATCTTGGTTATTTCGGGACAGATGGCTTTTATATAGAAGTCCTCGATTTTTATGGTTAGGATCTTCTCTTCGCCCAGATATTCCACAACTTCAACCATGGCTTTTATACCATCGGGGACGGCGTTGGAGATGAGCCTTACTTTATCGGGCCTGAAGCCGACCGTGACGGTTTTGTTGACATAATTCTTCAAACCCTTGCTTGGCGCGGGCCAGGAAATCGCGGTCCCGCCATATTTAAATACGACGTTTCCGTTATTGTCACATGTTCCCTTTATAAAATTCATGGCCGGTTCGCCTATAAATCCCGCAACGAATTCATTCACCGGCTTGTTCGTAAGATCGTCGGCCGTTCCGATCTGCTGTATTTCGCCCTGGTTCATGACGATAATCTTATCGGCCAGGCTGACGGCTTCCTCCTGGTCGTGGGTGACATAAATAGTGGTCGCGGACATATCGTCGTGAATTCTCCGGATTCTGGCTCGAATCGAAAATCGCACTCGTTGGTCCATATGGGAAAGCGGTTCATCCAGGAGCAAAACCGACGGCTTTCTGACCAGCGCCCTGGCCAAGGAAACTCGTTGCTGCTGACCGCCGCTCAATCCGCTGGGTTTCCTTTTCAGGATATCCCTCAGTTCAAGCCAATCGGCCATTCTGTTGACCTCACTGTCGGCTTGCTCCCTGGTCATTCCGGAAGCGCGCAGCGGAAAGGCAATGTTTTCAAAGACCGTCAGGGGAGGGTACAGCGCGTAAGACTCGAACGCCAAGGCGACATTCCGCTGTCGTGGAGTCTGATTGTTCACCACTGTGCCATTGAAAAGCAAATCGCCCTTGGAGATTTCTTCCAGCCCCGCAATCATCCTCAAGGTGGTGCTTTTCCCGCACCCGGAAGGTCCAAGCAAAGCGATGAACTCCCCCTCGACACACTGAAAATTTATACCCTTCACCTCATAGGAAGCGCCCTGTGTATAGCTCTTCCAGAGATCCCGGGCTTCAACGCTGCTCATGTAAATCCTCCTACTTTGAGAGAGCTATGGTCTTATCAAAGAAAAAGAGATTGGACTGATCGATATTGACGTACACTTTTTCTTTCACATCGTAATGCTGCGATTTATCGAAATTCGCCTGAAAGAAAGAGTCGTCAAGCTCGAACATCACCACGCCCTGCCTGGACTCCTTGATAGTCACATAGACGGGCAGTTGGAAGGATTCCTCGGATTCTTTTTCTTTGGACACTTTGACGTGAGAGGGCCGGACGCCTATACGCACGAACGATTTGCCGTTGTCTTTCCGCGCGGCTCTTTTCGCCTGTTCGATCAGCTTGCTCCAGATGGGGAATTCAAATCCCCGGTCGGCTTTGAAATAGGACCTGCCGTTTACATCTATCATCTCGCCGTCAACCAGGTTGATCGGCGGGTCTCCCACCAGACGCGCCACGAAATCGCTGTCCGGCGAGCGATAAATTTGCCTTGGAGTTCCGATTTGCTGAATTTTGCCTCTTCTGAGGACGAGGATACGATCCGAAAGACCCAGCGCTTCGCGCCAGTCGTGGGTCACATAGATGATGGTGATTCCCAGTTCACTGGCCAGTTTTTTCAGGGTACTCCGCGCGGAAACCTTCAGTTTCGCGTCCAGGTGGGCGATGGGCTCGTCCAGCAGATAGACTTTGGGCCGTCTGACCATAGCCCGGGCAAGGGATACCCTCTGCTTCTGCCCGCCGCTCAATTGTTGAGGCTTTCGGTGAAGCAGCTGATCGATCCCCAGCAATTGCGTAATCTGTTGGATTCTGGCGTCTATATCCTTTTCGGAAAGCCTTTCCTTCTTCTTGGGAGATTTCAGGGGAAAGGCGATGTTTTCATAGATAGTAAGGTGGGGGTAGAGCGCGTAATACTCGAACGCCATGGCGACATCCCTGTCGTAGAGCGGAATATCATTAATGCGGCGCCCCCCTATGTAAACATCACCCTCATCCGGCTTTTTGATTCCGGCGATAATCTCCAGTATGGTCGTTTTACCAGCGCCCGAGGGGCCGAGCAGAGTGAAAAATTCTCCGTCATGGCACTCGAAGCTGACCCTATTCAGAGCGACCATACCCCCATATTTCTTGACTACATTGGATACCTTAATTTCCGCCATGGTCTTTATTATCCTTGCTCTTCACTTATTTCTGATTTTGGGCGGGGACCAAACATAATGAGCAGAACGCAGCACACTATTCCCAGCGCTATCCCGATGAAAACGGGAGCTGAAGCGGGTAACAATCCCACCCAAAAAAGGACGATTCCCACGAAGCACATGATTCCCCAAAAAAGTCTGTCGCCGAACGTCATTAGTAACCTCTATTGGAGTGTTTTTCTGTTATCTGGTCCACACGGAACCGGTCGTCTTAACCCTTTACAGCGCCGAACGTCAGTCCGCGGATGATGTAGCGCTGCATGAACCAAGCTGCCACCAAGGTAGGCAGAATGGCCAGACCGGCGCCCGCGGCCATGGGACCCCACTGAATCTCGATTGACCCCCAGAAGGCCGAAATACCCACCGATACGGTCCGCGCATGAGTACGGGTGAAAAGAAAAGCGAATAAGAACTCGTTCCAGGCAAAAACCAAACAAAACACCGTGGTGATCGCGACGCCGGATTTGATGAGCGGAAAGACGATCTTTCTGATCACCTGGAGACGATTGTAGCCGTCAAGCATGGCCGCGTTTTCCAGTTCGGCGGGGATTTCCCTGAAATATCCGTACAGAAGAAAGACCGCAAATGACATGTTGAAGTAGACGTACAAAAGAATAAGCCCAATATGAGTGTCCAGCCAGCCAGCCAATTTGTAGGCGACAAAGAATGGAATCGCCGCCACCACGGCCGGAAACATCCTCGTGGAGATGGTGGTAAAGAGCAGATGGCCGTAGCCGGTGTTAAATCGCGCGAAACTGTACGCGGCGGGCAGAGAAACCAGCATGACCAGCACCGTGCTTATGACGGATATGATGCTCGTGTTGAGGATCTCATGAAAGAAGGGCGTTTTGGTAAAAAGATGATGAAAATTATCCAGAGTCGGAGTGAAATAGAATAATTTGGTAAAGCTCAAATAAAAAATATCCTGGGACTGCTTAAGCGAAGTTATATAAATCCAAAAAATGGGAAAAACAAAAACGAACAAGACAAAAAATACTATTAGACCAAATATGACTCTCTTCATTTCTCTACCTCAGCAATATGGGCGCTTTATATCCCGGTTGGCCGATTATTCTACATCGCGGCGTTCTGGCTCGTTCGCTCGATGCTTTTCATCAGCACTCTGAACATGACCGCGCACACCAGAATGGTCATATAAAGTGAAATTACAGCCAGCGCCGAACCGGCCCCGATGTCAAAGTATACAAATGAAACCCGGTACAGCATCCAGTCCAAGGTCTCGGTGTTGACGCCGCCGCGCGTTGTTCCATAGAGAGGATCGAATATCCTGATCAGCCACATAGTGCGCAGAAGGACAATGATGACAATCAGCGGCGATAGCATGGGAAGCGTTAATCTTCTGAAGATGTAAAGGGGCCGCGCGCCATCCACGCTGGCCGCTTCGAACGGATCTCTCGGCAATCCCCTGAGTCCGGCCAGCAGAACGAATATTGAAAATGGCGCCCACTGCCATATGGAAATAAATACAATGGTATTTATGGCCATCTTGGGGGACCACCACATGATTTTTCCTATACCAAGCGCGTATAAACACTGATTCAAAACGCCAAAATCGTACTGCAGCATGAAATTCCAGATCATCGACATCGCCAAAGGCGAAATTAGAAGCGGGAGAAGACAAAAACCCCTGGTGATATCCTGACCTTTGAATTTTCTATTGAAAAGAATAGCGACGGCCATTCCTATAATGAGCTCGCAACCGATGCTAAGCACAAGAATGTAAATGGTGTTTCCGAGCGCGCCCCAGAAGGCTGAATCGTGTAAGACCATGCGATATTTGCTGAAACCGACCATTACCGGCTGTCTGACCATGTCGTACTTATGAAACGAGTAGAAAAGACAATAAAAGAGCGGATAGATCATGAACACCAAAAGAACCAGCAGCAGTGGCGTGATCAATATCCACTTAAAATACTTCTCGTCGAGAAGTATTTCCATGAGGGATCTTTTTCCCTCGAAGGGTGCGTCTTGCGTGTCGAATGTCAGGGCTTCGACCTTGCCGTCCATATGAATATCCTCTTGCTTTCAGGGTGAAGGCGCCGTCTTGTAGGACGGCGCCCCGCGTCACATTACTTCTCTTCCCGTATGGGGAGGGTGCCAAAGTTGCTTTGAAGTTCGATGGTTTTTTGCGTGATCGCGTCCACGGTTTTGTCGACCGTTCTCTTGTCGGTCATGGCTTCGTGGCACAGGATAATCTGCATTTCATACACTTTGCCCGCGGCGTCCGCGTTGAAGTAGTAGAGATTATCGACCCACGCCAGGAAGTCATCGTTCCATACCTGCTTCAGTACGTTGGCCCGGTTGCCGACTTTTATCCGCCATTCGGGAGCCTGATATTTTTCGTCATAGAGCACGTCCGGACGTACGCCCGACCAACCCTTTTCTATCATTTCCTTCTGGCAATCATATGAGCCGATGTAGCGCATGAGCCAGTAAGCGGCTTCGGGGTTCTTGCTGGCCTTGGCCACGGCCTGATGGAAATTGCCGATATAGCCTTTGGCGCCGATGCAGGGAACCAGCGCTATTTTGGCGCCGGGCACTTTCTCTTCCACCGTGCTTCCCCACTGATCGAGGGATACGTACAGGTGCGGGGCAATGATGGTTTTGCCTTCGGCGAATTGAGCGGTCACATAATCCCAGAAGCCGGTCAGGCAGCCGGGGGACACAAACGGGATCATTTTCTTGTAATCGGTGAGCGATTTCTTAAGCGCTTCCTTATCTTCCTTGGTAATGACGAATTCCTTGGGCTTGCCGTTGGCGTCTCTGATCAGGGTGGTCCAGTCGTGATTCATACTCCAGATACGGGTGCTCATTTCGTCATTGATCTCGTACCGTCCCGCCATGATGGCCGAACCGAAAAGGTCATCCGTCAGGGGCTGACCCTTCAGGAGATCGCCTTTCTTGCGGGTGAAAAACTCGGTGATATCCTGCAATTGTTCCCATGTTTGGGGGGCGGCGAGGTCGTATCCATATTTCTTTTTGAACGTTTCTTTTTCAGTGGGATCGTCCAGGACATCCTGTCTGACGAACATGACCTGCTGGTAGGTGTAATAGGGCATGCCCATCAACCGGCCGTTAATGTCGCTGGCGCAGCGCAGCATAATGGGAGCATGGCCCTTCAGGTCCTCGTTCAGACCCGCCACGCCGCTGGGGTCGTATTTCTCAGCCAGTTCCTGCACAGACCAGAGAAAGGGGGCCCATTCGTTGGTTGTTGAAGCTTCAACCACGGTGATGTCGTACGCGCCTGTGCCGGACAGGAGTTCAACATTGATTTTGGGATAGATGACGGTCATCACCATGCTTTCGGTGGTCACCGGGACACCTGTTTTCTCGGAGAATTTCTTGATGTAAGGAATAATCAAGTCGGCGCTGCCGCCCGCTTCGAGAGCTACATGTATGGGGGTCTTGTTTTTGATTTGCGGGATGTCGTCAAGACCACGAAAGGGTTTTGCGTAAACGGATGAGGCAAACAATAAAATGGCTGACAGCAGGACAATCGTTACAGGCAATCTTTTGGAATTAAAAATACCCTTTCTCATTATCTCCTCCTAGAGCTCGATCTATGAGATATTTTACAAATCACCGCCTCTGTTTAGTGAAATATCGGGCGCCAAAAACTGATACTTCTCTTTCACCTCCTTTTTTAATGTTCTCTTTTTATCCAGCCCAAAAGTATAAGCGCTTGGAAACGAGGTCAGGTCCGTTCAAGGGGCGCTGGGGCCGCTTTGTTGCGCATGGCGCCAAATGGCTTCGGCGCATCGTCAACGGGCTTTTGAGCAAAAGCGACCGTCGGTTATCAGGGGCCATGGAGCCTGATAACGTTACTGGACTTGATAGTTGCCCGTAACTCTATAAATACTTAATTATGTTGTAATATTGCAATTATGTACAGGGTTCCTCGAGTCAGAAACCCTATACGAGCGCGTTCGCGTTGATTAAGCGGTCATGTTGTCCGGCCCGTTGGTTCGGGCGCCGGCCAAGGGTCGGCGAAATTCCCTGAAACGTGGCCGGACCACTTTCATTAGGCGTTCATACGGGTGGAGTGTTGAACCCGTGGATAAGCTCTTTGCCCCGTCGTTCGGCGATAAACACAGGACCTCCCCTGGAATCCGGCGCAGCGGTTCCGCCGGGCCGGAAGGGTTTGGGAACGCCGGACGTTCCCTATTCAGCAAGAATCAGGCGCAAGCCAGTATGGATCGTTTCACCAACGTTTTGGCTATCTGGACCATGTAGGCGTTATTCCGCATCGGTTTGGCGCTCGACACAATTTCGGCGCCCGCCGCTTCCGCCGTCTCTTCACTGATTTCTTTCCCTACGATATATTCTTCCGCCTTCGTGGCGCGGTATGGCTTTACCCAAACGGCGTTCAAACAGATTCTCGCCGCGTCAACCTTGCCATTTTTCGTTGTTATCATGGCGGCGCAATTGACAATGGCGAAGTCTATAGTCTTTCTGAGAGAAAACTTCAGGAATGCGCTCTTAGATCCCTCGGCCTGTTTGGGCGCGACGATTTCCAAAACGATTTCATCGTCCTCAAGCACAGTCGTCCGGCTTACGCCGACGTTAAAGAAATCTTCCGCATTCAGCGTTCTTTTGGAGGTTTTGATTTTGGCGTCAAGGGCGATCAGAGCGGGAGCGGTATCGCTCGGATGGACGGCGAAACAGCCGCCTATCACGCTGCCCCCGAAAATCGAATGGTATCGGTTGTCGCCCTCGATGGCGTAACACCGTCCCCCACCTTTTCGCAGACAGGGAAAGCGGTTTTGAGGATTGCGGTAATACCAGCACCTGATGTCCTGACAGATGTTGCCCCCAATGGTCCCCATTTCTCGAATATGCGGCGAGGCGGTTCTGCCGGCGGCTTCCGCGAGCGCGCCGTATCGAGCGCGAACGCCCGCGTTATGGGAGATATCCTCGAGTCTGGTGAGTGCGCCTATCTTCAGACCCCCATCGTCTTCGGCGATGAAATCAAGCCCGGGTATGGTTTTGAGGTCTATTATCGCCTCGGGATATTTGGGCAGGATTTCGTCTTTCATCTTGCCGACCAGATCGGTGCCCCCGGCAATGACATTGGCTTTGGTTCCGTACCGCCGTAAAGCTGAGACTGCCTCGTCCACGGTCCGCGCGCTTATATGTTTAAACGTCCTCATCCTGTCACTCCTATGCTTTACCGAGCGCCTTCAAAACTTTGTCGGGCGTAATGGGAAAATCCAGTATCCATTTGCCGATGGCGTTATATACCGCAGGCGCGAACATGGCCGGAACGATGGTCGGAGTCGATTCGCCTATTCCGCACGCCCCGTAAGGTCCATGTCCAAGGCCGGTTTCCAGAAAAAGGGCGTCGATCGGACCGCTGTCATTCATGGTGGAATATTTGTAGTCCAGCAGGTTCCGATTCAAGAGGACGCCTGTTTTGGGGTCCCAGATCATCTCTTCCGACAGGGCGCGTCCCACACCCATGTAGGTGCCGCCATACATCTGCCCTTCGACGGTCTCGGGCGATACCGCCTTGCCGATATCGTTGACGTTCACGATTTTCTTCACATCGATCAGTCCTGTTTCCGTATCGACTTCAAGCTCGATGAAATGCGCCTGCCGGCAGAGGCGCGGGCGGCCGGTGGTAATGGAGTTGCCCCAGATTCCCTGATTGTGCCAGGCCCAGGCTATGATGGGAGCCTCCGTCCAGAACACGCAGGAGTCGAACATGGGCATGGCGTTCTTGACGATCTTCTTAATGGTCATTTCCCGCTGGGGGTCGGACTTGACCCGGACCACCCGGCCTTTGATCTCCAGGTCCTCGGGCCCCACATCCTCGAACTTCTTGGCCGCCAGTTCCAGCAGCATGGCTTTGGCCTTGTTGGCGGCTTTCCTCATCACATTGCCGTTGGCGCACAGGCAGCACGAGCCGTCGGGAGACATCAGCGCGAAGCCCTGATCCAATTCAAAGGCCTTGATGCGGACATCCTCATAAGGCATACCGAGTTCATCCGCCACAATCTGGCAATACGTTGTCCAGGAGTTGACGCCGACGTCCGATTGATGGCCGATGATGCTTACCGTGCCGTCATTTTCAATGAGCACGGCCGCCGAACCGGTCCCACGACAATCGTCCCATTCATGGTCCCAGGTGAACCCAATTCCGTGCATTTTGCCGTTGGGGAGTTTCCTCGCTCCCGGCGGATGCCATTTCTCATCCCATCCAATGGACTTTTTCCCTGTCTCAATACATTCCACAAGACTGTCACGCGCCGGAAAGCCGTGTTTCTCCTTGTATTCGAAAAGGGCTGAAGAGGCTTTTCCATCGTAGCCGTCATTTTTGATGGCCACTTCGGTGGGGTCCAGGCCAAGTTCAGCGGCTACACGCTCAAACGCCAGCGTAAAGCAGAAAACGTTGGGAAGCTGTTCGCATCGATGCCACCAAGCGGGCCCGATGCTCACGTCCACCGTCACTGTTTCGCAACGCAGATTGGGGATGCGGGTATTTTCAGTGAAATGCTCGATACCATTGGTGCACATGTATATGGCGAAATTGTTTTTTACCTCAACGGCCGTGATTGTGCCGTCGTTTTTGGTCCCGATCTTAAAGTCGCTGACCATCATGTCCCCGGATTCGCCGAAAAAGGTTTCAGCCCGGTTGTAGAGCAGTTTTACCGGTCTTTTGGTCCTCTGAGCGAACAGCGTGGCCAGGATGTTCATGCCATTCTCGGAATTATTGGCCGGATTTCCCCTGCCACCGAAGGAGCAGCCCATGTACGGAGAATGGACGGTTATGCGATTCATGGGGATGTCCATCCACTCGGAGATCAGCATCTTGGAGTGGTAGGGCTGCTGTTGATGAACCCACATTTCCAGATTGTTATCCCGCCAGCGGACCACTACACAGGGCAATTCGGCGCCCGCCCAAAGATGAGCGCGCCGCCGCGCCTGAAATTCTATAATTCTGTCCGCTTCCTGAAAGCCCTTTTGCACATCGCCCACTTCGTGAACCGGCTCCACCAGGTCTCCGGCGAAAACGGCGTTCGAGTCGGCTCCGGGCCGCAAAATAGGCGCGTCGGGTTTGAGCGCTTCCACCTGATCCAGCACAAAAGGCAGCTCTTCCCATTGGATTTCAACGAGCTGAAGCGCCTCTATGGCGATCTGCTCGCTGTCGGCCACCACCGCCACGCCGACGGGCTGCCCCTCATAGAAGGCTTCGTCGCCAAGCACGAGGTGGATCGGCTTCAGAGCCCATCCGGCCAATCCCTTGTTCACCCATTCCGGGGCGAAATAGCTTCCGTTGAGTTCGCGTCCTTTCAGCTCCGGATCATCATAGCGTAATACGCCTCTCACGCCGAAATAGGCTTCGGCCTTACTCGTGTCCATCTTTACTATTCGGGCGTGCGGATAGGGAGAAGCCAGGACCTTGGCGTACAGCATGCCGGGCAACTGTATGTCGCGATTGTAAATAGCTTCACCGCTGGCCTTTTCATAACCGTCCAGACGCCGGACGCCTCGCTTGCCGATTTTGTCGAAAACGACCTCGAAAACATCCGCTCCAACTTTGAATTTGCCTTCCTCTGCGATCTTCTCGTAGTCGCCCATGCTAATCTCCTTTTTCTTCCGTCAGGATCTTAGACGCCTCGAGCACCGCTTTGGGATGCTGAGGATAGGTTCCGCATCTACAGAGATTGCCCTCCAGGGCGCTCCGTATCTGCTCCTCGGTAGGAGTCGGATTCTTGTCCAGCAGCGACTTTGCCGTCACCACAAAACCAGGGGTGCAATATCCGCATTGCATGGCGTGATTGTTGACGTACGCCTCGACGAGCGGATGCTTTTTGCGCGCTATTCCTTCCACGGTTTCAATCTCCTTGCCGTCACACTCGATGGCAAAGGTCATGCATGACAGAATAGGTCTGCCGTCCATAATCACCGTACAGGAACCGCACGCTCCCCGATCGCAAAACATTTTGGCGCCGGTCAGTCCCAGTTTGTCATGAAGCAGATAGTAAAGCGTCCATTCGGGCTCCACATGAAATGTCTGAAGCTCGCCGTTTATGATTAGCTTGATCGTTCCCTCGGGGGATGGCAGCGGCTCTGATTCGTGCGCGGAAATTACGTGCTTTTTCAGCTCTTCGCTGGTTTCAAAAGCCGTCGAACAATAGGGACAGGAATAATTTGATTCCTTCACTTTTCTTATTCTCCTTTTTCGAACAGAGTCTTTCCGGGAGAGTACAAGATACCCGACCAAGACACGTGTGGATTACCTGACTGACCTCATAAACAACGACTGTTGAATTCTGTTCTCCAGGTTCCCTCTGAAATACCTAAGGCTATCCAGTACGGGAACCGGCGCGGCTTGTCCCAATCCGCAGAGAGAGGAACTCATCATCACGCCGCATAAGTCGTTCATGACGTTGAGATCCTCGCTCAGCGCCTCACCGCGGGTGAGTCGCGCGAAGATCTCGACCAGGGCCTGGGTTCCCTCTCGACAGGGAGCGCATTTTCCGCAGGACTCCTCGGCCAGAAACTCCATGGTTTTATACAAGGCGTAAATCACGTCACGGCTGTCATTGAGAACAACCACGGCTCCCGCCCCCAGCACGCCTTCGTAGGACAGCCGCGTATCCAGCTCCGACGCCGGCAAGAACCTGCCGGTCGCGCCTCCCACCTGGACGGCTTTCACCGATTTGGCTTCCGCCAGGCCTTCAACCAGTTCGCGCAGGGTCGCGCCCATTTCGAGTTCGTACACTCCGGGCTTTTCCACATCGCCGCTCACGCTGAAGACCTTGGTTCCTTTGCTTTGAGGGGTTCCTATGCTGTTAAACCACGCGGAGCCGTTCAAGATGATGGACGGGATGTTGCTCAGGGTTTCCACGTTGTTGATAATTGTCGGTTTTGCCCACAGACCGCTGTCGGGAGGGAAGGGGGGTCTGAATCGCGATTCGCCGCGTTTGCCCTCTATTGAATTCATAAGCGCCGATTCTTCACCGCATATATAGGCGCCGGCGCCTTGGCATATCTCGATCTCCAACCCCTCGACCAGGTCCATCTCCATGGCTTGATCGATGGCGCCCTGCAAGAGGCCCAGCAAATATCTGTATTCGGCCCGCAAGTATATATAGGCCTTTTTGGCGCCGATCGCGTAGGCCGCGAGCGCGATACCTTCTATAAGGGTAAACGGGTCGTTTTGGATAAGGTAGCGATCCTTGAAGGTACCCATCTCACCTTCGTCGGCGTTACAGATGAGGTATTTCTCGTCGGCCTGCTTTTTGCCGGCGATTTCCCATTTCACGCCGCAGGGAAAACCCGCGCCACCCCTCCCCTTGAGCCGGGAGGCTTTCACCTCCTCGATCACCTTTTCGGGAGACATCGTCGATTTGGCTTTGCGCAGGGCTTCAAATCCCTTCCGGTTGCAATAGCTCTCTATATTTTCGGGGTCTATGCCGCCACAATTCCTTAATACGATTCTTTTCTCCGCCACGACGGTTCCTCCGCTTTCAATGGCCCTTATTCATAACTTCTTAATATCTCGACTATTTTTTCGGATGTAAGGTTTCCATGGAAATCATCGTCAATGAGCATGGCGGGAGATTGATCGCACCCGCCGATACAGTTAGCCATCGTAAGAGTGAATCTGCCATCCGATGTCGTCTGCCCGGGTTGGATTTTCAAGGTCCGTTCCAGGGCTTCCAAAACCATGCTCCCGCCTTTCAAAAAGCATGAGAGGCTTTTACACAGCTTGATCACGTGCCTCCCCTGAGGTTCCACCGCCAGAAAAGAGTAAAAAGTGGCGACGCCGTATACCTGGCTCATGGGGATGGCCAGGTCTGCGCTTATGGTTTCAAGAGCTTTCTGAGATATATAGCCGTTGCTCTTCTGTTCCTGTTTCAGGGCGGTAAAGAGTTTTGGACTCGCGGGGAAGGGCGCGGGGGCGGTTTTGCCTTTCTTTACGGTTTTTTCGGCGCCTTCCGCCCAACCCAGGGCGCTGGTGGGACAGTATTCGATACAGATGCCGCAGTCTTTGCAGACCTCCTTGTCCAAAGGCTTGTCGTTGTCCACCACAACCTTGCTGTCGAAACCGCGGTAAGCCATGCTGTAGATGTTCTGTCCCGCTATTTCGCGGCAGGCGCGTATACATCGGGAGCACAGAATACATTTAGACATGTCGCGCCGGACATAAGGGCTGACCGCCTCTACGGGATAAAAGCGCGGCGCCTTCATCATAAAACGGGGAGGTCCGACTTCGATGTCCGAGGCGATCTTGTGCAGCTCGCATTGATCCGCCCTGCCGTCGGTGACACAGGGACCGGTGTGACCCGCGAACAGCAGTTCGACCGTGGCTTTTCGGGCGGCCATAACCTTGGGTGATTTGGTGGAGATAACCATTCCCTTAGCGATGGGCGTGTGACAGGACCCTACAAGCCTGTTTACGCCTTCGATTTCAACAACACAGATACGGCATCCACCATGTAAGGACAGCTCCTCATGGTAACAAAGGCTCGGAATTTCTATTCCGACTTGCTTCGCCGCCTCGAGTATTGTCATTTCCTTGTCAATATCGATCTCAATGCCGTCAATGGTCGCCTTCATATCACTCATATAAGCCGCCTCCAAATAGGTCAGTCGGGTTTCAACCTATCTTGTACATAAAAATGCTCAAATAAATTACAACAGTGGCGAAATTTTATATATACAATTTATAGTCTCACGCTCCAGTCACTCAGTTAATTATAGATCAGTATAATAAGAGTATTTATTCACGTAGTAAACAAAAAAGTTGCATGGAACATGTACTACAAGCGCAACATCTAACATTGTCAGTATATTTATGATGGCACTTCCCATTTGAGTAATACTCTAAATCGCTAACTGGGAATGTCGCTTTTGCAATAAAATTGCACTCTTGTGAATACTGAATACTATGACGTTCGCGCCGATTGGCGTTCCTTTGTTAATCCGTATTTTCCGATATTAAACGAGGCGAATTCCTTGATCTTCTGTAGTTCCGCATTGTCTCCATCGCCCTTCAACAGATGCCTGAAACGCTTTTGTGGTTTGAGGTAATCCTCAACCGACGCGGGCTTGGAGATCTTGTGGACACTGGTAATCACGCCGTTTTCCATTTCGAATAGAGGGGTCAGCCCGCTGTTCACCCCGTTTCGGGCTATTTCCAGCGTATACTGTGACGGGAACCCCCAAACGGACGGGCAGGGCGTGTCGATCTGAATATAGCGCGGCCCGGTATAGGTCATGGCCTTTTTAACTTTTTTCTGCAGGTCTTTCAGATAGGCCACTGAGGCCGTGGCCACGTACGGTATGTTGTGGGCCGCGACGATCGCCGGAAGGTCCTTTTTTCTTTCCGTTTTTCCCGGGGATCCCTTGCCCGCCGGATGGGTGGTTGTGGCGGCGTACGTGGGGGTGGCGCCGCTTCTTTGTCCCCCAGTGTTCATGTAGGCCCCGTTGTCGACACAAACATAGAGGACATCGTCTCCCCTCTCCAGCATGCCCGACAGAGCGCCAAAGCCTATGTCAAAGGTGGAACCGTCCCCTCCTATCACCACCACCCGGACATCTTCCTTTTTCTGCGCTTTCAGGGCGGCGGCGATACCGGTCGCAATAGACGGGCCGTTTTCGAAAAGATGATGAATCCAAGGCACCATCCAGGGCGAATACTCGCCGGGAGATGAGAAAGTCTCGAGACAGCCGGTAGGCGTGACGACGATCACATTTTTCCCCGTCGCCTTTAATATATGTCGAACGGCGAGCGCTACGCCGCACCCCTGGCAGGCTCTGTGTCCCGAAACGAATAGGTTTTCATGTTCCATCGTAGTTCCTTTTCAGCAGGTCGTCTTATGGCGCTATGGAAGGGTTGAGGCCTGACCAGTAAGGTTCGCTCAAGGCGCAGTCGGAATCGATCGACTTTTTAGCGTGTTCGACGATTTCCCAGATGGTCTGTTCGTTGACCTCGCGGCCTCCGAGCCCGGCGATAATGTCGATTACTTTGGGCGCGCCGGCCTTTCCATACAGCTTCGCCTTCAGATCCATTGCGATGGCGCCTTCGCTTCCCATGGAGAAGTTGGCGTCGATGACGGCGACAATCTTGGTCCCGGCCACGGCCTTCCAGATATCTTCGTAGGGAAAAGGCCTGTAGCATCGGAGATTTACCAATCCGACTTTTTCGCCATTGGAGCGCAGCGTATTCACGCAGTCTTTAATGGTACCCGCCATGGACCCCATGGCCACAAGCGCTATGTCCGCGTCTTCAGTGCGGTAGGCTTCTACGAGGCCATCATAGTTGCGGCCGGTGATTTCCGCCAGCTCCGCGAAAACCTCCTTTATGCGTGACTTCGCGTATCCCATCGCCTTTTGCAGGGAATACCTCAGCTCCATGAGGACATTTTCTTCGCCTATGGAACCCCAGGTTTTGGGATTGTCCACATCAAGGTAATTGGCCGGTCTGAACGGAGGCAGGAAGCGGTCGACTTGATCTTGTTCCATCAGGGTGACCCGCTCGTAGGAGTGGGTCAGTATCCAACCATCCATACAGACCATTACCGGGAGGATGATATGCGGGTCCTCGGCCAGCTTGAACGCCGCGATATGGGCGTCGTACGCTTCCTGGACGCTTCCGACGAAGAGCTGGATAACTCCCGAGTCCCTCAGGGTCATGGTATCCTGTTGATCCACCTGGATGCTAATGGGGGCCGACACAGTCCTGTTTACACCCGTGATTACAAAGGGAAGACGCAACCCTGCGCTGGCGTACAACACTTCCGTCATGAGGAGCAAACCCTGCGAAGAGGAAGCCGTGTAGGCGCGGCTCCCCGCCGCCGAAGCTCCGCTGACGACGCTCGCCGCGGAAAATTCCGACTCGACCCTGACGTACTGGGCGTCCAGTTCCCGGTCGGCGACCAGTTCCGCCAACCGTTCAACAATATGCGTTTGTGGACTGATCGGATATGAAGCTATGACTTGCGGGCGGCACGCTTGTACGGCCAGGGCCACGGCTTCGGAACCTTCGAGGACCATGGTGAGTTCCATTCTATTTATCCTCCGAAACCATCTCGATGGCGTCAACGGGGCATTCATGCTCGCACAGCGCGCACCCTTTACAGTAGTCGTAATCTATGATGTAGACATCGCCCACTACGTGTATGGAACTGTCAGGACAAACGTCCGCGCATATACCGCACGATTTGCATTTTTCGAGGTTCAGTACGGGTTTTTGATCTCTCCAGGCTCCCGTTTTATACTGAAGGGACGTTCCCCCCAGAATCACCCCCCCTGCGACGAGTTTCATGACTTATCCTCCATAACCCGTTCGTAGCTCTTTTCAACGACAAGCGCGTTTTTTTCTCCCAACTCACCGGGAAATTTTTTTCGAACCGCCCTCAGGACCGCGTCGAGGCTCAGTTCGTGGGTGAGAGCGGCGAAAGCGCCCAGGAGCGCGGTGTTCATGATCGGTCTTCCCAGAATGGAACGGGCCAGATCTTCGGCCGAAAACGAGAACACCTTGACGCCGTTGTGAACAGGGGGGAGAAAATCGGTATCCATCTTCTTGGAATTAACCAGCAGCGATCCGCCGGATTTGAGCCCTTTAATGACATCCACCTCCTTGAAGATGGTGGCGTCCTGCACAATTACGTAATCAGGCTCACTCACCCGGCAACGCTTGAGAATGGGTTCTTCGCCCAACCTGCAGAAGGCTATGATGGGTTTTCCGCGCCGCTCCCCTCCCGCTCCCAGAAAGGGAAAGGCGTACCCGTATTTGCCGTCTTCAAGCGCCGCGATGGCCATGAATTGAGCGAGAACCAGGGAGCCTTGTCCACCTCTGCCGTGAATGGAAATCTCTTTCATGCAATCCTCGTCATCTGGACAGCAGGGCACAACTGTCCCATATTATGAAACAGTGTTCATAATAGCAGGCAAAAAATATAGTACGATAGGCCAGGATTCAAATTCGCAAATCCCGGCGATTGCCGCTCCCCGTTCCTCCTCTACGCGAGGGGTCACACGTGGGTTCTTCCCGCACAAACACGTTCAGGCTCTTTAGCCTCCTTTAATGACGCCCAAGGATGGAGAGACAACGGATCAGGATATGAAAATCTCAGTTCCTGCAGAGCGACAACTTCGCTTGGACATTGAAAGAAAAACTCCCCTCCCCCTAAAGCTCTTCAAGCCGCGGAGCGCGCCGCGCTTTCCGGGAACTGCGGAGTCGGCTTCTCGTCATTCGCGTGAAAACACGCGGAGCGTGAATCCGCCGGCCCTCTGAGTCAAGGAATGCTAGAGTTAATCTACAGAAGCGCCCGGTCGTTTCGTTCGTAAATACGAACAACGTTCCTGATAATGAGTACAGTATCCACACTTTCCGGGTTTTGTCAAGATGATTTTAATCGATATAGGCCTATCAGTATAGGTTATTATTGCAAATTAGTGTAAAGACAAGTTCAAATCAATTTATTTGTGCCTTTTTCTCCTATTTCACCTTAATTAATACATATGTTTAGCCTGAGGCGCGCGCCTTTTCGCGTGAAGAAAACTGAAAAGCTCCGCTTCCGCCGACCCGCCCTATGGCCGACGAGACAGCCGGGGCTTCAAGCGAACATCCCTGTGCGGGGCCGGTGGCGAGATCGAAACCTCTGCGCCTCAGCCGGATGGTTGGAAGGGCGCGGACAAAGCAGCTTGATTTGTCGTACGCGCGACATGGGCCGCCGGAAAATTGCAATTGACAGGCCTTGAAGCGTTAAATATATTACCAGTAACAGAAGAAAGATGTTGCTTCCATAAAAGCAATTACACTGTAACTAAGTCGAATAAAAACCAAATTAGTGAGAGATGGTAATGATTAAAATACATGTGCGTGTCAAAGGTTCGCTTAAAAAACCCTTTGGGAAAACCGAAATAGAGTATTCTTGTAAACCTGATACCACAATAAGGGAGCTTTTGAGAGAACTTGAATATAAGGATGATCATCTTCAGCTCATTATGGCTTCGGTGAATAACGAGCTTAAGGATCATAAATATATAGTAAAAGAAAACGATCAGATACTGCTATTCACAAACGTTGGCGGTGGCTGATTTAAAGCACAGATATGCAATAAATTATCGATCTAAAGCTATTTTTTTATTTGTACTGTTAGCTTTTCGTGCTACTATGTTTGGCGGAGTCGGCGCTCACACCAAAACAGCGGTTATTTTCCGAGGGAGAGGATCTTATGTTTAATAGTATACTTGTAGCGACCGACGGTTCGGAACATGCGCAGGGCGCCATCGAGCAGGCGTGCCAATTGGCGCTTAGGTATGACGCCAAGGTTTACTTTCTTCACGTTCTGCACGACATGAAGATTCCCGATGGTATTTACGAGTATATAAAGATCGAAAAAGTAGAAGATACGCCAGAGGCGGTCTTTCTGAAAAAGATTGGCGACGGAATCCTGAAGGCCGCAAAGGAAAAAGCGCAGTCCATGGGGGTGCGAAACTTCGAAACAGCAATAGCGGAGGGGGAGCCCGCCACTGAAATTTTAAAGTTCGCCAAGGATCACGACGTTGACACCATATTCCTGGGGAGTCGCGGACTTGGCAGTCTTAAGGGGTTAATGCTGGGAAGCGTGAGCAACAAAGTGTGCCATATGGCTGAGTGCACGTGCGTGACGGTAAAATAGGCTTCGGCGCGGTAGGCTGGCGATTGATACGCCCGATGGCCCGAAAAGGGGCGACGGGACGCCGCGTAATGGAAATAGGGTTATAAGTTTGAAGGGAGCCGTCGCGCGCAAGGCGGATATTAAACGGCCTTGAAAACGCAGGACATTTTCAAGGCCGTTGTTTTTGTATAGTTCCCGGAATTCTCGTATTCATCCCGTCTGTTTTTCTTCCGGGGGCCCCCAGCGGGTGAAGGGGCGACCGGAAATAACCTGAGTTTACATCCAGCGTATTTTTGTCTCTTTCCGCAACGGAATCCTATGGAATTTATAGGTGGGGTATCCGACCATCATGGCGCCGTAAGGATCGTGGTTTTTGGGAAGATTGAGAGCTTCTCTCAGGGGCGCGTGGTTGTTTGACGCCGCGTTAAAATATCCCGCCCAGCACGCGCCCAATCCGAAGGTCGGCGCGGCCAGTTCCAGGGTTGTCAGCGCGATCGTACACCCGGAGGCTGAAGCCGGAATCGGGAGATCGCTCGGCCCGTGCGCCACGATCATATGAGGCGCGTTCCGGCAGATCCAGTCGCCTCCCTTTTCCCAGTCGCCGACGATCTGTTTCATCATGAACTCCGTGAACAACGGTTTGCTATCCCCGCTGAGCATGGCGCGCATCCAATCGATAACCATCGACCCGAGTCTGTGGACCTCCTCACGGTCTTCCACAACCAGCCAATGCACGGGTTGCAGGTTCTTGGCGGTGGCCGCGTATCGGGCGGTATCTATGAGTCGTTTGAGGATTTCCCGGGGTACGGGCTTCTTTTTATAGGTGCGGATGGAGCGGCGGAAAAGGATGTGGTGTTCCATCTGTTCCATGGAAATCAGCAGATCCGGGTTCACTGGAGCGCATTGTTCGGCTGTCATGATCCCCATATTAAAGGCGGCTTCGGGACACACGGCTACGCAATGGCCGCACTCGATACAGAGATCCTTGCCAAACTCGGTGACAGTGGGAACGCCGCCGGTGTCGTTCATCTCGATGACCCGCTCCGGACATTCCGTTACGCAGATACCGCAACGGTTGCACTTTTCATCATTGATACTAATAAAACTCATTACAGCCTCTCCCCTGTTCGGTTTGGTTATGATTTCATTTTTATGAGCGCCTGCTCCGTTTCCGCGTCAAAGATATGCACATCCCCGGGCGCCCCGCTTAACCAGAGATTTTCCGATTCTTCCACCTGGAAATTGATCGGAACGACGGCCTTTATCTCGGAATCCCCGTAGCTAAGCGTCAGAATACGTGTTTCACCGAGATATTCAACGACCTTCACCTGGGCCTTAACACCGGATTCGAGGGGCTTTTTGTTCGCCTGCACATTTTCCGGACGAATCCCGATAATCACATCGCGGTTTATAAAAGATTGGGGAATATTTTCATCAACCGACCACGGTACGAGAGCGTCTCCATTTTGAAGCGCTACCCGATTCTGGCTTTCCACCTTTCCGTTCAGGAAGTTCATGGACGGCTCACCGATAAATCCGGCCACAAAACGGTTCGCCGGATAGTTGAACAGATCGTCGACCATACCGACTTGCTGGATGACCCCCATGCTCATGACTATGATCTTGTCGGCCAAAGCGACGGCCTCCTCCTGATCGTGGGTTACGTAAATGGTGGTGGTGGTCAGCTCGTCATGAATTCTACGAATCCTCGCCCTGATGACCGTCCGTACGCGCTGGTCCATGTGCGAGAGGGGTTCGTCAAGCAGCAGTACGGAAGGATCTCTTACCAAAGCCCGAGCAAGAGAGACTCGTTGTTGCTGCCCTCCGCTCAATTTGCCCGGTTTTCGCCCCAGAACTTCGGTGAGCTCCAGATCTTCCGCCATGGCTCTGACCTTCCGGTCGATTTCCTTCTTTTCCATTCCACTCGCTAGAAGCGGAAACCCTATATTTTCATACACCGTCAGAGGCGGATACAGGGCGTAGGACTCAAAAGCCAGGGCGATGTTCCTGTTACGGGGACTCAAATGGTTGACCACTTTGTCATCGAACAACAGTTCGCCTTTGCTGATATCTTCGAGTCCCGCGATCATGCGTAGGGTAGAACTCTTGCCGCACCCGGAAGGTCCCAACACCGCGACGAATTCCTGATCTTCGCACCGAAAACTGACGTCTTTTACCGCTACCACGTCGCCGTCATAAATCTTCCAAATTTTTCTCGCTTCGACTGTACTCATGGGATCCTTCTTACTTCGTGAGTTCCACGGTTTCGTTGAAAAAGTAGAGCTTGCTCTGATCAATCTCCACCCACACCATTTCACCGGGTTTAAAGTGCACGCTTACGCCAAGCAGGGCCTGAAAGAAGCTGTGGGTGAGTTCAAAGGTAACGACCGTGCTCTTGGCCTCTCGCACGGAAGCGTACACAGGGAGTTGGAAAGAGGCGTCTGAAAGCTTTTCGGGCGAAATACCGACGTATGGTGGCCTTACGCCGATTCGTGTCACCCGTTTGCCATTTTTTTCGCGGCAAATCCCGGTTACCCGCGAAGTCAGGTTTTCATTCAATGGAAACTGAAAATTCCCAACGGCGTTGACGTATAAACCGTTGGCGCCGTTTTCAAGCTCCACATCGATCAGGTTGATGGGAGGATCACCCACCAGTCTGGCTACGAAATCGCTCGCAGGCGACTCATAGATCTCTTCGGGCTTGCCGATCTGTTCGACGATTCCTTTCCTAATCGCCAATACGCGATCGGAAAGCGCCAGCGCCTCCCGGTAGTTATGCGTCACGTAAAGAATGGTGATTCCCAGCTGGTGGGCCAGGTGCTTCAGCGTGCTGCGGGCGGACACTTTCAATTTTGCGTCCAGGTGGGCGATCGGTTCGTCCAGCAGATAAACGGCCGGTCTCCGCACCATGGCCCGGGCCAATGAAACCCGCTGCTTCTGGCCTCCGCTGAGCTGTTGCGGCTTTCGACCCAGGTATTCGTTGATTCCCAGGAGCGTTGTGATCTCGTTGACCCGTTCCCTTTCCTGGGCCGAAGTCAATTCTCCCTTTCTCCGGGGCGCGCGCAAGGGGAAAGCTACATTTTCATAAACCGTAAATTGCGGATAGAGCGCGTAATTCTCGAAGGCCATGGCCACGTCCCGCTCTTCGGGCGGAATGTCATTGACCATCCTGTCCCCGATATAGATAAAGCCTTTCGAGGGGCGTTTTATTCCGGCTATTAATTCAAGGGTAGTGGTCTTGCCGGCGCCGGATGGTCCCAGAAGGGTAAAGAATTCTCCCTCCGGACATTCGAAACTGACATTGTTCAGCGCGACCAGACTCCCATATTTCATCGTCACATTTTCAAGCTTTATTCCCGCCATCGTTTTTCCTTACGCTCCTGCTTGGTTTTCATCCGTCTTTGGTCTGGGAACATATTTAATGGTCGCGAATAAGCCTATGATCCCTACTATGGCGCCCACCCACATGGGCAAGAAGTCTTCAAGCAAGCCCAGCCAAATGAGGTTAATGCCAATGAACACCATGATCCCCCAAAATAACCTGTCGCCAAATTCCATTGCTCTGTCCTCGAATGGTTGCTTTTACACTAAGTTCTAGCCTTTTACCGCGCCGAAAGTCAGGCCGCGGATGATGTAACGCTGCATGAACCAAGCCGCGAACAAAGTGGGTAAAATCGCGATGCCCATCAGCGCGGCCATCGGACCCCATTGAATTTCCACCGACCCCCAGAATGTTGAGAGTCCCACCGACACTGTTCGGGCGACCTTTCCGGTAAAGAGAAAAGCAAAGAAGAACTCATTCCACGACCATATGAGGCAGAAGGCGGTAGTGATAGCCACGCCCGGTTTTATCAGGGGAAACACGATCTTACGGAGAACATCCAACTGGCTGTATCCGTCCACCCGCGCGGCGTATTCGAGCTCCTGGGGTATTTCACGGAAAAAGCCGTAAAGCAGAAACGTGGCGAAAGACATGTTGAAATAGACGTAAAGCAGAATAAGCCCCAGGTGAGTGTCCAGCAGTCCCAGTTCCCTGAACGCGAAAAAGAAGGGCAGGGCGGCCACTACACCGGGAAACATCCTGGTGGAAATGGTTACGAAGAGCAGATGTCCCGCGCCGGTTTTAAATCGGGCGAAACTATACGCCGCCGGAAGCGCGACGAAAATTACAATCGCCGTGCTCACAACGCTTACGATCAGGGAATTGAACAGCTCCTTGAAGGAAGGCCGCACGTTTGTGATATAGTGATAGTTGTATAGGGTGGGTTCGAAGAGAAGTTTGTCCGGCTTGAAGATATCATCGGGGGCTTTGAATGAGGTCACATAAACCCAAGCGATGGGAAAAATAAAGCCGAACAGCATGATGGCTATCATCAGATAAAAAAGAACGCGTTTCACGTCGGGTATTCCTCCTGCGGAGTTTAACTGGCGATCAAAAAATATATAGGTGTTTGCGCCCCGTCCGGGCATACGAACGCCTAATTGCCTGAATCCATGGCTTTTATCAATTGACGGTACATAATGGCGCAGACAATTATAGTCATGTAGAGTGAAAACATAGCCATGGCCGAGCCTCGGCCGATGTCAAAGAACACAAAGGAAACACGATAAACCATCCAATCCAGGACCTCGGTTCCCATTCCCCCTCGTGTGGTTCCGTAAAGCGGATCAAAAATCCTGATCAGCCACATGGTCCGCAGCAGAATAATGATGATGATAAGGGGTTTCAGCATGGGTAAGGTCAATTTCCGAAAGATGAAGAAAGGTTTGGCGCCGTCAACACTGGCGGCTTCGAACTGGTCCTTGGGCATGCCGCGGAGGCCCGCCAGGAGAATGAATATGGAAAACGGGGTCCACTGCCATATGGAAATGAACATGATGGTAAAGATGGCGTATCTCTGATTAGAAAACCATTCATACCTTCCCAGGCCCATCCAATCGAGGAACTGATTGATAATTCCAAACTGAACGTGAAGCATATAATTCCACATGAGGGACATGGCGAGGGGAGATATCAGAAGAGGCAGGAAACACAGGCCTCTCACGATGTTCTGTCCCGTAAAATTCCTGTTCAACAGCAACGCGAAGGTCATCCCCAGAATAAGCTCCATCGATATGCAGACGACCAGTATGTAGGCTGTACGGAACAGCGCCTGCCAAAAGGCGGTATCGTGTAGCAGGTCCCGATAGTTTTGCAGTCCGGCAAATTCGGGAGCGCCCTTCAGGACATAATCCGTGAAAGACATGACAAGACAGTAGAACGTTGGATAGAGCATAAACGCCGCGAGAAATATCAAAAGCGGCGTCAAGTAAACCCACTTGATATAGGCCTCGCTGGATAACGCTTGTTTGAACGTCCTCTTTTTCGTCGAGGAAACTGAGGACGAGGCTGTAGTTGCTATCGTATTCGCCATGTATGAATTACCCCCTCAAAGACATTTTAAGCGCCGCCTTGCCGTTAATGCGTATTGAGCGTCTGATTTTTACCATCCCGCGGCGCCCTGCCCCAACCAGAGCGGTCTTGATTGTCGCCAATGATTTTGCCCTTTATGAATGGGGTGAAGCCGGCCGGCGGACAGGATCGCGCCGGCCGACTGCCTGACTCAATCTTACTTTATAACAGGCAACTTACCGAACTTCTTCTGAAGTCTGTTGAAGGTCTTGACCCAAGCGTCCACGCTTTCCTGGGGAGTTTTCTCACCAATGGCGTTCTCGTGGCCTATTATGGTCATCATTTCATAGAGCTTGCCAAACGCGGCGCTGTTGAAGTGCAGATAGGTGTTTACATCCGGGAGTTGTTGTTCCCACGTAGTGAGAATCGTGGGCATCCAGCCGCACTTTTCGAACCATTCAGGTTGTTTGTATTTCGGGTCGGACAGAACGTCGGTGCGGACGGAGGCCCAACCGGTTTCGGCCATCTGTTTCTGACATTCGTAAGAGGTGATGTAGCGCATCAGCCAGTAGGCCGCTTCGGGGTTCTTGCTGTCTTTGCTCGGCGCGAAATGGAAAGCGCCGGTGTAAGGCCTGACGTCGGGCACGGTCTTGCAAGCGGCTTTGGCGCCCCCACCGACTTCCTTGGCGACCGTTGTTGACCAGGGCCACAAAGCGGCGTACATCGCCGGTATCATCATCGTTTTACCGGACACAAAGGAGGCGGTGGCCTGATCCCAGAAAGCGTTTTCCGTGCCGGGAGGGGCAAACGGCATAAGCTTCTTGTACATCTCGAACGACCACTTCAGGAGTTCCTTATCTTTGTCAGTTATTTTAAAACCTTTCAGCTTGCCGTCATTGTCTCTGACCGCGGTGGCCCAACGTCCCTGCTTACCCCACAGCATGGACCCCAATTCGTCCTGAACGTGAGGAAAACGGCCCGCCATGAGCGACACACCGTAGATGTCGTCGGCCAGCGGCTGCCCTTTCAACGTCTCGCCTTTTTTTCGCGTAAAAAACTCAGCCTGATCCCGCACCTGTTCCCAGGTTTCCACGGGAGCCAGTTCATAACCGTATTTTTTCTTGAAATTTTCTTTTTCCGTGGGATCATCCAGGATGTCCTGGCGGTAGATGGTCATCATGGTATAAGTGTAGTAGGGCAGGCCCATGAGTTTACCGCTGGCCGTGGAGCACATGCGCAAGAGGCCTTTGTCATGACCTTCCAGATCTTTTTTCAGGCCTTCAACTCCGTTCGGATCGTACTTTGCGGCCAAGTCGTACACGGGATAGAGGTAATCTTCCCATTCATTGGTCCAGGAAGTTTCCGTCACAACCAAGTCAAAGGCGCCGGTCTTTCCTTGAAGCTCCACGATTTCCTTGGAATAGAGAGAAGCGAAAACGTGGGACTCGTGGGATACTTCTATGCCGGTCTTTTCTGAGAATTTTTTGAGAAAGGGAATGATCAGGTCGGCCCCTCCCCCCGCTTCAAGAGCCACGTGGATGGGCTTCTTGTTCTTTATTTCCGGAACATTATCCAGACCGAATTTCCCCTCCGCCAGCGCCGAACTAAGACTGACTCCCATGACCAAGGCCAAAACAACCAACGAAACTAAACATAACCGCAACAATTTCGCCCTCATGCTGTCCTCCTTTGATTAATGTTGTTTCATAAGGGTTATTTTCTTATGCCGCCTCCATTTTTTTAGCCGTCTCGGAGCCGCTCTTAGCCCCGGAAAATACCGGAAACAGTAATGTCCGACCCGCTATCTTGCGTAGTTTGCAGGCGCGCTGTCTGCGCCTCAAGAAGATGCAACCCGAGAGAGAGGAACCCATGGCTATTCATGAATACCGAGCTCCTCCCTCTTCTTAACACCGACGGAATTTGCCGATGATTTGATTTATTTGTGACTAGATATAATATTACAATATTAGAAGCTGATCTCAATTCCGGCCAGGGCCCCGCCATCTACCTGTATGGAGCATCCGGTAATATAGCTGGCGCACTCTGAAGCCAGAAACGCCACCACTTTACCCACTTCTTCCGGTCTTGCGTACCGCTTGGTAGAGCTGGCCTGGGCCGCCGCGGCGTCCAAAATATCCTGCCTGGTTTTGCCCAGGTCCACTGCGATATTGTCCGCAAATTTATCCCATATCTCCGTATGGATGAGCCCCGGGCACAAAGCTGTGGCGCATATACCGTCCTTCGAATATTCCATGCCGATCGCCCGAGTGTAGTTGAGGACCGCGGCTTTTGCCGCGTTATAGTCGGCGACGCCGGTTCCGGGAGCGAGTCCGTACATGGAACTCATATTGATGATACGCCCCCATTTGCGTTCGATCATTTGCGGAATGACCATCCGGCATATCCTTACGCATGACATGAGATGTATGTTCAACATGGCTTGCCACTCTTCATCCGTAGCGCTTATGGGAGTGCAGGGATGTGAATAGCCGGCGTTGTTGAACACTATGTCTATCTGGCCGAACGCTTTCATAGTTTCTGAAACAACCTTATTCGCGCCTTCCGCTGTTTCGAGGTTGGCGCTTACGGTCAGTGTCTTTACGCCAAAGGCCTGGATTTCCTTTTCGGCTAGCGCGAGATCGGCCTCATTTCTGCCCGTAATCGACACGTTGCAGCCATCCTTCGCCATTTCAATAGCGGCCGATTTCCCGATTCCGCGATTTCCGCCGGTTATCAGCGCTACTTTCCCTTTAATTCCTAAATCCATATGATCCTCCTTTGTCCTCGTCACAATTAGCTAGGTTGGGATTATTTACCCGCTTTTGTGTGCTCAGTATACTGTCCACAGAGAGCCACAATAAGCGCCCCGCCCCATCCCCACGAGTGCGGGCCGAAAAACAACTTTGGAAACGCGTTTCGACTGAAGATTGTAATGTTACGAAATTATGGGGTTTCCGCTTTCGCGCTATCTCTGGCTCGCAAGCGGGAAATTCTGCGAGGCCGTAAGCGCGGCCTCACCAGCGCGCGAATCTCAACGCCGCAATCGCCCCAAACAGATCGGGAGACAAGGATCATTCCCCGCCACATCAGAGGGCGAAAAGTGTGGGCCGATCCGAAAAGGACAAGATCGTCCCATATTATGAAACGACGTCCTAACTTGTGCGCAAAAAAAATTTTTATAAGAAAGTCGCTGGACTCAACGCTTCCGAAATCTTGGCCGCAGTCTCTTTAACCATTTGAATCAATTCGCTGTTAATCCGTTTCATCGTCATTCTGAAAACTGGGCCCGTACAGCTGACGCTGGCCACGATCTTGTTTCCCGCGCGCACCGGAGCGGATACACAGCGCACACCTTCGTAATATTCCTCATCATCGATGGCGTAGCCTTGCGCTCGTACCTTTTCCAGTTCCTTCACCAATAGATCGAATTCTGTGATAGTGTTCTTCGCGTATTTCTTTAGCTTTTTCGCGGGATATACTTTCAGAAGATTCTCCGCGGACAATCCGGACAGCAGGATCTTGCCCGCGGCCGACGCGTGTGGTTCCGTCACCCATCCTACATAGGATGATAACGTTAATCCTCGTAGATTACCCACCTTACTGGTGCAGACCATTTTCCCTTCACGCGCAATATACAATTGCACTATTTCATGGCTTTTTTCATGGAGATCAAGCAGATATCCTTCGGCGATTTTGCCGATGTCTAATTGCGCGAGAATGGCGGAGCTGACATATAAGAACTTGATCCCCAGTGAGTATTTTTTACTTTCGCCGTTCTGAGAGAAAAAACCATGTCGTAAGAAGGTCTTAAGTATATGGTGCGTAGTGCTCTTCGGAAAGCCGAGAATTCTGCTGATCTCGCTCACGGACATTCCGCTCGAGCTTTTGCTTAACAGCTCAATGATCTTAGCGGTTTTATCAAGGGTGCCTATAGACATGTGATTATATGATTGGTTCCATATTCTGAACGTTGTTCAAGACTGTGATTATGTATTCATACAACACGGGTTTTGTCAAAGACACTTATGCCATATTTATACAGAAAGAACGCTAATTTCATAAGTATTTATTTATTATCGCTAATTTTTGATCTAATTTATCGCTAGCTTTCAAATGACAATCAAACGGCAAAACGCCCGACGTCGGCGATTCTTTATCGGAGTCCGTTCTTCTCGGCTGGACGGGGTGGGAATTTTTCCACATCCGTGATCTGAGAATCTCCCGTGGACGCGGCGCTACAACCTCTGGCCGCGCATACTCCGCAGGGAAAGCCCTTGAAATAATATGGATAGTAAGTGAGGGATGAACAGCAAACCAACGGCGGCGTTCTCTACAGTCTGTTTGTGGAGACGAACGGGAGAGAATCCAAATACGAGGAGGGGACAGCCATCAGAATGGGTGTAATCCTTTAGCGATGATTCGCAGCGCGGTTTCTGCGCCCCGTCCTGGTTACACAAACGCTGGCGCCCGTTCATCCGTTAGGCCACACTGTCTCTGGCCATTCATTGGGGCATCCTTTTTGTTCGGGAAAGGCGTGAAAGAATACAGAACCGAGGTAAGAAACACTGTCAGGATAGCCGCCATGACTCAGGACGCGGAACCGGCGCCTGATTAAAGAAATCGCCCAACGCTCGGCAGGGAAAACGTCTTGAAAGACACTTTCGATGACTCCCGTTAAGCCCGGCAAATGGAAGGAAAGATCTGTCAGCCCACCCCGAACGGGTCAATCATCTGATATGCGTTCGAGGTGGGCGCATTTCTGTCGATCGTCGCTATAACGATAGGAATCACCGCCCTTACTATTTGCTCTGCTGACCCTGCTGGTATCCTTGCTCGTAGGCTTTTTTTTCGGACTCTTTATGTTTGCCGTAAAGATAACCGCCGGCCAGGCCAGCCGCGCCGCCAATGGCCGCGCCCAGGCCCGCGTTGCCGGCAATCGCGCCAACAATGGCGCCACCCGCCGCGCCCGCCGCGCCGCCGGTCAGTGTTCTCTGTTCGGTATCGGACATGCCGGCGCAGCCACCCAGCGCCAAGGCTAATACAACGATGATTATCAGATACTTATTCATGCTTTTCTCCTTTGTCCGTAGTTGAGTTATTCTTTACACGGAAACGTTGTTATAAGAAATCTGAAAAGCGTTTCCACCGGGTTTTCGTTCATGTACTGTGGATTCCTTTTGGCCCATTCAACAAACATATTAATCACGGTATCTCTTGAAGGCGCGGGCTCTTCAAAACAAATCCATCGGGCTCCGTCCGGCCCCGAGTTTGCGGCCCGGTAATAATGATATGCCCCTACGCAGTAGCCTTCGCAGAAGTGTATGGCTTCGCTGGCGAGCGGATCAGTAGGAGATGGGCTGCAGAGGGTTATGAGGTCATCAGTGGTTTTAACGTAAAAATCTTCCTCCGACAAGGCGCTTGCGATAGCCGGTAGCATCAACGCCGCCACAAAAAACAAAAGAGCAACTTTTCGGATCATCCTGATTCTCCTTCGATGATTTATAGGCCCTCGCCCTCAACGACCCGACGCCGTTTCCGGTGTGATTGGCCCAATTTATTCATTCTGATTATGCGCTTTAAGCTTTGCGCAATCTCATCCCCACCTTGAAGACTCATCATTTACACGCCATGTCCCTGCGCTTTTGCTGATCAAATCCCTTCTTATATTATAGTAGAGATTGATAGGAGAGAATGGCAAGTATCGGTTTCAGGTGTGAAGACTTAAAAAAAACTATTTAATCGATGCCAATGTCTTATTTTAATTGCTTCATCCCAACGCCGTTTCAGCAAAAAACACAATTTTTTGCCCCCTCCCCACTTGCAGAAAGATGAAATTACGTCAATTTTCGGGAGCGGAACTGGGGGCGTACGCTCTGGCCACAACCGTTGACAGCTTCAATGTACCTCGTAAGCCAACGTAAAACATGGCTATGCTTCATTTTAACCCCTGAAAAGAGAGGCGCAAAGCAAAAAGATCAGGCGCTTATATTTCCCATTGCTGTAATTTTTTCAATTTTCTTATGATCGAAAAGGGCTTGCGAAAGGGCATATAAGCATTTGAAAGCATATAAATGACGGGCTTTTAGTCACATATCTTTCGACCTGTGGGAGGATCATATGGCCCGCATTGGACTCGCGAAAGATCCGGGAAATAGATAACCCGCGATTTAGCCGATGAAACGATATCAGGTTTACTTCCCTGCGTCCGAGCCTATCAGTTCAAGGCCTACAATCACGCCGTTTGGGGCGCCGGACAAATTGTCCCCTGGACGCGCGGTGGACCTCAACAAGAAGGCGATGAACAAATCAGCAAAATAAATAAAAACTGCAAAATGGTTTTTCACGAAAAACGTTAGCTGGCTTGACAAAAAAGATGACAGGCAATAAGTTTCGACTTTGGGAATTATATTTTTTATATTAAAATGCGATTGCAATAATTAAAACATTTCGTCTGGAGTGAATGTGAAAACCAAAAACGGCTCGATCGGCACTTTGGAGAGGGGTCTTATACTCATGGAGCATCTGGCGCAGGGGGCGCCGGAAAAGTCGATCTCCGAACTTAGTCGGGAGACCAGTTTCAACCAAAGTACGACCTACCGGATTTTGAGTGTCCTGCGTTCGCAGGGGTTTGTGCGGCAAAACAAAACCAACTCCAAGTACATGCTCACGCTCAAGCTGTTCGAATTGGGGAGCAAGGTTGACCGGCACCTGAACCTGCGCGAGGAGGCGTTACCCATTCTGGAGGAGCTGGCGACCAATTCGGAGGAGTCCTCATATCTTATCATCCGTGACCGGGACGAAGCGTTTTGCCTGGAAAGAATCGACCGGAATCCTCACATCAGACTCCTTGCCCTGGAGGTCGGGGGGAGGATGCCGCTGCATCTCGGCGCGGGGCCCAAGGCGATTCTGGCCAATCTGCCGGAAGAGGAAGTAGCTAAAATCATTCAACATAAAGGCCTCGTCGCCTGGACGGCCAATTCCTCGACCAATCCCATTCTTTTAAAAGAGGAGTTGCAGCAAATCAGGGAACAGGGTTACGCGCACAGCCACAACGACGCCACCGAGGGCGTGGCGGCCATCGGCAGTCCGGTGAAAAACGAGCGGGGCGGGACCATCGCCGCGGTAAGCGTGGCCGGGCTGGCCAGCAACTTCAATGAGGAGAACCTCCCGCGCCTGATACAAATGGTCAAGTCGGCCGCGTCCGCCCTTTCCCGAAAATTACGGACGGATTCCTTTTAGCCTGACCCCCTCCGATCAGTCCGAGGCCGTTTCCGGGCCCTTCCGTTTTCTTCCGTTTTTATTCCTCCCGCTTCCGTTTCTCTTCCCCTTGGCGCCGTTTTTGGGTCCCCTGCCAACGCGTGGGAGGGCTCAATCCGCCCCTTGCCGGCCGTTTTTGTGGGAAGGCTGGTTATTTTATTGCAACGCATTGATATCATAAGACAATAATGGATCTTAACTGCCTGCTTCAGGAAATCATGAAAAATCAATTCGTTTTTTCTTGACAAAGGGAAGGGCCCTTAGGTAATTTTTGTAATTAAAACAGTATTTCATTATACAAAATAGTTATGGGCTCATTCGCGAGGGAAACACGCGCCAATCCGGCCCCTCGCCGTCGCGCGCTCGTTTACCCCGCGGGACGGTCAACGCGGAGCCCGAATGAAAAACATGGCATGAATTCTCCGGTTCGGGATAACCCGGACCCCGCAAGGGCGCGGAACACGCCGAACGTGTTTCCCCCTCCGTTCGAACGGCGGCCGCGGATACCCGATCCCGGCCCCTTTTAGACCACGCAGTGAGGATGGCTATGGCAAGCAAAGACGAGATAAACGAGTTACGCGGCGTCGCCAACGAGATCCGCCGGTTGTCCCTGCAGATGATCGCCAAGTCCGGCGCCGGCCATCCCGGAGGCTCCCTGTCCATAACGGACGTCATCACGGCGCTCTACTTCAAGGAAATGCGCGTCGATCCGGCCAACCCGCTCTGGGAGGATCGCGACCGGCTGGTCTTGTCCAAGGGACACGCTTCACCCCCCCTGTACGTGGCGCTGGCCAAGCGGGGGTTCTTTGACGAGTCCCATCTCATGACCTTCGACCAGATCGACTCCATCCTGCAGGGCCACCCCGACATGTCCAAGACCCCGGGTATCGATATGTCCACCGGCTCCCTGGGACAGGGGCTGTCCGCGGGCCAGGGCATCGCCCTGGGCGCCAAGATGAAAAACAGGAATTTCCGGGTGTACGTAATCCTGGGCGACGGCGAATGCCAGGAAGGGCAGGTATGGGAGGCGGCGCTGTCGGCCCCCCGGTTCGGTTTGGACAACCTGACCGCCATTATCGACTACAACAAGGTGCAGCTCGCCAGCTCGCTGGCCGATTCGATTCCGCTGGAGCCCCTTGAAGACAAATGGCGCGCCTTCGGATGGCATGTGGTGAGCATAAACGGCCACGACATGGGCGCCATACTGAGCGCCATCGAGGAAGCCAGGAACACCAAGGGCAAACCCACGGTCATCCTGGCCAACACCATCAAGGGCAAGGGCGTCAGCTTTATGGAGCATCGGTACGAGTGGCACGCCAGAGCCCCCAACGCCGACGAACTGGAAAAGGCTCTGAATGAACTCACCTTACCTGGAGGGCTCGACTGATGGCACTGGTAGCTTTACGCGACGCGCTCAGCAACGAACTGGTCAGCATCGCAAGGCAGGATGAACGAATCGTGGTCCTGGACGCGGATCTGGCCACATCCACCAAAGTCGACAATTTCCAGAAAGCGTTCCCGTCCAGGTTCCTGCAAATGGGCGTGGCCGAACAGAACATGATGGGCACGGCGGCGGGACTGGCGACCATGGGCTTTATGCCCTTCACCAGCAGCTTCGCCGTATTCATCGCCAAACGCGCCCTGGATCAAATCCGCGTTTCAATCGCCCAACCCCACCTCAACGTAAAACTCATCGGCGCCTACACCGGCATGTTCACCGGAAAGACCGGCAAGACCCACCAGACCGTTCAGGACATCGCCATCATGCGGTCCATGCCCAACATGAGAATCGTGGCGCCGTGCGACGCGGTGGACATGAAGGCCGTCACCAGGGCCGTGATCGATTACGACGGCCCCGTGTACATGAGGGTTCCCCGTGATCCAAGCCCCGTGTTCATGCCCGATGATTACCAATTCAGTTGGGGCAAACCGCATACCTTGCGGGAGGGAGACGATCTGACCATTATCAGTTCGGGCGTCTTTACCGCCAAGGCCATGAAGATCGCCAACAAGCTGCTGGAAGACGGCATAAACAGCAGGGTGGTCCACCTGGCGTCCATAAAACCCATAGACGAACAGAGCATCGTGAAAATAGCGGAGGTCAGCAGGCTTATCGTAACCATAGAGGATCACAGTATTTACGGCGGACTGGGAGGAGCCATAGCCGAAATACTGTCCGAAAACAGGCCGACGCTGATGAAGCGGATCGGCATAAACGACACCTTTTGCGAATCAGGCTCCAACGAGGACCTCATCTGTAAGTACGGTTTTGCGGTGGATGAGATATCCGCGCACTGCAAGACTATTTTGTCCGCCCTCTGATCATAAGCGTGGTAAGTAACGGGAAGGACGCTCGATTACAACTAATTGATTTACTGTACGTTAAAAGCGCAGTTTTGTGGGATGGGAATTACAACTCCGGCGGTTATTCAGACGATTATAAGTAGTTTAAACCCAAAATGCAGGAGAAACGACATGACAGTAAAACGATTTTTGGTAATTATCATGGTAGCCCTCATGGCCTCGTTCGGCCTGTCGGCGGCGTCGTCAGCCGCGGACGAGGCGATCATCGGCTTTGTCTTGCCGTTGTCCGGCGGGTCCGCGGCCATTGGCGCCCAGACCAGGGCGGGGGCCGAAGTCGCCGCGGAGGAGATTAACGCGTTTGGAGGCATATCCTCCATGGGCGGCGCCAAGATCAAGCTGGTGTTCGCCGATTCTCAAACCAAACCGGACGTGGGCGCCTCCGAAACCGAACGGCTCATCCAGAGCGTCGGGGTCGATGTCATCTGCGGGGCCTACAACTCGGCGGTAACCTTTCCCGCCAGCGAAGTGGCCGAACGGTACAAAACCCCCTGGGTCGTGAGCGGGTCGGTCAAGGATGAAATCACCGAACGCGGTTTCAAGTGGGTCTTCAGGCCTAACAACAAGGCCGTTTTTGACGCCATGGAACAGCTCAAGGCCATTCAGCTCTTCACGGAAGAAACCGGCAAGGGCCCCAAAACGCTGGCCCTGCTGTATGAAGGCACCGATTGGGGACGGTCCCATGCGGCCAACGTGAAGAAAATCGCCCAGGAAATGGGATTGGAAGTGGTTCTTGACGAGCCCTGCCCCCCCGGCCAGGTGGATTTCGGTCCGCAGCTCCTCAAAATCCGCTCCAAGAAACCCGACGCCCTTATCGTGGCGCTCTACACCCCCGACCACATCGTGTTTTCCAAGCAGTATCTCGGCAATAAACTGGACATCCCCTATGGTCTCCATTCGGTGGGCGCCGGATCGGAAGACCCCACCTTCTACGAAGCCGTGCCGCCTGAGTCCTACAACCTCATGTTTGTCCAGGATGACGTGCAGGTGGACGCCGCGGAAGTCATGGGCTGGGTCCAGGGAGTCAGCGCGAAGTTCAAGGCCAAGCTGGGTTACGGCCTGAACGCCTACGGCGCGCAGGGCTATTCCAACATGTGGGTTATTTACGACGCTCTGGAACGGGCCGGCACCAAGGACAAGGAAAAAGTCAGGGAAGCGCTGGCCGCGACCAACATCACCTCCGGCCCCGCGCTCATCACCGGATTCCAGAAAATATCGTTCGACGAGAATGGACAGAACCCCGACGCGCACGGCGTTATCTCCCAGAACATCAAGGGAAAAAGAGTCACCATGTGGCCCAAGGCCAACAGGCCCGCGGGCGTGGTCCTGGTATGGCCCATCCCCAAGTGGAGCGAACGGTAACCGTTACTTGAATCAACCCATCGGGAGCCGGACTTCCGGCTCCCGATTCCCATAGAATCTATTGCTGTCCGGGCGTGGTTCGATGGAGCGCGGGACCGAACCGCCCGGCCTATCAGCCGAGAGAAACGCATACGGTAAGGTGACGAGTAAATGGACCCAATCATCATTGGAGTCGCCGTGGTTAACGGCCTCATGATCGGCGGCATATACGGCGCCGTCGCTCTGGGCCTGAGTCTTATTTTCGGCGTAATGAGGGTTATAAACTTTGCTCACGGCTCTTTTTTAATGGTGGGCATGTTTATACCATACTGGCTATGGAAGCTGTTCGGGGTGAATCCTTATCTTTCGGTCGTCGTCGCGGCGCCGGCGCTTTTCTTCCTCGGATATATGGTGCAGTCGGTGGTAATCGCGCCGCTCATAAGAAGGGAGCGGGCCCTGGTGCTGGAGCCCGTCAGCGTGCTCATGCTGACAGCCGGTCTCACCTGGATCATGGACAATCTGGCCCTTATGTTTTTCGGGCCCAACTTCCGCGCCGTTCAGCTCGATTTCGCGTTGAACACCATCCAGATCGGCATACTCTCCATGAATGTCACCCGCCTGCTGGCGTTCATCATGAGCATCCTGGTCGCCATCGGGCTGAGTATGTTCCTGGCCAAGACCGACCTGGGGCGCGCGATCCGTTCCACGGCGCAGAACCGTGACGCCGCCGCGTTGTGCGGCATAAACGTGTCCAAGGTGTACAACATAACGTTCGGGCTCGGCTGCGCGACCTTGGGCATCGTGGCCTGTTTCATGATCCCGTTCTATTATGTCAGCCCGTCGGTCGGCCTCGGCTTCGGTATCCGGTCCTTTATCGTGGTGGTGCTCGGTGGAATCGGCAGCATTCCCGGCTCCATCCTCGGCGGCCTGGTGCTCGGCGTCGTGGAATCGGTAGGAGGGCAGTTCGTGACCGCCACTTCGGCCTCGCTCTTCTCGTTCATCATTTTTATTGGCGTACTCGTTTTCAAACCGACAGGCCTCATGGGTAAGAAGGTATAGAGGAGAGAGCACGATGTCCGGCGCGCAAATATCTTCAGGGCCCGCAGGGTCCTCCAAATCGCTCAAATACATCATCGGGATCGCCGTTTTCGCCCTGTTCCTGGCGGCCCCGTTGCTCATAACCAGCGAATACATCCTCCACATATTGATAATGACGGTGTATTTCGCCTATTTGGCCGTATCGTGGAACATCATTTGCGGTTATGTGGGACAGCTTTCGCTCGGCCACTCCATTTTTTCGGGCATCGCCGGTTATGTGTCCGTGCTGCTCTTTATCGACACCGGTCTTTCGCCCTGGATCGGCATGTTCATAGGCGGATTGTTCGCCATGATGGTCGGCGTGGCCATCGGCTATCCCTGCTTCCGCCTCCGCGGCCCGTATTTTACGCTCACCACCATCGCCTTCGCCGAACTGGTCCGAATCTGGCTGGAGAACACCGATGAGTTTCTGGGCGTACAACTGAAAGGCGCCATGGGGCTGCTGGTCCCGCTTCGCGGAGACGCGCCGGCCCTGTTCCAATTCACCGGCAAGGAGCCCTACTACTACACCATTCTGGCCATGCTCCTTATCGCCATGGCCATCACCTTCTGGGTTGAGCGGTCCAGGCTGGGGTACTATCTGAAGGCCATCAAAGGAGATCAGGACGGCGCCGAGGCCATTGGAGTCAATTCAACCAAGTATATGCTGACCGCCATGGCCATAAGCTCGTTCCTCACCGGCCTGGGCGGTTGCTACTACGCCCAGTTGTTTCGCTACATCAACCCGGAACGGAACATGGGCATCGATATCTCCATCGAAACGGCCCTGATGGCCATCGTCGGCGGGCAAGGCACCATTATAGGACCCGTGCTGGGCGCGTTTCTGCTGACGCCTACCGGAGAACTTGCCCGATCCTTTTTCGGCGGCGCCCTGCCGGGGTTGCACCTGGTCATTTACGGTCTGGTTCTGGTGCTGGTGGTTATATTCCTCCCCAAGGGGTTGATTTCACCCTTGCGATACCTGATTCGCAAAGGGGTCGACCGCAAATAAGCCGGGCGGCGCCGCGCAGGCGTCCGTGAAAGGTTAAGCTGTGTCACATACGCTCACAGGATTTTCGGGGGCCAGGAATGGCGTTTTTTGAAATAAAAGGAATATCGAAGAGCTTCGGAGGCTTGAAGGCCGTGGATAATCTCTCCTTTCATATTGAGAAGGGTGAGATCCTGGGCCTGATCGGCCCCAATGGAGCCGGAAAAACGACCGCGTTCAATATGATCGCCGGTTATTTTCCGCCCGATAAGGGAGAAATCCTCTTCAAGGGGGAAAACATAACCGGGCAGCGGCCATGGACGGTCTGCGAAAAAGGCATCGCCCGTACCTTCCAGCTTTCCAAGCCCTTTGGAGAGATGACCGTCATCGATAATATCATGGTGGGCGCCTTCGCCCGGTCGAGACGGCGGGAACAGGTCTACCGGAAAGCGGAGGAAATCCTCGAACTGACGGGCATGACCCCGCTCAGGGATGTGGAGGCACACAATCTGACCGCCACGGACCGCAAAAAGCTGGAATTGGGCAGGGCCCTGGCTACGGACCCCGAGCTGCTTCTGATGGACGAAGTCGTGGCCGGCGCCACGCCGCAGGAAGCGGACGCCATGATGAAGCTGATCCGCCGCATACGGGATAATAATGTTACCATCCTCATTGTCGAACATGTTATGAAGGTGATCATGGGTTTGAGCGATCGGGTCGTGGTGCTCAATTACGGGAAGAAACTTGTCGATTGCCCTCCGGGTGAAGCGGCCTGTAACGTGGAAGTTTTAAAGGCGTATTTGGGAGAACGGTATGTCAATCCTTCAGACTCTTGATATCTACGCGGGGTATGAGGACGTAACCGTAATCAAGGGGCTCACCATCGAAGTGGATAAGGGCGAACTGGTCGCTCTCGTGGGTTCCAACGGCGCCGGCAAGTCAACGCTGTTACGGGCAATTTCCGGGCTCATCCGATGCTCCAAGGGGAGCATAATCCTGAATGGCGCGAATATCGAACATATGGCGCCCCATCAGATCGTCGAACTCGGATTCACCATGGTCCCCGAGGGAAAGCAGCTCTTCAGCCAGATGACGGTGGAAGAGAATCTGATGGTCGGCTCCTATAATTCACGGGCCAAGGGAAAACGGACCAAAACCCTGGGAGAGGTGTACGAGCTGTTCCCCCGCTTGAAGGAACGCCGCGGCCAGATGGCGTGGTCGTTGTCCGGTGGGGAGCAGCAGATGCTCGCCGTGGGGCGGGCCCTCATGAGCATACCGATAGTTCTCGCGCTGGATGAGCCCTCCCTGGGGCTGGCCCCCATAGTGGTGGACAATCTTTTCAAGGTTATCGGTAAAATCAGGGATACCGGGCTGACCGTGATGCTGATAGAACAGAATGTGCAGCAAACCCTGGAAATGGCGAACCGGGGATATGTTATCGAGAACGGCCATATCAGCATACAAGGCCCCGGCATGGAACTGCTGCAAAACGAACATTTGAAAACAACCTATATGGGCATTTGAGAAAACGGAGACCATACCATGACGCCGGCGCCTGACACGACCAATTCCCGATCACCCCTGCGATCCATCAAACCCAAAATTATCGGAGCTCCGGGCAGGTATGTGCAAGGCGTGGGCGCGCTGGATCTTTTGGGCCAGCAGTTAAAAGCCTACGGGGACAAGCCGCTGATCGTCTGCGATAATGTGGTCTGGCCGTTGCTGGGCGACCGGGTCACCGCTTCGCTGGCCGAGGCGGGTCTGGTAACGATCAGGGCGCCGTTTGGCGGCGAGTGCAGCCGGTCTGAAATAGAACGGTTGTCGGCGCTCTTCCATAGTTCCAACTGCAATGCGGTGGTGGGGCTGGGGGGAGGCAAAACCCTGGATACCGCCAAGGCCATCTCCCTGGATAGAAGCGTTCCGATTGTCATCGTTCCCACCATAGCCAGCAACGACGCTCCCACCAGCAGGGTAATCGTCATTTACAGCGAGGAAGGGGCGCTGGTGGAAGTGCGGACCATGCCCTTCAATCCTCATCTGGTCCTGGTCGACACACAGGTGATCGCCAGCGCTCCCGCCCGTTTTCTGGTGGCCGGCATGGGCGACGCCCTGCCGACCAAATTCGAAGCCGAACAATCCCAGGCCTCCGGCGCCCTGAACATGTTTCAGGGCCGTCAGACCAGAGCCGGCATGGTCCTGGCCGACGCCTGCTATCGGCTGGTTCGCGAGTACGGCCTGCTGGCCAGGCAGGCGGTGGAAATGAAGCTGGTGACGGAAGCCGTTGAATTGGTGGTGGAGGCCTGTGTGTATCATAGCGGCCTGGGTTTTGAAAGCGGCGGTCTGGCCGCGGCCCACGCTCTGACCAGAGGCTTTTCGGTGACCAGCGAAATGAAAGGCTCGCTGCACGGCGAGGAAGTCGCCTTCGGCTTGCTGGTCCAGTTTGTCATTGAAAACAGGTCTCGGGACTTTTTGCTCGATCTTCTCTCCTTTTACCGCTCCATAGGTCTTCCCTGTACCCTGGCCGATTTGGGATTGAAAAACGCCACCGACAAACATTTTCGGATTATCGCTGAAAAAACACTTGCGGAAGGCAGTCATATATATAAAATGACAACGCCGGTCGATGAACGGTCCCTCATCGACGCCATACGTTTTATCGACGCCATGGGACAGGAACTATATCCTGAATCGAAATGATCAAACCAACAAAGAGAACCTAGCGGAGGTCCCCATAATGTCCCCAATTCTCGACTCGTTTTCTCTGGACGGTAAAGTAAGCCTGGTTACCGGAGGATCAAGAGGCCTGGGTCTGGGCATGGCCACGGCGCTCGCTGAGGCGGGTTCCGAGGTGGTCCTGGTCAGCCGTACCAAAGAGCAGCTGGAAGAAGCCCGGCAAACCATCAAGGCGCAATCAGGAAAGGACGCGCACGTAATCGCGGGCGACGTGGCGAACTTGAACGACATAAACGCCATTGTCGAGGGAACCCTGAAAAAATTTCAACACATCGACATCCTGATCAATAACGCCGGGATTAACTGCCGCAAACCGTTTATGGAGATAACCCCGGAAGAATTCGACGGCGTAATGGCCGTAAACATCCGGGCGGTTTATTTTCTGAGCCAGCGGGTGGCCCGGCATATGATCGAGCGGGGACAGGGCGGAAACATCATACATACCGCCTCCCTTTCCAGCTTTATCGGTATAAGCAACATTTCGGTCTACGGCTCCACCAAGGGCGCGGTGGCCTCCCTCACCAAACAGATGGCGGTGGAACTGGCGCCGCACAAGATACGGGTCAACGCCATCGCTCCGGGATATTTTGAAACGTCCCTGACCCAAAAACTGTTCCAGGATGAGAAGCGCGTGCAGTGGATGCTCGACCGCACGCCCCTGGGCCGCACGGGCAAGCCGGACGACCTCAAAGGCATCGTGGTCTTTCTGGCGTCCGCGGCGTCGGACTACACCACCGGCACCATCACCTTTATCGACGGCGGATGGATGGCTTCGTAAAAGGCTACGGAACAGCGTTCGAACGCAAAACAGGCGGCCCAAAGGGCCGCCTGTTTTTTTGTGGTGAAGACATAAAAAAAAGAAAAAACTTGCGGGGGGATTTCTCCCCCCGCGCCCCCGCAGGCTAGGTTTTTCATCGTTCCCAAGTAAACTTGGGAACGATGAAAAACCGGGGTATGACGCGCTGGCGGTTGCTCGTCAGGCTTACGCTCGTTTCCAAATTGCGATTGACAGGTTCTCCCTCCACGCCCACTCCCCAAACCTTAAGCTATTGAAAACAGAACTATTTCAGGCAAGAGTGTTCTCATTTCGCGCACAGCGGGAAATCTCTGGAGGGGGCGCGCCCCGCGAATAGCGGGATCTACGAGGGGCGTGAATCCCCCGCGTTACTCAAACCCTCATCCCGTCCTTCTCCCGCAGGGAGAAGGAGACCGTTCGCTCATTCTCGGAGCTAACGGCATATCGGCATTTTCGAAAAGTTCCCTCCCGCAAAATTTAAACCGAATATCCTCGTTCAAACCTCGCTTACCTCGTATTTTTGTCTTTTTCCGCGTCCATACCGCTTACCGCTCCAATCAAAATTTAAAAATCGGCTCACCGTATCTTAATGTACGCCGTTTAAACTCCTTCGATGTTACGTGCGTTTGGGGCGTGCGCGTGGCGCCGCTGCGTCATTATGAGGATTTTGCCGGACGTTTTGGCGCTTTCGCGCTTTTAAGGCGCTCGCCGATGGAAGTCCCCTCCTTGGCCATACCACCAACGGGATCAACTCGCTGACCCCTCGCGGGCCAGGGGGCGGACGGAATGTCCTCTCCGGACCGGCCGCGCGGACATCTCCGCTGAAAGGGATACGCGGCCCGCGCGGGACCGAACCACGCCAATCCGTACACGATTGATACGCGCGCAAAGACACAACTATGAACACTAATACACAACACTGAAGGAGGCCATTATGAACATTAAATCCATTTTGCAAGGCGCCGCCCTGTGCGCCGCCGTGGCGTTGTTCGCCGTCCAGCCGGCGGCGGCGGCCGACACCAGACTCACCGGTTCGGGCGCCAGTTTCCCCGCCCCGCTCTACACAACCTGGTTTAAGGATTTCAGCCGGGCCCACAAGGACATTCAGATCAACTACCAGTCCAAGGGGTCCGGAGCTGGCATACGCGACTTTCAGAACCATGTCGTGGACTTCGCCGCCAGCGACGCGGCCATGAACGAGGAGGAGATCGCCAAGGTGAAGGAAGGGGTGCAGCTGCTGCCCATGACCGCCGGTGAAATCGTGCTGGCCTACAACCTGGAGGGAGTCAAGGATCTGAAACTGCCGCGCGAAGTATATCCCGCCATTTTCCTCGGAAAGATCAAGAAATGGAACGATCCGGCGATCGTGGCCGCCAATCCCGGCGTCAAGCTGCCTGACGAGGAAATCACCGTGGTCACCCGCGCCGACAGTTCGGGAACCACCTTTGTGTTCACCAAACACCTGAGCGCCGTTTCCGATGAATTCAAGAACGGCCCGGGCTTTGGAAAAACGGTGAACTGGCCCAGCGACGCCAAGATGGTCAAGGGCCCCAAAAACGACGGCGTAACCGCGCTCATCAGGCAGACCCCGGGCGCCATCGGCTATATCGAGTATGGCTTTGCCCGTATGGCCAAGATCAGCATGGCCTCCCTGCAGAACAAGGACGGCAAGTTCGTGGCGCCCACGATGGAGAGCGGTCAGGCCGCTTTGGCGCACGCGAAAATTCCCGCGGACATGATTGTGTGGGCGTCCGATCCCGAGGGCGAGAAATCCTACCCGATCGTTACCTACACCTGGATGATCTTCTACAAGAAATATGACGATTCGGCGAAGGCCAAGGCGCTTCGCGAGATGGTCGTCTATTGCCTGGACGAAGGCCAGAAAATCTCCGACAAGGCCGGTTACATTCCGCTGCCTGACAATGTTGTGGAGAAAGTTCGCGAGGCTTCGGCCAACATCCAGTAGAGCGCACGTGTAAATTCCGATTCGGGGGGCGCTTCGCCGGTTGCGCGAAGCGCCCTGATTCAACGGAGCCGCAAACATGGCCAATCATGCGATGACCGGATTGAAAAAAGGGCAATCCCTGTCCAAAGCCCCCACTCCGGCGGATATCTTTTTCGATAAATCCTTTCGAGGGCTGACCTACGCCTTTACCTGGGCCACGGTGCTTTTACTGGCCTATATCGTCTACAGGATCGGCGGAAAAGCCCTGCCGGCCATTTCCGAGTACGGAACAAGTTTTCTGACCTCGACCACCTGGGACGTCAATTCGGCGAAATTCGGCATCTTGCCGGAAATATGGGGCACCTTGTACAGTTCCATTCTGGCTCTGATAATCGGCGGTTTTTTCGGCATAACCATCGCCATCTTTCTTACGCAGGATTTTCTGTCCCACAAAATCGAATTGATACTCAAAAACATTGTGGAACTGCTCGCGGCCATCCCCAGCGTCGTGTACGGCCTCTGGGGCATCTATGTCCTGATTCCCCTGATCAGGCCGGTGGCGGACTATCTGCACGAATCGTTCGGCTGGTTTCCCCTGTTCTCGACCAGCCTCAGCGGCCCCGGCATGTTCCCGGCGGCCCTGGTGCTTTCCATCATGATTCTGCCCACCGTGGCCGCGATTTCACAGGACGCGCTCAGGTCCATACCGCACAAGACCAAGGAAGCCGCCTTCGGCATGGGAACCACCCGCTGGGAAGCCATCCTGCGGGTGATACTGCCCACCGCGTCAGGCGGTATTTTCGGCGCGCTGGTCCTCGGCTTCGGCCGCGCCCTGGGCGAAACCATGGCCCTGGCCATGCTGGTGGGCAACGCCAATCAGATCAGCATGTCGCTGTTCGCCCCGGCCAATACCCTGGCGGCTCTGCTGGCCCTTAACTTTCCGGAAGCGGGCAAACATGAAACCTCAGTGCTCATGTACGCCGCCTGCGTCCTGCTCTTTATCACCCTGCTGGTGAATATCGCCGGGGCCGCCATCATTTCGAGAACCGGCGTTGGAGTCAAGAAATGAACGGAGAAAACACGACGAGCGCCGAATCCATAAAACTTCCCAAACTGGAACGGCAGCCCATGGAGCCGCGGGCGCTCAAATCGATCGTCCTGAGCGCGATTACCGTGACCTCGGCGGTTATCGCCTGCATACCGCTCTTTTCCGTGCTCATCATGCTGCTGTATCGCGGCGGCAAACGGATCAGCCTGGAAGTGTTCTACTCCCTGCCGCCCACCGCGTTCGAGATGGGCGGCGGTTTCGGCAACGCCATCCTGGGGACCCTGTTCATGGTGGGCGTGGCCGGGTTGCTCGCCGTGCCCTTCGGCGTGCTGGCCGCCATCTATCTGGCCGAACTCGGCCCCTACAGCAAGATCGCCCAGATCGCCCGCTTCTGCGCCAAGACCATGACCGGCCTGCCGTCCATCCTGGCGGGCGTGTTCGCCTACGCCGCCGTGGTGCTGACCATGGGGACCTATTCGGCCTGGGCCGGCGGCATCGCCCTGTCCCTTCTCATGATACCCATCGTCATGCTGACCGCCGAGGAAGCCATAAAAATGGTGCCCCGGCCCATGAGGGAGGCCGCCTTCGGCATGGGGTGCACCCCCACCCAGAGCATGTGTAAGGTTATCCTGCCCGTGGCCATGCCGGGAATCATGACCGGCGTGGTGCTGGCGGTCGCCCGCGCCGCCGGTGAAACCGCGCCGCTTCTGTTCACGGCTCTGTTCAGCGACTACTGGCTGCGGACCGACGAACCCACGGCGTCACTCGCCGTGCTGATTTACAACTATTCCGGCATGCCGTTCGAAAACCAGATCGAACTGGCCTGGACGGCGTCGCTTGTCCTGGTGCTGATGGTCTTTGTCCTGAACATCATCAGCAGAACCCTGGGACGGCAGAAGAGAATATAACGCATTAAAAACGGAGTAAACCATGCTCACGCAGACTACCCCCAAGTTTACCGACACGGCGATCAGCGCGGGCCCCCTGTCCGACGAGGTCATCCTCGACTGCCACGCGGAAAGTATTTTTTACGGTGATTTCCTGGCGGTTCGCGACAGCCATGTTCCCATCAAGAAAAACCAGATTACCGGGTTTATCGGGCCGTCGGGATGCGGCAAGAGCACGGTGCTGAAAAGCATCAACCGCATGAACGATCTGATCCGCGGCTTCCGCTTTAACGGCAAGGTCCACTTCCACGGCATGGACGTCTACGACAAAAAAGTCGATCCCGTGGCCGTGCGCCGCAACATCGGGATGGTTTTCCAGCAGCCCAACCCGTTTTCCATGTCCATCTATGAGAACGTGGCCTTTGGCCTGCGGCTGAACCGGTTCAACGGCGACATGCATGAAAAGGTGGAACAGGCGCTGCGGGGCGCCGCCCTGTGGGATGAAGTGAAAAGCAAGCTGAAAAACAACGGCCTGTCGCTCTCCGGCGGCCAGCAGCAGCGTCTGTGCATCGCGCGGGCCATCGCCACCGAGCCTCAGGTGCTGCTCATGGACGAACCCTGTTCGGCGCTCGACCCCATCGCCACCCGGCAGATCGAGGAGCTGATGGTGGAACTCAAGCAGAAATTCACCCTGGCCATCGTCACTCATAACATGCAGCAGGCCCAGCGCGTGGCCGATCAGACCGCCTTTTTCGCCGTGGACATCTCCCAGGGCGGACGGACCGGCTACCTGGTCGAAATGGGACCCACCACCAAGCTGTTTGAAAGCCCCAGGGAAAAGCTGACCAGGGAATATCTCCAGGGTGAATTCTCCTGATCCGGAGGCTCGGCGCCATGAAAAAAGTTGCAATCGTTTTGTACGCGCTCATAGTGGCGACGGTGACCGCCTGCGCCGTTTCCACCGGGTTTGCGGCCAATCGGGAGGTCTCGCTGGCCAACGCGGATATCGTGGGCGCCGGGGCCACGTTTCCCGCGCCGCTCTATCAACGCTGGATCAAGGAGTACGCCAAGGGTGATCCCGGCTTCACCATTTTCTACGACGCCGTGGGCAGCGGAGAAGGTATCAGGCGTTTTATGGCCGAACAAGTGGATTTCGGGGCCAGCGACGCCGCCATGAACGATGAACAGATAGCCCGTGTAAAGCGCGGCGCGCAGCTTATCCCCGCCACGGCCGGCGTCATCGCGTTGGCCTATAACCTGCCCGGCGTGGGCGGCGATCTCCGGTTGAGCCGGGAGGCCTATACCGACATTTTTCTGGGCAAGATCAAATATTGGGACGACGAACGCGTCAAGGCGCTCAATCCCGGCCTGAAGCTGCCGCGCCTGGACATCGCGACCATCACCCGCAGCGACTCTTCCGGCACCACCTGGGCGTTTACCAATCACCTGGGCGCGGTCAATCCTCAATGGACTGAAAGCGGCCCCGGCGTCGGCAAGAAGGTCGACTGGCCCGGCAATTCCATGTCAGCCAGGTATAACGAAGGGGTGGCGACCAAAATCAGGACTTCCCGCGGAAGCATCGGCTACGTGGAGTATGGCGTCGCCAAGCGGGCCGGGCTGGCTATGGCCACCCTGGAGAACAAAATGGGCAAGTACGTCAAGCCCACCGATGAAAGCGGGACGGTCACCCTGGCCAACACCTCCACGCAGATGCCGCCGAATCTTCGCATGTTTCTCCCCGATCCGGACGGCGAGGATTCCTATCCCATCGTCACCTACACCTGGCTTCTGCTGTACAAGACCTACGCCGACGCCGCCAAGGCCGACAAGGTCAAGCGATTCGTCAACTGGGGGCTGGTCCAGGGACAGAAATACGCCGCCGAATACGGCTACGCCCCGCTTCCGCAGTCCGTGGCCGAGTCCGCGTTGAGCGCGCTGGGCGGAATCCATTGAACAACCTCCGGCCGTCGCTGCGCGCTCTGTTTTTTGGCGCGGCAAGAAGAAACCGGGCGGCCTTTGAAACCAAGCCCTAGCCATAACCCGCGCCTCTGAATCGACGACAGCAGAGGAACCGGGCGCTTTGCGATACCAGGGGCTACCGCGTCACTCAAAGAGGGGAACATGAAAAAGTCCGTGTCATGTCACGTTAGAAGATTACTCGTATTCTTGTCGATCGTTCTGTTTGCCGTGGGGGCGAGTTCGCCGGTCCTGGCCGAGGACATCATCCTGAACGCCGGCGGCGCCAGCTTCCCGGCGCCTTTATATTTCAAATGGTTTAAGGACTACAGCCGGACGCATCCCAACACGCACATCACCTACCGGCACTTTGGCAGCGGGGCCGGTGTTTCCAATTTTATCGCCAAACGGCTGGATTTTGCCGGCACGGATGTGCCCATGACGCCCGAGGAAGTGGAGAAGGCCGGCGGCGAAGTGATCCAGGCGCCCATGATAGCGGGCGCGGTGGTGCTCATCTATAATCTTGAAGGCATAAAGGATCTGCGCCTGTCGCGGGAAGCGCAGCAGGGCATATTTCTCGGGACAATAAAAAATTGGCGGGACCCGATCATCGCCCGCGACAATATGGGCATTGATTTGCCGGATTTGGAAATTACCCTGGTGGTCCGTAACGACAGCAGCGGCACAACCCACGTGCTGACCGAACATCTAAGCGCGGCCTGCGAGCAGTTCGCCAAGACGGTCGGCGTGACCAAAAAGCCGGTATGGCCGGAGAGTATCAGCCAGGAAGGAAGACTCATTAAGGCGACCGGCAACGGCGGCCTGGCTCAAATGGTAAAAGGGTTGCCCGGCTCCATCGGCTATGTGGAATACAGCTACGCCTATTTCACCGACATCGCCATGGCTACGCTGCAAAATAAGGCCGGCCGGTTTGTCGCCCCCACAACCCACTCGTTTTTGGAAACCGTGGCCATGGCCGGCCCTTTGTCCGTGAGCACTGATTCGTCGGTGATACCGGCCGACCCGTCCGCCAAGGGCGCATACCCGATCCTGACCCTGACCTGGATGGTATGTTACAAAACCTACCACGATCCGCTCAAGCTGAAGACGATCAAGGATGTGCTCAGCTACTGCCTCGATGAGGGGCAACGGTACGCGATCCAGACAGGGTATATTCCCCTGGTCGAGCCGTTGCTGTCCGAAGCGCGCGCCAAAGTGGACAGCCTGACGCTGAAATAGAGGCGCTCCGGCTCCGTGGCCGCTCCTCCGGTAGGATGGCTAAGGCCAGCCACAGGCGGACGAAGCCCATCAATTGTATGAAAAGGAAAAAGCGCTGCGGGGGAATTTCTTCCCCCGCGCCCCCTGCGTGTGATTTCTCGCTACGCTCGAAATGACAAACGCTCGTGCATGACATATAATTTATTTCAATAGGTTAAAGCTTTTAAGGATGGGCGTGGAGGGAGCTTTTTGAAAATGTGGTTATTGCTCTTGCTCCGAAATATTGTTTTTAGCGATTATACCGCTACACAAAGCAAAAAGGTTGCGTGAGGCTAGCCCAGATCCCGCTAAAGCGGGACTGTCTGGCTCCGAAGGACAAGAGGCTTCCAGGAGATTATGGGAGAGACGCTGAAAGCCTCTTGTCGCTGTGCGACGCAGACAACCTGACTTCGTCTAAGAGCGCTATCCGGTTTGCGCGTGTATTGATGTCAAACATAATTGCATCAAGCGTGACCAACGTCGTCCATGAACCTTTCATGCATACTTCCGCTAATCTTTAACTTTGTGACACTAAAATACTAATCGTAGCTGGCTCGGGTCGCTTCATCGGTCATGGTCGGCTCGATAAGCGGCTTCCAGAGAAGATCCTCCCATGTGCCAAGATATGCATGCATGTCCATATACTTTTTTGGTATAGGATGAGTTCCTACGACGACCTTGATGGGATAACGTTTTTCGAGGAACGCCTTAAATGTCTGGATATGGGGACAGGGAGGATAACCAACGACCATGCCGGTGGCGAAATGAATGACCTCAGCCCCATTCTTCACCATCTCGTCTCCGGCATATTCGATGTTTCCTCCAGGACAACCGTCACATGTTGTAAAACCAACCAAATCCACCTCGGTATCCGCATAAATGCTGAAAGCCCCTTCCTTGTTCTTCATCGCTCGGAAACACTTTCCGCCCGCACAGCGGTGGTAACGATCGCAGATAATAATTCCAATCTTCGTCTTTGAATTCATTTCAGCTCCTTTTGCTGATTCATTGATCAACTTTCGTCCGCTTAGACCAAGCCAGGTCATGTTTTTGACTTTTCCCGTTCCCGTTGAACAATCCTGCTCACGGTGGAGTAATGGAGTCCCATATGCGCGGCGATCTGCTTCTGCGAGTAGCCGTGCCGCAACGTGGCTTGGACGATTGCCTGGTTTCGTTCCGGTCTGGTCTGACCTTCGGGGAAGAGAGAGTCAAGCGAGGGGCGGAGGGCAAACCGTTGTGTGCGGGGAACCTCCGCAAGGGCGGTCTTGTCGTTCAAATAGGGTAAAAGTTTTTCCAGGAACGACGCTCCGCCAAGAAGACACTGGCCCGTAAGCTTTTTCCAGGGCGCCTCTTCATCCGTTCCCGCCAGAATGAAGCTTTGGTATTTCTTTTGCGCCGCTTTCCGATTGTGGCCAAACTGCGCAAGAACCCAGTCCGTAAACAGAAAATCGGGCTTCTTGCCGATCCCGGCCGTGGATTTGTAGCTGGACCATGGATAGTCTTGGGGGCGCCCTACCAGCCCGGCGCGAACCGGATTTAAGACAATATACCGGCAAAGCGCAAGCAGGTAGGAATCCTTGTCCACTACGATCGACTTGAACCGCCCCTGAAAAGCATGCCCCACGCTCCCGCGCCTGCGGTTGAAAGTCTGCGTGTAGACTCCGTTGAGCTGCCGCATGCCTACCGAGAGGTTTCCGTCGGGTGTTTCGACGAGCAGGTGGTAATGATTGTTCATGAGACAGTACGCATGGCAAATCCAATTATGCCGCTCCACCACATCCCCGAGGATGGAAAGAAACGCCCGCCGGTCGGAATCGTCGAGGAAAATAGCCGCCTTGCCGTTCCCTTGAGCGGTGAGGTGATACAGGGCGCCCGGAAATTCAAGTCTCAGTGGTCTGGCCATGGGCGATGTGTATCATGCTTAAGGTCAAAAAACAAGACCTGACCCCGCAGTTTCTGACCCCGTAGTTTACCGTAGTTTATGACCCCGAAGTTTACTGATCTGTAGATAAAGACGCACCCATTTTAACGAGCTTGGTCCAGCGTTCTTCAAATTTCGTTTCAATCTCGCCTAACTTTTGGGCAGCTTCCTGCACGGACATATTTTCGTACTTTAGATTAAGCAATATAGCCTGCATTTGGGTAGCTTTTTCGAAATACCACGACGCCCTACCACTGAAGTCAATTACTTTCTGAAGAGACGCGCAGAGGGCAGGTATTGCCGCAATTGGAGCAGTCAACCAGGGGGGCACATCATGGCCTAGAGCGGCAAGAACAGTGGCAAGGAAGCTGGCGAGAATAGCGCCATACCAACAAAACAGATCGGTATAATGGTTTTTTCTGCCGGCTTTATATAAGTCGTTTTCATCAGCATTGATTTCACGTATCAAACTTTCTTTCATGATAGCCCTCCTTTTAGAGTATTCGGTCAGAGACGCCTGCTGTGAGCCAACCAAGCGCATCTAATCAATATTTATTATATCATCAATATATTAAGTTATATATATTTAATTAGTAATGGTAAGTGTTGCAATGGAGAAGGCACGGCCCATTCCATATTGAACCGATATAAAGCGTATGGGTTTCCCGGTGTAAAGACGAGAGCACGTTATTGCGGGTTTGGTGAGGTTTGGGGTCAGTGGGGTTTGGCGTCAGGTCTTGTTTTTTGACTTTTCTTGTTCCCGTTGAACTATCCTGCTCACGGTGTAGTAATGGATGGAAAGAAACGCCCGCCGGTCGGAATCGTCGAGGAAAATAGCCGCCTTGCCGTTCCCCCGAGCGGTGAGGTGATACAAGGCGCCTGGAAATTCAACTCTCAGTGGTCTGGCCATGGGCGATGTGTATCATGCTTAAGTTCAAAAAACAAGACCTGACCCCAAAGTTCACCCGTCGCGCGGAACAAGAAGTTAAGCGGCGGGCTTCGGCGAGGCAGCCTTAAGCGCCTGGTTTTGCCGGACTTTTCATTATTCTGTAAAACCCCGCGCGGTCATGGCGTCTTTATTTAGAAAATAAGCCATGCCCGTTTTCATTCTTCGAAAACCCATTTTTTCGTAAAACCCTTCCTTTCCTGGAGCCGCATACAGTATGACGTTGCAATGTGGTATTCTTGCCAAAATTTCCCGCATAATCAGTCTGCCTAATCCTTGGCCTTGATACGCCTCCATTACCGCGCAATCATACAGCGCGGCCTGATAGGCGCCATCCGATATGGCTCTGCCAAAACCGATTAGCTCTTCATTATGGTACAGGAAAACAGTACAAAAACTCGCTTCAAACGCTCTTTTATGCGTCTCGGGACTATGGTAGCCCATCCCGACGGATTTCAAAATTCTTGGAATCTTTTTCCAATCGGTATGTGCGCATTCGTATCTAACTTCAGGTTTCATCGAAATTCATCCTTCAGCGCTATGAATGGGATAATCCATTATAAGGCCCCTTTGACATGGATACCAGTATCTGTCTCTTGCATCAACCGGAAGCTTTCCCATATTCAAACCTTGCAATTTGGTCATTGACGATGGGGCGCCGCTTTGGTAATCGTATTACATATCAAGCAGTTACGGTGTGTTGGCTCCGGATCAAGCCGCCGGGCCGCTGGAGCGCGCCCACACACGGCTTGGAACCGGGCGCTTTGTCTGTTGTGCGGCGTTGAAACGAAAGCCGGTCTGGCCAGAAAAAGGAGCGCGTCCGATGCGACGTTCCAAGTGCGAAGTATCCGATCCCCGGGAAATACAAAAGATTCTGGAATCCGTCACCATAGGCCGCTTGGCGACGATCGACCCGGAGGGGTTCCCCTATGTTACGCCCGTAAATTTCGTGTATTTTGACGCGCGTATCTACTTTCATTCGGCCCTGGAAGGGGAAAAACTGGACAACCTGCGCGCCAACCCCAAAGTGGGGTTCGAAGTGGATTGCCCGCTGGCGTACCTCGAAGTGGCCTTCAACCCCGAGCGCTTGCCGTGCCGGGCCCACCAGCTGTACCGGAGCGTGATTATCCGGGGCGAGGCTCGTATCGTGTTGGATGATGAATTGAAAACCAATGCGTTGAATCGGCTTCTGGCCAAGCACGAAAAAAGCGCGCGGTTCGATTATGTCACCCCCCAATCGCCCGGATACGCGGCGTGCCACGTGGTGGCGGTCAGGCCCGTCCATATGACGGCCAAGGCCGATTTGGCCCAGGCCGCCTACCAGTCCCGGTACCGGCGCTTTATCGCCGAACGGCTCCTTGAACGGGGTCTGCCGAATGACCTGGAAACAATAAAACTCATGGGGTACGACCTGGTGGAAGATGAAAACGGCGGCGCCACGCTGAAGCCCGAAAAAGCCGAAGGGGAACGATGACCTGAAGTTCTATAGTTTGCAGGGAAATTTCTTCCTCTCGCAGATCCCGCTCTTCGCGGGGCGCCTCCCACGCTTCCGGATAACCCCGGTCAAATTCAGATAGCGGGAGGAAGAATTTGGAATGGCCGTCAATCGTGACTCTTTTTCGGATCCCGGCCATAATAGAAAGGAGAAAAGACATGTCTAAACGCCGTATCGGTTTTTTCCCCGTTGCTTTCAATCTGGCCGAAACCACTCGTATGGTGAACATTGCGGCTGCCCTGCGAGATCTCGGAGAGTACGAACCGGTTTTGTTTTCCCACGGCGGTCAGTATGAATCCCTCATTACCGAGCACGGTCTGACGCTTGTCCCGGTCGAACCTACTTTCACTCAGAAGGATATTGACCACTTTTGGCGCTTGGACACCATGGAGACCATTTGGGGCGACATCTTCTCCTACCATTTCCTGAAAGATCAGGTCGTCCATGAAATCGAGGCGTTCAAGAAAACGGGAATCGGGATGGTGGTGACCGGTTTCAACCTGCCCTGCGATATCTCCGCGCGGGCGGTCCAGGCGCCCTTGGTATGGGTGATCCCAGCCACCGGCGGCCGGCTCTACCTTGATACAGGCCGAGCGTCCTTCCCGGACGCTCTGGAACGGCCCGCGCTGCGCATGGCGCCGCAAGCATGGAAAGACCGGTTTTATACGTGGTTTATGCGGGGTTCCAAAACCTGGCTCAAGCCTTTCACCAGGGTTGCGAAGGATCTAGGAATCGAGCCCGTGGCCGCCGCCATGTTGGACCTTTGGGAAGGCGACCACACGCTGTACAGCGACCTGCTCGATTTCATCGACCTGCCAGCCAGCGTCAACGCTCCCAAAGAGAACTTCGTCGGTCCCCTGCTCGGACAACTGGAGATGGACCTGGAGCCGGAGATTGAAGCCCACCTGACCCGGAGCGATCGGTCCATCTACTTTGCCATGGGCAGCTCCGGGAATAAGGAACTGTTTCTGAGGGTGTTGAAAGCGCTGAGCCAAACCAACTTCCTCGTTGTCGCCGCCTATACCACTATTCTGGACAAATCAGAAGTACCGCGGGTCTCGCCTAACATCATACTGCGCAAGCTGGTTCCCGCCGAGCGTGTGAGCCGACTTGCCGGCCTTTCCATCATTCACGGCGGCCAGGGGACCGTTTACACCGCGGCTTATTCCGGACGGCCCGCCATCGGTATTCCCATGCAGTTTGAACAGCAGTACAACCTGGACTGTCTGGTCCATCATGGCTGCGGGATCAGGCTCTCCAAGAGTCTCTTCCGCGAAAAGGATCTCCTCGCCGCAATCGACCAAATCTTCGACCACTATGATGTCTATCACGAGAAAGCCCAGGCTCTTGCCGCGCGATTGAACGCTCAACCGAAAGCCAACGGGGCCCTCACCGCGGCCCGACGTATCGCGGAACTGCTGTCGTCGTACGGCGCATGAAATTGGCGCCTGGCCTTTCTTTTTGACTTTTTTGTATCTCAGATAACAGGTTTTATTAAGGTCAAAAAACAAGACCTGCCTCCAAGCTCTCTCATCGGTATTCGTCCGTGTGTTCGGTCAGGCAGCGTACGGATACATTCGGATTTTCCTTGTCCGTCGTCCACCGTGCGGGGTTGCAGATGATGTATTTCCGAATACGGTTCAATTCGCGATCATTGCGGATGACATGTTCATAATAATTTCGGCGCCATACCGGCGCCCCGACCGTTTCACGCGATTTATTGATGCGCCTGGACGAAAATGTTTTAAATCCTCGGACGATTTCCGGCGCCACATGGCGCACGGTAGGGGCGGGTTTAAAACCCGCCCCTACGGCCAATATGATGACGCCGTGCACGTGATTGGGCATAATTATCCAACCATTCAATTCCACATGGGAATAATGATTCGGCAATCGATCCAACAGCAGGGGTAGCTAGGACAATCCGATGTTGTCAGATTGTCCTGGTTACCCGTTCGAATGTCGTAGTCGGCTTCGAGCAGAATACAACCCCATGAGATCAGGGGGAAATATGCTATTCGTAGAATATCCAGTCATCGGCCAGCGTTACCTTTTTGCCCTCGCTTATCATTACGATTACAGCACCCTTGCCTTTACGTTGGACAGCAAAGTCAATGCCTTCGATCTTCGTGAGAGTAGCAACAATGGCTGCGTCGCGGAAACTGTTAGAAAAGAGAATTACAATATCATTGGATTTAAGTTGGCGCCGGTACTCTTTTAACGCTGGCGCCGCGGCTACCAATTCTTCAGGTGTGTAAGGTTTAGGCAAGCTTACCGCACCGGTCCGGAAATCAAGCACTTTTGTGCTGACGGCCGATATTACTTCGCCATCATTGTTAAAATGGGCGATGCATCCTTCACTCCCGACCTTATCCTTCGTGAGTGGTTGAGACAGCGCAGTGTGGATAATGTTTACAGCTGGATTGTTCGCTCCCCTCGTCTCCTGTTGCGAAACCAAGCGGGCTGCGTTTAAGGCGCTCTCGTATGATCCTTTGTAGAGTTCATTAACGAGCGTGTCCATAATATTCTGACCCCAACCAGACTTGACGGGCGGCGCCGGGAACAATTCCTCCGCACCCTCGGGGATGTCTAAGTTTTTGCCCTTTGCCGATTCGACCGCTGGGACGGATTTCTTGTCTTCGCAAGACGAAACAGCGATAATCGCCACGAAAGCGATAAACATCAAAGAGATTTTCTTCATTTGCACCATTGCCCACCTCCAGCATTGTGAAAGAAACTGAAGGATTCTTGCATCATCCTTGAGTTTATGTAGGTTCGACCATACGAATGGCGGTATCGAGTTGCGGAGCTGTTTGAAAAGCCTGCCATGTTTCGCGCCCGAGGCGCCGGAATGAACCGGGCATGGCTCTATTTCCGATGCCTTCTTCGATCTTTTTTCAGGAAGCCGTTAGATTGGATATTTTATTAAATAACATAAATAAATATGTAATTTCAATATCGGCGTGTTGCGGTCGGAACGCGGAAACCATGAACCTGGCGCAAGAGAAAATCCACATTGTGGTTGATGTCCTTTCCCGTGGCGTTGCATAATGAAGTTCGCTTCTCAACGCCACAAGCTTTTGAAAGGGATCGAATATGTGGAAACGCGCGGTCTGCCCCAAGGATTGTCCCGACACCTGCGGTTTGCTGGTCAAGGTCGAGGAAGGACGTATTACAGTCGTCAAGGGCGATCCGGATCATCCCTTCACCAACGGCTTTATCTGCCAGAAAGCCGGCTACTTTCCGGAACATGTCCACTCGCCCAAACGAATAACCACTCCGCTCAGGCGGACAGGGCCCAAGGGCGCCGGACAATTCGAACCGATCGGTTGGGACGAGGCCCTGGATGAAGTGGCCTCCCGCATGAAGTCCGTGAGCGCCGAGTTCGGGCCGGAGGCGATCCTGCCGTACTCATACGCAGGTCACATGGGGCTCGTTCACCGCAACGCCGGGCACGCTTTTTTCAACCGGCTGGGGGCCAGCGGTCTGAAATACACCATCTGCGGACCAGCGGCCTCGGCGGGATTTCAGGCCAGTTTGGGCAAAGGGCCCAGTACCGATATCGAATGGGCCGCCCAATCCGACTACATTATTATCTGGGGCAGCAACACCATGACCACCAACGTTCATGCCTGGCCCCATTTCAATACGGCCCGGAAGGCCGGCGCGACCATCGTGGTTATTGATCCCTATCGCAATCGAACCGCCCGGAAGGCCGATACGCACGTGATGATCAAACCGGGTACCGACGCCGCCCTGGCGCTGTCCATAATGCGGGTGTTGATCGACCGGGATATGATCGACCGTGATTTCATCGCCCGAAGGACGTTGGGGTTTGAGGAATTGAAAGCCCGCGCGGCGGAGTACGCCCCGGCGCGGGCGGCCGGTATCTGCGGTGTGCCGGAGGATATGATAATCCGGCTGGCCGAAGGTTACGGCCGCGCCAAAGCGCCTTACATCCGGACCGGATGGGGCCCGGCGCGCCAGCTCAAGGGGGGCATGGCCATGCGCACCATCGCCTTGCTGCCCGCCCTGGCCGGCGCTTTTGATAAGCCGGGGGGAGGAATCACGCGCAGTGTGGGCGGCGCGCCTTCCGACCTGAAGCGATTGACGCGGCCTGATCTGCGTCCGCCCGGAACCCGGGAGGTCAACATGGTCGAACTGGGCAACGCGCTGACCAGACTGGACGATCCGCCGGTCAAACTGCTGTACGTGTATCTGTCCAACCCGGCCGTGGTGGCCCCGCAATCCCGGGAAGTGCTGGCCGGACTGGCCCGCGAAGACCTGTTCCTGGTTGTTCAGGAGATGTTCCCCACCGACACGGTCCGTTTTGCGGATATCGTGCTGCCGGGCGCCAGTTTTATGGAAGTTCCCGACCTGTACCGGGCCTACGGCCACAATTACATCCAAATGGTCCAACCGGTCATCCCGCCGGTGGGACAGAGCCGCCCCACGTTGGCCATCTTCCAGGACCTCGCGGTCAGACTCGGTTTTAAAGACGACGTGTTTTCCCTGGACGAGATGGACTTTATCAACGGTTTTCTGGGCGAAGCGTCGCCCTACCTGGAAGGGGTCGATTTTGAGGCGCTGAAGTCCGGCCGTCCGGCGCGGCTGAACATACCGTCCAATCCATACGCTCATGGGTTCTCCACGCCGTCGGGCAAGGTGGAATTTTACTCGCGGGCCATGGCCGATCAGGGCCTCGACCCCCTCCCCGACGGGCGGCCGTTGCGGGACCCCGATGGCGGGGACCGGTACAATCTGGAGTTCATCACTCCCCCTCATCACTTCTTCCTCAATTCGGCCTTCAACGAGATCGATGAACTCAGGGAAAAGGCCGGCGAGGCCAGGGTGATGATCCATCCCGAAACCGCCCGCGCCAGGGGCATAACCGACGGCGGCCGGGTCAGAGTGTTCAACGACCGCGGAGAGTTGAGCCTCAAGGCGCTGGTGACCGACGACACCCAGCCCGGTCTGTTAGTGGCCGAAGGCCTCCACTGGCCCAGCCTTTCGCCCGGAGGCGGGGCCAATCAACTGACCAGTCAGCGGCTGGCCGACATGGGCGAGACCTGCGCCTTTCATTGCAACCTGGTGGAAGTTCAACCGCAGGGCGCTTAAGATGGGTGGTTGTTTCCACAACCGGCCAGTTCACGCTGAGTATCCTGTTTATTTTTGTTCCGTCTGAAATGGCGCCAACCGCCCGACGTTTCGAGCGCGGCGAGAAATCTCTCATGGGGGCGCGCCCAGCGAATAGCGGGATCTGCGAGGGGCGAGATTCCCTTGCAATACTTCCCACTCCCCAGCCTTCCCCTTCTCTTGTGTAGCCTTTGTTACATACTTTTCATGGTCGATTTGGTATGAACGGGGCGGTCCTCTCCAAGCGGGGCGCTGTGTAAAGAATAACGGCAATGGAAGCAAACGGGTCTGGTATGGTAGTCTGGGAACATTAGACAGAGGCCGGACAATGTATCGCGTTGGGAACGAAAACACGTTCATCGCGCCGCTATCGGGAAAGCTCATCGCATCATGATACCGCACAACATTCTGGGAAACTTTTCAGCGTTTCTTGCCGCAATCATGTTCGGCGCCTCGGTGGTGGCGACCCGTATGGCGGTTCAGGATATTCCGCCGTTAAATCTGGCGGTTCTCCGGTTCGGTCAGGGCGCGTTAATCCTGCTGCTGCTCCTTTTCATAGGCGCGCGGGACCTCCTTGCGGTCAAGCGGCGTGATCTGCCCTACCTGATTCTCCTCGGGGTGGTCCTCTTTACCGTATTCCCGGTGACCTTCAATGTCGGCCTCAAGTTTACGGAGGCTTCAAGAGGGGCCCTGATTTTAGCCACCATGCCCATATGGAGCGCGTGGCTGGCTCGCCTGGCGGTACGGGAGCGGCTGAACTTCCGGCAGGTGGCGGGCATCCTGCTGACCTTCGCCGGAGTGGGGATGATTCTCGCCGACCGGGGCCTGCATTGGCGGGGACACGCGCTGGCGCTGGTCGGGGATGGGTTCATGCTCCTGACGGCCTTGTGCGGCGCGGTATACGGCGTATTGGCCAAGCGGATGCTGCGCAGCTATTCGGCGGTCACCGTGACCACCTACGCCATGGTGTTTGGCACGCTGCTTCTCTTCCCGGCCACCTTTCTGGAAGGCCTTCCGTACGAACTCTTCCATATGGGCGCCAGGCTCGCGGTTCTGGTCCTGTTCCTGGGGATTTTCGGCGGCGCGGTGGGGTATTTTCTCTGGACGTACGCCCTGACCCGTCTGTCGCCGACGCAGGTGGCGGTGTACGTGAACATAAATCCGCTGGTGGCGACCGTACTGGGGGTGGTCCTGCTGGCGGAAAAGCTCACCGGGGTCTTCCTGATCGGCTTTGTCCTTATTATGGCCGGGGTTTTGTTCGTCAACTGGCCGAGGAGAATCAGGGCGGAACAGCGCGTTTCCGCGGGCGTGGGTCGTGAGTTATGAGTTCGCTTGAAGCCGGCCGCCCCAACGCTGAAAATCTGATGAAGCTTTTCGGTTCATGATGGAAAATCCGATTGTTTCCGCGCGGTTATATTGGTAAGGATGAGTATGGCCGAAGGAGGTAACCGATGAACTCGCTGGAAGAAAAAATCCTGCAATCCGTGGACCGTCTGACCGACGACATCCTCAACTTTACCATCCGGTTGGTGTCCGAAGCGAGCGTTTTGGGAAACGAAGCGTCCGCGGTGGACGTTTTTGAGAAGGAGCTGCAAACGTTTTCCCTGAACCCGGTCCGGGTTCCCATCGACACCGCAAAGATCGGCGGACATCCGGGGTTTGCGCCCGTACCCTGGGACTATGCCGGCAAGGACAACATCGTCGCCGCGCGCAAACCGGACGGCGTCGGCGGGAAGAGCGCCCTGTTCAACGGTCATCTGGACGTGGTGACACCCGAACCGCTCGGTTTGTGGAAGCGGGACCCGTTTCAACCGTATGAGGAAGACGGCTGGCTGTACGGCAGGGGCGCGGGCGACATGAAATCGGGACTGGCCGCCGCGGTCCATGCGATCAAGGCCATCGAAAACGCGGGGTTGGGGCTGGCGGCCCCGGTCATCGTGGAAGGCGTGCTCGAAGAGGAATGCACCGGAAACGGCGCGCTGGCCTGCCTGCTCGACGGCCATGACGCCGACGCGGTCCTCATACCGGAACCGTTCGGGCCGACCATCCTGACCAGCGAGCTTGGCGTCCTGTGGTTCAGGATAACCGTGTTCGGCGTTCCCAAACACGTTCTGGAAGCCCCTTCGGGAACAAACGCCATCGAAAAGAGCTACATCCTCATTTCCGCGCTGCGGGAACTGGAAGCCGAAATGAACGGGACGGACGTTCCGGAAGCCTACCGGAAGGTGGAGCATCCGCTCAATCTGAATATCGGAATCCTGAAAGGGGGCGACTGGCCGTCCACGGTGCCGGCTCAGGCGGAAATGCACTGCCGCTTTTCCTATTTTCCGGGCGATTCCTATGAGCCGGTTTGCCGGAAGATCATGCAAACCGTGCGGGCCGCCGCTCGAAAGGACCCCTGGCTGGCGGAAAACCCGCCCCAGGTCGAGTTTTACGGGTTTCGTTCGGACGGCCACACCGTGAGTCGCGAACTCCCGGCGCTGAAAACGCTCAACGATTGCCACCGGACTTTGTGGGCTACCGACGCCCAAAGCTACGCCGCCACCTGCACCACGGACCTGCGGGCGTTCACGCAATTTGGACAGGGGCAGGCCACTTGCTACGGCCCGGTGGCGGAAAACATTCACGGCGCCAACGAGCGGGTGGAGCTTCAAAGCGTCATGAACACGGCTCGGGTCTACGCGCTTTTTCTGGCGCGCTGGTGCGGCGTGGTCGAGTAAACAGGCGCGGCCGTCGATTAGAAATCAAACGGTTCGCACTTCATGCCGAACGCGTCGCCCACGGGCTGGCAAATGAGTCTTCCTTCGCAGAGGTTCAACCCTCTTTGCAGCGCGGGGTCCTCGGCCATGGCCTGCCGCCACCCCTTGTTGGCCATGGCCAGGGCGTAGGCCAGCGTGACGTTGGTCAGGGCGATGGTGGAAGTCCGGGGCACGGCGCCCGGCATGTTGGCTACCGCGTAATGCACCACACCCTCGTCGATGTAGATCGGGTCCTCATGGGTAGTGGCCCTGGTGGTTTCGCAGCAGCCGCCCTGATCCACCGCGATGTCCACAATGGCCGATCCCGGCCGCATCCTCGACACCATGCTCCGTGAAATCAGTTTGGGGGCCTGCGCTCCGGGAATGAGCACCGCGCCGATGACCAGATGGCTGTTCAAACATTCCTCTTCTATGTTGGCCGGATTGGACATGATGGTCATCAGTCGTTCGCCCATAATGTCTTCGATGTAGCGGAGCCGGGCCACGTTGACGTCAAGAATGGACACCTGGGCGCCCATGCCCACCGCCACCACGGCGGCGCCCAGCCCGGCCACCCCGCCGCCGATGACCGTAACCCGCGCGGGACGGACCCCGGATACGCCGGAAAGCAGGATTCCCAACCCCCCGTGTCTGGCTTCCAGGCAATAGGCGCCGACCTGCACCGCCAACCGGCCCGCGACTTCACTCATGGGAGCGAGCAACGGAAGCGTGCCGTCTTCCAGCTGAACGGTTTCGTAGCCCACGCCGACCACTCCGGCGGCCAGCAGCTTTTCGGTCAGTTCCCGGTCCGCGGCCAGATGCAGGTAGGTGAAGATTATCTGGCCGGGGCGCATGCGGTCGAACTCCGCCCCTATGGGCTCCTTGACCTTGAGGATCATGTCCGCCTCGGCCCAGACGTCCTCGGCCTTATCCAGTATCCGCGCGCCGGCCTGTGTGTAGTCGTAGTCGAGAAACCCGGAGCCCAGACCGGCGCTGGTCTCCATATACACTTCATGTCCGCTGTTCACAAAGGCCTTAACCCCCGCGGGCGTTAAGGACACACGTCTTTCGGCTTGCTTTATCTCTCTGGGCGCGCCAATTTTCATAAAACCTCCTCGGTAGTCGCCAACGGTAAACGCGTCAGGTAAAGCGTCAGACGCATTCTACCATTGAAACCGGCCTCGTACAATTTTAACCCACGAAAAAACCATGTTTGCGCCATGCTCTCCGGCCAACCGGATTGGGCGCAAGGTTTGCCGCACGTCCGTGACCGTAAAATCATGGGCGCAAAAAGAAGAACCGCCCGAAGGCGGTTGGTGGAAAGGTTCTGTTGTGGGTTTTTGGTTTGTTTATATTTAATATCGGTATTTATGGAGGTTACTTGAGCGGAAAAAACATTTTAAACTGAAAATAGCGCCAAAACGCTCATTAGGGACGATAGTTTTCCGTACTATGAGGCGTTTGAACGATTTGTCCCGCGCCCGACCATTCGACCGGGTTAGCGGTCATCGTCTTCGGACGCCTCCTTGGCGCCGGAGGGCTCGTCGATTTCCCCGGATTCCAGACGCAGCAACTCCGCGTCGATGTCCGCGAGCAGCTTCTCCTGCACGCCCTGGTTGAGCACCCCACGATGAAAGGCGTCCGTCACCACTCTTTTTTCCACCAGCAGCAGGTGGCGGCGAGCCCACTGCACCTCCTCGTCGTGAAGTTCCTGCTTTTCGAGGCGTAATTCGTTCAGTTCCTCGCTATCGCGCTCCAGCCGTTGCTGATATTCTTCGCGGAGGCTGTCCAGAACGTCCGGATGGGCGAAATGGACGTGCGACATGCGGCCGATTTCGTCCAGCGCGGCGTGGGTCGCCTGCAGCCTGCCGCGCGTCAGTTCGTACGCGGCGTGTTCCTGATGTCCGCGCACAATACCCAGCCATTTCAGCAGGGGAGACATGGTCAACCCGTGGACGAGGATGGAAAGAACGACCACCCCGAACGTCATCGACACCAGCAGTTCCCGATGCGGAAAATCCCGGGGGAGACTGAGGGCCAGCACCATGGGCAGCCCGCCGCGCAGACCGCCCCAGGTCAGGATCACGCTCCAGGCCCAGGGAATCCGCTCCCGCGACCTGCGCAGCAGCGAGGAAACCCCCAGAATGATCAAGGCCCTGCCTCCGGTGACCACGAGGTAGGCGACCAGGATGGCCTGCCAGGAGGCCAGCAGCGCTTCGAGGTTCACGTCCAGGCCGATCAGGAGGAAGACGACCGAGTTGAGCGCGAAGGCCACATATTCCCAAAAACTCTCCACGGCCATCCGGGTTGACGGCGACATGCCCACACGGGCGCCATAGTTTCCGCACAGCATACCCGCCGCCACGGTGGCGATCACCCCGGAATAATGGAACCGTTCGGCCAGCAGGAACGAACCGTAGGCGGCGATGGTGGTGAGCGTGATCTCGATCATCGGGTCGTCCACCTGCCTGAGGACTTGCGATATCACCAGCCCGAACCCCACCCCGATGAACGCGCCGACACCGACGATTTTGACGAAATCAAAGGCCAATCCTTCGGCCGTCATCAGGGTCCCTGAAACAAGCGCGACGCTCAGCGTGAAAAACACAATGCCGGCGCCGTCGTTGAGCAGGCTTTCGCCTTCCAGCAAAAGCGACAGACGTTTGGGGACACCCAGGCTTTTGAAGATCGCCACGACGGCGATGGGGTCGGTGGCGGAGATGATCGCGCCAAAGACCAGCGCGTTTTTCCAGGTAAAATCCTGTACAAAATGCAGCGTGTTGGCGACAGGAGTCAGAATAACCGCGGTCAACGCGATGGCCCCCACCACGCCGGGCAGGGCCAGCGAATTAATGGTGAGGCGGTTTCGCCAGAATTGTCTGAACTCGATGTGAAAGGCGGCTTCGAAGAGCAGCCCCGGCAGAAAGACATTGAACAGCAGCGCCTTGGTCAGGTGGGGCGCTTCAAAGGCGTGGACCAGCCCCAGGATGAGGCCGGTAAAAACCAGGGCCACCGTGTAGGGGACGTCCAGACGCTGTATTGCAATGGCCACGGCCGTGGCCACCACGAAGAGTAGGACGAGAACGGTTTCCGTCATCATTTCAATATAGTATCTCCGTCTTTAGCCCATGGTCGCCTGGCCCGCTCCGAGGAGGGCGCCGATAAAAGCGTGAAAAGGAAATACTGTGGGGGAATTTCTTCCCCCACACCCCCTGCATATGTTTTCTCGCTGCGCTCTCATCCGCGCGCTTAGGCGCATCCGGTCATTTCGAGCGCAGCGAGAAATTTTTCATGGGGGGCGCGGGGGAAGAAATTCCCCCGCTGCATTTATCAACCCTCACTCGGACCTTCTCCCAGAGCCCCGCTCCATGGGATCTTCGAGGAGAAGGAGACCATAGAACAGTTATACCATATTCCGGTCCGGTGTGTACGCGGGCGCATGGAAAGTTCACGTATTTAGGGGAAATTTACGCACGAAAGCCTGGCCAGGCGGGCGCAACGGCGCGCGAGACGCTTACAGGCCGAGGATTTTTCTTGCTTCCCGGGGGCTGGCGGGTTCCTTGTCCAAAGCCCTTACAATGGCCACCGCCTTTTCCACCAGTTGGGCGTTGCTTGCGGCGGGAACGCCCTTGTTCAGATAAAAGTTGTCCTCAAACCCCACTCGCACGTTGCCGCCGAGCAGCGCGGACTGCGCGGCCATGGCGAAGCTGGAAGGCCCCACGCCGAAACCGGCCCAGATGGCCTCCGGCGGCAGGGCGTCTTTCATGATGAGCATGTTCCGGGGTGTGGCGGGCATGCCCCAGCGCACTCCCATGCAGAGTTGAAAAATGGGGGTTCCGGCGATCAATCCCTTACCGATCAGGTAGTTTCCGATGTCGATGTGGCCCATATCGAAAACTTCCAGTTCCGGCTTGACTCCCGCCTCCAGGATTTTTTCAGCCATAAGCTCCACATGGGAAACGGTGTTGGCGAAGACCCACGGCCCGAAATTCATGGACCCGATATCCAGCGAACACAGGTCAGGTTTCAACCTGACCACATGGTCCACCCGTTTTAAGGGGGAACTCCAGGTGGTTCCCGGACCCAGACCGACCGGGTTGGCGTCGTCCGGTATGATCCTGGCCCCGGCCCCGGTGGTCAGATTTATGAGCATGTCGCAGGATTCCCGGATTCTTTCGAAAACCTCCCGGTACAGATCGAACTCCATGGAAGGCTGGCCCGTTCGGGGATCGCGCACGTGAATATGAGCCACCGACGCGCCCGCGGAACACGCTTCACATGCGCTTTGGGCGATTTCTTTTGGAGTGACCGGCAGCGCCGGGTGCTTTGACTTGTCTCCCACGCCTCCGGTAACCGCGACGGTTACCACCACCTTGTCGTTGGCCATGTTCCGGACTCCCTGGTTGTTCGGTTGGTTAGTCTGCCTTCAGGATAACGGAAGCGTCGACGGCCAGGGGAATTCCGCCCGCCACCGCCACCGGATTGATGTCGATCTGTTCGATTTGCGGATACGCCGCGCCCAGAGCGCCCAGATTCACCAGCAGATCGGCCATGCGATCGAGGTCCAGGGGCGCCATGCCGCGAAAGCCTTCCAGCAGACGCTTTCCCCGGATGCTCCGGATCAGTTTCAGGGCCTCGGGCCTGTTCAGCGGGGCCAGCGCGAACATGACGTCGCGGTGCAGTTCGGACAATATTCCACCCACGCCGAACATGACGCAGGGCCCGAACTGGCTGTCGCGCAGATAGCCCGCGATCAACTCATACTCAATCCTTACCTGCCGCTGCGCGAGGATTCGGCCGTTTGATTCCCGTATTTTTTCCCGCAGCTCCCCAAAGGCCGTCTCCAGATCGCGGTTGCTCGTAATTCCCAGCCGCACCAGCCCCTGTTCGGTTTTGTGCACGCCGCCCGGAACCAGCCCTTTGAGCACAACCGGGTATCCCAGGGCCCGCGCGGCCTCTTCGGCTTCGGCCGCCGTGGCGGCGAGACGTTCCTCCACCACCGGTATGTTCCATTTGCTGAGCAGCCGCTTGCTTTGGTATTCATCCCAAACCCTGTCGCCGGAGGCCAGCGCGGGAGGGGGTTGAACGTGGTCCGAGGCCCGGACGGCGCCGGGGCTCGCGTTTCGTTCCCTCTGAACGCGGCTGAATTTCTCCGCGGCGGCCAGACATTCCACCATCCTGGACAGCTCGTCAAAACAGGGGACGTTCAGTTTATACGCCAGTTCCTTGAATTCTTCCGTGGCGTCACGCAGCCCCAGCGTCCAGACAAGCAGCGGTTTGTTGACGCGGTCGGCCTTTTCCTTCAGACCGGCCAGGTCGATGAAGTCCGTTTCAACCCCCACCGGATAATGCAAAAGGACCACGTCCACCTGGGGATCGTCCAACGCGGCCGGGACCGCTTGATCGTAGGTGGCCAGCCGCCCGTGCCGTTCTATGGCCGGGTACATGTCCACGGGATTGGAAACGGGCATCCACGAAGGGAACAGGTCCGCCAGCCGGTCCACGACGTCCGGGGAAAGGCCGGCCAGTTCAAAGCCGTGGTTTTCCAGCAGGTCGCAGGTGAGGATACCGGCGCCGCCGCTGAAGGTCAGGACCGCGACCCGAGGCGCAGGCTTGGTCAGCCGGGTCATGGCCAGAGTCTTGGCAAGGTCGATCATCTGGAAAAAGTCGCGCGCCAGGACCACTCCCGACAATTCAAGGACGCTGTCCAAAAGCCGGGAGTTCCCGGACAGGCTGGAGGTATGGCTCATGGCGGCCTTGGCCCCGGCGGAGCTTCTGCCTCCCTTCAGAGCGACAATGGGCTTGCGGGCCTTGGCGGCGATTTTGGCAAACAGTTCGCCGCGCCTGATCGATTCCAGATAGAGCGCCACCACGTCCGTGTCATGGTCGTCCAGCAGGTATTCCAGCAGGTCGCATTCATCCACATCCATTTTGTTGCCGATGGAACAGACCTGGCCCATGCCGATTTTCTTGCGTCCCATCAGGTCGGCTATGAACGCGGCGGACAACATGCCGCTCTGGACGATCAGCGATAGCTTCCCTTCCAGGAGGCCGTCCTTGTACAGCCGGGGACTCATAAAGGTGAACAGGTTCTTTCCCCGAACATCCACCAGCCCCATGCAATTGGGGCCCCAAAGCCGCATGTTCGAAGCTTCGGCGACGGCTTTGAGCCGGTCCTGGATCGCCTTTCCGTCCGCGCCGACTTCGGCGAATCCGGCGCTTTCGATCATAACGCGCTTGATTCCCTTGCGGGCGCAGGCTTCCAGCGCGTCGGGGACCTTGGGGGCGGGAATGAAGATAATCGCCAGCTCCACGGGGCCGGGAATCTGCTCCACGGAAGCAAAGCAGGGCAGCCCCTCGATTTCTCCGTAGTTGGGATTCACGGGATACACGGCGCCCTTGAACCCGTTGAGCAGGTTGGCGATTATATTGTAGCCGCCCTTGCGAGGGCTGGCGCCGATAACGGCGACGGATTCAGGATGAAAAAAGGATTTCATAAGGTCTCATGGCGGAGCGTATGTTCAGGTTCGCCGCGCGGAAAACCGCCTTGCGAACGTTCCGCCGCTCTCGGTCACGGCCGCGTGGCCCAATTCAAAGGCTTTTTGGTTGATGGCCAGCTTGCGGCCGGAAAAGGTTTCCTCTATGGCCCGCAGAAACAGGGCCTTGGGCAGGGGAACCCAATCCAGGCCCGCAAAGGCCCCCACCATGACCACGTTCTGGGCCTGCGGGTGTCCCGCCTGTTTGGCCAGATCGGTTCCCTGCACGATGACAAGATCCTCGGCGCAGGACTCTATCCAGGAAATCAGGCGGTCGGGCGCGGGGTAGGAACTCTTTTTCTGCAGCACGTCCAAGGGATAAAAGGGGCGGTCGTTCATGATGACCCGTACGGATTCATGGCCGTATTCCCGGATTATGCGGTACACCTCCAGCGGCTCGAACCCGATGATGACATGAGCCTCATACCGCGGGATCAAAGGGCCGTAGGGACGCGTTTGGGAGAGCCTTACATGGCTGGTGACCGAACCGCCCCGCTGGGTGGCGCCGTAGGTTTCTCCCACGCTCACAAAATAGCCGTCCTCGCAAAACGCGCGCGAAATGAGATCGGAGGCCAGAATATTTCCCTGTCCGCCCACGCCGGAAATGATGATATTCAGGGGATCAAAGCGCAGCGGCATCTTCACTTCCTTCCGTTTCCACGATGATCGCTCCGGCGGGGCACAGGGAAGCGCACACCCCGCAACCGTTGCAGACAACCTCGTCTATGCGGGCCTTGCCCGTTTCCTCGTCCCACACATTGGCCGGACAGGAAAAGACCCTGCTGCACAGCCGGGCGCAGCCGCAGGAGTCACCCAGGCAGCGCTCCTGATCCACATACACGCGGGAACCCAGTTGGGCTTTTCTGGCCTTGAGAATGCATTCCCGCCGCAGCACCAGGGTCTGCAACCCGTCTTGTTTGAGAAGATCGAGGATGGTTTCCGTGGTTTCTTGCAGCTGGTAAGGGTCCCGGACGGTCACCGGTATGTCCAGACTTTTCAGCAGCCCGGTTATGGGCGTGGGTGCGGCCGCGTCGCCCATGGCGGTCTTTCCGGTCCCCGGATGGGGCTGGTGTCCGGTCATGGCGGTGGTGTCGTTGTCCAAAATGACCAGCAAAAACCGGGAACCGACGTTTTTGGCGTTTATGAGCGCCGGGATTCCGGCGTGATAAAAGGTGGAATCGCCCACAACCGATATGATCGGCTGGTCAAATCCCAGATCGCCGAGCTTGCCGAACCCGCTGGCCAGCCCCAGTCCCGACCCCATGGCGTGAACCGTGCTGAGCGCCAGATAGCCCGCAGGCATGACGCCGAGCGAGTAACAGCCGATGTCGCCTATGGCCTTGCCGTTTCTGCCGTCGGCCGTCAGAGCTGTTTTTATGGCCCAATAGGAGGCCCGATGCGGGCATCCGGCGCAGAAGGTGGGCAGGCGGGGCGGAAGATCTTCCAGCGGGGGAAGCTCCCTGTCATTGCTTTGCGGCCGCGAAGGTTTGGCCTCCGCGGTCAGTCCCAGGGCCTTAGCCAGGGCGTCGGCGGCGATATCGGGGTCCATTTCCCCCATGCCTCGGGCTTTCTTCACCCAGGGCACATCGCCCGAACGTTTTCCCATGAATTGAACCGGACCGGTCTGAGCGGAATGCTGGGCCGCCAGAATTTTCACCTGATCCTCCAGAAACGGCTCTATTTCCTCCAGAAACATCGCCCGTTGGCAGTTGCGCAGGCGGTCCACCACGAATTTTTCGGATAAGGGCCACACCGCGCCGATTTGGGCGATGCCGACCCGGTCCTGGACTCCCAGGCGTTCCACGGACTCCAGCGCATAATGGACACTGACCCCGCTGGCGAAAACGGTCACTTCCGGTTTTTCCGGCCCCGTGTAGCGGTTGAACGGGCCGGAGTCGAACATAGCCTGGAGCTTGTCAAGCCGCTGATGAACCTGGGGATGAAATCTGCCCGCGGTTATAAAGCGCTTGTCGGGAGAAAACCGGGGCGCCGCGCCGTTAGGCCGTATCTCCCCCAGTTCGACCACGCCGCGCGAGTGGCAGATACGCGTCACCAGCCGCACGATCACCGGCAGCCCCGCCTGTTCGGAGACTGCAAAGGCGTGGACGATCATGTCCAGCGTCTCCTGGGGGTCCTTGGATTCCAACAGGGGAACGTGAGCCGGAGGCGCCAGGTACCGGGTGTCTTCCTCCTTGATGCTCGAATGGGCGCCGGGATCGTCGGAAACGATGAGTACAAGGCCTCCGTCTATTCCGGAAAGGGGCAGGGTGGTGAGGAAATCCATGGCCACGTTCAAGCCGTCGGCCTTCATGACGCACAGGGCCCGGACGCCCGTGAACGAGGCCGCGGCGGCCACTTCCAGCGCCACCTTTTCGTTTATGGACCACTCCGCGTACAGACCGCGCTCGTTCGCCACGGCCGCCAGACATTCCAGGATCTGCACGGAGGGGGAGCCCGGATATGAAGCCGCCACCCGCGCTCCGGCCTCCAGGGCCCCCCGCGCGGCGGCTTCATTGCCCGACATGACGTATCGTTTTCCCGGCCTGTCCAAATTCCAATACAAGGTTCCCATAGCAGGTTCTCCCGCTTGCGGTACGGATGACGCCTCTGTATATGCCTTATACCATTCCGTGTAAGATTGACAAGATCAAAGAAGCGTTATATGTTCGGAATGTCAAATTAAGTTCGATAATGCCGAACAAAAGGAACTTTGGACAGTGTTCATTCAATCGGTCGACCGCGCCTTGCGCATACTCCGGCTCTTTTCGCACAGCCGCCCCCTGCTGGGGGTGTCCGATATCAGCGCCGCTCTGGAACTGCCCAAGGGAACAACCCACGGTCTGGTGCGCACCCTGGTCAAACACGGTTTCCTGCAGCAGGATCACGATTCGCGCAAATACCGCCTGGGACTCAGTATCTATGAGTTGGGCATGATGCTGGCGGGAACCCTGGAGATCAACCAGAAGGCGGCCGAACCGGCCCACCGGCTGGCCAAACAGTTCCAGCTTTTGTCCAGAGTAGCCATCTGGGACGGGGATTCCGTGGTGGTTACCCTGAACGCCTATCCGCGGTCGCAGGCCGCGGTCCCCTATCAGATAGGCCCCCGCGTGCGGGCGTACTGTTCGGCCATCGGCAAGGCCGTCCTGGCGTTTCTGGATGAATCTGAACTGCGGCGGTATCTCGACCGCGTCACTTTGATATCAATTACCACCTCCACCATTACATGCAAAAAACAACTGGCGGACGACTTGCGCGAAACTCGCCTGCGCGGATACGCAATTGACCGGGAAGAAGCGGTGGCCGGTCTGGGATGTCTCGGGGCGCCGATTTTTGAACGAACGGGAAAGGTGGCCGGGTCCATAAGTCTTTCAGGCCGCAGTCAAAGAGTTTTCGGCAAGAACATGGAAGCCCTGGCCGATGATCTGGTCAGAACGGCGTCGGAGATATCACAGTATATGGGTTACTTCCCCGCCTCTCTTTTATAACCGTCGAAATATGCCGCTCCGAAAAGTGAATATGCGGCAAAAAATTATTTTACTAATCGCAGTATAATTTCCCTTTGCGTAAAAAATTAAACCATATCACGTAAGAATTGAATATATTTCAATGGAAAAACATGCTATAAGATAATTTGTACCATGTGTACAGGCATGGTTGTAGGCACATGATTCATCTCATTCAACCATTTTATGATCAAATTGGCCTTTCGCGGTCATAGCTCTCGGTGTATCTCAAGGAAAGTGACGTAAAAACCTCAAGAAGGGACGGTCATATATGGGGTTTGACGGACAATATAATCTCGACGGAAAGGTCGCTTTAGTCACGGGAGGCAGCAAGGGCCTCGGCAAATGCATGGCCGTGGATCTGGCCAAGGCCGGCGCCGGCGTGGTCATAGTCAGCAGAAATGTGGAGGAGGGGCGGCGGACGGCCCGGGAAATAGAACGTTTTAACGGTCGCGCGCTGGCCCTGCATGGTGACATATCCCGGGTGGAAACCCTGGAGCCGATGGTGGACGAAGCGGTATCCGCCATGGGCAGGATCGATATCCTGGTAAACAACGCCGGGGCCAACATCCGCAAACCGGCCCTGGACTTTGAGCGGAGCGAATGGGACCTGGTGTTGAACACCAACCTGCGGGGGACTTTTTTCTGTTCGCAGGCGGTGGCCCGGAGCATGGTCAAAAGCGGAGGGGGGAAAATAATAAATATTTCCTCCGCGGCGGGCGGTAACGCCGTTCCGTGGCTGACGCCGTACAGCGTCAGCAAGGCCGGGGTCAATCATTTGACCCGCGCGCTGGCCATCGAGTGGGCCAAATACAATATCACCGTCAACGCCATTGCGCCCAGTTACATTGAAACCCCGCTGACCAGGGAATGGCTGTCCGATCCCAAGCGCTACGAGTTGATTTCCAGACGCTCCCCCTTGAACCGTTTGGGAAAACCGACCGATCTCACCGGGGCGCTCATGCTGTTCGCGTCCGACCAATCGGATTTCATAACCGGGCAGACCCTGGTTGTGGATGGAGGAAGCGGGGCCGGATGGGTCATCCGCTGGGAAGAGATGGAATCGTAAGCCGCCATGCGCCGCCGTGGAGGACTTGAAGGAATGGCCGATGTAAACCTGTCTCAACGTCTTGCGACGATAGCGCGACAATTCGGGGATCGCGTTTTCCTGCGCGATTTCGGTTCGCAAACCTCCTACACCTATGGGGATCTGGAACAGGCGACCGGCCATATGGCGGGCGCCCTGAAGAAGCTGGGGGTCCAATCCGGCGATCGGGTGGCGCTGCTCCATCCCAACCATACCGATTTCATTCTGGCCTATTTCGCCATCGTCAAGGCGGGCGCCGTGGCCGTGCCCATCAACACCCTGTACACCGCCAAGGAGATTCTGTACATCCTGGAAGACTCCGGCGCGCGCCTTCTGATAACCACCAGCGCCTTTGAGCCGGTTCTGGAGCCGGTCAGGGAAAAAGCGGCGGGTTTAAAGGAGATCATCGTCAAGGAGGAAGGCCAGACCTTGCGGGAAGCGCTGGAGGCGCGCGTCGCGGGCGGGGAATCTTCCGTCCCTGCGGACCGGGCGCCCACGGACCCCGCGTTCATTTTTTATACCTCCGGGACCACCGGGAAACCCAAAGGCGTGGTCCTGACTCACCGGAACCTCATTTTCGGAGGGGCCAACACCGCTTTGAACTACGGGCTGCGTGAAACGGACATCACCATCGCCTGTCTGCCGCTGGTGCACATCTTCGCCAACGCCAGCCCGGTTTTGGGCAGCCTCAACAGCGGCGGCTGCGTTATCGTGGTTCCGCGTTTCCAGTCGGAAACGATCTTCCAGGCTATCGAGCGGTATCGGGTGACCTGGTTTCCCGGCGTGCCCACCATGTTCGGCTATCTTCTCAACTCCTTTGACGAACGGCCGAGAAACGTTTCTTCCCTGCGCATGGGCCTTTCAGGCGGCGCGTCGCTGTCGGTGGAGCATCTGACCCGGTTCGAAAGCGTGTTTCAGGCGGTCCTTCTGGAAGTGTACGGGCTGACCGAATCCACCGGGCTGGTAACCGCCAATCCGCTGTACGGCGTGCGCAAAACCGGTTCCATCGGGGTCAACGCGTCCGGCGTTTCGGCGAAATTGGTGGACAAGAGCGGCGCGGAAACGCCCGAAGGCGAGGTGGGCGAACTGATCTTTCGCGGGCCCAACGCCACTCCCGGCTACTGGATGAAGCCGGAACTGACCGCGGCGGCCATACAAGACGGCTGGGTGCGCACGGGCGATCTGGCGCGGCGCGACGAGGACGGCTACTATTTTATCGTGGGCAGGAAGGACGAACTGATCATTTCCGGCGGATACAACATATACCCGCGGGAAATCGAGGAGGCGCTCTATCAGCACCCGGACATTGTCGAGGCGGCGGTCATAGGCGTCCAGGACAAGGACCTGGGCGCGGTCCCCAAGGCGTTCGTGGCGCTCAGGCCGGGCAGCGGCGCGGACGAAAAATCGATTCAGGACTTTTGCCGCCGGCATCTGGGCGGTTACAAAATTCCCCGGCGGGTGGAAATCATGAGCGAGCTTCCCAAAAACCCCACCGGGAAAATCCTGAAACAGGCGCTGATGGGCAAATAATCTTGCCGTTGTCTCGGCGTAACAGCGCGGAGCGCACTATCGCAACCCAAACCATTGGGGCGCGGAGGAACAACCATGAATCCCGATACCATTAAAAAACTTGTCGCCACCGGGAAAGTGTACGACCTGGGCATGGACTATTACGTGGGCATGCCGCATCACCCCAACCACCCGCCGTTCGCCTTTTCCCTGACCAAAACGCATGGCGACATGGTCTATGAAGGCGGGGTCAGCGCGAGCAACTGCCTGTTTACCACGGGAGGCCACACGGGCACGCACTTTGACGCGCTCGGGCACATCAGCCTCAATAACCAGGTGCACGGGGTGGGCGACATCACCCCCTGGCAGGATTACGACGGGTTGAAAAAAGGGGGTATCGACAAGGCCGCGCCCGCGGTCACGCGCGGCGTTTTGCTGGACATCGCGGGATTGGAGGGCGTCTCCTGTCTCGATTCCGACTACCGTATCAACGCGGACGTCCTGCGCAAGGCCATGGAAAAGCAGAATATCAGAGTGGAAAAGGGCGACGCCGCGCTCATCCGCACCGGATGGATCCGGTATTTCGGCGATCCGCGGAAATACAGTTCACACCATGAGGGATGTCCGGGACTGACCGTGGACGGGGCTCAGGAACTGGTAAAGCTTGGCGCGGCCTATGTGGGCGCCGATACGCTGGCCCTGGAAAAAACCCCCACTCCCAACCTGCCGGTCCACGTGGTTCTGCTGGTGCAAAACGGAATACACATCATTGAAGCGATGAACTTGGAAGAACTCGCCGCGGACGGCGCGTACGAGTTTCTGTTCATCGCCTCCCCGCTTAAAATAAGAGGCGGCACGGCCTCTCCGGTCCGGCCGCTGGCGGTCGTTTAGCGCAAGGGTTATGGGTATGCAAAGATACAGGGCGGATGATCTTATTCAGTTTGGGACGGACACGCTGGTGAAAGCCGGCTTTCCCGAAAAGCAGGCCCGCGCGGTTTCCCTGGTTCTGGTGGAAGCGGATTTAAGGGGAGACCCGGCTCACGGCATAGCGGGCGGGAACACGCTGCCCGACTTCATATCCAAGGTTCACGATGATGAGCGGAATCTCGGCTTCAGAAGAGTCGAAACCGCTGAGTTCACCATCGACGAACCCAAATATCCCACCATACTGACCGTGGACGCCCAGGGATCGCTGGGCCATTACGTGGCCCTGGAAATCATACCGTGGGTCGTGGAAACCGCCAAAAAGCTCGGGTACGCCAAGGCGTACATAAGAAACTCCAACCATTTCGGCGATTGCGGCATTTACTCCGAGTGGATAGCCCAGGCGGATCTCGCCGCCAAGGTAACCTGCACGGCGCCCCCCTGGACCAAAGCCTTTGTGGAACTGATCGATAAGGAAAACGAACACGCCGACCCGAACAAACGCCGATACGACGGCGTAGCCAAGCGGTTCGGCACCAACCCCATCGCGTGGTCCATTCCCTATGAAGGGGGGATCATCACCATTGACATGGCCGCCACCCAACGGGCGGTCAGTCCGGCGCTGGAGGTGGCCAGGTTCAATTCCCAGGCCCTGAACCTGCGGAGCAAAAACGGCGCGTTCTTTATCGGCGACGAGCAACGGGAAATAAATCTGGCGGAGCTTCATTTGCCGGTGGCCAGAAGCGCGACCAGCGAGGAAGCGCTGCAAAAACTCGGAGTCACCGAACCGGTCAAACTGCATTCCGTTGAAGAAGGATTGCTCAAAGGGCCGGAAGGCGAGGAAATACGGTACCCGCTCATATTCGACGAGGTGTTCAAAAAGGAGTTCTGGATAGCTCCGCTCGGCGGCGCCTACTTCGGGTACAAAGGGTTTGGCCTCAACATGATTATAGAGCTGGACAATGTCATCGGGGGCGGGGTTCCGGGGCTGATCCGCGTTCTGGATAGTCAGGGGAACCCGACCACGACGGAGCGGGTGTCCCAAACCATAGAAGCGTACGCCCTGGACGCGCTCTACCCGCTGGAAGAGGCCAAGGAAATCCTGAAAAAATCCGTGGATACGACGCTGGAGTGCGGCAACGGGCTCATGTTCCTCCCCGGTCAGAAGGAACAGGAAACACGAAAGCAATACCTGGCCCATGGTGTCCCCATGACCGACGCGCGGGTGGAGGTGTTGCGAAGAACCGCGTCCGATAAGCGGGTCAACATGCCCTTCCTGTTACAGCCTCTCTGAACCGGCGGGGTCGCCCGGCTCCAGAGTATCATTCCCCCATCCGTCACGTTCGCGCAAAGCCGCCGCCTCATGGCCGGCGGTTTTCATTTTCAGGCGCCGCTCGTAGGCCAGCAATACAATCAGCCCGGCCACTCCCACGGCGGTCAGGACGTGGCTCGGCCAGAATATCAAAATGGACATGAGAACATACAAAACTCTTTTGGGCCAGCTCAGATTACCCATGAAGTACCCCTGCGCTCCCACGGCCAGGGCAAAGACGCCGATGGCCGCGATGATAACGACATACACGATACCGGCGGGGCTGCCTTGGAAAAGCAGCGCCGGGTTGTACACGAACAGATAGGGCAGGGTGTACAGCACGATGCCGAACCGGACGGCTTCCAGCCCGGTCTTCATGGGACTGGACCCCGCGATGGCCGCGGCCGTAAACGCGGTGGTGCAAATGGGGGGAGTGATCAGCGAAAGCGCGCAAAAATAGAAAATAAAAAGATGGGCGGCCATGGGCGATACGCCCATTCCGATTAGTATGGGCCCCTCCAGGGCCGCCAGCACCAGATAGGAAACCACCGGGGGAAGCCCCATGCCCAGGATGATGGAAATGATCATTATCCAGAGCAGGGTGAGGAAGAGGCTGCCCTGGGCCAGAAAGTCGATGATCTGAGACAATTTCATTCCCGCGCCGGTCAGGGTGAGCAGGCCGAGGATGATTCCGGCCACCGCGCAGGGAATGGTAATGGGAATCATGCGGATCGCGCCGTCCTTAAGCGCTCTGTACACGCCGGCCACGGTCAGCCGTCTGGCGACAAGAGACACGATCCACAGCGAAAGCAGGGAATAGGCGCAGGCGTATATGGCCGAATAGCGCAACACCATGAGCCCTATCAGCAACCCCACCGGTATGAGATACGGGGCGCCCTGTTTGAGCGCCGGCAGAAAAGGATTGATCTGTTCCTTGGGAAGACCTCGCAGATTCTTCTGGGCGGCGTACAGATCCACCATGATAAACAGGCCGAAGTAGTGAAAGAACGCGGGCAGGGCGGCGGCGATGCAAACCGCGGCGTATTTCACGCCGAGCATATGAGCCATCACGAACGCCACGGCGCCCATGATGGGGGGAGTCTTGTAGCCGCCGGACGACGCCACCGCCTCAATGGCCCCGGCCACCACGGGTTCGACCCCGGATTTTTTCATCATGGGTATGGTCACGGCGCCGGTGGTGGCCACATTAGCGGCGGAGCTTCCCGACAACATGCCCATCAGACCGCTTCCGCAGATGGCGACCTTGGCCGGGCCTCCCCGGTATCTGCCCGCCACCGAGGTGGCCAGGGCCAGCAGGATATTCGACGCCCCCCCGTGATCCAGAAACGATCCGAACAGCAGAAAAACAATGACCACGGTGGCGCATACTCCCAGCGGAATTCCATAGATGCCTTCGGTGCCGGCGAATACCTGAACGACGATCCTTTCCAGGTTGTATCCCCGGTGCCCCAGGAAGCCGGGCACGTAGTTCCCGAAATAGGCGTAGATGAGAAAGAACACCACGATGAGGGACAGTGAAAGCCCGACGGTTCGCCGGGTCAGTTCCAGAAGGATGACAATGGCCGCCAGTCCCAGGAACAGTCCGAAGCCGCTCATGAACGGCGAAATATACAGTTCCTCCCAGTTCAGCACCAGATAGACGTTCGCCGCCACCATCAGGACGGCGAGGGCGAGATTGGTGATGAAGTCAGGCAGGGGACGCGTTTTGGCGGACCGCAGCCGGAAAATAAACAGCGTCATCACCGAAATGAACGACAGGTGGACGGTTCTCTGGATTATGGTTTCAAACGTTCCGAAGAACGCGGTATAGAGAGAAATGACGGACAGCGCGACCGCGCAAATCTGAACGAATATATCGGCGGCTCTATTCAGCCTTTCGACCATAGGGAACTCCTCCACCCTCCGCGCTACGTTACCCGATCACGGGGACAACGGGTCAGTGATCGCCACTGCCCGCGATAGTCGAGAGTTCATGACAGGGCGGAGACCCATGGCTCCGCCACAGCCTCCCAAGCTTATTTTTTGGGCTCTATTCCTTGTTCCTTAAAGTATTTAGCGGCGCCCGGATGCACGGGAATCGGCATTCCTTTGTACACCTCCGCGAGTTTGGTGTCCTTGAAGGTGGCGGACGCGTCCACGATGAACTTGAGGTTTTCAAACACGGCCTTGGTGGCGTTGTACATGAATTCATCATCCAGGAAGGGACCGCATATGGTGGTATAGGACATTCCCGCGACGCTGACCGGCTCCTTGATTCCCCGGTACGTATCCGGCGGTATTTCTCCGATAAAGTACGAGGGGTCCTGCTTGAGGATTTTTTCCCCGGCGTCGGCAGGCAGGGGGAGGAATATCACGTCCACGGAATCGGCCAACTCGATGAATCCGGGGACGCCCGCGCCCATGAAATACGAGCAGGCGTCGATGTGGCCGTCCGTCATCTTCTGCACCGCGTCGGGAAAGCGGATGGTTTCCGTTTTGAAGTCCTTGCCGGGGATGAGCCCGCAGTTGGGGAAGATGAGGTTCGAGTTGTCCATTTGCGTTTGCGATCCCGGCGTTCCTATGGCGACCGTTTTGCCCTTCAGATCGGCTATGGTTTTTATTCCGGCGGCTTTCCGGGCGGCGATGGTGAAATAGCCGGGATAGGCCGAGAACCAACCGAGCACCTTCTGTTTGGATTTAAACGGATCCAGACCCTGATATCCCTTGTACAGAATATTGGCGGAAGACCACGCCAATTCCATTTCCTGGCGGTCTATGCGCAGAATGTTTTCCCGCGAGGCGCCCGGCGTGGTGACCCCGGTCACGTTATAACCGGGCACGTTGTCGTTGATCACCTTGGCCATGGCCACCGCCAGGGGATACCAGGAACCCGTGGCGCTGGCGGACCCGAAGGTATAGTTCTTCGCCCCAAACGCCAGACCAGGAAACTGGGAAACCAGACCGGCCGTTATGACACCTGTTGCCGTGGTTCTTAAAAAATCCCGCCGTGTAAAATCTTTTCCTTTCATTGCGTAGCCTCCTTATGTTGAGTCTGGGGTTTTGGAGATAAAATCCTATGTCAATGACGTACGCTTACGCTCCTCCGCTCTTACAGGTTCGACCATGGCCCGCGTGTGGCGCCTCGAGTTCGCGCAGCAGTTTTTTGAGCGCTTTGCCGGACGGGTTGCGCGGGATTTCATCCAGAAAGGAAACTTCCTTGGGTTTCTTGTAACCGGCCAGGCGCTCCTTGCAGAACTGTATGATTTCAGACTCGGACAGCGCCGCTCCCGCCATGGGAACGATAAAGGCCTTGACGCGTTCTCCCCAGGTGGGGTCGGGGACCCCCACCACGGCGACGTCTCTCACCCGCGGGTGGGTGATCAGGACTTCCTCAAGCTCCCGAGGGTAGATGTTTTCTCCGCCGCTCACGATCATGTCTTTCATACGGTCGACGATGTAGAAAAATCCTTCTTCATCGATACGGGCCAGATCGCCGGTATGCAGCCAGCCGTCCCGGATGGCCAGCCGGGTGGCGTCGGGATCGTTGAAATATCCTTGCATCACGTTGGGACCTTTGCACACCAGCTCTCCCACCTCGCCCGCGGGAAGAGATTCGCCCGCGTCGTTTACCACCCCGGCCTGCAAAAAAGGCAGGGCCCGGCCCACCGAATAATCCTTGCGGAGCGAATCGCGGGCGTTGAGGATGGTGACGCAGGGGGAAGCCTCGGTGCATCCGTACACATCGTACACGCCCCGTATGTTGGGGAAGAATTCCATGAGCCGCTGTTTGGTGTGCGCCGACAGCTTGTCGGCCCCGGCGGTGAGTTTGGTCACGGAACCGACGTCGTACCGGCCCGCTTCGGGACTTTGCAGCAGCAGATTGTACATGGCCGGGGAGCCTGACACCACGGTCGCTTTGCGCTCCTGAATAGTCCGCAGCAGCGATTCGGGTTCGAATTTGCGGATCAGGACGCTGGTCCCGCCCAGGGCGATCTGGATGGTCAGATGGTTGTTCAGGGCCGCGGTGTGATAGAGCGGCCCCACGATAATGGACACCTGGCCCTCGCGGTCTTCGCGCCCGTACATGGTGTTGAACAGGTTCCAGATCACGTTTCCATGGCTGATCAAGGCGCCCTTGGGGCGTCCCGTGGTGCCGGACGTGTACATGAGCTGACAGAGATCGTCTTCCCTGAGGGCTTCATCGTTAAAGACCCGCCCGCTATCGGACAGAAATTGTTCATAATCCCGAGCCGGCGATGAGCCGCCCGCGCCGGGCGAAACAAAGAGCCGGACGAATTCCAGCCGGTCCAGGATCTCCTGCACGGCGCCTTCGAAGGCGGGGTCATAGAAAAGCGCCTTGGCCCGGGAATCCCGCAGCAGGTATAAGATCTCCCGCGCGGTCAGCCTGAAATTAATGGGCGTGGGGATCAGTCCCGCTTTTACGGCCGCAAAGTAGACTTCGACAAAATGGACGCCGTTATAAAACAGCGCGGCTACGCGGTCCCCTTTTTGCAAACCCGAAGCCATCAAAGAACCCGCCAGACGGCCGCAGCGGTCGTCCAATTCCCGGAAGCTCCGCCGGGCTCCGCCGTCGATGATCGCGGTCCGTTCAGGATACTTTGCCGCGGAGTTGGCCAAAAAAGCGCCTACGTTCACCGTTTCCTACTGCCTTTCCCTGTTCCGGTTTTTCATGCCTTGCGCCAGATACCGGCTGATGATCAGTTTCTGAATTTCGGTCGTTCCTTCATAAATCCGGAGCGGCCGGATTTCCCGGTAGAGCCTTTCCGGCGTGGAGCCCTTGACCACGCCAATGCCGCCATGAATCTGCACGGCCTGATCAATGGCCGACCAGGCGGCCTCGGTGGCGTACAACTTGGCCATGGACGCGGCCATGCCCACACCCGGGTGGTTGCGGTCCTTCTTGATCGCGGCCTGGTACACCAGCAGGCGCGCGGCTTCGAGTTCGGTGGCCATTTCAGCCAGCTTGAACTTGATGGCCTGCTGTTCCATAATGGGGACCCCGAATTGAATCCGGTTGGCCGCGTACCAAAGCGCTTCATCCAGGGCCGTTTTTCCCATCCCCACGGCGGCGGCCCCCACCGTCATGCGCATCAGATCGAGCGTGCCCAGAGCCAGTTTGAACCCGTCCCCCAGTCTGCCCAGCAGGTTTTCCTTTGCCGCGAACGCGCCGTTGAGCGTAAAACTGACAATGTCATGAGCGGCCATGAGTTCCATGCGTGAGCGCACGGTAAAACCGGGCGAGCCCTTTTCCAGCACAAAGGCGGAGATCGCCTTCAGTTTGTCGGGGGTGGGCGTCCTGGCGAAAACCACCGCTATGTCGGCGGAATAGCCGTTGGAGATGAACCGCTTCACACCGTTCAGTTCGTATCCCCCCTCAACCGGCGTGGCCACCGTTTCCAGATTGGACACGTCCGACCCCGCGTTCGGTTCGGTGAGCGCGAAGGTGGTGAGCAGTTCCCCGGAAGCGACGCCCGGAAGATACCGCTTTTTCTGTTCTTCCGTGCCGCCCAGCACAATGGGATGGGAACCCAGGCCCTGCATGGCCAGGGTTACGTCCGCCGGGCCGTACGCGCCCGACAGAACCTCCCGGGCCAGACATATGCGAACCGCGCTGACGCCGTCGCCTCCGTACTCCCGGGGGATGACGTGCTTAAAGAGGCCCGCCGCGCCCATGCTGCGCCGCAATTCCTCGGGGACTTCATTGGTCTCACCGTACTTTTTCTCGATTTCCGCCAGTTCGCCGGCGGCGTATTTTCTGCAAAATTCCTGATAGGCGATATCTTCGGGGCTCAGAAAAATGTCCATGTTCAATCGTTCCCTTTGATGGAAGCTTCCGCAAGGCCGCGCCGGTCCGCGGCCGGGAAAAACCTAATCGACAAAGGCCACCGCTCGCACGGGACTGCCGGTGCATCCGTGGAGCTTGAGAGGAAACCCGGCGAAATGAAATCGTTTCACCGGCAGGGTTCCCAGATTGGCCAGATTTTCGTAGATGGGAATCCGTTCGCTCAGGAGATACATATGCGCCGGCCGGCTCATATCGGCGTTGTCATCCACGTTGCCCAGATCGACGCCTATGGCCTTCATGCCTTTCTGGACCAGCCAGCGGCAGGCGTCGACGCTCATGGCGTACGCGTGATGAAAGTCTTCGTCTCCCCAGTCCCCGGCCCACGCCCTGATGAGCACGATGTCGCCGGAACGGATCTCCAGATCGTCCCGCTCCAGGGTTTCCTGAATCAATTCCGTGTCCACGGGACGCCGGAGTTCCTTGCGGCTGACATCCAGCAGGATCGCGGGTCCGTAATAGACGTCCAGTTCCCGCTCGTCTATGCTGTGACCCTGGCTGTAAAAATGGCTGGACGCGTCCACGTGCGTGCCCGCGTGGTCGGAAATCAGCAATTGCTTGGTGGCGAACCCCTTGCACGGCTCCTTGTAGCGGGGCGCGGTGAAATCGTGGGTGACGAAGTCGTTTATGACCACACGCGGATGGGACGGGTGTGATCTGAGGTTGTCGCAAACAGTGTGGGAGAGATCGATCAGTTTCATGAGTCTTCCTATCCATGATTGTTGCGGGTTACCCGGGGCGCCGCGCATGCGGTCCGGCCATGACGGACCCGGGTAAACACGCTGGTGGTTACGATTGCGCATGACCTTAAAACAAATCCCATAAATCGTCTCGTTTCATCATATCTTCGTGGTTGGATTCGAGAATTATCTGGCCGGTCCTCAGCGCATAAATTCTCTGGGCAAGGGCGATGGCCATTTTTACATTTTGTTCCACCAGGAGTATGGCGGTCCCCATGGTCTGGATTTTGCGCAGGACAACGCCCAGGTCCTTGACCAGGTTCGGCGACAGCCCCAGGGAGGGTTCATCGAGCAGGAGCAAATCGGGCCGGATAAGCAGAGCCATGCCGATGGCCAGTTGCTTTTGCTGCCCGCCGCTCAAGGTGCCGGCGCGTTGTTTTTTCCGCTCGCCGATTATGGGAAACAGCTGATAGACCTGCTCGAGCCTTTCATCCAGGTCGTCTTTTATTTCAAGGGCGTAGGCGCAGAGCTTTAAATTTTCGATGACCGTGAGGTTGGGGAACAGCGACTTTTCCTGATGGACAAAGGCCAGTCCTTCCCGCACGTTCCTGGCGGGGGACTTGTTGGCGATATTTTTGCCCTTAAAAACCACCTCCCCGCCGGAAAGGGCCAGGAACCCGCAGATGGTTTTGAGCAGGGTTGTTTTTCCCGCCCCGTTGTGGCCGATGAGGCTGACAAACTCGCCGTTGTCCACCTGGAGCGACGCGCCGAAGATAACCTGCTTTGTTCCATAGGCCACGTCTATGTTTTTGGTATCCAATAACAAGCCGCAAAACCTCGTTGTCACTCTGTCCGGTTACACCCCAAAATAGATTTCCGCGAGAGCCGGATCGGCCATGAGCTGTTCGGCGCCGCCTTGCGCGACTTTTTTGCCTTCGGCCATGAAGTACACCGTGTCGGAGATCTCCCGCACCACGTCCAGGTTGTGTTCGACGATACAGATGGTCTTGCCGGAGTCGGCCAGTTTTTTGATAATCTTCATGATACTTTGCACCCAGGTCGGGTCGATCCCGGATGACGGCTCATCGAGCAGGATCACGCGCGGCTCGGCGGCGAGCAGCCGGGCGATGGTCACCAGCTTCTGTTCGGCGTAGGAGAGGTTCCGGACAATTTCCCTGGCCTTGGAGGCCAGGCCGACCATGTCCAGGTATTTGAAAGCCTGCGCCAGGTGAAAATCCCGCTCCTCCCGCACTTTCCAGGGCCTCAAAAACAGGTTCAGCAAGCGTTCGCCCTTCTGGTTCTGTCTGGCGAACAAAATGTTGTCCAAAACGGTCATTCCCTGAAACGCCCTGACGTCCTGCCATGAGCGGACAATGCCGATGTGCGGCATCCTGTACGCCCCCACCTCGGTTATGTCCTTTCCCGAAAAAATAATGGCCCCTTTGTCGGGCTTTAAAAATCCGGTTATGATGTTGAACGCCGTGGTCTTGCCGCAGCCGTTGGGTCCCACGAGGGCGGTTATTTTTCCGTTTTCCAGGCTGAGGGAAAACCCGTCCACCGCCCTGATTCCCCCGAAACGCTTAGAGATGTCCCTGACTTCCAGAACCACGCCTCCGGGGGCGGCTTCCCCGGCTTTCGTTTCCGCGCCGGCGCGCCGCCGGGCGGGAGCGGGTTCGCCTTGTGGAGCGTCGGTGGCGGCCTCTTTTTGTAAATGGAAGTATTCCGGTATCAATCCTTCGGGTCTGAATCGCATGAAAAGGATGAGCAGGGCGCCGTAAATAAACCCCCTGAGCGGGACGATAAGATCGGTCGCGCCGGGTATGAAATTCAGGACCTCGGGAATCATGATAAGCAGAAAAGCGCCCAGCGCGGACCCCCACAGGTTGGCCGTGCCTCCCAGCACCACCATGGCGATAATGAGTATGGACTCATCCAGGTTTCCGATACTCGGGTTAATGAACCTCGAATAATGAGCGTACACGGCGCCGCTGGCGGCGGCGATCCCGGTTCCCACCATGAAGATCAGGATTTTGAAGCGGATAACGTTCTTGCCCAGTGAGGTCACGGCCGTTTCATCTTCGCGAATACCCTTGAGGACGCGGCCGAACGGGGATCTGGTGACCGTCAGACACGCCAGATAGACCAGCGCGATAAACACCACCATGAGCGGGACAAATTTGGCGGGAGTGTCCAGACTGATTCCGAATATCCTGGGCTCGGATATGCCGAAAATGCCGGAATCCCCGCCGGTGATGTCGTACATGGACAACATCAGATGAAAAATGACCATTTGAAAGGCCAGGGTGAACAGAACCAGGTATTCTTCCTGCACCTTGATAAAGGGAGCGGCCAGAAGTCCGCCGAGCGTTCCCGTGATGACCACGGCTATGACCACGCCGAGGAAGACATTATCCACAAAGCGCAAGGTAAAAAGCGCTGAAAGATATCCCCCCACGCAAAAGAAGGCGGCGTGCGCCATGCTGACCATGCCGCCGTACCCGATGATGAGGTTCAGCGATACCGTCAGCGCTATATAAATTATCGACAAGTTGAAAATGTGTATCAGATATTCCAATGAAACATACCCGCGTTAGGAATTCTTGTCGCCCAAAAGACCTTCCGGTTTAAACAGAATCACCAGGAACAGTATGGAGAACGTGACTATGACCTTGTATTCGGTCGGCAGTATCATCAGTATCAGACTTTCGGCCACGCCCAACACCAGGCCGCCCAGAACGGCCCCGACCAAGCTTCCCACACCGCCCAGAAACACCACTATGAACGAAACCAGGATGGCGTTGAGGCCGATGTAAGGATTCGCCGGTTTGTCCAGGGCGCCCAGAAAAGCTCCGAAGCCCATCAGCAACGATCCCAGCCCGAAAACCACCACGAAAATCTTCTTGGAATCAATGCCTATGAAGAGCGCCTTCTCCGGGTTGCTGGCCACGGCGCGGATCATCATGCCCGTTTTGCTCTTTCCGAGGTACAGAAAAAGCGTCAGAATTATAAGCCAGGAAGCGCCGACCGTTACCAGATCAACGGTTGTAATGGTAATGGGACCCAGCGGAACGACCACTTCGGGAAATCCGGTTAGCGGCCTGGAGTCCGGCCCGAACAGAAGATGAACCAGACTCTGGCCCGCAATCATAATGCCCATGGCGGTCAGAAAGATGGAAAGCTGGGAGCCGCCTTTTTCCCTCATGGGCCGGTACGCGAAATATTCTATGGCGCAGCCTAGCGCAATGGCCGCCACCAGCCCCAACAGGATCGAGGCGGCCAGGTGGAGCCCGGTCTGCGCGAGCAGAACAATCACATAGGCCGTGACGGTGTAAATGAGCCCATGGGCAAAATGAAACGTGCGGGTGGTGTTATAAATAATCCCCCAGCTTACTCCCAGGAGCGCGTACAAACTGCCCGCGATAAGCCCTCGCGCCAAAAGCTGTACAAACAAGTCCCACTGCATTAACCTCCGCCCCCAGCCGTCTTGAGAGACCCGTTTACGATTGTTTTTCCAGCACGATGGGTTTGCCTTCCTTTATGGTAAACAGCACCACCGGTTTCTTACATGTCCCGTCTTTTTTGAATTCGATGTAGCCGCCGTAGATGCTCTTGAATTTGGGATTTTCCCAGATGGCCGCTTCAAGCTTGGAACCGTCGTACGGGTCGCCGCCCTTATCCGCCACGCGCTTTACCAGTTCCTTGAGGATGTAGGTCAGCTCATAGTAGTTGGCGGCGTAAAAATCCGGGTCCGCCCCGTAGAGTTCCTTGAATTTGGTTACGAAGCTCTTGGTCCACGGGTCGTCCGAGTTGACGTCAAAGAATTCGCTGGCGAAGAGATACCCTTCCGACGCGTCTCCGGTGACCTTCTCCATGTCGCCGGAATGTTCGGTTCCGCAAATGGGCGCTTCAATTCCCAGTTTACGCGCTGCTTTTATGACATAGGCCACGTCCAGACCGGTGCTCCAGCAGCCGATGATATCCGGATTCTTGGCCTTGATGATGGAGGCCTCGGACGAGAACTCCGTGGCGCCTGTTTCGTGCGCCTGCTCGCTGACCACCGTGCCGCCGAGTTTTTTCCAATAGGCCGTGGCGGTCTGATTGATCGAGATGGGGGCGGTTTGATTGGCGTAGATGGTGGCCATGGTGCGGTAGCCCTTTTTCCACAGGTAATCCAGGGTTACCGGGACGATTTCGTTACCGAGCATTCTGGTGTTGTGCAGGTAGGGTATGTTTATGAGCTTGGGGCTGGAGGCCCCGCCGTTGAAGACGATTATGCGCTTCTGCGCCGCCACGGCCATGATCGATAAGGTCGGCGCGCTGAAGGAGGAGAATATGGCCGAAACATGGTCGATGGAGGTGAGTTTTCTGAAGGCGTTCTGGGCGGGAGTTGTCAGCCCGGACTTGTGGTCTTCCACTACGGATTCAAACTTATAGCCGGCCACGCCGCCCGAGCCGTTGATTTCCTCGTTCGCCAGTTTGGTTCCCCGTTCCATGGTCATTCCGTACCAGGAGCCGGAACCGGACATGGCTAAAATTTCACCGTATTTGAAAGGTTTCAATTCTTCTGAAAAAGCTAGAGGGTTAAACATGACAATGCCTAGGCAAAGCAGGACAATAACCATCACTTTCCGCATAACGTGGCCCCTTCCCGTGGTAAAATTTTTTAGTAAATCAGAAAAAACCTCCTCAAAAAATATTCGCCGGATTATGGTTTAGAAGCTGGGCATGCGCGAAAAAAATTGCTGAACCACGTCTTTGGCGTGCAGGATATGGTTTTCCATGGCCAGGCCGGCTCCTTCCGCGTCGCCCCGCCTGACCGCGTCGATTATGAGGTCGTGGTCCTCTATGTATAGGTCGAACGCCGTCACCATCAGGGAGGTGAAGAGGTACCGGGAAATGCGCAGACGTATTTCCTCCACCACCCAGTCCATTTTTTCATTCCCGCATTTTTCCCTGAAAATCCGGTGAAAAGAGTAGTTGCGCGAAATCCAGTCCTCGACGCACGTTTTGTCGTCGCGCTCTATCTTTTTCATTGATTCGTTGATTTCCGCCAGGCGATGGATATCCGCCGCGGTCAGGACGCTGGTGGACCATTGGACCGCCTTGCCTTCGAGCACTTGCAGCAGCGAATAATAGTCCCGGACTTCCTGCGGGGAAATTTTGGTGACGACCGCGCCCTGGTTGGGGGTCAGCTCTATGAAGCCTTCGCGTTCCAGGCGGGAGAGCGCTTCTCGAATGGGGCCGCGGCTGCAGCTGAATTTTTCCGCCAAACGGGTTTCAGTGATCCGTTCGCCGGGCATAAGCGTCCCGAAAACGATCTCTTTTCGCAGCTCCTGGTAGATCCTTGATTTAATGGTCATGGCGCCGTCCAAAAAATGTCGACAGAGTTGTCAACAACTACGTTGACACAGCGCGGGAATTTTTGTCAACCTTATTTTCATGAGCGGAGAGGGCCAATGTACCTATGGCGCGGGCGTGTGGCCACGGGGACAGAACCCGGAAGCGTTGCGCAAAAAAAACCGCCCGAAGGCGGTTGGTGGAAAGGGTTATGTTGTTAGGTGTTTGGGTTGTTTCATATATAATATCGACGGTTTTATCAGATAACTTTAGAAATAAAATACGACTAACTCTCCGGTCAGATCACGGGCCCCACCATGTAGATATCCATGGAGCTGGTGTAGCCGGATATTTCCGCCTTGGTACGCTTGCCCGAGGCGAAAACGATCAAGTCGGCCAGGAGCCGTTCACCGGCCTCTTCCAGCGTTTCCAGCCCATCCATCACCGAGGACACGTTGAAATCCATATGGTCCTGCAGCTTGGTCCAGGTCCGCTCGTTTCCGGTCAGCTTGATCACCGGGACAAAGGGAAAACCCTGCGGCGCGCCGCGTCCGGTGGTAAAAGCGAT
>ENA-OSEO01000444-OSEO01000444.1-sediment-metagenome-genome-assembly--contig:-NODE-444-length-105040-cov-7.250641_pt1 | contig 105040 bp, 90 predicted proteins | sample MGYA00237883_ERZ534232 | MGnify/ENA metagenome assembly ERZ534232
ATTCCGTCCCGCACCAGGGTGACGCAGGTCCGCACATTGGGCTGTCCGTCCACGGTCATCACACAGTCGGTGCAGCGACCGATCCCGCAGAATATGCCGCGGGGAAAGTTCTTTTTGGCAGTTTCCCGGAAGACCCGGATGCCTGCGGCCAGCAGGGCCGCCGCGATAGGCTCGCCCCGTTTGGCGGGGATCGCCTTGCCGTCACAATAGATCGTGATATCACAATCGGTATCGTCCGGCAGGATGGGATGTTTAACTACGCGCATCGTCATCTTGATCCCCCTTTGTCATACAGCCGATGGGCATTGGCCGAACCGGATTCCGGTGGGTTGCGGGCTGGATTTCAGAGAGCGGCTTGCCGGTTTTCTCAGCCAGCATGGCCATGACGGCTTTTGAACAGGTTTTACCCTGGCAAAGACCCATGCCGGCCCGCGTCCAGCGTTTCAGCTCGTTCATGGTTACCGCGCCGTCGCGAATGGCTTCTTCTAATTCTTTCCGTGTGACTTCTTCACAGCGGCAGATAAAAATTTCCTCCATAGATATCCTTCCTTTCTTCTAATCAATGGTGCTCCACATCTGGACCCGGCCTTCCGGCGCCAGTTCCGAAAGATCAAAGGGCAGTTTCTTACCGGCAATCATCCGCGAAATGGCATAGCCGGTAATGGGGGCCAATGCAATGCCATCGCCTTCATGGCCGGCGGCAATATAAAGACCAGGTTGGGAAACGACAGGCCCGATGTAAGGTTTGCCATCGCCTGGGGCCGGCCGGAAGCCGGCGAAGGTTCGTATGATGTTGACTTTTTCCAATGTTGGGAAAAAACGGGCCGCTTCTTTGAGAATCAGGCGCAGAGCCACCCGATCAACGCTTTTATCAAAACCCGCAAACTCCCGGGTTCCTCCCAGGAAATAAGTTCCGGAGTGCGACTGGGACATGGAAAGGCCAATGCCCAAGTCATTCAGCAGCGAATCCCGCTCCTTGGCAAACTCAGGATTCAGTTTCATAACAATATAATCAGCGCTCCAGAAATTGGTCTTGCCGAAGGGAGGGACGGCTTCCGTAACAGCGATCTGGCCGCGCTTCGGCTTGATGGGTAAATCAATACCGGTCATGGCCGCCAACTGAGGGGCCCAGGCGCCCGCGGCGTTGACAACAACCTCCGTCTCATACACGGTGCCATCGCCTGTGGTGACCTGCCAATGTCCTGGGGATGGCGACGAAAGGCCGGTCACCGGCGTATGCTGCTTCATTTCCAAGCCTCGGGCGGAAGCTATTTTAACAAAGCCTCGCATGACATGAAGCGGATTGACCTGGGAATCGATTGGACTATAGGTTGAAGCCAGGATGTGGGGACTTGCCAGGGGGCAGAACTTGCGGACCTCATGGCGGTCCAGCAGTTCCACATCAAGGCCCAGGGCTTTTTGCTGCCGTACAAAGTTTTCCATATGGCCCAATTGAGAGGTGGATTCGATCAGGACCATGCCGCCCCGGTTCTCGAATTCGATGTCCACAGGAAGGTCTTTTGCCAGCTTCCGGTACATATCCAGGCTTTCCATCGCAATAGTGAGAAGAATGCCCGGCTTTTTTGACTGGAGGAAAATCATATCGTCGCATGAGGTGGACGCCCCTTCCCCGATATCTCCCTTTTCCAACAGCAGGACCTTTTTTCCGTCTTGGGTCAAGTAATAGGCGCAGGCAAGGCCGATGATACCGCCGCCGATCACGATCACATCCCAATTTTTGTTCATGATGATCCCCTTTCCTTGTATTGAATCGCTATTTGAATCTTTGAATCACACTTGTTTTTAATGCAAGTATCATGCCTGAAATGCAAATATGAAAAAAATATTTTAAATCCTTGAATGCCAAGGCTTTTGCGGCCCAAGGGACACCCAAGGGCGGGCGTTCTGAGCTAAGAAATTACGGAAAATGAAAACGCGTTATCGACAATGCAAGCAAAAAATGATAAAAGCCTACAAAATAAAGTAAAAAAGGAATTGCGGAAAACGAAAACAGAGATTAAGGAAAATGAAATATTATGGGAAGGGGATAAAATAAAAACCGGGCTTGGCGCCCGGTTTTTGTTTGCCGGTGATTAGATGAACATGAAGATGAAACCGACCACAAACAGATAAACACACATGGGGAGATTCAGGATCATGGTTTTCAGAGGGTCGACTTTTTTGCCCAGGATGCCGCCCACCAGGCCGCAGACCACGAAGCAGGTCAAGTCGGCGGGAGGCATGCCTTGTCCGGACGCGGCAATGTGGGAGCCGGCGATGGCTGCATGGACCGGATCGATCCCCAGCTGAACCAGGGCGGGACCGAAAAAGGCAAAGATGGAGTTTTGGGCGGTGGACTGAGAGCCGGTCAGCATACCGATCAGGTTCAGTGAAGCGGCACCGCCGATTTTAAGAAGATTGGCGTTAAGCCCCATGGCAAAATTCTTGACGGCTTCGATTTGGCCGGCGGCGTAGAAAGCGCCCAGCATCAAACCGGCGGAACCTTGGATATAGATGCTGCCTTTCACGTTCTTGATGCCGGACCACAAGGTCCCGCCCAGCTCCTGCCGGACTTTGGGGTAGAAGCAGCTGATGATCGTGACGATGATCAGTGAAGCAACGATCAGATTGGTCAAGCCCTTCAGGATTTTAATACCCTTGAGAACGGTCAGCACAGGACCTAAAGCAAGGGTGATCAGGTCGATTTTGAAAATCAGGCGAAGAAGAATGATAAAAATCAAAACCATAAGGGGAACCAGGACCGGCCAGTTTTCTTTGAGAATGGCGCCGGCTTTCTGTTTGGGAATGAGGTCTTCTGGCAGAGACTTGATTTTAATGAAGGTCATTGCGACATAGACGCAGCAGATCGCGATGCCGAGGCCAACGGTAAAATAGCCGATGTTGGTGACGGCGGTTGGGTCGACGCCCACGAGGGAGGCGGCCAGGAATATGGATTGGGTGACGGGTGGCATGATCGAACCCAGGCTGGCGCCCATGACGATCGTGCAGGCGATCTGCTCGCCGGTCAACCCCATTTCATCCAGGGACTTGATGATCAGAACACCGATGACGGTGGAAGCGGCAACAGCGTCCCCTAACAGGGAGCCGGCCAGGCAGAGAGAAATTACGATAACACTGATCAGGCCTTTGGGTGAGTGGCCAAACCAGGCTCTCATCACATTGAGGACGGTGTCCATGGTTCCCATTTTAACCTGGGTTTCGGCGTAAACGCTTCCGAAAATCGTTAAGGCCATGACCCAGGCGATGCGATCGACGCCGTCGACCCAGGCGGTTAACCAAGAGACTGGATTGTAAAAGCCTCCCATTAATAGGGCGGTCAGACCGGTGATCAGGAGAGCGACCTGAATATTACCGCCAATATAAGGAATTTTTTTGAAAAGTACAATGGCGAGCAGTATACAAAACGGGACAATTACAATGATCATAAACTTCCTCCTGTTGTTTATTTTTTCTCCTCCGGAATGATTTGCGGACCTCCTTTCAAAAGAATGCTGTCGCCATATACCCTATGCATTTTCCATGCCATGCTTTGCCGAGCCTGTGATAGGGCGAGAATGTGTTGACATGCCTTGGAATTTTCGGGATTGCAGAAAAATAGAAGGCGTGCTATGATTGCGGAAAACGAAAATGATTGATAAAAAAAGACCCCTGATGTTCCAAAAATCGCAAAAATTCTTAGAAAATACAGTAATTACAAAAAACGGAATCTAAAATTATGGAAAACGAAATTGTGATCGATCGTTGGATCAGCGTTCGACGCCAATCAATCCAACGATCCAGGCGGGGGGTTAAACCCCAAAACAATGAGGAGAGATCGGAGGTTATGTTGTGATGAATGAGCCGAGAACTAAACTTGTCTTGATAGGTTCTGTCCAGGAGAGCCAAGCTCTGATCCAGGCGCTTCGGCTATTGGACCATTTTGAGCTGGCGGTGATGGTTGATCCGGAGCGCGATCCGTCAACGGAAAGGATCGGCAGCCTGGGGGAAGTGCCGGTGTACCCGGATTTCGTAAGCATGCAGCAGGATATGGCACAGGCCGATTATTTCGTGATCGACCCGGCGGGTCTGACCGACCGGCCGGGAGCCATCAATGAAGGCCTGCCGGCCACTGCGACCCTCATCGACCGGCGTCAGTATTCTTTTTATGATGAACTGATCCGGAAGCTCCTGGAAGCGGACAAACAAAGGCATTGGAGTGAAGCGGTGATGGAAGCGGCCCAGGAGGGCATTCAGGTTGCGGATGAGCAGGGTACGATCCTTTATGCCAATTCAGCCTTCACCCGGATCCTCAATATCCCGCTGGAAAGCCGCATCGGTAAAAATGTTTTTGATGTATCCCCGGACGGCAGCCTTGCCTACGTGCTTCGAACGGGAAAATCGGTGTTCGGCAACACCCATTCCACCAATGGCATTCCTATCATTGCCAATGCCTCCCCCTTGATCGAGGACGGCAAACTGGTGGGTGCGGTCACGGTTTTCAATGATGCCAGTTCCATCGAGAAGCTGGCCCAGATCGTCCAGAAGAACAAAGAGGAAATCGATTCTTTGAGGGCAGAGATCCATAAGATGAACCGGCCGAAGTATACGTTCCTCGATTTGGTTGGGGAGAATCCGGTGTTCCAGAACTGTGTCCGCCAAGCCAAACAGGCTGCGGACAGCAGCTCAACGGTGCTGATTACCGGGGAAAGCGGAACCGGCAAGGAATTGTTTGCCCACAGCATCCATGAATTCGGCCAGCGCTCGAAAGGGCCGTTCATCAAAGTAAACTGCCCCGCGATTCCAGGGACCTTGCTGGAAAGTGAGTTGTTCGGTTATGAGAAGGGGGCCTTCACGGGTGCGGCAAAATCAAAAATCGGCAAGTTTGAACTGGCCAACGGCGGGACCATTTTTCTGGACGAAATCGGAGATATGGACCATATTCTGCAGGCAAAGCTGCTGCGGGTCCTCCAGGAACGGGAGGTTGAACGGATTGGCGGCAGCCACCCGGTCCAGATCGATGTCCGGGTGATTGCCGCAACCAACCGGAATTTGCAGGAGTTGATCGACAAAGGGTTGTTCAGAAAGGATCTGTATTACCGTTTGAATGTGATCCATATCCATGTGCCCCCCCTCAGGGAGCGAATCGAAGACATTCCGTTGATTGCGGGAGAGATGCTGGAAAAATTACATGAAAATTACCGGAAGAATCGGCTGGCTTTCGGCAAGGGCAGCGTGGAGAACGTGCCTCCGAAGCTTGAACCCGCGGCGATGGGGGAGCTGTCCCATTACAACTGGCCGGGGAATGTCCGCGAACTGGAGAATCTCATGGAAAAGCTCATGATTTTCAGCGACCGGAAAATCATAACCCGGGAAGATGTGGCTTATGGCCTATATGCAGATGAAAATGTGCAGATCGACGAGGTGTGCGGCCAAAGCCTGGCGGCGATGGAAAAACGTATGATCCTGTCGGCTCTGGAGCGGCACGGCAGAAACCTGCCCGGGAAAAAGGCAGCCGCGAAAGAATTGGGCATTTCCTTGACGTGTTTGTATGATAAGCTGAAAAAATACCGGATGGAGGCATGACCGCCAGGTCATGCTTTCCGTGTGCCTCTCGGTTTTAAAGCTTGAGGCAAGGGCATTTCCTTGGAAATCGCGAAGAATTTGTGATATAATATGCCAATGGTTATACGATATTTTGCGGCAGCAAAGCATTTAAAGGAGCAATGAGGATGAGTACGGAAATCAGCGGAGCGGGCAATTTTATCCAGACAATAATTAATGAAAGCCGGGCACAGGGTGACCAGCGCCGGATCCATACACGCTTTCCGCCGGAGCCCAATGGCTATCTGCACATCGGTCATGCCAAATCCATCTGCTTGAATTTCGGACTGGCCCGAGACAATGACGGCCTGTGTAATCTGCGTTTTGATGATACCAATCCCACCAAGGAAGATACCGAATATGTGGATTCCATCATGGAGGATATTCGCTGGCTGGGTTTTGACTGGGAAGACCGGCTGTTTTATGCCTCGGATTATTTTCAGAAGTTTTATGATTATGCCGAGCAGCTGATCCGGTCCGGCAAGGCCTATGTCTGCAGCCACAGTCCGGCGGAGATCAAGATCCTTCGCGGCACCTTGAAAGAACCTGGCCAGGAATGCGGGCACCGTAACCAAAGCGTTGAAGTCAACCTGGACCTGTTCCGCCGCATGAAGGCCGGTGAGTTCCCGGATGGAAGCATGGTTCTACGGGCGAAAATCGACATGGCTTCGCCCAATCTGAATATGCGGGACCCGGTCCTGTACCGGATCCTCCATGCCGCCCACCATCGCACCGGGGATGCCTGGTGCATCTACCCCATGTATGATTATGCCCATCCGATTTCGGATTATCTGGAGGGGATCACCCATTCCATCTGCACCCTGGAATTTGAAGACCACCGGCCGCTTTATGATTGGGTCTTGATTGCTTTGGGTTTTGAAAACCGTCCGCGTCAGATCGAGTTCGCACGGCTGAATCTGACCAATACCTTGATGAGCAAACGCTTTTTGCGAGCGCTTGTGGAAGAGGGCAAGGTCTCGGGCTGGGACGATCCCCGTATGTCCACCCTTTGCGGTGTCCGCCGTTTAGGGTATACGCCGGAAGCCCTTCGGGATTTCTGCGACCGGATCGGTGTGGCCAAAGCCAACAGTATGGTGGACAAAGCCTTGCTGGAGCATTGTGTCCGTGAGGACCTGGGCGCCAAGGCACTGCGTGTCATGGCCGTCCTGAAGCCCATCAAGGTGATCCTGACCAATTATCCGGAAGACCAGACCGAGCACCTGGACATTGAACTGCACCCTGATCGGCCGGAAGCGGGCAGCCGTCAAGTTCCTTTCGGCCGGGAATTGTATATCGAAGAGGATGACTTCATGGAAGAACCGATGAAAAAGTTTTTCCGGCTTGCACCCGGCCAGGAAGTCCGGCTGAAAGGGGCATACATCATCCACTGCCATGAAGTGGTCAAAGATCCGGACACCGGCGAGATCCTGGCGCTTCACTGCACCTATGATCCTGATACCAAAAGCGGTTCAGATCACAGCGGCAAGAAGGTCAAGGGGACCATCCACTGGGTATCGGCGGACCATGGACTGCCCTTTACGGCGCGGCTCTACGAAGATTTGCTGCTGGCCCGGGAAGACGTGGCCGTGACCATCGATCCGGAGACCGGAGCCGAGATCGAATCCGACGGCAAGCCTGTCCTCAACCCCAATTCACTGACCGAACGGAACGGCAGCCTGGCTGAGCCTTATTTGGCAGAGGCTAAAGTAGGGGAACGGTTCCAGTTCCTGCGGCTGGGATATTTCATCAAAGATCGGGACAGCAGCCTGGAGCGTCCGGTGTTCAACCGGATCGTATCCCTGAAGGATTCCTGGGCAAAAGCAGAAAAAAACAATAGGGTTTTCGATTAGGAGTGAGTGAATTGATCGTCAGGGATGAAAAAGATATACAAGGCCTGCTGGAAGCAGGCAAGGTGGCTGCGGAGGTGCTTTATAAAATGGCCTCCCGGCTCCGTCCGGGAATCACCACCGGCCAGCTGGACCGGATCGGTGAGGAGGCTATGACCCGTTATGGCGCCCGGTCGGCCCCCAAGGTCATGTACAATTTTCCGGGAGCCACCTGCATCAGTGTGATCCCGGAGGTCGCCCACGGCATTCCCGGCAACCGGGTCATTCAAGCCGGGGATCTGGTGAACATCGATGTTTCCGTCGAACTCAACGGTTATTACGGAGACAACGGCATGAGCATTCCGGTGGAACTGGAAGACCCTCGCGCCCTGAAGGTTTGTGAAGTCTGCCTGAAGGCCCGCGACGCGGTGGTCCAGGCGGCCAAACCGGGATTGAAAATCAATGAGCTGGGGAGGGCCGTGGAAACAATTGCCCGCGCTCATGATATGAAGATCATCAAAAATCTCTGCGGACATGGCTTGGGCCGCAGCCTCCACGAAGATCCTGAAATGATCCTCAATTACTACAGTAAAAAAGAAAGGGGCCAGCTGGCCCTGGGCCAGGTCATCGCCCTGGAACCCTTTATTTCCGACGGCCCCGAATTCGTGATCGAAGGGGACAACGACTGGGTTCTGGTGGTGCCTCAAAGCCATTATGTAGCCCAGTATGAGCATACCGTCATTGTTCTTGAAGACCAGACGATCATTACGACCTTACAGCCAGAATAAAGGAGACAACGCCATGAACGATTTGTTTGAAAAGATGAGAGAATATGTAAAAATGGATGAAGAGATCTCGACTGCGGAATTTGTCGATTATTTTCAGAAGGTGATCGATGCGCTTCAGACCCAATTTGATGACATGGACCAGGAGTCCTTGCTGAAGGCAAAACTGATCACCAGCATCCTGGCCGGAAACAGCGCCAGCCGCAAAGCCCGCAAGGACGCCGATTCGAAGAAATTCAAAAAAATGAACGACAAAAGCGTGTTTTGGGCCAATGCCATCGAATTCCGCTTGAAGCATATGGGATTGACCCCGGCGGAAATCGAAGAAAAAACCAATGAAATGGAAGCTGCAATGTAGCTTGCCGGCTGCTTTTCGATGCTGTGCCCGGATGACCGCGCGCAGCATTTTCCTTATAAGCGCATATGGATCAGCACGATTTGTGCACGATCCTGAAGGAAGAGAGGGAAACGTATGGATCAAAAAACAAAACAGCGAACGCTTTTGGGAATCCTGGCGGCTGTCGTTCTGCTGCTGCTGTCCTTCAATTTTCTGGTCGATCTTCGCCTGGATTATTTATGGTACCGATCCCTGAATTATGCCGCCGTTTTCTGGCGTTCCTATCTTTGGAAGATCCTCGTCGGTGCCGGTATTTTCGCAGTGGTGTTGGGGAGCAGTCTGCTGAATCTGGGGATCGCTTTCAAACGGGCCGGTCAGGACCATTTCTGGCTGCGCTTGGCGGCGGCCGCCCTGGCCATCAGCCTCGTGATCTGGGTTGAGGCCGGGGATGTCTGGTTCATGGTCTTGCAGGCCCTTCACCGCACTGCCTTTCAGGTTGCGGATCCTCAGTTCGGCTTGGATATCGGGTTTTACGTTTTCCTGATTCCCTTCTTTAAGTTGCTCTACCGGGTGCTGATGACCTGGTTTACTCTGAATTTGGCAGCCACCGTCCTGATCTATCTGTTTTCAGCGGTCTCCGGCAAACCTTCGGGACAGGACGTGGAAGTGGAGACGGAGAGCGGCAGCGGCTATTTCCAAAAAATCTCACCGCTGCAGTCCCTGCAGGGGTCAAAGAGTTTGAAAAACTGGAAGGGCTGGGGCCATTGCGGGCTGCTCCTGGGTCTGCTGATCGCTTTGCAGTCCCTGCGATTCGGGCTGAATCTCTTCGAAATGATGTATGCCCAAGGGAACATCGTGGCCGGCGCCGGTGCTGCAGATATTGAGATGAAGCTGCCGGGGTACTACATCATGGCCGGATTCTCCCTGATTTCCGGCCTGCTGATCGCCGTCAGCGCACAGCATAAAGTGCGTCGTGCCGCGGTGGTGTTCGGTGTATTTCTCCTGCTGAACCTTCTGACTACCGGCATCCTCCCGCAGGGATACCAGCAGTTCATTGTGGCGCCCAATGAGATCTCCCGGGAGACGCCCTACCTGGAGCGCAGCATCCGGTATACCAATATGGCGTATAATCTGGACCAGATCGAGGAGCGGGAATACCCGGTGGGCGACCTGACTCTGGAAGAGCTGAAGAATAATCAGGATGTGGTCAGCAACATCCGGCTCCTGGACCAGCGGGCGACGCTGACCACCTACGGGCAGCAGCAGGAGCTGCGGCCTTATTACGAATTTCCGGATGTGGATGTAGACCGTTATACCATCGGCGGAAAGTCTACCCAAGTTATGGTGGCAGCCCGGGAAATGAACCAGGATGAGCTGCCGCAACAGGCCAAGAGCTTCAATAACCAAATGTTTCAATACACCCATGGCTTCGGTCTGGTCATGAGCCCGGCCAATCGCATCACGTCCACGGGATTGCCGGACTATCTGATCAAGGATATCCCGCCGGTCAGCGCCGGCCTGGAGATTACCCAGCCCAGGATCTATTTCGGAGAGAAGACCGAAAACAATGTGATCGTGCGAACGAAACTGGCGGAGTTTGACTATACCGACGGAGAAAACAACCAGGAGTATTTTTATGAAGGCGACAGCGGCATCCCGATGACGCTGGGAAACCGTCTGCTGCTTTCCTTCCGCGATATGCAGTACAAATATCTATTTTCAGGCTATATCACGGGCGAAAGCCGCTATCTGGAGACCCGGAACGTCCGGGAAAGGGCGGCCCGGATCGCCCCTTTCCTCTGGTATGATACGGATCCCTACGTGGTTCTGACCAAGGAAGGCCGTTTGGTATACATCATCGATGCCTATACCTTGACGGACCGCTACCCTTATTCGGAAGCCGCCAACGAGATCGGCTACAATTACATCCGGAACAGTGCCAAGGTCACGGTGGACGCCTACAGCGGGGATATCGAATTTTTCCTTTTTGATGAGGAAGATCCGATCATTGCCACTTATGCCAAAGTGTATCCCGGCTTGTTCAAGGAACGCAGTGCCTTCCCCCAGGATCTGCTGGAACATGTGCGCTATCCGGAGTCCATGTTCCAGGTCCAGAGCCAGATGCTTCAGGATTACCACATGAGCAACCCGGTGGTCTTTTACAACCGGGAAGACCGCTGGGCCTTTGCGGAACAGGTCATGGGCAATGAACGCCTGGAACAGGATCCGTATTACACCATCAGCCGATTGCCCGGGGAGAAGCAGGAAGAATTCGTCCTGCTCCGGAACTTTACGCCCTATGGCAAGCAAAATATGATTGCCTGGCTGGCCGGGCGGTCTGACGGCGATGCCTATGGGAAGCTGCTGCTTTACACCTTCTCAAAAGGGACCCAGGTCCCGGGACCTATGCAGGTGGAGTCCCAGATCGACCAGAATCCGGAGATTTCTGCCCAGCTGAGCCTATGGGGACAGGGCGGCAGTGCCTTGATTCGCGGCAATCTTCTGGTCTATCCGCTGGACGATTCTCTGCTCTATGTGGAACCGCTCTATATGGAATCGACCCAGAACAAATATCCTCAGCTGAAGCGGATCTTTGTTTATTATAAAGACCGCATCGTGATGGCGGAAAGTTTGTCGGAGGCTTTGGACGAGCTGTTCCCCGGTTATATTCCGAAAGAGGGCGAGGCAGAGGAGCCGCAGGAAGGAACTCCGGCGCCTGAGGGCGAGGGACAGATTCCCGGAGATGATCTGGATGCGCTTCTTATCCGGCTGATCCAGCTTCAGAAAGAAGGGAAGGTTGCCCTAAGCCAAGGGGATTGGGGCAGGTATGGTGAGATCCAGGAAGAGATGGACCGGGTCTTTGCCCAAATCGAAAGCCTGACGGCTTCCGCAGCCGCAGCTTCCGTGCCGGGTACGGAAGGAACGGTACCAACTGCAGGCTAGAAACAATCGAAAGCAGGGGAGGCAGGATTCTTGTCTGATCGTCAAGCATGGATACCCTCAGCGCGAAGATGGCTTTATCTGGGACTGGCAGGTCTATATTTTGCCTGGTGTTTTACAGGAAGCACGGCGATGCAGGCTGCCTTTGCCTTGGCTTTGCTGCTGGCCCTGCTTCTGGCCTTTCCCCAAAGCAGGAAGGACAGCAAAGGGGTTGGGCTGGTCCTCCTGGGGATGGGCATCCTCTGCCTTTGGACGATCCAAGCCGATGCGGGACAATGGATGACCGCCTTTTCCTCCAACGGCGGGCTGGTGGTTCTGTTCTTCACATTGCCGCTGTTTGGCATCCTGTTGTCCTTTAATGATTACATTCGAACCATGGGAAAATTGTTTCATCGATACGTTCGGAAAAGCTATGGGTTTTTCAGCCTGGCCTCGGTCATGGCCGGCGTGCTGGGCTCAGTGATGAATCTGGGCGGGATCACCCTGACCCATGAGCTCCTGCATCCTTACGTTTCCCAATACGGTGAAGACCGGAAGTTTGCCCAGGCCTTGTCCAGGGGAAATCTTTCCATGAGCTACTGGGCACCATGCCATATGTCGGTGGCTACGGTGGTTACTTATACGGGCATATCCTGGCTTGAATTGGCGCCCATAGGGGTTTTTCTCAGTTTGCTGCAGCTGCTGGTGATCTGTTTGTTGTTTTACCTGACCGCCGGCAAGGAAGGGCGGAAGGCGCAAGGCTTCGAAACCGGCGGGGCATCCCGTGACGTGCATGAGGAACCCTTGTCCCGGAGGGATAAAGGGGTCTTGCTGCAGCTTTTCTGGGTCTATGCAGGACTGATCCTTTTTGTGGCGGTCATGAACTGGAAAACCGATCTGCCGATCCTGGCCATCATCTCTCTGGTGGCGGTGGCATATCCTTTTCTTGTCTCATTAATGATGCGGCTGACGGGCGATTACCTGAAAGACTGGGAAATATATTACAGGAAAAAGCTGCCGGCCATCGTCAATCAGGTGGTGCTCTTTGCGTCGGTGGGCTTTTTTGGGAAAGCCGTTGAAATCTCCGGTCTGGGTGACCGTATGATCCGTTTATTGCAGCTGGATGCCTGGGCTTCGCCTTGCCTTTTGACCGCCGGCATCGCTTTGACAATGGTAATGCTTTCATTGATCGGGATCCATCCCATCGTTTGCATGATCACCCTGGCCACCACCCTCAAGCCGGAGCTTCTGGGGATGAGTGCTTTAAGCCTTGCATATACCTATCTTTTAGGGTATAGTGTTGGAGTTATTGTCTCGCCCTTTTCCGCAGTCGCCCTGACCGTCTCGGCACTGAACGGCCGGGATCCGTGGAACGGGCTGAGCAAGCATAATATTGGGTATGGCATCATCATCATTGCGATGTTCTCTTTGGTCATTCCTTGGCTCTGAGAGGACCGAGGCAAGCCGTCGGAGCTATGGGAGGCGTATTCCCGGTGAATTGGCGCAGGAATCTGTGGATCCTTTGTATTTCGAACTTTTTTGCGAATATTGCATTTAACATGACGTCGCCGTTTTTGCCTGAATTGCTGAGGGTCATCGGGGTCTCGGAAAAAATCCCTTTCTGGGCTGGAATCCTGACCTCGGCGACTTTTTTAGCTTATGCGCTCATGTCGCCCGTGTGGGGCAGCCTGGCCGACCGGAGCGGCAGACGGACCATGCTTCTGCGTTCCTCCCTGGGGATCGGCGTTTCCTACGTCATCATGGCTTTTGCCGGAAGTATGCCTCTTTTGCTGGCCGCCCGGCTGCTGAATGGATTATTATCGGGATTTACGCCGGCTTCTATCCTGATGGTGTCGGTCTGTACGCCCAGCGGGCAGGTGGGCTATGCCTTAGGCACTTTGAATATGGCGGTTGCAGTGGGGAGCATTTTAGGTCCCTTGGCCGGCGGGCTCCTGACAGAGCTGCTGGGGGTCCGCAAAGCCTTGGCCGGCGCCGCCGTATTGATGGCTTTGGTGGCTTTGGGCAGCTATTACGGAACCTGGGAACCGGCATCCCTCCCATCGAAAAAGACGTCGATCCGTGAGGATGCAAATTATGTTATCCGGGATCCGAAGCTGATGATCCCTATTTTCTGTATGCTGGTGCTGAATATGGCGGTTTTTATTCTGCAGCCGGTCCTGCCGCTTTTTGTCGGTAGTTTGAGGTCGGACAAAGCCCAGTTTATGGTGGGTTTGGTATTTTCAATCAGTGCGGTATCTTTGGCAATTGCTTCGCCCATCATCAACAGGATGCACAACAACCGGAAACGACCGGTCAGCTACCTGGCCATTCTGCTCGGGAGTCTGGTCTTGGCCGGCTTGGTCTCCGTGACCCAAGGGTTGTCGCAAAGCATCCCTTTTCTTATTTCCCAGCGATTCCTATTTGGCGCCTTCCAAGGCGGCATCACCATTGCCTCCAATGTGCTCGTTGCCATGAACTCGGAAGAAGCGATGCGGGGCAGGGTCTTTGGGATCATGACCTCCATCACGGCCATCGGCTTCATCCTGGGGCCTGTTATGGGAGGCATCTTGGCGGAACTGTGGGGATACCGGGCGGTTTTTTTCGCTCCGGCGGTGCTTTTTCTGGCGGCGGCGCTCTATCTTGGGCAATGGGCTTATCGCTTTAAAAAGGCGGTTTCCCAAAGCGCATCGCCGCAAAAGGAGCCACTGGCCGACGCCGGTCCAAGCCAGGGCGGGATTTGAGCAATCAAAAAGCCCCTGCCGGATGGCAGAGGCTGTTGACGGTCATTTTTGAATCGGTTGGCTGTTATCTGTCCTGCATTTTCTGGTAGCAGTCACGGCAGTAGACAGGGCGTACACCCGTGGGTTTGAAGGGGACCTGGGTTTCTACGCCGCAGGCAGAGCAGTTGACTGTGTAGTACTGGCGTTCTCCACGATTTTCGTTGCTGGCTTGTTTCCGTGCGCGACGGCAGGAAGGGCAGCGGGCGGGTTCGTTCTGGAAGCCCTTTTCCGCATAGAATTCCTGTTCAGCAACGCTGAAGATGAATTCCTGTCCACAATCTTTACATACCAAGGTTTTGTCTTGCATTTCCATTCCTCCTGAAAGATAGATGTTAGTTTACGTTTACTTGGGAGAGCCAACCAAATCTAACCCAGGAGAGAGTAGATTCCTATGCCGACCACAAGAAAACGAAGAGACAAGTAGAGTATATATTATTTGAATGAAAATTGCAAATATTTATTGCAAGTTTTATAAATATTTTTTCCTAAAGCAGCAATGGAGGTTTGATTATGCGAATGCGCCGCAATCCGCTGGCAGAACAGAATTTGGAACAAATGCCGGGCGTTTTGCCCGGTTCCCCGGATAAGCTTTATGGGCATTGGGATGAGATATTTCAACGAAAAGCGCCGCTTCATATTGAACTGGGCATGGGAAAAGGCGATTTCATCATCGGCATGGCCCGGATGCATCCGGATATTAATTTCATCGGGGTCGAACGGGTGGCCTCGGTCCAGGTGATTGCCGCCCAGAAAAACCAGACGGATCCTTTGCCGAACTTGCGGTTCCTATCCTTGGACGCCGCCCAGCTTGAACTCTTTTTCCGGCCCGGTGAAGTCGAACGCATTTATTTGAACTTCAGCGATCCCTGGCCGAAAAAGCGTCATGCCAAACGACGGCTGACCTATGTGGAGATGCTGGAAGTCTATAAAAAGATTCTGAAGCCAGGCGGGCAGATCCATTTCAAGACAGACGGCGAAGCTTTTTTTGAGTTCTCATTGACCCAATTCAGGGAAGCGGGGATGTCCTTCGGGAAAATCAGCCGGGACCTGCATCATTCCGGTTTTGAGGGCAACGTGATGACCGAATATGAAAAACGGTTCTCTGAAATGGGGCTGCCCATCTTTCGCTGCGAGGTATGGAATGGCTGAGAAGAAAAAAAACGGCAAGCGGCAGGCCGGTGGCGCCGCCATGCCGGAAGCTTTTAAAGAACGCATCCTTCAGCAGCTCGGGCCGGAGGCATGGGAAGCTTTTGCGGCCTGCCGGAACGAAACGCCCTGGGGCGGGCTGCGTCTGAATACCCTGAAAGGCCGGCCGGAGGAGCTGCGGCGTCTGCTGCCTTTTGATTTAGAACCGGTTCCGTGGACCCGGGACGGCTTCTATTATCCGCCTGGCGAGCGGCCGGCCAAGCTGCCCTTCTACCAGGCTGGGCTCTATTATCTTCAAGAGCCCAGCGCCATGTCCTCTGCCGCTATGCTGGATGTGAAGCCCGGCGAACGGGTTTTGGACCTGTGCGCCGCACCCGGCGGCAAATCCACCCAGCTGGCCGCTGCTTTGCAGGGCAAGGGGTTTCTTGCAGCCAATGACAACAGTCCCAAGCGCGTGAAAGCCTTGGTTTGGAATCTGGAACATTGGGGTGTGACCAACTATCTGGTCCTTCAAGAAGAGCCTTCCCGAATGACGAGGACGTTTTCAGGATTTTTTGACAAGATCCTGGTAGATGCGCCCTGCTCCGGGGAAGGGATGTTCCGGAAAGACCCGAAAGCAGTCGCAGGTTGGAAAGCCTACAATGGGGAAGTGTGCCGCGCCATGCAGGACGAGATTCTGACGGCGGCAGCGCCCATGCTGCGGCCGGGGGGACGGCTGCTTTATTCCACCTGCACCTTCAATCCTCTGGAAAACGAAGGAACGATCCAGGCTTTCCTGGACAGGCATCCCGAATTCAAGCTTGTGGAGCTCCCGGTCTATCCCGGTTGGATGGGTGGGACGCAGTTGCCGGAGGTTCGCCAGCTTTGGCCTCATCGCGTGCGGGGGGAAGGCCATTTCCTGGCGCTGCTGGAAAAAGAAGGGGGACGGCAAACGTCCGCCTGCATTCCTGAGCAGCCCCATCATAAAGCGGGGAAGGACCAGCTGCGGCCCTTTTACCAGTTTATGGACGAGAATTTCACCGCGCCCCTCGAAGGCCCCTTTGCAGTATTCCAGCAGCATGTCTATAAAATCTATGAGCACCTGCCGCCTTTGGAAGGACTGAAGGTCGCCAAGCCCGGCTGGTATATGGGCATGCTGAAAGGGGAACGGTTCGAGCCTTCCCAGGCAATGGCCATGGGGATACGGGCAGAACAGATGAAACGTCGGCTGGATCTGCAGCCGGAGGACACATTGGTGAACCGTTACTTAAAAGGAGAGACCCTGATGGTTCAGGGGGAGCCCGGCTGGACGCTGGTGACGATGGCCGGTTATCCCCTGGGCTTTGGCAAACAGACACCGGATTACCTGAAGAATCATTATCCTCCCGGATGGAGGCAATTTGACTGACGAGGCATGCGTATGAATGATAAAAAGCACCCGAAGCTTCCGGAAAACATTATCAAAGGGATGAGAAAAGGCATCGTGGAGTTCGATCTGCTTGAACGGGGCGACCGGATCCTGGTGGGCCTGTCAGGCGGCAAAGACAGTTCGCTTCTGCTGCTGGCATTGGCCCAGCTGGTCCGGTATCTGCCTTTTCCCGTGGAATTGTCAGCGATCCATATCGATCTTGGCTTCCGGCCGGCGGAACAGGCGGACTATTCTGCCCTGGACAAACTTTGTGCTCTGGCTGGCGTTCCCTTGTACCGGGAACGTCATGAGCTGGCGGAAGATATTCTGCACAATCCCGATCAAAACCCTTGTTCTCGGTGTTCTTATTGGCGGCGGGCGCTGATCCACAACTATGCGCGGACCAATGGCTTCAATAAAGTCGCTTTCGCCCATCATCTCGATGATGCGGTGGAGACTTATTTGATGGGGTTGCTGTACTCCGGTCAATTGGGGACCTTTCTGCCCAAAATCTTCCTGGACCGGACCGGTGTCACGGTGATCCGGCCCATGGTTTACCTGCGAGAAAAAGACATTCGAGGCGCCGCCAATAAAATGGAGATTCCGCTGATGTCCAGCCCTTGTCCCTTGGATGGTTTCACGCAGCGAACCAAAGTCAAGGCGCTGATCCGGGACCTGTGCAAAGAAAATCCCATGGTCTTCGACCATCTGGTTTCCGGAATGCGGGAAGGCAAGCGACAGCATCTTTGGCCGGCGCCGCTGCCGAGGCCGGAGCTTCGTCAGAAAAATCTGGATTTCTGGAGCCGCTCAGAAGAGGAATAAAAAGATCCGGAAGCGTCGCGGCATGCGGTGCTTCCGGATCTTTTCCCATTCAAGCTTATTGAGGCTTACGGTTTGACGATCGGCGCGGAGGGTCTCACGATGAGCTTGCCATCGGACAGGTCCAGGACCACCGTATCGCCGGGTTTGACCAGGTCCTGGATCAGCAGGCGGGACAAAGGCGTTTCCACCACCTGCTGAATCAGCCGTTTCAGCGGACGGGCACCATAGGAGGGATCATAGCCCTCCCTGGACAACGCTTCCAGAGCGGCGTCGGTCCAGGCCAGCGTGATGCGGGCCGTATCCTGCAGACGTTTGTTCATAGCTTGAAGCAGAAGCTGGGCGACTCCTTTGACCTGGGCTTCCGCTAAGGCATGAAAGACCACGATCTCATCCACCCGGTTCAGGAATTCGGGACGGAAATACTGCTGGAGCATGCCGGTCACCTGGGCTTTGATGGACTTGTAATCGCCTCTTGCCTCCAGGATCTGCTGACTGCCGATGTTGGAGGTCATGATGATGACGGTGTTTTTGAAATCTACCGTCCGGCCCTTGGAATCGGTAAGCCGGCCGTCATCCAGGATCTGAAGCATGATGTTGAACACATCGGGATGCGCCTTCTCGATTTCATCTAAAAGCAAAACACCATAGGGATGCCGTCGGACGGCTTCCGTCAGCTGTCCGCCTTCATCATGGCCGATGTAGCCCGGCGGTGCGCCGATCAGGCGGGAGACGGCATGCTTTTCCATATATTCGGACATGTCCAGGCGGACCATGCTGCGCTCATCGTCGAAGAGTGCCAAGGCCAGGGCTTTGGCGAGTTCGGTTTTGCCAACGCCGGTCGGTCCCAGGAAAATAAAACTGCCAATAGGACGGCGAGGGTCCTTGATCCCGGCCCGTGCCCGCAGAACCGCATCCGCCACCGCTTGCACGCCCTCTTCCTGTCCGATCACTCTCTGATGGAGGAGCTCGTCCAGATGGAGCAGTTTTTCCCGTTCCCCTTCCATCAGCTTGGACAGAGGGATGCCTGTCCAGCGGCTGACCACTTGGGCAATGTCCTCTTCGCCGACTTCTTCTTTCAGCATCGCTTCGCCGCCGTCTTTTTCAGCGAGACGCTGCTCCTCGGCCTCAAGTTGCTTTGTCAGTTCATTGAGCCGGCCGTATTTCAGTTCCGCTGCTTGATTCAGGTCGTAATTCCGTTCGGCCCGTTCGATCTGCAGCTTCACGTCCTCGATGTCCTGCTTGACCTGGCGGACCCGGGCAATGGCTTCTTTTTCGGTTTGCCATTGAGCTTTCATGGTATCCGATTCATTTTTCATGTCGGCCAGCTGGGCCTGGAGTTTGCCAAGGCGTTCTTTTGAAACGGCATCGGTCTCTTTCTTCAGGGCAGCTTCCTCGATTTCCAGCTGCATGATGCGGCGGGTGATTTCATCCAGTTCCGTGGGCATACTGTCGATTTCAGTCCGAAGCCGGGCCGCGGCTTCATCCATCAGGTCGATGGCCTTGTCCGGCAGAAAACGGTCGGAAATGTAGCGGTCGGAAAGGGTTGCAGCCGCCACCAGCGCACCGTCTTTGATGCGGACGCCATGATGGACCTCATAGCGTTCTTTCAGGCCGCGAAGGATGGAAATGGTATCCTCCACCGAGGGAGGGTCAACCAGGATAGGCTGGAACCGGCGTTCCAGGGCGGCATCCTTTTCAATGTGCTTGCGATATTCATCCAGAGTGGTGGCGCCGATGGCCCGCAATTCACCTCGGGCCAGCATGGGCTTCAGGATGTTGCCTGCATCCATGGCCCCTTCGGCGGCGCCTGCGCCAACCACGGTGTGGAGTTCATCGATGAACAGGATCACTTTACCGTTGGAATCCTGGACTTCTTTCAAAACGGCTTTGAGGCGCTCTTCAAATTCGCCGCGATATTTGGCTCCGGCGATCAGGGCGCCCATATCCAGGGAGATCAGGGTCTTGTTTTTTAAAGATTCCGGAACGTCGCCGGCTTCGATCCGGCGGGCCAGGCCTTCCGCAATGGCTGTCTTGCCCACGCCGGGCTCGCCGATCAGAACGGGATTGTTTTTCGTGCGACGGCTGAGAATTTCCATGGCTCGGCGGATTTCTTCATCACGGCCAATGACCGGATCCAGTTTGCCTTGGGCAGCCAGTCTGGTCAGGTCGCGGCCGTATTTTTGCAGCGCCTCATAGGTGTCTTCGGGATTTTCGGTGTTGACCTGCTGGCTGCCCCGGACTTGTTTCAGGCTTGCCAGCAGCTTATCCCGGGTGAGACCGCTGCGGCTCAGCAGCTGCTGCACGTCACGGTCACCTTCCATGAGCAGGCCCAGCAGAAGATGCTCTGTGCTGATATAGGTATCCTTCATGTCCCGGGCTTCTTTTTCGGCCTTGACCAGGGCCCTGGCCAGGCCGCTGCCCATGCTGAGGGAACCTTCATAACCATGGACGGAAGGAAGCTTGCGAAGCAGCGTTTCTGTTTCTTTTCTCACGAAGTCCAGATTCAGGCCGCTGTGCTCCAGCAAACGGGGGATCAGCCCGCCCTCCTGATTTAATAGCGCAAAAAGCAGATGCCCGGAGACCACTTCCTGCTGATGGTTCTCCAAGGCGAGGTTTTGGGCGGATTGGATGGCTTCACGGGATTTCTGGGTATATTGATTAGGGTTCATGATCATTCACCTCCGATAAAGATCGAACGGATTCAGAAAAGGTTTGCTCCAAATATTGACCAAATTTGACCTTAATACAAGAATGCCAAAAAATAGCTGGAAATGCAATGGTCAACAAGGATTAAAAGAGTTAGAAAATGAGAGAAAAAATGAGCATATTAGATCTATTTGCGAAAAACGCAAATATTAGGCAATTTATGTTCAATCGGGTCTCCCGAAAGTCACAGAAGCGAGAAGGGAACCTGATGTGCTATAATGCAGATAAGCATCAAGGGAGCGTAAGAGCATGAACATACAGTCGCATTTACTCATGGCCATGGCCATGGAAAAACATATCAAAGAAAAATACCAGCTGGAGTTACGCTGGAATGTCTTCTATTACGGGAATATTCGTCCGGATCTGACCCCGAAAGGCGAGAAGAAGGCCCCTCACACCTTCAGGGACAGCCTGCCGGTTTTTATGCGCCATTGCAGCTATCTGTCCAGCCGGAGCCAGCTGACGCGGCCTGCGCTTTCTCTGATGAGCTTCAGACTGGGCCTGCTGCTGCATTACACCGCGGACTTTTTTACCTTTGCCCATCACGATGAGGCGCTTTTCGGGCAGACTATGGCACATTTCAAGTATGAAAATGCGCTTCTGGAGGCACTGTGGAAAGAATCCCGCAAAGACCCGCTGCTGCCAAGCCCTGTCGGGAAGCGCCTGGACGTTTTTATGCTGGAAGTGCTGCGGCAATACGATCAAGGGCCCCATAGCCCTTCCAGGGACGCGGATTATATTTATCATCTATCGACGATCGTCTGTGACCGGATCATTGAACGAATTTATCTGGAAAAAGCATTTCGCGAGAATACGATCATCCAATATGCGGCGCGGGTCCGGCAAATACATCCCATCCAACGAATCAGAGAAGGAGTGACAAGGCATGCACCTTGAGAGGCTGATCCTTTTCCGCGGAGTCATTTGTGATCCTTTGCTGGAGCAGTTCCTTCATGTCTACCAATTATCCAGACAGCCGGCTGCTTCCTTTGGGGAACTGGCAGACGCCTATTGCCTTCTAACGGCCAAGATTCTTGAGGCGTTGTCGGGGCTGCGGCATCGCTGGTCCGGAGACGGGTGGACCTGCCTGCTTCTGGAACGGATTCTTTCGGATGAAAATCTTTTCTCCTTCAAAGCCGAGAAGACCGGTCTGGAGGCCATGGACAAAGACCTGATGGAGCTTGCGGCCCGGGACTTGAGGCTTCTGGAGCCTCTGGGCCGGTTGACCTGGAGCGATCTGATCCGGCAAATTGCCGCGAAAAACCGGGACGGCGCGGCCTCGCTGCCCACCTGGAACCTGGACAGCCTTAGGATCGGGAAGAAGGAACCGGAGGGAAGCAAGGCCCAGGTATACCGCTATTTCTTTTCCCAAGCGTCTTGGGGAGAAGGCGCGGGGCTGTTGGCTTGTTATTTTCAACAGCAAGGCGTGGGGCTCCATGGGCGGTATTATGCGTTCCAATGGGATACAGAGGGTGCGGAGGGCGGCGGTTTCAGGCCGGTGCTGAACCGTGACCCTATAACGTTTGAAGGCATGTTCGGCTACGAGGAAGAACAGGCTCAGGTGATCCGAAACACCCGCCAGTTCCTGTCCGGCTTGCCGGCCAACAATGTTTTGCTTTACGGAGACCGGGGAACAGGCAAATCCTCCACAGTCAAAGCGCTGATCAACCGGTTTGGACCGCTGGGCCTCCGTCTGATCGAAATCGGCAAAAGCCAGCTCCAGGACCTGCAGAAAATCATGGCCCTCCTGAAAGACCGGGGGATGAAGTATATCATTTATATCGATGATTTGAGTTTTTCAGATCAGGACTCCCAATATGCCGCCCTGAAAGCGGTGCTGGAGGGAGGGCTCAGCGCCACGCCGTCCAACGTTTTGATTTATGCCACCTCCAACCGCCGGCATCTGCTGCCGGAAAAGTTCACAGACCGGGATATAACCGGCATAAGCTGCGAAGATGTCCGGTTCATGGATACGATGCAGGAGAAGCTTTCTCTGGCCGACCGTTTCGGGATGACCGTTACTTTTGCCTCTCCGGACCAGAAGGCGTATCTGGCGATCGTGGAACGGATGGCTGGACAAAGAGGCTTGCCGGTTAGCCGGGAAGCGCTGCGCAAGCGGGCCTTGCTGTGGGAGCTGCAGCAAAACAGCCGGTCGCCTCGCACGGCCAGGCAGTTTCTGGATGCGCTCCAGGGCGAGCTCGGTTTGCAAAAAATGGAGGGGGAGCAGAGAATTTAAATAAAAATACACGGATTGATGATTGACATCCTGATGGAATGGGGTATAATTCTCTATAGGCTTTGTCCACCAACGGGAGATAGCTATCTATCCTTGGTGGACTTCGATTATTTATTGTAGAGTGAGCTTTGTTTCATAAGCCCGGATACCGTCCTTATTTAAGCGAAGCAACTCTTTGAGGAGGCGTGTTCAATGAAATCCTATCGAATCGCAGTCGTCGGCGCCACTGGGGCTGTAGGCACAGAAATGCTGAAGACACTTGAAAACTCAAAAATCAATATTGCGTCTGTCGTCCCGATGGCGTCCGTCCGAAGTTCCAATAAAACCGTTGAATTCAGAGGCGAGAAACTTCCGGTCCGGGTTGCCGGAGAAGGGGCCTTCAAGGACATCGACATCGCTTTGTTCTCCGCCGGCGGCAGCACCAGCAAGATGCTTTCCCCTATCGCCGCGGCCGAAGGTGCGCTGGTCATTGACAACAGCAATGCCTGGCGCATGGATCCGGACGTGCCGCTGGTGGTGCCTGAAGTCAATCCCTGGGCCGCCAAAAAGCACAGCAAAGGCATTATTGCCAACCCAAACTGCTCCACCATCCAGATGGTGGTGGCATTGAAACCCCTGCATAGCCTCTTCAAAATCAAACGCATCGTGGTTTCCACCTATCAATCGGTTTCCGGCACCGGACAGCGAGCCATCGATGAGCTGAAAAACCAGGTTAAAGCTTATGCGGTGGGTTTGCCGATGCCCGTGCAGACCTATCCTTACCAGATCGCCTTCAATTGTCTGCCTCAGATCGATGTTTTTGAAGAAAACGGCTATACCAAAGAAGAAATGAAGATGTTTTATGAAACCCGGAAGATTTATGAGGACGATGAGATCCTGATCAACGCAACAGCGGTCAGGGTGCCCACCCTGAACTGCCACAGCGAGTCTGTGAATATCGAAACCGCCAAGCCGCTGCCTTCCATCGGGGAAATTCGGCGCATCCTTGCGAATGCACCGGGCATCAAGGTCATGGATGACCCATCCAATCAGATCTATCCGATGCCGTATGATAAAGCTGGCACCGACGCGGTGTATGTGGGGCGGATCCGCAAGGACATTACCAATGATAACGGCCTGAATCTTTGGATCGTGGCGGACAATTTGCGCAAGGGCGCAGCGTTGAATGCGGTTCAGATCGCTGAACTGGTCGTCGAAAATGACTGGGTGAAGGGAGCTTAGCCATGCCCTTAGTGGTTCAGAAATACGGAGGGACTTCCGTCAGCACGGAGGAACGGAGACAACAGGTGATCGGCAAAATCATCAAAGCAAAGGAAGCGGGCAATGAAGTGGTGGTGGTGGTGTCCGCCATGGGTCGGAAGGGTGATCCCTATGCCACGGACACGCTCCTGGAAATGCTGAAGTCCGTTCCGGGAAAAGCGCCGTCGGACCGCACCAAGGACATGATCGCTTCCTGCGGAGAGATCATCTCGGCCTGTGTCCTGGCTTCATCCATCGAAGAACACGGTTATGCGGCGATGCCGCTGACCGGTTTCCAGGCGGGGATCCAGACCAACAATGAATTCACCAACGGCCTTGTGGAAAAGGTCGATACAAGCCGCATCCGGCAGATCCTGGCCACGGGCGCCATTGCCGTTGTGGCCGGATTCCAGGGCTGCAACGTTGAAAACGATCTGGTAACCTTGGGCCGCGGCGGCAGCGATACCACGGCCATTGCCTTGGGCGGAGCCATGAACGCTGAAGAAGTGATCATTTATACGGATGTGCCGGGCATCGCCTACACAGACCCCCGGATCATCCCCTCCGTACCGTTCCTTAAATCCATCGATTTTGCGCCCATGTATATCCTGGCCCGGACCGGGGCCAAGGTGGTCCATTACCGGGCTATTGAAACGGCGATCCAATTCAACCGGCCTTTCTGGGTGCGTTCAACCTTTTCCGAGGATCCCGGAACATTGATCGGGCAGAAAGGGGAGGCGCCGGGCGGACTGTTTGGCATCTCCCTGATGAAGGACCTGGTCCTGGCTTATCGGAAAAAAGACCCGTGCAAGCTTTTAGAAGAGCTGGCGGTCAACGAATGGTTCTACCGCCAGCATCCGCAGCGGGCGTCGGTCATTCTATCTCCGGAGAAGGTATGGAAGGTTCCCGCCGATTGCCAGATCAAAGAAGTCAGCATCATTACGCTGCAGTGGGATCCCGAAGCCGGCATCACACCGGAAACCGTTGCGACCGCCCTGGACAGTCACGGCATCGTAAGGGAGGCCTATTTCCCCGTTCCCCAAGGCGGCGCATGGGCCATCGAAAGCGCCCGTTCCAAGGAAGCGATCCTCGCATTGTACCGGGCGCCGCTGCATAAAAGAACCCCAGAGAATCGGGAACAAACCAGCAAATAATGCATAAGTATACACGTGTCTGCGATCCGAAACGTATTGCATCCGGAAGCAGACACGTTATAATTATAACGGTGTTTATTGAATTGTATTGTGGTGTATTCTCAATAAGCGGAAATAAATTGTCACCCGGCAGCCGATACGATATAATAATGAAATAAACCGAAATCATGCAGACAAGGCATGGGGCGGATCAATGACTGCGCTCCCTGCCTGTTTTTTAGGCGGAGGTATTAAAATGCATAAAATCGAAAAAGTCATGGTGGCCAACCGGGGAGAAATCGCCGTCAGGATCTTCCGGGCTTGCAATGAGCTGGGACTTAAAACTTTAGCCATCCATTCCAGGGAAGACATGTATAGCCTTTTCCGCACGAAGGCGGACGAGTCTTATTTGGTGGGCGAAAATTTAAGCCCCCTTGCCGCCTATCTGGACATTGATCGGATCATATCCCTGGCCCAGCGCAAGCGTGTGGATGCCATCCATCCCGGTTACGGCTTTTTGTCGGAGAATCCGGATTTTGCCGCCGCCTGCGAAAAGGCCGGGATCATCTTTATCGGTCCTCCCGCCGAGGTTCTGCAAAAGGTCGGCGACAAGATCAACGCCAAACAGGTGGCGAAGCGCTGCGGGGTTCCCACCATTCCCGGCAGCGAAGCGCCGCTTCAATCCGTGGAGGAAGCGGTTTCTCTGGCGGAAGAATTCGGATACCCGGTGATCCTTAAAGCGGCGGCCGGCGGCGGCGGGCGCGGTATGCGCCTGGCCAGCAACGAGGCTGAGCTGAAAGACGGATATTGCATGGTTAAGACGGAGGCCCGCAAAGCTTTCGGCAACGACGATATTTTTATCGAGAAGTATCTGGTCAATCCCAAACATATTGAAGTCCAGATCCTGGCGGACCAGCATGGCAATGTGGTCCATCTGTTCGAACGGGACTGCTCCGTCCAGCGACGTTACCAAAAAGTCGTGGAATATGCGCCGGCATTCACCGTGTCCGAAGAGATCCGCCAGGCTTTGTATCGCGATGCCGTGGCCATTGCCAAGGATGTTAACTATATCAACGCCGGAACGGTGGAGTTCCTGGTGGACAGCACCGGCCGTTATTATTTCATTGAAATGAATCCTCGGATCCAGGTGGAGCATACGGTCACAGAAATGGTGACCGGCATCGACCTGGTGCAGGCTCAGGTCCTGATCGCGGAAGGCTATGCCCTGAACTCACCGGAAATTGGCATCACATCTCAGGAAAGCATCCAGATGAGAGGCTTTTCGATCCAGTGCCGCGTCACCACAGAGGATCCTCGCAACAACTTTCTGCCAGACACCGGAAAAATCACCACATACCGTAGCGGCGGCGGCTTCGGCGTCCGTCTGGACGCAGGCAATGCCTTTGCCGGGGCTGAGATCAGCCCTTATTATGACAGCCTGCTGGTGAAGATCACCACCCATGACCGCACGTTTTTGGGCGCCATCAAGAAATCCCTTCGTTCCATCGGAGAGATCCGGGTCCGTGGCGTGAAGACCAACATCGCCTTCATCTACAACATTTTACGAAACTCTGTTTTCCAGTCCGGCATGTGCCATACGAAATTTATTGACGAGACACCGGAACTTTTTGACATCGAGCCCTCCCAGGACCGGGCCACCAAGGTCCTCAGATTCCTGGGGGAGAAGATCCTTAACGAGGAGATTACCTGCAAACCCAGCTTTGACAAGCTGCGGGTGCCCGAAGGCTATGAACAGGCCCCTCAGGGTGGTCTCAAACAGCTGCTGGATACCCAAGGCCCGGAAGCGGTGCAGCGCTGGATCCTGGACCAAAAGAAGCTCCTGATCACGGATACGACCCTGCGGGATGCCCATCAATCCCTTTTGGCCACCCGGCTGCGGACCCGCGATATGCTGAAGATCGCGCCGGCCACCGCGCATGTGCTGAAAGATACGTTTTCCTTGGAAATGTGGGGCGGCGCCACCTTTGATGTAGCTTACCGGTTCCTCAAGGAATCCCCTTGGGTGCGTCTTGAAGAATTGCGGCAGCGCATGCCCAACGTCCTTTTCCAGATGCTTTTCCGGGGCGCCAATGCGGTAGGGTATACCAACTACCCTGACAACGTGATCAAATCCTTTGTTCGGGAAGCCGCTGAAAGCGGCATCGACGTCTTCCGGATTTTTGACTCCCTGAACTGGCTTCCCGGCATGGAGCTGGCCATTGAGGAAGTCTTGAAATGCGGCAAGATCGCCGAGGGAACCATATGCTATACCGGGGACATCGACGATCCGGGACGGGATAAATACAATCTCGAATATTACGTGAAAATGGGCAAGGAGCTGGAGCGCCGCGGCATCCACACCCTGGCCATCAAGGATATGTCCGGGCTTCTGAAGCCTTATGCCGCCCGAAAACTGGTAACAGCCCTCAAAAATGAAGTCGGTGTGCCGATCCATCTGCACAGTCACGATACCAGCGGCAACCAGATCGCAACCTATTTGATGGCCTCCGAAGCCGGCGTCGACATCGTGGACTGCGCCATTAGCAGCCTGTCTTCCTTGACCAGCCAGCCTTCCATGAATTCTTTGGTGGCCGCGCTGCAGGGGACGGAGCGGGATACCGGTTTTTCTCTGGAGGAGCTCCAGAAGCTTTCCAAGTATTGGGAGGATGTCCGTCCGATGTACCAGCAGTTCGAGGCGGACATGAGGACACCCAACGCGGACATCTACCGGTATGAGATCCCCGGCGGCCAATACACCAACCTGAAGCCCCAAGTGGAAAGTCTGGGGCTGGGCCATCGTTTTGACGAGGTCAAAGAAAAGTACCGTGAGGTCAATGATATCCTCGGGGATATCGTCAAAGTCACACCATCCTCAAAGATGGTGGGGGATCTGGCCATTTTCATGGTTCAGAACAACTTGGACAAAGGCAATCTCGTGGAGGAAGGCAACCGTCTGAATTTCCCGGACTCGGTGGTCAGCTATTTCAAAGGCATGATGGGACAGCCAGCAGGCGGCTTCCCCAAGGACCTGCAGCAGGTTGTCTTGAAAGGCGAGGCTCCGATCACTTGCCGGCCTGGCGAATTGCTGCCGCCGGTGGATTTCGACCAGGTATTCGTCCAGCTTTCCGAGAAGCTTAAACGGGAGCCCACCAGCCGGGATATGATCGGATGGTGCCTCTATCCAAAAGTTCTGGAAGACTTCATCAAATACCGACATGAAAATGCGGATATCAGCCGAATGGAGACTTCGGTTTTCTTCATGGGCATGGTCCCTGGCGAAACCACCGAGCTGACTATTGAAGACGGCAAAACCTTGATGATCAAATACATCGGACCCGGCGAAGTCAACGAGGACGGCACCCGGAATGTGCATTTCGAGCTGAACGGCATCCGGCGTGAAGTGTCTTGCAAGGACAAGGCCATCGAAGGAAAAGTTTCAAAAGTCCGCATGGCGGATCCTCATGACAAACAGCAGATCGGTTCCAGCCTGCCCGGCGCCGTATCCAAGATCCTGGTCAAGGAAGGCGCGGAAGTCAAAGAGAATCAGGCTCTGGCAGTAATCGAAGCGATGAAGATGGAAGTCAGCATCGTAGCGCCGGTAGCCGGAATCGTCAAGACGATCATGATTCGGGAAGGTCAAAGCGTCAAAGCCGGTGAACTGCTGATCACCTTGGGCTGAAAATAGCAATCCAAAACAACAGGCAGGAGGCGCGTCTCCTGCCTGTTGTTTTCAACAACCAAGACATAGGCGGGTGAATCCATGAAAAAAGTTGCGTCGATTTATATTATCCTGGCTGCCGCCTTGTGGGGCGGGACGGGTGTTTTTGTAAGGAACCTTAGCGCCGCAGGCCTCTCCCCGGTGCAGATCGCCGTGGTTCGTGTGACGGTGTCCGCAGTGGTCATGCTGGTGTATCTTCTTGTAAAGGATCCCCGGCTATTGCGGATCGATCTAAAGCATTGGGTCTATTTTTTCGGCACCGGGATGCTTAGTCTGAGCTTCTTCAATGTCTGCTATTTCACGGCCATCCAATACAGCACCCTGGCGGCTGCCGCCGCGTTGCTCTACACGGCGCCGACCTTTGTCATGCTTTTATCCGTGCTGGTCTTTCATGAACCCATGAGCTGCCGGAAGTTTCTGGCTTTAGCCATGACCTTTGCCGGCACGGTCCTGGTGACCGGTGTCCTGGCCGGCAATGGCGGGGTTTTGGAAGGAAAAGCGATCCTGGCTGGGCTCGGCGCCGGATTCGGCTACGCGCTCTACAGCATTTTCGGCAAAGTTGCTTTGAATCATTATCATCCGGCGACCGTCAGTTTCTATACGTTCGTTTTTGGATTCATGGGGCTTATTCCCTTTGCACATATGGGCAGCGCGGTTCACCTGCTCTTTTTGCCCCAAACCTTGATCAATGGCTTGGGCATCGGTGTTCTGTGCTGTATGCTGCCCTATTTATTTTATTCCATGGGCCTGGCCAGAGTGGAAGCCAGCCGGGCAGCGATCCTTGCCGCGGCGGAACCTGCGGTGGCGGCGTGGCTGGGCATTGCCTTTTTTCAAGAAGCGCTGACCTTGGTCAAACTGCTCGGCATGGCATTCATTCTCGGCGCGATCGGGATCCTCAATACAAAAAGCGGCGGCAAAGATGCCTCTGCCAGGGAAGCCTCATAAAGAAATTCCATGCGGAAGGGAAGGATTGTTGATTGAAGCATATAAAAAATGATATGATATAAAAAAGTCCAAAAGGAGGAGCCGCAATGGAAGAAGCTTTGATGAAAGAACTGGAAAACCTGCGCGAAGAGAATCAAATCCTGAGGGCCTCTCTGGAAGAAGTCCGCAAGGAAGGCTTCGATCAGGAACCGGCCTCTTTCGACGACCTGCTGAAGGATTTTGGAGGCAAGCTGAATAAGGTCCTGGAACAAGTCAAAGACCAGCTCAAGGAACCCACTGCAAAAGCGGCGGAAAAGCTGGAAGTCCAAATGGAAAAGAATCCGGTGCCCTTTTTATTGGCTGCCTTCGGCGCCGGTTATGTGATCAGCCGTTTGCTGGATCGGAGATGATTATATGGAAGAGATCACCCGGTATATCCTGAATATGCTTGAAATTATGGAGACCGAGCTGAAACTGATCCGGATCGGCATGGCCAAAACGGCAAAAGGCATCAGCTGGTTCGGCATGGGCGTATTTTTACTGGGGCTGGGCTTGATTCTTTTGGCTTGGACTATTTTTACCGGCCTCACCCTTTTGATTGGCAATGTTGGCGCCGGATTGGTCACCTCGATCCTGATCCTGCTGTTGGGAGGTGCTTTTCTGTGGAAAGGAAGCAAGACCTTGAAGTAGAAGTCCGGGAGCAAGCCAAGCTTGAGGAAGCAAAAGCCCGTCTATTAAACAATGCCCAGGCGCTGACCTTTCGAAAATATGTTGAACAGCATCCGGCAATCGCGCTGGCCGGCGCTTTTTTTACCGGGATCCTCCTCGGGGGCTCTTTGAACGTCAAGGAACAGATTCGTGATATGACCATGCAAACTTTGAAGAAAGATCTTCTGCGAAAGCTTTTCAAATAATCGCCGAGGTTCGGGGCACAAATCAGAATTTCGGGCGCAAAGCCGGCCATGGCTGAGCGCCTTCTTAAATGAGCTACAATTTAATCTGGATTTATGATATATTGTACAATTAGAGAAATGAACTAAACGGGTCGATCAGAATATGATTTTGAGGGGGATATTTTATGAGCATCCATTCCATGGCGGCCAGCCATGCAGCCGGTAAAGGCAGCGAGCCCGATTCCGTGTTCGCGGTGGTATCCAGAGTCCGTGAAGCCCAGAAACAGCCTGATGCCGATCAAATCGTTGACGGCTCCATCGGCGCGATTTTCGATGAGAAAGGGCAGTTCTCCATTTTGCCCGTCGTCAATGAGCTATACCGCCAGCTGACGCCGGATGACCTGATGAATTATGCGACCATCACCGGATCGCCGGAATTCCTGCAGGCCGCCATCGACTATACCTTCCAGGGATTCCAGCCGGCAGGGACCATCGCCAAAGCGGTAGGGACGCCCGGCGGCACCGGCGCCATCCGATCGATGATTTACAATTATCTCAACAATGGCGAAACGGTCCTGATCCCGGACTGGTACTGGGCGCCTTACAAAACCATTGCCGAGGAAAACCAACGGCGGGCAGAAACCTACACCATGTTTGATGAGGATCTTAAATTTTCAACAACGGATCTGAAGGCGAAGGTCAAGGCGCTGCTTCAGAAGCAGGATAATGTGCTGGTACTATTCAACACACCCGGACACAATCCCACCGGCTACAGCATGTCTCTGGAAGACTGGTCGGATCTGATTCCCTTCTTCAAAGCCTGTGCCCTTGAAACCGGCAAGCATATCGTGATCGGCCTGGACATGGCGTATGTGGATTATTGCGGAGACCCCATAGAAGCGCGCCGTTTCCTTGGGATGTTCAAGGATCTGCCGGAAAACCTCTTCGTTGCCATCGCCTTCAGCATGTCTAAATCCTTTCTGGTCTATGGTATGCGTTCCGGGGCTTTGATCGGCTTCTCCACATCCGCGGAAATCATGAATGATTTCTCCAACATCCATTCCTTCTCCGGCCGCGGCACCTGGTCCAACGGTTCCCGAGGCGCTCAGCAGCTGCTGGCTAAAATTGTGAGGGATCCCGCTTTGACGGCCCGTGCCAATCAAGAACGCCAGGCGTTGGCCCAGCTGGTCATCGACCGTGCCAACATTTTCGTCAGGGAGGCTGCGGAAGCGGGCCTGAGGATCCTGCCTTATTTCGGGGGATTCTTTATCACCATTCCTGCGAAAGACCCGAAAGCTTTGGCGAAGAAGCTCGAGGAAGAAAAGGTTTTCCTTGTGCCGATGGCCAAAGGGATCCGTCTGGCGGTTTGCGCCGTTCCGAAATCAAAAATGCCCGGACTGGCCGGTCGTATTAAAAAAGCCATGGATGCCATCGAAGGGTAAATCGCTTCGAACACGGGAAGACCGGCCCGATTCTCCGGGCGCTGACCGAGCAAATCGATAGGAGGCCGAAGCCATGGAAGAAAAGAAGATCCTGGTCGTCGACGATGATGAGAATATCTGCCGCTTGCTGAAAATGTACCTTGACAATGAAGGCTTCAAGGTTTTCATTGCCAATGAAGGGGCGAAAGCCCTGGCGTTTTTCGAAAAAGAGGATATTGACCTGATCATTCTGGACATCATGCTTCCGGTCATGAATGGGTGGGAGGTCTGCCGGGCGGTTCGCAAAACCAGCACGGTGCCGATCATCATGCTGACTGCCAGGGATATGCTGGAGGATAAGCTGCAAGGCTTTGATTACGGCGCGGATGACTATATGGTCAAGCCTTTTGAAACCAAGGAGCTGGTCGCCAGGGTCAAAGCCCGGCTGAGAGAAAAGCCGGAAGCCGACGAAGAAAATGGTTCGAAGCCCATCCTATCGGCGGGCAATCTGCAGGTGGATCTGGGCAGATACCAGGTCCGTCTTGGCGAGGGCGTCGTTGAGCTTAAGCCAAAGGAGATCCAGCTTCTTTATTTTTTGCTGCAGCACAAAAATATGGTCTTTTCCAGGGAACAGTTGCTTGAAAAGGTCTGGGGATACAGTTATTACGGCGACACCCGGACGGTGGATGTGCACGTCAAGCGGCTTCGCGAGAAGCTGGAGAAACCGGAAAACACATGGCAGATCAAAACGGTTTGGGGCGTAGGCTACAAGCTGGAGGGCGAGTCATAGTATGTTCAAGTCCATGTTTTCCAAACTGCTTACCGGATATCTTATTATTTTTGTTTTGACCGTGGCTGCCTTTTCCGCGGCCATGTCTTTCATATACCAGGGATTCGTCTTCAGCGAAAAAGAAAAGGCCCTGGCCTTGGGGGGACAGGAAGTCCGGCGGCAGATCGTTGCTTTCAAGCAGGGGGAAATCAGCCGGGAGGAACTTGAAACCTCCATGGATTCTGTGGGCTACGTCATGGATTCCAGAATCTATGCGCTGGAGCTGAACAAGGATTCCCTGCAGCAGCAGATGCAGATGACTGAGGATAATTTGTCGGTCAGCAGCAACCTGATTCCGGATCTGGGAAAAATCATGGAAGGAACAAAGGTCTTCCGAAAAAGGGAGTATTCCCAGGACCTGGATTCCTATGTGGTTTTTTATGGCATGCCCTGGGAATTGGACGGGGAAATCAAGGGGGCCATCCTGCAGTATTCTCCGGTGGAAAAAATCCGGAGCGGAATCTTGGATATGTATTATCAGATATGGATGCTGGCGGCCGCCGTTACCGTCTTCAGCGTTGTCGTCATCTATCTGTTTTCTGCTAAAACCTCCAAATCTTTGCGAGCGATGGAGAAAGCAGCCGCCCAGCTGGCTTCCGGAGAACCCGTGGCGGACATCCAGGCCTTCGATAGCCGGGATGAAATCGGCCGCCTGGTGACCGCATTCAATACCATGAAGCAGCGCCTGGTACAGATCGAGACCATGCGCCGGGACTTTATTGCAGGGATTTCTCACGAGCTCCGAACGCCTCTGACTTCGATCCTTGGATTTGTTCAGGGCATCCAGGACGGGCTCGTGCCCAAAAGCGAGATTCCCGGTGTCCTCAAAATCATTCAGGATGAAACCCGCCGCATGATCAGCTTGACCGGGGAGATCCTGGACCTGGTCAAGCTTGAGTCCGGGACCAGTGAACTCTATCTTGAACGATTCCGGATTTTCGAAGCCCTGGCCTTCATTATTGGCTCCCTCCATGTCAATGAAAAAAAACCTGGACTGACGGTTGAAATGATTTGCCCTGAAGACCTGATCATCCGTGCGGATGCGGACCGCTTCCGGCAGATCATGCTGAATTTATTAAGCAATGCCATAAAATACACCGATGCGCCTGGCCAAGTCATGGTCGAAGTGGAACGCCTGGAGCGGGGTGCGAAAATCAGCGTGGCAGACACAGGATGCGGGATCGAAGCCGATGAGCTCCCCTTCGTTTTCGAACGATTCTATCGGACCGACAAATCCCGCCATTCCAGCACCGGCGGCGCCGGCCTGGGTCTTAATCTTGCAAAAGCCTTGGTTGAACAGCATGGCGGGGCCATCGGGATCGAAAGCGAAGCGGGGGTAGGAACCAGGATATGGTTTACCCTTCCGGATCAGGAGGATCAGGCGTCAGATAAAGTTTAAAATCTGTTAACAAAACGCTGACATTCTGTTAAATATTTTTGGTGCGATATAGGGTATAATGACATGTGAAGGGGGCGTTCGATGTGTTTGTAAAAACATCAAGGCTTGCTCATGCAGCCGGCTTCCTCCTCTTGCTTTTCATCCTCGGTGCTGTGCCGTTGGGGTGCGGCGCGGAGGAACAGGCAAAAATCAAAACCACAGACTCCATGCTGCAGACCACTGAAGGCCTTGTGCTGGAGGGCTCGGGACCTTTCCCGGCAACATTGCTGGCACGGTCCAACAACACTTTGTCCAATGAGGAAAATCAATTGGTGCTTCAGGAGATTTCCATGGAGCTGGATAAGGTCATTGACTTGGCTGGACAGCTTGAGGTGATCGATGACCATGATATCAACAAGAAGGTCATCGACGATCAAAGCGAGGCTATGACAGACGGAACCGGGGAGGAGGTAGTTCAGTGAAAAAGAAATGCATGATATTCAGTCTCGTCTTTTGCCTGACGATGCTTCTGTCCATGCCGCTGCTGGCCGATGGCATTTTGGATCAGACGGTCAATGCTGCCGTCAGCAACGAGCCGATCACGGATATTTTGACAAGGCTTCGGGATGAACGGGCCAATCTGGTCAGTGCGCAGACCGAGGTGATGATTCAGGCCAATGAGGCCAAGCTGCGGGTCGAGGTCATCCTCACCGAGAGCATTGAGCAAAAAAAGGCCTTGACCGCCGAACAGCTGGAAAGCCTGAAAAAGGATCTGGAAACCATCAAGAGCGCCCAGGATATCCTGAATTCTGTTCTGACAGACATCCGCAATACAGCAACCAATTATGCGGAGTTCATGCCTTCCAGAGAATATCTTTACACATTGATCAAGCTATATAGTGAAAAGTCGCTGCAGTTGTACGATGTGGCCAAGGCCCTGGAATATGTCGCAGCCGGCGCTTGATCCGTTCTTGAGTAAAACCCCATCTGCGAAGACATGCTGTTGAGGAAACACCTTTGAGGAGCTGATTAGATACATAAAGAATCCGCTGGCCGCATATCATGGCCAGCGGATTTTCAGTTTTAAAAATCTGGAAAACAGAAATGAATCTGAATTCATCACGCCCTGAGGAGCGGTAAAATCGTCCGGACGATCGCCTGATGGACCTCATCGGGGGAGGCATCCCCTTGGATACGCAGGATTTTATGGCCTTTTCCCGATAAATAGTCGATGGCGGCTTCATATTGCCTCTGAATCGCCTGTTGTTCTTTTAACTCTTCATACATGTCCTGGTGACTGCGCCCTTTTGCCAGCCGCTCCGCCGCCACTTCGGCGGGCAGCTCCAGAAACAGAGTGATGTCCGGCACAAGGGCAAAGGCGTTGGCAGTATAAACCCAATCCAGACCCAGTTCCCGGGCCTGATAGGCTAAAGAAGACAAGACATAACGATCCGACACCACATGAATGCCCTGATCCAGCTTATCCATGATCCCGGCCTCCTGGCCGCCTTCATGGCTGCGGTAGATATGATCCGTCCGGTCGGCGGCAAACAGCAGCGCCATGGTCTTTTCGTCGAAACGCTGAAGCCGCTTCTTGAGTGCCAGGCGGATCACATTGCCGATCGGGCCATCGGTGGGTTCCCAGGTCGCCCAAGCGGGGCCAAAAACCGCGCCCTCCCCGTCAAACCATGCTTTTAATTGATGGAGCTGTGTGGTGCTTCCGCAGCCGTCCAAGCCTTCGATCACGATGAATTTCCCTTTGTTTGCCATGGGCCGACACATCCTATTCCGTTTTAATGGTAAAAAAGGTCTATGCGTGGATTCCCGCTCTGCAGCCATCCGGACTGTAACATAATTATCATACTTGAATCCCGGTGATTTGAGAAGGCATTCATGGACAGAAAAGGAAAAAAGCGGCGGAGCGCCCATAGCCGCGCAAGGGATGACGTGATTGCTGAAAAATATAATTATTATAAAAGAACCGGCAACCTCCGGTTTTGCCTTGACGAAGGGATTAGATTTCTGTACTATTAATCATGCGCAAGAACCAAAGAATCATATAAATGATTTAAAACTTAGCAGAACGCGAGCAGAACAAGGAGAAGAAGCCATGCTGGTTCTAAAAGACATAAAATTCGATGCTTACCATGAAGGCAAAAAAATCGAAATCATCAAAGGAATCAATCTGACCCTGGAATCCGGCAAGCTCTATGTGATTACTGGTCCAAACGGCGGCGGGAAGTCGACCCTGGCCAAGATCATCATGGGCATTGAAAAATCCACATCGGGCGAAATCTGGTTTGACGATCAGAACATCACTGAATCCAGCATCACGGATCGGGCCAAGCTGGGCATCGGCTATGCCTTCCAGCAACCGCCCCGTTTCAAAGGCATCAAGGTCCGTCAGCTGCTGAATTTGTCCGCAGGACATCGGGTGGACTGCCGCAATTGCAAAAACTCCCTGGTGGAAGTGGGCCTTTGCACGCAAGATTATATCAACCGGGATGTGGATACCAGCCTTTCCGGCGGTGAGCTGAAGCGCATTGAGATCGCAACCCTGCTGAACCGCAAACTGAAACTGGCGCTCTTTGACGAGCCCGAAGCCGGCATCGATTTGTGGAGCTTCTCCAAACTGACCGAAACCTTCTCCAAGATGCACCAAAACCAGGAGGGAACCATCGTCATCATTTCCCACCAGGAACGCATCCTGGAACTGGCCGACGAAATCATCATGGTCAGCGAAGGGCTGGTCCAGCGCCAGGGGCCCAAGGATGAGATCCTCCCGATGATTTTGAAGGGTCCCAGCTGTTATTGCGACTTTACAAAAGGAGGTAAACCCGGTTATGACTGTGTTAGATGACCATCTTCTGGAAACGGTTGCTGATCTTCATGGGGTACCTGAAGGAGCTTACAATATACGCAAAGACGGCAAGGCTGTGGAACGTAAATCCACCGCCAACATCGACATCGTATCCAAGCAGGATAAACCCGGCATTGACATCATCATCAAGCCCGGGACGAAAAACGAAAGCGTTCATATCCCGGTGATCCTGACCCAGGAAGGCTTCAAGGATATGGTGTACAACGACTTCTACATCGGCGAGGATGCGGACGTCCTGATCGTCGCCGGCTGCGGCATCAGCAGCTGCGGATCGGGGGACAGCCAGCATGACGGCATCCATAATTTCCATATCGGCAAGAATGCCCATATCCGATATGTTGAGAAGCATTACGGGGAAGGGGAAGGAACCGGCCAACGGATATTGAATCCGGTTACCAACATCGTCATGGAAGAAGGGGCCCGGGCCGAAATGGAGATGGTCCAGATCCGGGGCGTTCATTCGACGATCCGAACCACCAATGCAAACGTAGGACCCAAAGCCCATCTGGTCCTGGAAGAACGGATGATGACCCACGGCAGTCAGTTTGCAGAAACCCGCATGGATGCGGAGATCACCGGCGCCGATGGCGCGGTTCAGGTGATTTCCCGTTCTGTGGCCAAAGATGATTCCAAGCAGATCTTCTATCCTCGTGTGATTGGCAAAAACCGCTGCAAAGCCCATGTCCAATGTGATGCGATCATTATGGGCCACGCTCAGGTCCGTTCAATTCCCGAAATCGACGCGCAGCATTCCGATGCGGAACTGGTTCATGAAGCCGCCATCGGCAAAATAGCCGGCGAACAGATCATCAAGCTCATGACCCTTGGCTTGACCGAGCAGGAGGCCGAGGAAGCCATTCTTCAAGGATTTTTGAAATAGACAGCGGCCACAGGGCCGCTGAGCCTTGCCAAGGCAAGGCATTCGCTGGTTCTGTCGGCCCTACAGACTGATGTGTAGGAGAGTTGTTGATGAAAGACCTGATATTCGGACTTATCGGAGGCACCGCCCTTTTGATGTATGGCATCGAGATGATGGGCGATGGCTTGGAGAAGGTTTCCGGGCCCATGATGAAACGCATTCTGGCCGCCATGACCGGCAACGTTTTCAAGGCGACTTTGGTCGGAGCGATCCTGACTGCCTTGGTTCAGAGCAGCACAGCCATTACCGTATTGACCGTCGGTTTTGTCAATGCGGGGCTGATGAATCTGACTCAGGCGGTTGGGATCATTTACGGGGCCAATATTGGCACAACCATCACCGCCCAGCTGATGGCCTTGAGCTTTCGGTTCAAGCTGACCGACATCGCTTTGCCGATGCTGGGGATCGGTTTTGCCATTACCTATTTCGCGAAAAAGGATTCATACAAGAATTTAGGCAGCGCCATTATGGGATTTGGCATGATGTTCTATGGACTCAAAATCCTCAATGCCGGCGCACCTTACATGCAAAACAGCGAGGCATTGAAGTATTTCTTCGAGCATTATGCATCGATGCCGCTGGTGGGTGTTCTCTTAGGTATCTTTGCCACGGCCATGGTCCACAGCTCAGCGGCGACGGTGGCTCTGGTCATGGTGCTGGGAACCACCGGCATGATCGATTTTCATACGGCGATCTATCTGACCTTGGGGGATAACATCGGCACCTGCATCACGGCCCAGCTGGCCGCCATGACCGGCAACATCTATGCCCGGCGGACCGCCTGGTGCCACACCCTGTATAATCTGGCGGGTGTGCTGATCATGCTTATGATTGTGCCGCAGGCGGCGAGAGGGATCGAAGCCATTACCTATTCCATGGCGCCCAATGCGGGAATGGATGTCCTGATCGCCAATACCCATACCTTGTTCAATGTAGCTTCCGCGGTAGTCTTCATGCCCTTCACCAAACAATTTGTCAACCTTCTGGAGCGCCTGGTCAAACCCAAAGAGGTTTGGGAAGTGGACGACGACAGCCGGGTGCTGGACAAATTGCTGCTGAACACGCCGCTGGCGGCGGTGCAGGCTGCTAAAAAAGCCATAAGCATGGGCGCCGCCCGTTCCAAAGAAATGCTTCACCAGACCATGGCCTTCATCTATACCGGCGATATGAGCAAGCTGGCTGAAGTCAACGCCTCCGAACAAAAGCTCAACGCCTTGCAGCGCAACCAAACCCGGTTTGTTGTCCAGCTATCCAAAGGGACCTTGACCGGGATCCAGGCCAGCATCATTCCTGCCCTGATCACCTGTATGAACCATGTGGAGCGGACAGGAGACCATGCCCAAGACCTGGTCGAGTTAGCCCAAATCAAGGTGGACCGGCACTTGCACTTCAGTGAGAAGGCGATTGCGGACTTAAAGGATCTTGAGGCCTTGGTTATGCGGATGTTTGAACTCCTAGATGACCTGCTGTCTGAAAGTCCCCGTGCAGAAGAAGATTTCCAGAAAATCAAGCGTCTGGAAGACGAGGTGGACGTCAAGGCTAAAGAACTGGTGGACGGTCATGTGGAACGCCTTGAGCAAGGAGCCTGTACGGTGGAATCCGGCGTGTACTTCATGGACATTACCAATTTCCTTGAACGTATTTCCGACCATATTTTTAAGGCAGCCCGGGATCTGCGTACCGGTGAAACTGGCCTAAAGGAAAAGCATAAATCCGAAGAATAACCATCAGATAGGATTGAAGCCGCGGTCATCGGTCGACTGCGGCTTTTTTACACAGCAAAGGAAAGGCGGGACGGATACGGAACCTTCAGACTGGGTCAGAATCATAACAAAGTGTATGCACCAAAATAAACGCAAAATCCCCATGTCGGACCCCCGAAGGTACCGGTGGTTCATTTTCGTGATCCTGATGGGGATCTACATCATTGGTTTGTTTCAAAGACTTTGCATGGGGGTGGTCCGACAGCCCCTTTCTCAAGAATTCGGCATGGACGCCGCACTTTTCGGACAGCTGGGCGGTGTCTATTTCAATGCCTATATGCTGATGCAGATCCCTACCGGCATGCTGGCCGATTCATGGGGTTCCCGCAAAACAATTCTGACCGGAGGGACCTTGATGATCATCGGCACGGTGCTGTTTGCGACGGCCAGGACGTTGGTCCTGCTGTTCACCGGCCGCATCCTCTGCGGCGCCGGCGCCGCCATGCTGTTTATCCCCATCATGAAGATCCTTTCATTTTGGTATACCGAAAGGGAATATGGGAGAATGACCGGTCTCGTGACCTTTCTGGGCTATCTGGGCGGCATCCTGGCCCAGGCACCCCTCGCCTATATTACTGAAAGGACCTCTTGGCGGGTGGTTTTTGGCGCCATCGCCTTTTTAGCCGCTTTCTTTTTGCTGGCCAATGCGGGTTGGCTGCACACCCGGCCGGAGGAAGCCGGTCTGAGGCCTCTGGACGGTACGGATTGCCGGTTTGAAACCTGCCCGCTGGATATTCCGCACCTAATGAAGGAATTCCTTCAGCTTCTGCAGAGGGCCAGAAGCTGGCCCCCTGCCATTATTTCTTTGGGCATTTTCGGAGCCTTCAATGCCCTGTCCGGTGTCTGGGGAACCTCATACATCTCCGATGTATATTTGAAGACCTCTTTGGAGGCTTCCGGAATCATGTCCACCGCCATCGTCGGTATGTGCGCCGGCAGTCTGGTGATCCCCGGTCTTTCGGAACGGCTGGGCCGACGCAAGCCGGTGCTGATTGGCAGCTGCACGGCATTGTGTCTTTGCTGGGGTCTTCTGATTTGGAACAGCGGCGGACAGCTTTCGATTTTAAGTCTGCGCATGGTTTTATTTGTCCTCGGTTTTTTCTCCAGTGTGCTTTCCATTGCGGTGGTATCGATCAAGGAAATGCATCTGGCTATGTTTTCCGGTATGGCCATATCGATTTACAACGTGGCCTGTTTTGCCGGCGCTGCCCTAGCCTCCCCGGTGATCGGGCTGATCATTCAATATGTCAGCGTCCAGGGCAGTGCGGCCTTGACCTATCAGTCGGTCTTCATCTTTTGCCTGGGCTTGTCACTCTTGGCTTGGGGAGGCAGTCTGCTGATCCTTGAAACCCGATGCCGCAATATGGGGGTTCAGCTGGAGCTGGAACGGAGGACGCATCTTTCAAAAAAAAGTGCGGATTGAATGGATGCCCAATCGATCCGGCAACCGAAGCCAGCATGATCTTTTTTTAGATGCAAATTATTGCTAACGGATGCTAAAAATTTTTCTTTAAATGCAAGTCATTAGCAGGAGAAAATAAAAACTTGTCGAATTTTAATAACCTGTGTTCATTTTCGATTAATTTCACAGGTCGAAATTTTAATGTTTTGCCTTAGGTATCCGGGAATTTGTCTTTTGGAGGAGGGAAAAGTCCCGGATAAAAAGTCAACACATGGAACACAAAGGAAGGAGAGAGGAGAAAAATATGGAAATCGTACAGTTATCTGCACTTCACTACATTTATCTCATCGGTGTGCTGACAATCCTCGGGGTCATGATTGGCCGCAAAGACACGGTTATCCCTTGTATCGTTTTTACTTTCCTCCTGGGTTTTGTTGCAAAGGGCAATATTATCGGGGCTCTGCAAACGAATTTCAACGCACTTATTTATGCTGGTTCTGAATTCTTTGGAATTATTGCAACCATCGCAATGGTCGTTGCAATGTCCAAATCCATGGCGGATATGGGAACAGACGTCATGCTGATGAACCCCATCGCCAAAGCCATGAAAACGCCTGATGTTGCGTTCTTTGCTTTGGGTATCATCATGGCCGTCGTGACCATGCTGATCTGGCCTTCCCCTGCAGTCGCCCTGATCGGCGCCATCATGACGCCGGTCGCGATCCGTGCCGGTTTGCCGGCCATTGGCGCAGCCATTGCCATGAACATCTTCGGACACGGCTTCGCCTTCTCCTTTGACCCGGTCATCCAAGGCGCCCCCGGCGTAACCGCTTCTTCTGCCGGCATTGAGCCTGGACAGATCATTACCGCCGGCGCCCCCATCTTCCTGACGGTTGCCGTGGTTGCCATCGCCCTGTCTTATATCCTTCTGAAGAAAGACATGGTGGTCAATGCGGCCCGTTACGAATCCGAACGGAAAATCGCCCTGGCGGACACCGGCAAAGCCAAGGAAGCCCACGGCGCATCCAAGGTCATGATTTTCCTGATTCCCTTGTCCTTCCTGGCCATCATCGTCATGATGTTGCTCCAAGGCATCAAAGGCGGCGATGCGACGGCTCTGGTTTCCGGTACAGCGATGGCCATGATGACCATCGGCGCCATGCTGCAGCATGGTCCTATTGAAGCTTTGGAAAAAATCGTTGACTACATCCGTGACGGCTTCGGCTTTGGTATGAAGATCTTTGCTCCGGTGGTGATCATCGGCGGCTTCTTCTTCATCGGCGGCAGCGGCGTCAACGCCATTCTTGGCGGCGAGTATCCCCGCGGCCTTCTGATGGACTGGGGCTGGTGGCTGGCTCAGCAAGTTCCCCTCTCCAAATACCCTGTCGCGGTTCTGATGACGATTATTGGCGGCATCACCGGTCTGGACGGCTCCGGCTTCTCCGGTTTGCCCCTGGTCGGTTCCATGGCGCTGTCCTTCGGTACTGCGCTGAATCTGGACATCCCCATTCTGGCCTCTCTTGGTCAGTCTGCCGCGCAGTGGATCGGCGGCGGTACCATCATTCCCTGGGCGGTTATCCCCGTTGCCGCCATGTGCGGTGTTGACCCCGGCGAATTGGCCAGACGCAACACCGTCCCGGTTCTGGTCGGCTTGGCTGCCGGTGTGGTGGTGGCCTTCTTCTTGCTGTAGAACGAAAGATTCGATCGATTCTAAAGGGACTTCAGCAAATCAAAAATAATCCTGCTATGATGATGATTTGGGCAGACAGCCGTGAAAGCTGTCTGCCCATTTTATATTTCATGAATTAGACCTTCGCGTGTATCGAAGGTTCTTTGACACTGCGGGAAGAATGCAAAAAAAAAAGGAGCCCGGTAAAACCGGGCTCCTTTTAGGAAACGAAGTGGTGCGAGAGATGGGACTTGAACCCACACGAGCGAATGCCCACAAGCACCTCAAGCTTGCGCGTCTGCCTATTCCGCCACCCTCGCAATCAGAACAAATAATATGTTAGCATGAATTCATCCTTTGGTCAACCCATATTTCTCGAAGGGCTTATTGGTCAAGCAGCTGACGGATGATGCTGTGGGCTTCGCCGGCATCCTTGACGAAAGCGTCCGCCTGGATTGCCTGGGCGTATTCCGGGGTCAGCACCGCCCCGCCGACGATGACTTTTGTGCGGAGGCCTTCCTTGCGAAGGGCTTTGATGACCGGCTCCATTTCGGTCATGGTGGTGGTCATCAGGGCTGCCATGCCGAGGACAGCGGCGCTGTGCTCCTTGACGGCCTTGACGAATTTATCGCAGGACACATTCTTGCCCAAATCGATGATTTGGTAGCCGTAGCTTTCCAGGAGTGCTTTGACGATGTTCTTGCCGATATCGTGCACGTCACCGGCCACGGTGCCTAACACCACGGTTTCTTTTTTATCCGGGGCTTCGGCGGGCAGTGCCCGTTTAAGGTAATCAAAGGCGCACCGGGCGCCGTCTGCCGACAGCAGCAGCTGGGGCAGGAAGGTTTCGCCTCGGGCAAAGGTATCTCCGGAGGTTTCCAGAGCCGGAATAATGGCTTCCTGGACCAGCTCAAAGAAGCTCTTGGAATCCAGCAGGTGGTTGATCAATTCGGGAATCACGGTCTGGTTCCCAATCAGAATCGCTTGCTGCAGCTGCTGAAGGTGCCGGCTCACAACTTGGCTGTCGGGAATCGGGCCGGCCAGTACCGTTTCCGAAGGCTGTGCGGTCACGGGCTGAGCGGATTTGACGGTCGACCGCGGGAGAACAGCCGGTGCGGCCGCTTCCTGGGCATCTTCTCTTTGAGCTAAGGCGATGTAACGCAAGCCGTGGGGATCTCTGCCGGCCAAAAAGGCACCGGCAGCCAAGGTCGATCGGATCCCGGCATCCAGCGGATTGGCAATCACCGCGTCCAGCCCGGCGTCCAAGGCTTGGGCCAGGAAGGCCTGGTTGAGCCATCCCCGCTTGGGCATGCCGTGGGAGATGTTGCTCAGGCCAAGGACGGTGGTCAGCCCCAGGGTTTTTTTAACCATCCGGATGGCCCGGAGGGTTTCCTTGGCGGAGGACGTGTTGGAGGCTGCGGACATGACAAGACAGTCGATGAGGACATCTTCTGAAGGAATTCCTGCGGCCAGGGCCCGCTCCAGAATTTTTTCTGCCAGCTGCAGCCGCTCTTCCGCTTTTTCTGGAATTCCTCTGCCATCCAGCGTCAGACCCAGCACGGCGGCACCATAGCGCTTGGCTAAAGGCAGGATGCTCTGAAGGCTTTCATCTTCGGCATTGACCGAATTGATCAAGGCTTTCCCTTGGTAATGGATCAAGGCCTGTTCCAGCGCCTCCGGATGCACCGAATCCAGAACCAAAGGCAATTCCAGCGCCTGCTGCAGCTGGTAGGTTGTGCGCAGCAGATGAACGGTTTCATCACCGCCTGCCAGCCCTGCATTCACATCTAGAAGATCTGCACCGGCTGCGGCCTGGAGAATCCCTTCCTGGACGAGCTTTGAGTAGCTGCCTTCTTGGAGCGCGGCCGCAAGACTTTTGCGGGCAGTCGGATTAATGCGCTCGCCGATCAGGCGGGGAGGCAGCGAATGACCCAGCTGAATGGTTTTCGAGCGGGAGGCCAGGCATGAAGGCAGCGCATTGGCTGCGGACAGCATCTGCCCGTTCCACTGTCCGGCAGCACGAATCATGGCAGAAATATGGTCGGGCGTGGTTCCGCAGCATCCGCCCAGCCAACGCACCCCCAGGGTCAGCATTCTTGTGACAAAATCTGCCATATCCTCCGGTGTCATGGGAAAAACCGATTGGTTGTCCTTCAAGACCGGCAAACCGGCATTCGGCTCCGCCAGCAGCGGCAGCCGGCAGTTCTTCCGGTAGATTTCCAGAATCGGCAGCATTTCCAAAGGCCCCGTTGAACAATTAACGCCCAGAATATCGGCGCCCAGGGCTGTGAATACCGCCGCAGCGGTCTGAGGATCGGTCCCGGTCAGGGTGCGCTGATGGTTGCCATAGGTCAGGGAAACGGCAACGGGCAGCTCTGTGACCTCCTTGGCGGCCAGCAGGGCGGCACGGGCCTCCCCCAGATCGGAGAAGGTTTGCAGATAGATCAGGTCCACACCGGATTCAGCCAGGACCTGGATCTGCTCACGGAAGACCTGTTTGAGTGCAAGAAAAGAGATGTCCCCCAGCGGCCGGGGGAAATGGCCCGTCGGGCCGATGAGGCCGGCCACATAGTTGCCGGGACCGGCTGCCTGGCGCGCCAGCCGCACCGCCAACCGGTTGATCTCCTGAAATTGGTTTTCATAGCCATATTCCTGAAGCTTGAGGGCGTTGCCGCCGAAGGTGTTGGTTTCGATGATCCTGGCACCGGCTTCGACGTAAGACTGATGGACCTTTAAAATCTCTTCCGGCTGCGTCAGCATCCAGACCTCAGGACTTTGTCCTTTGGGGAGACCTAAGGCCTGAAGCATGGTGCCCATCGCGCCATCACCGATGATTATTTTCTGTTGAAGGGCGGCCAATATAGATTCCATATGCGTTAACCTCCCGAATCGATTAAATTTAATTATAACAGAATCATTTCCCATATGGTATATTTCCTGCCGGCAAAACCATGTATTCATTCACTTATTCACGCACCTTCAATGGAAATGCAGGAAAACGGCTGTGCAAGCCTTCCTAAACCGCTCTTGCCAAGGAGGGCATTGCAATATATTATATTAAGGGGCTTTTTGCGAAAAAATGCATATTCGCCGTTTTGTGAAGCCCGATCAGGAAGGAGCCGGACATTGAATAACTGGAAACAAGACATCGAACCGTTTCTTAACGATATATCCAAGCCTCAGCGTTATCTCGGAGGCGAATTGAATGAGATCGTTAAAGACTGGACAGCCGTCAGCTGCCGGTTTTTATTTGCTTTTCCCGACGTTTACGAGGTGGGGATGTCCCATCTGGGTCTCCAGATCCTCTATGAAGCCGTCAATCAGACGCCGGAGCTGCTGATGGAACGGACTTTCGCCCCCTGGACCGACATGGAAGCGCTGCTGCGCCGGGAAAGCATCCCGTTGTTCGGTTTGGAATCCGGCAGAGGAGTGGTAGACTACGATTGCATCGGCTTCACCCTGCAGCACGAAATGAGCTACACCAATATTTTAAATATGCTGTCCCTCGGCAACATTCCGCTTTGGGCCGCTGAGCGCGGCGATGAGGACATTCTGGTGATTGCCGGCGGGCCTTGTGCCTCCAACCCGGAGCCTTTGGCGCCTTTTCTGGATGCAGTGATTCTGGGAGAAGGGGAGGTCCTGCTTCCCCGGTTGCTTCAAACGATCGGGAACCATAAAGCCTGCCGTGGCGGGAAGATGGACCGGAAGACGCTGCTGGCCGAATTAGCCGGTCTGGGGGGCGTCTATGTCCCCTCCTTCTACGAACCGGTGTATGATGCTGCCGGAGAACTGACAGCGATCATGCCGCTGGAAATCCCGGGCATGGAACGAAAAGCTCCGGCCATGATCAAAAAGGCCAGGCTCAAGGACCTGGATTCGGCCTGTTTCCCCACCGCCCCGCTGGTCCCTTATATCGAAGTGGTCCATGACCGCATGATGCTGGAGATCCTGAGAGGCTGCACCCGCGGCTGCCGTTTCTGTCAGGCGGGCATGATCTACCGCCCGGTCCGGGAACGCTCTTGCGAAACCCTGCTCCGGCAAGCCGATGCGCTGAAGAAACACACAGGCCATAACGAAATATCTTTGACCTCCCTGAGCAGTTCCGACCATACCTGCATCAAGGAATTGGTCCATAATCTGATGGAGAATTTCGAAGGCGAGCAGATCAGCGTATCGCTCCCTTCTTTGCGGGCCAATCACTTTTCTGTGGAATTGGCCAACGAGATCCAGAAGGTCCGCAAAACAGGCTTCACCTTTGCACCGGAAGCCGGGACCCAGCGCCTGAGGGATGTCATCAACAAAGGCGTGACGGAAGAGGCTCTGCTGCAGACCATTGAACACGCGGTCCAGGCCGGCTGGAGCCAGGTCAAGCTTTACTTCATGGTGGGACTGCCCACGGAGACCATGGAGGATGTGGACGGGATCGCCGCTTTGTGTGAAAGGGTCGTCCGCCGCGGCACGCAAGTGATGAAGGAGAAGGGGCGCTTCGGCGCTCTGAAAGTGACGGCCAGTGTATCCAACTTCGTGCCCAAGGCCCATACGCCCTTCCAGTGGAGCGGACAGGATACCCAGGAGGTTTTCAAAGCGAAGCATGCCTACTTAAGACAAAGGATCCGGGACCGTCGGATCAGCTACCACTATCATGATCCCTTCACCAGTATGCTGGAGGCTGTTTTTGCCCGGGGAGACCGTCGGCTGGCTGTCGTTATCGCCAAGGCGACGGAAAAAGGGTGCCGTTTTGACAGCTGGACCGAGCAATTCAAGGGCGAAGCCTGGAAGACAGCGTTTGAAGAATCCGGCTTGGATTTGCAGGCACTGGCTTCCAAAACCTTCCATTTGACGGCGATACTGCCCTGGTCCCACCTGGATTACGGGATCGATCCCGATTTCCTCAAACGGGAACAGGCGCTTGCCTTCAAAGAAACCATAACGCCGGATTGCCGCTATCACGGTTGCAGCCGGTGCGGGATCTGCGGACCGGAAGGCGGGCTGGTGCTTTTCGGAAAGGCGGAAGATCTATGAGAATACGATTGAGATATGAAAAAACAGAAGCTGGCCGGTTTTTATCCCACTTGGACCTGGCGCGGACCATGGAGCGGACGCTCAGGCGGGCCGAGGTGCCCCTGGCTTTTTCCGAGGGTTTTAATCCTCACCCAAAAATGTCGTTTGCATCGGCTTTGGCGGTTGGAATCACGGGAGAAAATGAATTTCTCGATGTGGAGCTTCGCCGTCGGATCAATCCTGAAAAGCTGGAACAGGCGATCCGGGAAGCGATGCCGCCGGCACTGAAGCTGAAGCAGCTGGAAGAAATTCCGATGCAGGGAAAAAGCTTGTCTGCTTCGATCAATCTGGCGGTTTACCGGTTCCTGGTTTCCGCCGGCAGGATCCATGAAGCCGATGTCCGGGCTGGCATCGATCGTATGCTGGCTGCTGCCGAGCTTTGGCGGCAACCGAAAATAAAACCCGGCAAGAAACCGATTCCGGCTAAAGAAGTCCGGGGACTGATCCGGTGGATCACCGTCAGCCCGGAAAACGGCTGGCTGAAGCTCGAGATGGCGCTGGTCATGAGCAACATGGCCCAGCTGCGGCCCCAGGAGGTTTGGGCCATGCTGGCTGATTTTGGCGGCTTCGAAGCAGATGCCGTCCGACAGGTCTGCCGGACAGGATTGTACATCGAAGAGGACGGAAAGGCTTATATGCCGATGGGAGGAGATCATCGGGATGCGCAGAGAGATTTTAATGAGGGTGGAGGACACTGACACAAAGGTTGCAGTCGTCGAAGACGGGCAGCTGGTGGAACTCTACGTTGAAAGAGATAAGGATCAAAGGGTTGTCGGCAATATCTATAAAGGGGTTGTCAAGAACATCCTTCCCGGGATGCAGGCGGCATTTGTCGATATTGGTCTGGAAAAAAACGCGTTTCTGTACGTGGCAGACGCACGGACGGAACCCTGTCTTGCCGCCGACGGGCTCCCGATCGATGAACCGCCCATCCAAACCTTGCTGAAGGAAGGACAGGAGATCCTGGTGCAGATCTCCAAGGAACCGGTGGGCAGCAAAGGGGCCCGGATCACCGCGCAGATCACCCTGCCCGGCCGTTTCCTGGTCCTGATGCCGACCACGGAGCATGCGGCGGTCTCCAGGCAGATCCAGAGCGAGGCGGAGCGAAAACGTTTGCACGCGCTGACCGGGAAGCTAAAACCGGAGAAAATGGGGCTGATTGCCCGCACCGTGGCGGAAGGCGCCGACGAAAAAGAGCTGCTTCAAGACCGCGACCACCTGCTCCGTATATGGGAGGAGATCGAGCGCCGTTTCAGAACATCCGGGCAGGCGGCGATGATCTATAAGGACTTGGTCCTTTCCCAAAGGATCCTGAGGGACATTTTCAGCGATGACGTAAACCGTTTGATGGTCAATTCGAGAAGCCTCTACAACCAGGTCATTGAATTTGTCCAGATGATGGAGCCGCGCCTAAAAAACAAAGTGTTTGTCTGCAACATGGAAGAACTCTTCGAGAAGTATAACGTGGATTACGAAATGAGGCAGGCCTTAAACCGGAAAGTCTGGATGAAAAACGGGAGCTACCTCATCTTTGATCACACAGAGGCCTTGACAGTGATCGATGTCAATACCGGAAAATATGTGGGCAGCACAGATCTGATGGACACTGTCCTGAAGACCAATATGGAGGCCGCGAAAGAGATCGCGCGCCAGCTGCGGATCCGGAATATCGGCGGCATCGTCATCATCGACTTTATCGATATGAATTCCGAAGCCCACAAGAAAAAGGTTCTGGATGCTTTTGAGAATGAGCTGAAGAAAGACAAAGTCCGGACCCATGTCCTGGGCATCACACCCCTTGGATTGGTGGAAATCACGAGGAAAAAAGTCAGGCAGTCTCTGGACAGCACGCTGGAAGCCGTGTGCCCATGCTGTCTGGGTAAAGGCAGGGTCGCCATCGACGAACCCGCCGCCGCAGCCCTGGAGCCGCAGAGGGCGGATGCTTGACAAGCCCCGATTCCCATGATAACATAACGTAATGTAGGCGCATTATGCCTGCCAAACCGCACGTGCAAGGTTTCCAAAGCGAAAGCTGCCTTGCAGCGGCGAGTCTAGGACAGGAGGTGTATCAAAAATGTATGCAATTTTAGAAACCGGCGGAAAACAATTCAAAGTTCAGGAAGGCGAAGTTTTCAAAGTTGAAAAACTTCAGGCCGCAGAGGGTGAAACGGTCGAAATCACAAAAGTTCTTGCTTTGGTGAAGGAAGACGGAATCATTGTCGGCAAGCCCTATCTTGAAGCTGCCAAGGTGCTTCTGAAGGTTGTGGAGCACGGCAAAGGCGACAAAGTCCTGGTGTTCAAATACAAACCCAAGAAGAATTTCCGTAAGATCCGCGGTCATCGTCAGCCGTATACGAAAGTCATGGTTGACAAGATCATCGCAGGATGATTACAGTCAAAGTGCTCCAGGGCAAAAACGGGATCCGAGGCTATAAGGTCAAGGGCCATGCAGGGTTTGCCGAAGAGGGGCAGGATATCGTTTGTGCCGGCGTTTCGGTCTTGGCACAGACAGCAATCATCGGCCTGGAACAGTTTCTGCCGGGCAAGTTTTTATATAAAATCGGCAGGAGCGGTTCTCTGGAATGCCGGCTGCATTCCGATCTGACCGTTCAGCAGGACCATGACGCACAGGTGATATTGGTGACCATGCTCCGGGGCTTGGAAGCGATGCGGCAGGAGTATGGAGAGTTTATCGAGATAGCCTTACAGGAGGTGAAAGAAGCATGATCAAAATGAATTTGCAGCTGTTCGCTCATAAAAAGGGCGTTGGCAGCTCCCGAAACGGCCGCGACAGCGCCGCTCAGAGACTGGGTGTCAAACGGTTTGACGGCCAGCTGGTCAATGCAGGAAATATTCTTGTCCGTCAAAGAGGCACGAAAGTTCATCCCGGCAACAACGTGGGCCTGGGCAAGGACGACACCCTTTTTGCACTGATCGACGGGTATGTCAAGTTTGAACGCTTGGATAAGACTCGTAAAAAAGTCAGTATTTACGCTGAAAAGGTCCAGGCATAGGGAATTCTAACCGGATCCGTATGATTTATAATGCTGCCGGAGGAGCCCTTTGGATACGCTTTAGGCATGAAATAGCCTCGGCACTGCCGGGGCTTTTTGTTCTTTGAATCTTTGAGGAGGATGCATGTTTTACGATTATGCCAAAATATTTGTGAAAGCCGGCCACGGAGGCAACGGGGCCGTCGCCTTTCGCCGGGAAAAATATGTTCCTGACGGCGGGCCTTCCGGCGGAGACGGCGGAAAAGGCGGCAGCGTCATTTTCATTGCGGACGAAGGGCTCCGCACGCTGGTGGATTTCCGCTATAAAAAACATTTCAGAGCATTTGCCGGTGAAAATGGCAAAAGTAAAAATATGCATGGGGCTCATGGAGATGATTTGATTGTCAGGGTCCCCGTAGGAACTGTGGTTAAACGGGAAGATGGCCGGCTGATCGGCGACCTGATTTGCCATGGCCAGCGGCTTATGGTAGCCAAAGGCGGCAAGGGCGGCAAGGGCAACGCTCGGTTTGTTTCATCGGTGAACCGAGCCCCGGAGGTTGCCGACAACGGTGAACAGGGTGATGAAACCTGGTTGATCCTTGAATTGAAGCTGCTGGCAGATGTTGGCTTGGTGGGCTTTCCCAATGTGGGCAAGTCTTCGATCATCAGCCGGGTATCGGCCGCGAAGCCGAAAATCGGCGATTACCATTTCACCACCATCGATCCGAATCTGGGCGTGGTTCGTTTAGGGGATGAGGAAAGCTTTGTTCTGGTGGACATCCCCGGTCTGGTGGAAGGGGCCAGTGAAGGCGCCGGCCTTGGGCATCGCTTTCTCCGCCATGTGGAGAGAACCAGGCTGCTTCTGCACGTACTGGACATATCCGGGTCCGAGGGCAGAGATCCTTTGGAGGATTTCCGTTTGATCTACACAGAAATGGTGCAGTATGACCCTAATCTGGCCAAGAAGCCGCAAATCATCGCCGCCAACAAGATGGATCTGCCGGGAGCGGAAGACAACCTGGAGCGGCTTCGGAGCAGCTATGGCGATCAATATGAAATATTTCCGGTTTCAGCGGCCACCGGGGAAGGCCTGTGGCCTCTGATGCGGCGGGCGGGAGAAGTGCTTCGGGAATTGCCGCTGCTTCAGGAGACCGTGCCGGAGGAAGATATCAAAATTACCAAATTGGAGGCTGTGACCGGTCCTGCTCTGGCGGTGCGCCGCGAACAGGACCGCTGGATCGTGGAGGGCACGGAAGCTGAGAAACAGATCCAGAGGACGAATTTTGCCAATGAAGCGGCGGTCAACCGGTTGCTCAAGATCCTGCGAACCATGGGGATCGACAAGACCTTGAAGACGGCAGGTGCAAAAAACGGTGACACGGTTGTGATTGGACCCATGGAATTCGAATATATGGACTGACAGGAGGCATGGGAAATGAGGCGTTTGGCGGCGGTTTTAGCGGTTGCCGATCCGACGGCGGTGAGACTCTTAAGGGCGAATCTTCGGGCTGCAGGCTTTGAAGTGACGACCGTTCACACCGGAGAGGAGGCAGCCGGGCGCGTGATGTCTGAAACTGCAGACTTGCTGATTTTGGGCGAAAAGCTCTCGGATGGCAATGGCGTCATATTGTGCCGGAAATTGAGAGAAAGCAGCAACATCCCTATTGTGGTGATGGGACAGGCCGATCGCAGCGCAGGGGCTGTGGTCGCTCTGAACAACGGTGCGGATGATTATCTGGGCTATCCTTATTCCACCGATGAATTTTTCGCACGGGTGAATGCCGTGATGCGCCGGGTGGTTCGTGAAGTGATTCGGATGGACGAGGGCAAGAAACGGATCGGCGGCCTGGTTATCGACCTGAGCCAGCGCCAGGTGACCAACCAAGGCAAGAGCGCTGCGCTGACGCCGACGGAGTTCAAGCTGCTGATGTATTTGGCGGAACGATCGGAACAAGTGATTCCCCATGAAGAACTCTTGACACATGTATGGGGGCAGGAATATGCGCATTGTGTCCATTATCTCAGAGTCGGTATTGGCCGCCTGCGTCAAAAGGTGGAGAAGGATCCGGCCAACCCCAGTTATCTGGTGACCTGCAGCGGTGTGGGCTATATGCTTCAGGAAAGCCCGCGCCAGTAATCGAATCCGCAGGCAGATCGAAGGCCCGCAGAGAATAAGCAGAGAATAAGATGGTTCTGAGGAGAAAACATGCCGCCCAAAAAAGAGCTTCCCAAAGAAACCTTTACACCAATCATCAATGTAACCATTGATAAAGAAGATTTTACCCATGCCGGTGAAGCAAGCTCCCAAATCAAAGAGCGGCTGCTCAAGCTGGGATACTCTCCCCAGGCGATACGCCGTGTGGCCATCGCCTCTTTTGAAGCCGAACTCAATATCGTGATCCATTCCCTGGGGGGGGAGATCGAAGCGGCCATCCGGCCGCAAACGGTCCGGATCATTGCCCGGGACCGCGGCCCGGGTATCGAAGACATTTCGAAGGCCATGCAAAAAGGCTTCTCGACCGCGCCGCCCCATATCCAGCAGATGGGCTTCGGCGCCGGTATGGGATTGCCGAATATAGAGCATTGCTGTGACGAGTTCCAGATTCAAAGCAAGCCGGGTGAAGGAACCACGGTCACCATGGTCATTCGCGAAGCCCGCTGAAGGCAGCCCCCAGAGGGAAGGCCGCCCAATAACAGGAAGGAACCGATACCCACAGAATAGGAGGATGGCAATGGAATCATCCCATTCCGTAGGCTTGGACAGGGACCGCTGTGTCGGCTGCACGACCTGCATCAAGACCTGTCCCACGCAAGCGATTCGCGTAAAAAAAGGAAAAGCGCGCATCATGGAAGACCGCTGCATCGATTGCGGCGAATGCATCCGTGTTTGTCCAAAATATGCCAAAATTGCCATTACCCAACCTTTAGAGGTTATTCGGAAATTCAGGTATCCGGTGGCTTTGGTTTCGCCGTCCCTTTATGGGCAATTTCCATTAAGCATCGACATCGACACCATCCTTTCAGGATTTTTGGAATTAGGATTCAAACGGGTGATCGAGGTGGCTCGCGGTGCAGAATACATGGGCCATTTTATTAATGAATATCTGAAAAATGTTCCCAGCCCCCGGCCGGTCATCTCTTCGGTGTGCCCTGCTGTAACCCGCTTGATCCGTGTCCGTTTCCCTGAATTGGCAGAGCATGTCCTGCCCATTGCCCAGCCCATGGAAATCATGGGCAAGCTGGTGCGGGACCGGATGAACCGGGAAGGCTATCCGCCGGGCGAGGTAGGTATATTTTATATATCGCCCTGTACGGCCAATGTGACCGCCTCACGCAATCCCATCGGCTTTGACACCAGGGTGATCGACGGCGCCATTGCCATATCTGAAATATTCTGGCCTCTTTACAATATTGTGAAAGGCCTGAAGGAATCGGACGTCATCACCCGTGCCGGCTCCAAAGGGATCCGCTGGGCGGCCATCGGGGGACAGGCGAAGAGCTTGGAAGACCGGTATCAGTCCCTGGCCATCGACGGTTTGGACCATTTGGTGGAGGTCTTGGAGTCCTTGTCCATGGGAAGGCTGCAAGGTGTTGATTTTATTGAAGCCATGGCCTGTACCGGCGGCTGTGTGGGCGGTCCGCTGAACATCGAAAATCCTTACGTTGCCAAAGAAATCATCCGGCAGCGCTGTAAAGCCAAGATCGAGAAGCCCTTTGACGAATTGGAAGATACCTACACCTGGCAGGATTTCCAATGGAAAGTGCCTTTGGGACGACAGGAATCGCTTCTGCTGGACAGCAAACCGGAGGTGGCGATGCTGAAAATGGAGGCCGTGGACGACATCCTGAAGAAACTGCCGGGAATGGACTGCGGGGCCTGCGGTGCCCCCAACTGCCGGACCTTGGCCGAGGATATCGTCCAGGATCAGGCAGACCAGATGGACTGTATTTTCGTATTCCGGGAAAGGGTGGCCAGCCTGGCAGAAGACATGATCCGCATTTCCAGAAAACTGCCCACCGCATTGCCTCAAAAGGATGAAGACGAATAGGACAGCAAAGCAAAAGGGAGGTCGCCCCACAGAGGGTGACCTCCCTTGATGATGTTTGGTATAAAAGTAATCCGTCGAAGAGATGATTGTGCAACCGGGAGCAGCCCGCCCGTGGATGCCTGGCTGACAGATCAGTCGCAGAGCTCACTTTCGCAGCGAATAAAATAAAGAATGCCCGAAAGGAGAAGGCTGCCTCCCAGAATGACCGGCAAACCGGGAACCTCTTTCCAGATGAGCAGCACCCAGAAAGCCGTCAGCACCGGTTCCAGAAGATAAACCGAAGATACATTGGCGGCTTTGGTAAATTTCAATGCCCAATTGCAGACGGTATGGCCCAGCAGCTGACAGACCAAGGCCAGTCCTGCCGCCATCAGCAGGCCGGTCAGGTTGATCCGGAGGATGGAATGGCCCAGGGAAAAAGCCAGAAGCCCGAGTCCGGCAAGACAAACCGTGTAGACGCAGGTACTGTAAAGAAGGGTCGATAGATTGCCCATCAGGGCCCGGCCGGCTAAGATGTAGCCCGAAACGCTGATCGCCCCGAACAAGGCCAGCAGATTGCCCCATAGGGCTGTGCTGCCGGAATCGAAGGCAGAGCCGCCGTTTCCTGTGGGGAGAGCCACCAAAAGGATCCCTGCGGCGGCGGCCAGCAGACCCGGCAGGGCTTTGCGGCAAGGCCGTTCACCGAAAATCAGGAAAGCGCCGATAAGGACAAAGGCAGGCTCGGTGCAAACCAGCAGAGTGGAGCTGACCGTGGCCGTATACTTCAACGAAACGAACCAGCTGCTGAAATGCAAGGACAACAGCAGCCCGGAAAGAATCATGAGAGAGATCTGGGATTTTGACAGACGGGACAGTTCATGACGGTAATGAGGCTGGCGCAGCGTATATGGAACAAGCAGCAGACAGGAAAGAAAAAGCCTCCAGAAGGCCAGAATCACAGGATCCGTCCCTGATTGGACTGCGATCCGGATGAAAATAGCCGAAAAGGAGGCGGCAAAGACGGAGCCAAGGGCAGCCGCCAGAGCCTTTTTGTTGTTATTCACAACAACAATTATTTTTTTTCAATGGCTGCGTTCAGATCCGCAAGAAGCTGCTCAAGATCGATTCCATGAACTTCCGCGCCCTGGGCAAGATTCTCAAAACGGGCGGCCAGACAGCCGATGCAGCCCATCCCATATTCTTTAAAAACTTGCAGTGATTCAGGATACTCATTGACGATGTCGATGATCGACATATCTCCGGTAATCATAACGATACCCTCCTTTATTGATTAAAAATGATCCCTTTGAATTATATCAGACCCGCATCAAAAAACAACCAATTTTTTATAGCGTCTTTTTATCCGTTTGTAAAAATGGTACAATAGGTAAGAATAAGCAGAAATAGGTATAACACAAATACGATATGGCTTTTTTCCCAAAGAAAACAGCCGCAAAATCAAGCTTCGGGAGGAAATGCAATTGACAGAGATCTATGGATTAACAGGCCTTCGGCCGGGAGCGGGCTTTGAAAAAACAGTGACGTGTCCTCCCTATGACGTAATCAAGCCGGGCACCGCCCTGGAATCCTTTCTGGCAGCCAACCCTCAGTCCTTATACCATGTGGTCCTTGGCGACGCGCCGGTGCAGGCGCTCCGGGAATTGGTCGGGGACGGGGTTTTGGTCCGGGACGAGGTACCCGCTTTTTATGTTTATGAGCAGATCAAGGAGGGGCAGCGGCGGCTTGGCTTTCTGACGTCCGTTGCCGTAACGCCCTATGAAAACAAAGAAATCATACGCCATGAGAAAACCTTCGAAGAAAAGGTGCGTGGACGGATCAAACTGATGGAGGATACCGGCTATGTGACGGAGCCGGTTTGGCTGCTGACCCGGGCACCCATCGGGCAGATCCTGGAAGCGGTGGCTGCAAGGAAAAAACCCACTTATGAATTCACTTCAGATTTTGAGGGTGCTTCCGAACTGCATGGCATCCATAATCGAGTGTTCAGGGTGGAAGCAGGGTCGCCGGAAGGACAGCGGTTGATCGAAAGCATCGGCCCCCAGCCTTTATACATTGCAGACGGACACCATCGCTACCATAGCGCCCTCAGAATGGGCCTGGACCGCTGCATTGCGTACGTTTGTGAGGCCGGCGCCGCTCGTATCCAGGCTTACAATCGGGTGATCCGAGGGAAAGTGTCGTTCTCTTCGATCAAAGAAAAGCTTCCTTTACAGAAAGAAGAAAGCTTCCGGACGCCGGAGAAGCACCAATTCGCGCTGTATACCACGGAAGGATGCTTTAGCTTCAAGGCCGACTATGTTCCTGAAGATCCGGTGGGACGTCTGGACTGCCATATTCTTGAACGGATGCTTTACCCGTTGCTCAAACTGGATCACAGCATGATCAATGATCTGGCTTGTTTCGACTATTTCCCGGAATACGAGCTGGATGCGATGCGACATTTGGTGGATGAGGGGAAATACGACCTGGCAGTGGCACTGAATCCGGTGGAGCCGGCGGAATTGATGGCGGTGGCGGATGCCGGCACGACGGACCCGGACATTGTGATGCCTGAAAAATCAACCTTTTTCGCACCGAAAATCCTATCTGGCCTTTTCCTGATTCCGACCTCGAAAAAGTAAGCTTAAGGGTTTGGTTTATCTGAATCATTCGATCACTGGAGGTGACTCTTTTGTTTAAAGGAAGAAAAGTCGAATTGAGACCGGTGCGGGAAGAGGATGCGGTCATCCTGCAGAAATGGTACATGGACAAAGACTTCCGGATGGCTTACGATGCGTACGAAAGCATCGATCTGGAAGACATCAAGGAAGATATCCGCAAGGTTCAGGGCGGAATCTACGATCCCCGTCTGGACAGGCTGATGTTCCTGGTGCTGCGGCAAAGAGACAAGGAGCCGATCGGGATCTGCTGTCTGCGCAATATTGACCGCTGCAATGGCAACGCGGAAGTCTTGCTGGGCATCGGGGATAAGGATATGCGGCTTGCAGGTTACGGTCTTGACCTGCTGATCGTTCTGCTGGACCTGGCTTATTATGAGCTGGGGCTGGAGAAAACGTACATGAAGATTCTCGAGAACCAGCCTTACGGGATCCAGAACGCTTTGAAATTCGGCTACAAAGCCGAAGGCCATTTGAGGCGCCATGCGTTCATCGACGGTAAATACGTCAATTTGTTCATCTTAGGACTGCTGAAGTCCGAGTATGGTCAGTTGTCCATTATTCCAAAATGGAAAAAAAAGATCGAAAGAGGTTAATCCAATGACCCCACATATTTTGGGCTTTTGCGGCACGGCAAAAAACACAGGGAAAACGACAGCCATGAAAGCCATCATGGATGGCGCTGCCTCCCGAAATTTCGTAGTTGCTTTAACAAGCATCGGCTATGATGGCGAATTGGTGGACCACATCACCGGGCTTCCCAAGCCCAGGATCTATGCCCTACCGGGGACTCTGGTGGCGATTGCGGACAGTTGTGCCAAAGGGAGCACCGCAGAAATCGAGATCTTGAAACGGACCGACATTGTGACCGCCTTGGGCAAGGTCGTCATCGGCCGGGTGCGCAAGCCAGGCTTGATCCTTCTGGCCGGGCCGACGAAAAGCAAAGAAATCCGGGAAATCAATCAGATGATCGCCGAATATGGCTGCGACCTGATCCTGGTGGACGGGGCGCTGAACCGCATCGCGCCGATGGTGGAAACCGATGGGATCATCATGGCCACCGGAGCGGCGCGGCAGACCGACATCGAATTGCTGACCGCGGAAACGGCCGCCATCAGTTCGGTCTATCGATTGCCGCTTTGGCAGCCTCCCCAGAACGAAGAGACGGTCCTGCAGGTCGGCTCGATCCTGGACGACGAAATGGCGGCTGACGCCATGGCTCAGGTCAAGAAGGAAACCAAAGACATCGTGATCTCCGGCATCATCGGGAAGATGGGCTTCCAGGCACTGCTGGCAGATGCGCTTCCCTTGCTTGAAGGGAAAAATCTTATTTTGAATGACCCGATCAAGCTGCTGGTCTCCGGTTCTCCCATTGACCTGCAGGAGTGGATTGTGAGGCTTCGGGACAATCAGACCGGCATCCTGGTCAAGCGGCAGGTGGACCTGCGGATGATCACCATCAATCCCTTCTATCCCCGCTATCGGTATGCTTCCCATGATTATGAGGCGGCCTATGTGGACAAGGAGGCCTTGAAGCAGTTGATGCGGGAGAATGTTGCTGTTCCGGTGATCAATGTATTGGATGAAGATGAAGAGACGCTCTTGGCCATCGCCCTGAAGGAGGAAAAATAATGAACATCCATGACAAAGCCCATGATTTGGCCCGTGCCCTGAGAGAATCTCAGGAATTTGACAGCCTTCAGAAAAAACGGCTGATTGTTGAAACCAACCCGGAAAGCAAAAAACTGCTGGACGATTTCCACAAAAAACAAGTGGAGCTGCAAACGATCCAGCTTTCCGGCCAATCGGTTACCCCGCAACAGCAAAAAGAATTTGAAGGCATCGCCGGTCTGGCCGGCATGAATCCCTCGGTCCGTGATTATCTGGCAGCAGAGATGCAGCTGATCCGAATCATGGAGGACATCCAGAAAATTCTGTCGGAAGCCCTTGCCATGGGCTAAGGGCGAGCGAAGCGATGAGGAGCGTGGAAAGGCAGTGTCGAAACCCATAAAAGAATATACCTATCTGAAACGGATCAAAATCCAGATGATGATCATCACCATCATCCTGGCCTGCTTCATCCTGGTAGCCATTTTTGAGGGCGGGAAATATGATATCGCCGCAGGCATTGCGTTGATCGTTCTGTATTTCAGCTTTACGATCTGGCAGGACAGCAACAACAAGATCCTGATTTTTCCCAATGGCATGGTGCAGCACAAAGGCGCCGGGCCGTTTCTCAAAATTAAAGAAATCAAGTGGCATGAGGCGGTTTATCTGAAGGATAAAACGGGACTGCTCACCTTTGGACGGTCCTTTTACGTCCAGGATAACCACGAAAAACCGCAGCGCATCGAGTTTGATTCGACGTTGAAAGACTACCAGGAGCTTCTGCAAATCATTGTGAAGCGGTCCCCCAATCTCCAGGTCGATCCCCGGGCGTTGCAGATGATGAGCAAGGTCGGGATCGATCCGAAGACCATCAAAAAGAAATAGTCCGGGAACCGCAGCGTTCCCGCTGCCGGCAATGTCCGAAAGAAGGAAGAGTCGTCCCCGCAGTGCTTGACAGAGCGGCTGGGTGGGGCTACAATCAAATTAGTAATGATTATTCATAAGGATGATGAATATGGAAAGAATCCAAAGAATGACCCGGCAAAAGAAAATCATACTGGACATCCTGCGGTCTGTGAAAACGCACCCGACGGCGGAGTGGATCTACCAGGAGGCCAGACAGCAGATTCCGGGGCTCTCTTTGGGCACTGTGTACCGAAACCTGAATTTGCTGCGGGACAACGGTGAAATCATGGAGCTGAATTATGGCAGCAGCCAAAGCCACTTTGACGGCACCGCGGCTAACCACTATCATTTTCAGTGCAGGGAATGCGGCGGGGTCTATGACTTGGACCTTCCTTTGATCAAAAATATCGAAACCAAAGCTTCCGGCATCAACGGACATCAAATCGACGGGCATCGCCTGGAGTTTTACGGTATTTGCGAAGCTTGCCTTGATCGGCGGCGTTTCGAAGAAAACGATTAGATACCGCAGGACAGGGAAGCGTCTTCTCGTGGAGACGCTTTTTTCTTTTCTCCAATTATGATAAACTGAGCATTAAGATTGCAGAGGCTAGGTGAACATTGTGGAAATACATGCTTTGGTTGGCCCCAGCGGCACCGGAAAAAGCCACCGGGCCATGACCGTAGCTTACGAAAATGATATCGATACCGTCATCGACGATGGGCTTTTGATCCGGGAGGGACAGAAAATTGCCGGCTCGTCTGCCAAAGGGGAGCCGACCGCATTGCGAGCGGTCAAACGCGCCATCTTGGTCGATCCAAATCATGCGCAAGAGATCAAGGATGGGATCGAGCGGATCCATCCCGAAAAAATCCTGATCTTGGGAACCTCCGTCAAAATGGTTGACCGGATCGCCGCCACGCTGGCCTTGCCTCCCATCGGACATTATTATTTTATTGAGGATGTGGCGACCCAACGGGAAATCGCCACGGCTCAGGCTTTGCGCAATCATTACGGCATGCACGTTATTCCCGTCCCGCTGGTGGAAGTGAAGGATGACTTGCCGGGTTATCTGATGAACCCCCTCCGATATTTTTTAGGGAAAAAAACGGGACATTCCCAAAAATCAGGGGAGAAAACCATTGTACAGCCCAAATTCAGCGCAGTCGGCAAACTGATCATCACCAACCAGGCCCTGGCCCAGCTGAGCCAGTTCATTGCCGGCCAAGTGGCGGGCGTCGCCCGGATCAACAAAACAACGGTCAGCGTTGAAAGCGGCAATGCCGTCATTTCCATCGAGATGGCCGGACTGATGGTTCCGGAGCTGCGGTCGGCACCTCAGAGCATTCAAATGGATGTTCAGGAAAAAGTGACGCTGCTGAGCGGGATCAATGTGGAACAGGTCAATGTATTGATGCGTTCCATCGAACGCAAGAGCGCAGCGGCAGCCCCCCAAAAACAATAAAAGGCTGATCAATCCAAAACGAACAGGGGGATTCTATGAAAGCGGGAGCATATCAGCAGTATCTTTTTGAAAAAGGCGCGGTGACCATACCGCTGAATTTATTGGAGAAGCTGTCTTCACTGGACATTTCTCCTGAAGAGCTGGGCTATCTGGTGTTGGCCATGGGTCGATGCCGCCAGGATAAGGCCTTGACCGTCCCAGGAGCAGCCGGCAAAGATCCATGGACAGGCTGGGCTTTGGATAAGGGCTGGGCTCGATGGCAGGATGCCGGCGAAGACAGGAATCTAGCCTTCGATCCATTATGGAATAAGCTGTACCAGCTATGGGAAGCGGATCAGGCGGCTTCCGGCCCTGCCGCGGCGTCGGCACGGACCGGCTCAGGCTTTGACTACAGCCGTATCATGAAAGCACTGGACCGCATGCGGGGAAGCTTATCCGTGACGATTCGGGAGCAGCAGATGATCCAGGAAATGAACATCAAGTATGGCTGGGGTACAGAGTTTATCCTGGCGTTTTTTCAGCTTTGTTTCAAAAGAGGCTTAACCCAGATCAAGAATTACAAGCCTTTGGCTGAACAGATCCATCGGGCAGGCATCCATACTATGGAAGGCTTGGCTTCGTTTATGGATGAGGTGGACTGGATCAGCCGCAAGGCTTCCGAAATCAAGAAGGATTATCTGGGTTCTTACGGCATGGTAACGCTGATGGAGCGGGAGCTTTATGTCAAATGGAGCCAGCATTGGCATATGAGCCACTCGGTGATCCTAAGAGCCGCCCAGGAATCCGTGGGGGCGAACAACGCTTCCTTTAAGTACATCGACAAGGTGCTGGAAGACTGGCACGAAAAAGGGGTGGACAGCCTGGAACGGGCGGAGCAGGTGATCCAGGCGCGGACCCAAGAACAGCAAACCCAAAAGGCCCAGAAAGCCGCCGCAGCCAGTGGCCTGGAACCGAAGAAAAAGCCGGCAGCTGATCAGCGGCTGGTTGAACGAGGCAATAAAAACTGGGCCGGCGTGGAATAGGATCGTCAAGGCAGAAACCATATTGTGAGGGAACGGAATGGATAAGACATCGAAACGGCTTCAGAAACTGAATGAGAGAGACCTCCGGGTGGAGGCCATGTACCGAAAGCACCCGGAAATCAGGGCGATCGACGAGGCCATTGCGGCCAATGGTCATGCCATGCTTCGGGCGGTGACCGGCGCGGCTGCCGAGGACCAGCGCGCCCAGCTTCAAGCCAGGCAGCAGACGCTTCTTGAGAAGCAGCAGGGGTTGCTGAAGCAGGCGGGTTATGATGCGGCCGTTTACGAAGCCGACTGGGATTGCCCTCTGTGCCAGGATAGGGGCTATGTGAATCCGGGGCAGAAATGCCGATGCGCAGTTCGCGAAGAGGCCTTGGAAAAGCAGCAGCACAGCGGACTGGCCCCCTTGCAGCTGGCCCAAACCTTTGATAATTTTTCGCTGGAATGGTATGAAGAACCGCGGAAATATGAGCGGATCCTCAGCATCGCCCGGCATTTTGCACAGCAGGTAGCCCAGGGGACCTATGCCGGAAATTTAATGCTGTATGGCGCCATCGGAACCGGTAAAACCCATTTGTGCAGCGCCATCGCCAATGAAGTTCTGGCGGCCGGCGGTAATGTAATATACACAAAGACCAGCCGTTTATTCTCCTGGCTGCGCAGTCAGATGTACAGTGATATCGAGGGACCGAGGGAGCAGGATCCGATGGAAGGTCTGTTTCAAGCCGATTTGCTGATTCTGGATGATCTCGGCACTGAAAAACGAACCGATTTTGTGGAAGAACAGCTTTTCAACCTGATTGATGAACGGATCATCCGAAGAAAGTCTTGGGTCATCAGCACCAACTTTTCAGTTGAAAAATTGCTCAATCATTATGATGAACGATTGACGGATCGTATTTTGGGTGAAGCGCAGCGGTTGCGTTTTGATGATGTCAGCATCCGTCGGCAAAAAATCCAGAAATCAAGCGAAAACTGACCCTGACTTATTAATTTGGCAGGAATGAACCGGCAGCCGGGATGTGCGCGGAGGCCGGTTTTTTTGTTTGGAAAAACAAAGGGACAGAGCGTTAAATACCGATTAACGAAGGATTGGCAGGATAAAGACGAATAACGGGGGTTTAAAAAAGAGAGGGGACGGGGACTTTTTGCGGCCGCAGCAAAAAGTCCCCGTCCCCTCTCCCAGATTTTTCAGACTTTTTTTAAAAAATAGTGGTAGAAAGTGGAGGAAAGTGGTATACTATGGAGCAAATGGGTGGATTAGGTGGGTTGATATTCTAAAAAGGGAGGGACATAGGCATGGCGTTCAATGGCGAATTTCAGCACGCGATGGATGAAAAAGGCCGTCTGATCATGCCTGCCAGGTTCCGCGAGGCCCTGGGTGCCCATTATATGATGGCCAAAGGCATGGAGCATTGCATCTTTGTCTATACCATGGAGGAATGGGGCCGCCTGGAAGAAAAGCTCAACGCACTGAACGTTTTCAACAAAAAAATCCGTGACTTCAAGCGCCGTTTTTTCTCGGGATCCAGTGAATGTGAAACGGATAAACAAGGGCGCATCCATATGAACCAGGAACTGCGCAGCTATGCCGGCTTAAACAAAGACGTGTACATCGTGGGCGCAGGGGAGCATATAGAAATCTGGGATAAGGCTGCTTGGGAGCAATATCGTGATGGACTGGACGTAGAATATGAGGGGCTGGCAGAGGAATTGTTTCTTTAGATGATCTGCCGGTTGAACGAGAGAGGTTGAGCATGGTCGAATTTCAACATACGCCGGTTCTGCTGGACGAAGTCCTCTCCCTGCTGGCGCTGAAACCGGGCATGACCGTTATCGATTGCACCACGGGCGGCGGCAGTCACAGCTATGCGATGCTGCAGCAGATCCTGCCGGGAGGGCGGCTCATTGGCCTGGACCAGGACACAACCGCCCTGGAGGCCGCAAGACGAAGATTGGCGGAGCTGGGTGAAGAAAGCTTTCAGCTGATCCATAGCAATTTTTCGAATTTGGACCAAGTACGGGAAAGCCTGGACGGACTGCAGGCGGATGCGATCCTGATGGATCTGGGCGTCTCCTCCTATCAATTGGATGAAGGCAGCCGCGGTTTCAGTTATCAGCAAGCCGGCCTCCTGGATATGAGGATGGATCAGACCGCCGCGATTCCCACGGCCGCGGACATCATCAATCAATGGCCCGAAGCGGAATTGGCCCGCATCATCTGGGAATATGGCGAAGAACGATGGGGTAAACGGATCGCCCAGTTCATTGCGGAGGCCCGTCGGCAAGCACCGATCCGGACCACGGACGAATTGGTTTCGATCATCAAAAAAGCCATCCCCGCCGGAGCGCGGCAGGAAGGGCCACATCCCGCAAAGCGAACCTTTCAGGCACTGCGGATCGCCGTAAACGGTGAGCTGGAGATCCTGGAACAGGCCATCGCCGCCGCCGTGAAGGCCTTAAAGCCCGGTGGACGCATCGGGATCATTACGTTCCATTCCCTGGAGGACCGGATCGTTAAAAACACCTTCCGGGAATTAGCCCAAGGATGCATATGCCCCAAAAATATTCCGATTTGTCAGTGTCACCGGACTTCCCAAGGCAAAGTCCTTACAAGCAAGCCGATCCTCCCGTCCGAAAGGGAGCTGGAGCAGAATCCTCGGGCCCGCAGTGCGAAACTGAGAGGCTTCTTAAAGAAATAATTCCATCGACATGAAACCAACGGCCGGATAACTTTTTCAGAACCGGGAAAGGACGTGGAGAAATGGCAGTGCCTTTAAGAAAAGTTGCAAACGGCTATCCCGATGTTGTTGCACAGCCTTACCGGCAGCCCCTGCCGCCAGCCGGCGGCAAGCGTCTGGCCCAGCGGCAGATCCAATCAAGATCGTCTTACCGTTCAACGGTGGCCATCGTGCTTTCCACCATGGCCTTTGTCCTGTTTCTGATGGGACTATCCTATATTTTTGTCAAGGCAGGGGTTACCCGGATGAATTGGGAAGTCAACCAGCTGACGGCACAGAATGAAAGCGCCATGATGGAGAACGAGCGCCTCAAGGGAGAGATTGCCGGCAAAAAATCCCTGGAACGCATCGAGGCGATCGCGACGCAGGAATTGGGCATGGTCAAAGAAGCGGATATCCAGTACATGGTCCTATCGGATACCGTGGTGGCCGAGGGCAAAATAAGACCTGTGGAAACCACTGAAACAATTGAAACGGCGCCTAGCCCTCTGGCGGCTGTGGTGGATTTCATCCTGGCCTTAAAATAATCATAAAGGCAGGGCATAACGGTGAGACAACAGCCTGTTCGAATAAAAACCAAAAAACGGATTCAGATCATCCTCTTACTGGTCTCCTTGGCGTTCATGGGACTATTTAGCAGATTGATCTGGATTCAGTTGTTTAAAGGCGAAGAATTGCAGAAAATGGCCTACGAAGCCCGTTTCCGGGATGTGGCGATCGAGGCCAAGCGTGGGGTGATCTCAGACCGCAATGGGCGGCCGTTGGCCATCAGCATCACCACCGATTCTTTTTACGCCAATCCCCCGCAGATCGAGGAAGGCAAGGAAGCGGAAATCGCCCAACAGCTCTCCGGGATCCTGGGCGTCTCCCAAACGGAAATCCTGAACCAGATCACTAAAAATCAAGCCTTCGTCTGGATACAGCGCAAGGTGGACAAAGAAAAAGCAGAGGCTATCAAAGCGCTGAGCTTTAAGGGCATCCATTCGGTGGAGGAGCCTGAAAGGGTCTATCCCAAAGGCGCGCTCCTAGCCAATGTTCTGGGCTTTGTGGGCATGGACAACAATGGCCTCAACGGGATTGAAGCTTCTTTTGATAAAACCCTGAGCGGCACGCCGGGCACCTTGATGGTGGAGTTCGACAGCAAGAATCAGAGGATTCCGGAAGCGACTCAAAAATTCATTGCGCCGGTGGACGGCTCCAGTCTGGTGCTGACCATTGATGAAACCATCCAATATATCGCGGAACGGGAACTCAGAAAGCTGGCGGAGACCCATCAGACCGATCGGGCGGGGATCCTGGTGATGGAGCCAAAGACCGGCCGGATCCTGGCCATGGCTGTCAGCCCCACCTTTGACCCAAACGCCTACAATAAATATGATGAGAACCTATGGAAAAATCTCTTGATTTCCGACGTCTATGAGCCTGGCTCCACCTTTAAAACGGTGGTGATGTCCGGTGCGCTGGAAGAAGGCGTGGTGACGCCTCAGGACACCTTTTACTGCGGCGGCGCCATCAAAGTCAAAGGCGGGACGATCCGCTGCTGGCGCACCGGGCGTCCCCACGGTTATGAAACTTTTTTTGAAGGCGTCCAGAATTCCTGCAACCCGGTGTTTGTAACCATCGGGCTGAAAATGGGGCAGGACCTTTTCTATAAGTACCTCAATGGCTTTGGCTTCGGCCAGAAAACCGGCGTCGACCTGCCCGGCGAGGGCACCGGCCTGATCGTCGGCCAAAAACGATGCACTGAGCTGGACCTTGCCACCATGTCCATCGGCCAGGCCAACGCCGTGACCCCGATCCAGCTGCTGACCGCGTTTTGTGCGATCTGCAATGGCGGGAATCTTATGAAGCCGCAGATCGTTCAGGAAATCCGCGATGCCTCGGGGAATCTGGTCGAAACCATTGAGCCGGAAATCGTCAGGCAGGTCATCTCTCCGGAAACCTCAAAAACCGTCTTGTCGGCCCTGGAAACGGTGGTCAGCCAGGGGACCGGGAAAGCAGCATATATCGAAGGCTATCGGGTTGGCGGAAAAACAGGAACCGCTCAGAAGATCATTCCCGGCGGCGGCTACTCTTCGACGGAGTTCATCCCTTCCTTCATGGGGGTTGCGCCTGCCAATGACCCTCAGATCGTCTGTCTGGTGGTCGCCGACAATCCGAAAACCGGCGTCCATACTGGCTCCGCCGTCTGCGCACCGGCCTTCGAGTCGGTGGTCCGGGACACCCTCAGCTATTTGAAAGTACCGGCCCAGGTGGTTCCGGAGCAAGTCAGCGCCTCGTCATTGCAGGCGGTGACAGTCCCTTCCCTGGTGGAAAAAGACGTTCAGGCCGCGGTTGCGGAAATCCAGCAAGCCGGGCTTCAGGCCAGCGTCATCGGCGACGGGGCCCAGGTTATTGCCCAGCTTCCCCTGGCCAATACCCAGATCCTGAAAGGCAATTCGGTGGTGCTCTACACCCGGATGCCGAAAAATGCCGGTACTGCGGCGCAAATACCAGCCCCTGAACTGACCGGCAAGACCAAAGAAGAGATCTTGAAAATTTCTGAAGGGGTTGACCTGAGCTTTGAAATCGTCGGGGAAGGGGTCGCCATGTACCAGGATCCCGCCCCGGGCACACTGATCCAAGCCGGCGATAAAATCACCGTGCAACTGGAAGAAGAGAAGGAACCCTCGGAAGAACCGCTGGATCCGTAAGGATGGAGGGCAAACGTATGAAACTTGAAGCATTGACCAGCAATACAGACGATATCATCGGCCGGTGTCCGGATATAGACGGGCAGCAAGAGATTCTGGGGATTGTCAGCGATTCCAGAAAAGTCAAAGAAGGCTATCTCTTTGTCGCCGTTAAGGGAGAGGCTGCCGACGGCCATGATTATATAAAGCAGGCGCTGCGGCAAGGCGCAGCGGCCGTGGTCATCGAGGATCCGGCGTACTGTCGTGAGGGTGTGCCTTGGCTTCTGGCCGGCAGCAGCCGAAAAGTTCTTGGGGAATTGCTGCAGGCTTTTTTAGACGAACCGTCGCTGAAAATGAGGGTTATCGGTGTGACAGGCACCAACGGCAAGACCACCGTGACCAACATGATCGCACATATTTTGGAAGCAAACGGCAAAAAAGTTGGTTTGATGGGTACCATTCACAATCGGATCGGTCAAAAAGTGCTCCCGGGCAGTCTAACCACTCCGGACTGCCCGGAGCTGGCCGGCCTTTTTTCGGAGATGGCCAAGTCTGGAATGGAGTATGTAGTGATGGAGGTCAGTTCACATGCACTTGCCCAAAACAGGGTTGCGGGTGTAGAATTTGATTTAGGCGTTTTTACGAACCTGACTCAGGACCATTTGGATTTCCATGGGACGATGGAAGAATACCTGGCCCAAAAATCCCGATTGTTTTCCGGCCTGGACCCGATGGGGAAAAAAAGCGATAAAAAAATGGCGATCCTCAACCGGGACGATCCGGTCTGCGACGAGCTGTCGGATCTCTGCAGGGTGCCTTTCATCACCTACGGGCTGGATCCGCGAAGCATGGTCAGAGCTGAAGACATCCGTCTCAGCAGTCAAGGGATCCAATATGAACTTACCTATTTAAGGAAGTCTTTTCCGGTGCGTATGCAGCTCCATGGACAGTTCAATGTCTACAATTCCCTGGCGGCCATTACCGTCGCATTGGTTGAAGGGATTCCAGCCGAAACGATCCAGCAAGCGCTGGAAAACATGAAGCCTGTGCCCGGAAGATTTCAACGGGTGGAGGTCGATGCGCCTTTTTCGGTGTTTGTGGATTATTCCCATACGCCGGACAGCCTGAAGAACTGCATCATCACTGCCAGAGAATTTTGCATGGGCAGGATCATCACCGTGTTTGGTGCCGGCGGACACCGGGACCGCACCAAGCGTCCGCTGATGGGGGGGATCGCAGCCCGCTTGTCGGATATCTGCATCATTACCTCCGACAATCCGCGGGATGAACGTCCCGAAGATATCATTGACGATATTATGCAGGGCGTCCGGGATGATAAGGTCAAGGCGGCAGTGTTCCGAGAGCCGGACCGGCATCAGGCCATCGGGATGGCGATCGGCATGGCCTTGCCGGAGGACGTGATTCTCATCTGTGGCAAAGGCCACGAAGATTATCAGATCATCGGTACGGAAAAACACCATTTTGATGATCGGGAGGAAGCGGAGGCTTTCATCCGATCCAAGCTATCCAAAGTACAAATTAAGGAGTGACCTGTCTTGTCCGATTATATTCCGGCCGGCCTTGCAGCCCTGGCGGCAGCGCTGATCAGCGGACCTTTGCTGCTGCCTGCTCTGAGGCGGTTCAAATTCGGCCAATTTGTCCGCGAGGACGGACCTCAATCCCATCGATCCAAAACCGGAACGCCAACCATGGGCGGCGTGATGTTTTTTCTGACTTTGCCGGCAGCGATGCTTGCAGCAAAAAGCGTCACTGCGGAGAGCTGGCTGGCGTTATTTCTGTTTTTAGGGCTCGGCGCCATCGGGTTTGCGGATGACTTCTTAAAGATCCGCAAACGCCAATCGGAAGGGCTCACCGCAAAGCAGAAGCTGCTGGGACAGTTGCTGGCTGCCGTCCTTTTTGCTGTCGCAGTCTGGTGGCTGCGCGGCGGCACCCTGTGGATCCCTTGGATCGAGAAAAACCTGGCGATAGGCGTGCTTTACATTCCATGGGCGGCTTTCATTGTGGTCGGCACGGCCAATGCGGTCAATTTAACCGACGGACTGGATGGTTTGGCGTCGGGCGTCACGTTGATCGTCGCATTGGCCTATACGCTTTTATGCCGGGCCTGGGCATTGGCCTCCCTTGGATGGTTTGCAGCCGGCATGGCCGGAACCTGCCTGGGCTTTCTGGTCTTCAACATCCACCCGGCCAAAGTCTTTATGGGCGACACGGGGTCCCTGGCCCTGGGCGGCGGTGTTGCCGCGCTGGCGCTGCTGACGGGAACCGAGCTGCTGCTGCCCTTGCTGGGCGTGATCTATGTGGCGGAGGTCGTGTCGGATATCCTGCAGGTGGCCTACTTTAAACGAACCGGCGGCCGGCGGCTGTTTCGAATGGCGCCGCTGCATCACCATTTTGAATTGGGCGGCTGGAGCGAAAACCGGGTGGTGGGGACCTTTTGGGCCGTGACCTTTCTCGGCGCCCTGGTGTTTTTATGGATTTTGTTATAATAGAATTGACTTATGGCACGTTTCGGAGGAATGCGGTATGTGGAAGAATCAACGGATTTATATTTTAGGGGCTGGCAAAAGCGGCATAGCCTCCGCAGAATACCTGGCGGAGCAGGGCGCATCGGTTTGGCTCAATGATGAAAAAAACATAGAGGCCTTTGATCCCAACGTTTTGGAAAAATTGGGCGCCAAAGGTATTGCTTTGGATTTGGGGCGCGAGGCTGATCCGCTTTCCGTTCAGGCAGACCTGATCATCCAAAGCCCGGGATTCCCTGCTGATAAACCGGTCCTTCTGGAAGCCGCCGCCGCGGGGGTTCCTGTGGTCAGCGAGATCGAGCTGGGTTATTTAGCGACCCGGGCATCGATTATGGGTGTCACCGGCAGCAACGGGAAAACCACCACCACCAGCCTGCTTGGAGAAATCATGAAAAAAGCCTTCCAAAATGTCTTTGTGGGAGGCAATATAGGTACCCCCTTCATCTCGGAAGCGGGGAAATTGACGGCGGAGGACTGGGCCGTCCTGGAGCTGTCAAGCTTTCAGCTTGAAACCGTCCGGTCCTTCCGACCGAAAATCGGCTTGATCCTGAATCTGACGCCGGACCATCTGGACCGACATAAAACCTTTGAAAACTATCGCGAAGCCAAATGGCGGATCGCCCAATTCCAGGAACCGTCGGACTGGCTGGTCTTGAATTTTGACGATCCGATGGTCCGCCAGGGGGTTGAGCAGAAAAGCGCCATCAAGAGCCGGAAGCTGTTCTTCAGCCGCAAAACCGAACTGGCTGAAGGCGTCTGGATCGATGACCGGGGTATGATCATCGTTTCTCTTCAGGGAGAGCGGACGCCGATCATGGCCACATCCGAAATCCAGATCCCGGGCGCCCACAACCTTGAGAATGTCCTGGCGGCCGTGGGGGCGGCGTTTGCAGCCGGCGTAAAGCCAGAACAGATTGCCCAGGCCATCCGGGAATTCAAGGGGGTTGCCCACCGAATCGAGAGGGTGGAAGAAATCGAGGGTGTTCTTTACGTCAACGATTCCAAGGGAACGAATACGGACGCGGCCGTCAAAGCCTTGGAATCCTTCAACCGGCCGATCCTGCTGATTGCCGGGGGGTTGGGTAAAGGCGGCAGCTATCACGAGATGATCGAGAAAGTGAAGGAAAAGGCTAAATGGCTGGTGCTGATCGGCGATGATGCCGAAAAAATCCAGGAAGCCGCCCTGGCCCAGGGGTATACTCAAATCCACCGCGCCGGAAGCCTGGAGGCCGCGGTCGATTTCTGCGCCGCCCATGCCGCTTCGGGCGATGTGGTCCTGTTGTCACCGGCCTGCGCCAGCTATGACATGTTTAAAAATTACGGACAACGCGGGGACGTCTTCAAGGAACTGGTCAGGGCACTGCCTGGAGTCAGGGCATGAGACGGCCTGCCCAGAAACGGCCGGATCAGAAACTGCATGCTCGGAAACGGCCGGAGCTGAAACTGCATGCTCGGAAACGGCCGGAGCTGAAAGCCGTCCAAGGGGGATATGCCCTGCGGCCGGCCAAAGGCTCACCGGATATCTGGTTGTTTTTAATCGTAATATTTCTGGTGGGTTTAGGCGTTATGATGGTATTCAGCGCCAGTTATTACGACACCATCCAAAGCGATCCCTTTTACTACCTGAAAAAACAGGGCTTTTTTGGTTTGGTGGGACTGGGACTGATGCTGATTGCCATGAACATACCTTACACCCGTTATCGTTCATTCTCGAAAATCGCCATGGCGGCCACGGCTTTCTTACTGGTCATGGTGTTCTTCTTTGAAGATAAAAATGGTTCCCATCGCTGGATTCCCATGGGCTTTTTTAATCTGCAGCCTTCCGAGATGGCTAAAATCGCCATCGCTTTGTATTTGTCCGACCAATTCAGCAAAAGAGGAGCGGATCCAAATCAATTTCAAGGAGAAACGGGGAAGCATCTTCTGATCCTGGCCGTGATGCTGGGACTGGTGTATAAAGAGCCGGACCTTGGCACCACCATTGCCATTGCCGCCATGTCCATGGTCATTCTGCTGGCCGCAGGGCTGCGATGGGTCTATTGCATCGGCACTGCCGCGGCGGGATTGGCCGGCGTTGGGGTGATGGTCATGAGGACGCCCTATCAGATGGACCGGATCCTGGGCTTCCTGGATCCTTGGAGCAACGCGGCCGGCAAGGGATATCAGCTGATCGGCTCGCTATATGCTTTGGGGTCAGGCGGTTTATGGGGCATGGGAATCGGCAACAGCCGACAGAAGCTGGGCTATCTGCCGGAACAAAATACAGACTTCATCTTTGCCATTATTGGGGAAGAATTGGGTTTCATCGGTGCCGGAATCATTGTTTTAGCATTTTTATTAATTGCCTGGCGAGGTTACCGGATCGCTATCCGAAGCAAAGACTTGTTCGGGAGCTTGCTGGCCACCGGCATCACCACCAGTCTGGTGGTCCAGGCCGGATTCAATCTAGGGGTTGTGACCGGCTGTCTGCCGGTGACCGGGATGGCCCTTCCCTTCCTCAGCTACGGCGGTTCGTCGCTGTTGATGTCCATGGGGGCCATCGGGATTTTGCTGAATATTTCCAGATACCAGAATGAAAACCGGATCTGAAGGTTTGAAGGGTGCGCTGGTTTCGACCGGCCGCACGGGAGGCTGAGCATGAGAGTCATTGTCACAGGCGGCGGAACAGGTGGCCACATCTACCCGGCCATTGCCATTGCCAAAGGGATCATGGCAAAATGGCCTGATTCCGAGGTGCTGTACGTGGGGACGGCGGGCGGAATGGAAAGCAGGATCGCACCGGCGGCAGGGATCACCTTTGCCGCCGTAACGGCCCGGGGCTGGCAGGGTCGAACACCCGGCCAGCTGGTCAAAGCCTTGGCGGCAATACGCAAAGGTGAGACGGAAGCCAGGAAGATCGTGGAAGCATTTAGTCCCCAAGCGGTTATCGGAACGGGGGGCTATGTTTGCCTGCCCGTAGCGGCGGCGGCCATCCTGAAAAAGGTGCCGGTCTATCTGCATGAACAGAACGCCTATCCGGGATTGTCCAACCGGCTGATCTCCATCTGGGCTCAGCGGGTAATGACCACCTTTGAGGAAGCTGCAGCGCATTTTCCCCCATCGGTACGCAAGAAGATCCTGCTGACCGGCCTCCCGGTGCGCCAGGAGATTGCTGCCGCAGGCCGCCAGGAGGCTTGTGCCAGACTGGGACTGGACCCCGGCAAGCTGACCATCCTGGCGGTGGGCGGGTCCACGGGTGCCCGAAGCATGAATCTGGCCATGCTGACGGTGATCAGACACTTCTATAAGGATCCTGCGGTGCAGATCCTCCATGCCTGCGGGCAGAGGGACTATGAGATGATGCAGCAGCGGCTGGAGGAAGCGGGGGTCCTTTATTCGGGCGAGAACAATATCCTTCTGCGGCCTTATATCGACGAGATGCAGTATGCTTTGGGTGCTGCGGATCTTTGCATTGGCAGGGCCGGCGCCGCATTTCTGGCAGAAATGACGCTGTGCGGCATCCCCGGGATCCTGGTCCCCTATCCTCATGCCTCTGGGGATCATCAGACCTACAACGCCAGGAGCCTTGAACAAAAACAAGCGGCTGTGGTGATCGAAGATAAAAAACTAAGCGGCGAGATGCTGCTGCAAAGGATCCAGGAGATCCTTTTCAACGAATCCCGGCGGGCAGAAATGCGCAATAACAGCCGCAAGGCCGCGCGGCCGGAGGCCCTGAACGCTATTTTGCAGGTTTTAAGCCAAATTGAAGCTGGAATTCCTGAAAATAGGGTATAATAAAATATTGGCGTTTGCCTGGCTTATGGGCCGGGCCGCGATTGGGAAGGGGTAGACAGAGTGAATTTCAGAAAAAGATTGCATTTTATCGGCATTGGCGGCGTCGGGATGAGCGGCATCGCCAAAATTTGCCTGGAAATGGGCGAGAACGTCTCCGGTTCGGACATGGCGGCCTCCCTGCTGACTCAGCAGCTGGAAGACCTTGGGGCAGATATCCATTTAGGCCATGACGGCGCGCTGATCTCCGACGAGGTGGCGGCGGTGGTGATTTCCACAGCCATCCATCCCGATAATCCAGAACTCCAGGAAGCGGTTCGCCGGGAGATCCCGATCATTCGCCGGGGTGAGTATCTGGCCAAGCTTATGGACCACAAGGATGGAATCGCTGTTGCGGGTGCCCATGGCAAGACCACCACCTCCGCCATGATCGCCTTGCTTCTGAATAACGGCGGGCTCGATCCGGCCTTTCTGGTGGGCGCGTATGTGGACAACCTGAAAACCAATGCCCAGTGGGGCCAGGGGAGATTCATGGTTGCCGAGGCCGATGAATCGGACGGCTCGTTTCTGAAGCTGAATCCCTGGATCACCCTGGTGACCAATGTGGAAGACGATCACCTGGATTACTATGGAAGCCGGGAGAACATCAATGCCGCTTTCAAAAAATTCATCGAACATACGCCCTCCGACGGCTGCGCCATTGTTTGTCTGGATGACCCGACCCTGGCCGGCCTGCTGCCCGAGGTCGAAACCGGCCGCATGCTGACCTATGGATTCCGGCCGGATGCCTGGCTGCGCGGAGAAAGCGTGCGCTGTGAAAAGGGACGGATGCTGGCGGAGGTTTTCCGGGACAATGAATATCTGGGGACCCTGAGCCTGAAGGTGCCGGGAAAACACAACGTCCTCAATGCCCTGGGCGCCGTGGCGGCTGGACTGGAATGCGGGCTGGATTTCCAGACCATGGCGGATATCCTGGCCGAATTCAGCGGGGCCCATCGCCGGTTTGAATGGATCGGCGAAGCCAAGGGAATCCAGATTTTTGACGATTACGCCCATCACCCTACTGAATTGAAAGCAACCTTGTCGGCCGCACGGCTGCTTCAGCCGAAACGGCTCATTGCCGTATTCCAGCCCCATCGTTTTACAAGGACGCAGCTGCTGGCCGATGAATTCGGAGACGCCTTCACCGAGGCGGATCGATTGGTTCTGCTTCCGGTTTATGCAGCCGGTGAACCACCGATCCCCGGCGTCAATTCGGAGTTGATCGCCTCAGCGGTGATGGCCCAGACCGGAATAATTCCGGAACAGACCAAGGACTTTGATGAGACGATCCAAAAGCTTTGCGGCGCGCTGAAGCCGGGTGATCTGCTGCTGACCCTGGGCGCCGGCAGCGTGGGCCGGCTTGGCCCCATGCTGCTGGCCGCATTGCAGGATATGGATGAACAATAGATTTTTGAAGGAGTTTTTATGCACTGGAAGGACCTGATCGATTGGATCGAAAAAGAACAACTGGGAACGGTCAAAGCCAACGAGCCTATGGCAGATTACACCTCCTGGCGAATCGGCGGTCCGGCGAAGGTTATGGTCTGGCCGAAGGATACGGAGGCTTGCAGCCGAATCCTGCATTATTGCAAGGAAGCGGAGATACCGGCGGCGATCCTGGGCTGCGGCACCAATTTGCTGGTGGCGGACACCGGAATCGACGCCCTGGTGATCAATACGCGGGAAATGAACTGGATCCGTTGGAGGGGCTCTGAGGTCCGGGCTGGCGCCGGCGTTTCCCTGGCAGTCCTTGCCGGCCAGGCAGCGCGGAAGGGATTGCAGGGACTGGCCTTTGCCGCGGGAATCCCCGGCTCGGTGGGCGGTGCGGTTTTGATGAATGCCGGAGCATACAACGGCATGATGTCGGACGTGGTAACCAAGGTGACCGTTCTTGATGGGGACGGCCGGCGCCGGGAGCTGGATCGGGTGGATATCCATTACGGGTACAGAGTCAGTGATATTAAAAGATATGGATGGTTTGTGGCGGAGGCCGTGCTCTCGCTGCAGCCTGGGGAACGGGAAGCCATCGAGAAGGAAATGAACGAATACCTGAAGTCCCGGAAGGAAAAACAGCCTCTGGAACTGCCCAACGGCGGCAGCGTTTTCATGAATCCGACGGGACAGGGCGCTGGACGGTTCATCGATCGGGCTGGCTTGAAGGGGCTAAGGATCGGCGATGCCCAGGTGTCTCTCAAACATGCCAATTTCATTGTCAATCTTGGCCATGCCACAGCCATGGATACCTACCGTCTGATCCGGACGGTCCAACAGCGCATTCTCAAGGAATTCGGCGTTGACCTTGAGCCTGAGGTTGTTTTCTGGGGGTTTGAAGCATCCTGACGTCCGCTGGCAGCTGGCGCATGGCCCAAGGAATGGATGATCTTGACAGTGGACTTTTCAGGTCTCATAGGCTATCATAGCTTAATAAGGAACTTTGGAAAGCCCCGTGAAAGGAAAGAGCCTGTGTGACCATCGAAAAGACAAATCACCGGCGGCAGGACAGAAGGCAGAAATTCAAGCGGAGAGCCTTGGCCGGGCTGGGCTTGCTTTTAATGGCCATGGCCGGCTGGGGTGGATATTGGCTGTCCAATTCGTCCTGGTTTGACTTGAAGCAGATCCTTGTGGAAGGAAACCAGACCATCCAGGCCGATGCGCTGCGCCGGCTGACCGGAGTGCGGCTGGGAACCAATATCCTGAAGGTGACCCCGGAGGACCTGGTTCAGAACCTCAAAGCCAACCCCTTCGTAAAAACCGCAGAGGTCAAGCGACGGTACCCGGACAAGCTTCTGATCCGTATCACCGAGCGAACGCCGGCAGCCATCGCTTCCAACGGCGGAAAACATCTGGTTCTTGACGAGGAGGGGTACTGTCTGCAGTCCCTGACCCTGATGAGCGCCGACCGCTCGGAATTACCCAGGATCGCGGCAGGCAGCGCGCTGCAGACCTTGAAGCCCTGCGCCAAAACTGAAGACAAGGGGATACTTGCCGCCTTGGCTCTGATCCGTCAGCTGGACCCCTTCTTTATGGAAAACATTGCAGAGTTCAGCGCCCCCAGTGATTGGAGCCTGGCGCTGATCACCCGGGACGGGCTGACGGTTTATTTCGGGCCGCCGGAAAACCTGCCTCAAAAACTGCAATATTACGAAGAGCTGCTGATCAAAAATGCAGCGGAATGCAATGCAGAAACTTTGGACTATGTGGACCTGAGATACGACGCCCAGCCGGTCATCAAACGCAAAGAAAACCTTGATAAATAAAACGAAAAAACGTAATATTAAGAAGGAAAACAGGATTGCCTGTTGAACATTCTTAAGAAGTGATTGCGGAATGCAACCTGATGGAAGTGAGGGATTAGATTGGCTTTTGAATTCGAAATTGAAGAGACTTCCAATCGTGAAGTTATAAAAGTCATTGGTGTCGGCGGCGGCGGCGGCAATGCGATCAATCGCATGATCGCCAGCGGGCTGAAGGGTGTTGAATTTGTCACCTTGAACACGGATGCGCAGGCGCTGAACCGCTCTCGGGCGGACAGCCGTGTGCAGCTTGGCGCCAAATTGACCCGTGGACTGGGTGCCGGAGCAAATCCCCAGGTGGGTGAGAAGGCTGCCGAGGAGACTCGTGATGAAATCGCCGCACTGATCAAAGGGGCGGACATGATCTTCGTCACCGCCGGGATGGGCGGCGGCACCGGAACCGGCGCAGCGCCCATCATTGCGCAGATTGCCAAAGAAGAGGGCATTCTGACTGTCGGTGTGGTGACGAAACCCTTTTCTTTCGAAGGTAAACGCCGATCCCAGCAGGCCGAAGAAGGCATTCAGCGCCTCAGAGAAAGTGTCGACGCACTGATTGCGATTCCTAATGAAAAGCTTCTTCAGATCGTTGATAAAAACACATCCATCTCGGCCGCATTTCTGATGGCCGACGAAGTGCTGATGCAGGGCGTCCAGGGCATCACCGATTTGGTTAAAGCACCGGGTGAAGTCAATCTTGACTTTGCAGACGTGGAGACGGTCATGCGCTGCGGCGGAGAAGCCCTGATGGGCATCGGCCGTGCATCCGGCGACAAGCGTTCCATTCAGGCGGCCCAGGCTGCGATTTCCAGCCCGATGCTGGAGATGTCCATCGAAGGTGCCCGCCAGGTTCTGTTCAATATTACCGGCGGACCCAGCATGACGCTGATGGAGGTCAACGAAGCCGCCAATTTGATTACGGATGCGGCCCATCCGGAGGCCAACGTGATTTTCGGCACATCTATTGACGAATCCATGAACGATGAAGTCCGCATCACGGTGATCGCCACCGGCTTCGGCCCGGCCAAAACGGAAGTCCGCAAGACCGGCCAGACGACGGCTGCCAAGAACTTTGGCAAAGCCGGTGAAATCGAATTGGAAACGATTTTTGACCGTAATAAACGGAGCAGTTTCCAGAGTGCCACTCAGAGAAGCACCCAGGAAAGCGAGCCGTCAGAGTTGCCGCCCTTTCTGCAGAATAAGAATAACCACGACCGATTTTAATTCCCGATGAATAAGAGACCGGTACAGAGCTTCTTCTGTACCGGTCTTTCCTTTGGCGTGACATCCGGAAGCACCCCATCTTCCGGGAGGCCTGGTGGAAGACAGAACCATTGAATAGAAATGCATATTATAATATGGTATTGCAAAAAAATACATCGTGGCCTATAATGGATGCTATGACAGTAAAAGGAGGATATTCAAATGGAATTCCGTAAAGCGAAAACCGGCGATGCCGAAAAGATACATGCGCTCGTGAATGAATATGCAAAGAAAGGCTTGATGCTGCCCCGAGCCCTGAGCCAGATTTATGAAAACATCCGCGATTTCACGGTTGCTGAAGATCAGGGACGATTTGTGGGGGTCGGGGCCTTGCATGTTTTCTGGGAGGACCTGGCGGAGGTTCGCACTATGGCGGTGGATCCGGTCTATCAACGAAAAGGCGTCGGCCGGGAAATCGTCCAACGTCTGTTGGAGGACGGCGCCGAGCTGGGGATTAAAAAGGCCTTCACGCTGACCTATCAGCCTGAATTTTTTGCATCCTGCGGTTTTCTGCCGGAAGACAAAAACAATATGCCGCAGAAAGTCTGGACGGACTGCATCAATTGTCCCAAATTCACGTGCTGTGACGAGATTTGTATGGCCAGGATGATCGGGTGATGCCAGATGACAGACAGCATCATTTTTGACCTGGATGGGACCCTGTGGGACGCCGTTCAGGAAATCTGCAACGCCTGGAATACGGCGCTGGCCCGGCATCCGGGCGTGCGGCAGGCGATCACGGAGCAGGAGCTGCAGGGTTATATGGGGCTTCATCTTGACGAAATCGCCAGAAAGCTGTTTCCCGATCTGCCTGAAGCGGCGCAGCAAGCGCTGATGGCGGAATGCAGCGAAGCGGAGTTAATCTATTTGGCAGAGCATGGCGCCCGGCTGTACCCAAATCTGGAAAAGACGCTGAAGGCTTTAGGGTCGCATTGCAGGCTGTTCATTGTCAGCAATTGCCAGGATGGCTACATTCAGTGCTTTTTTAAAGCCCATGGCCTGGGACGCTATTTTTCGGATTTCGAGTGCGCCGGCGTCACGGGTTTGAGTAAAGGGGAGAATATCCGGCTGATCATGCGGCGCAACCATCTGGAAAAGCCGGTTTATGTTGGAGATACCCTGGGGGATGAGGATGCGGCCAGGGAGGCAGGAATTCCGTTTGTATACGCAAGGTATGGTTTTGGCCAGGCTAAGCGCTATGACGCGGCGATCGACAGCATTGAAGAATTGCTGATGTGGATAATATAACCTCAAAGAAATGCACCTCATCGACCGGCCCCTTGACCGGCGGATGAGGTGCTCGTTGTTGTATTTGCCTATTTCTTCGGAGGAAGCGGGATCAGCTTGCTGGTTTTCTTCGCATATTCCTGCCATCCGGGTCTGGAGGCGAAACTTTTCTCAAGGACAGGGATTCCGGAGACTTTCAGCAGCAGGAACGTGATTGCAAGAGGGCTGAGGATGGTCCAATACGCCCCGGCTGCGGCAGCAATCAGGAATAAGGCCCACCACATCAAAAGCTCGCCGAAATAATTGGGATGCCTGGAATATCTCCGAAGGCCTCGGGTCATCAGGATACCCCGGTTGGCGGCATTTTTCCGATAGGCCTGCATTTGGTGATCACTGACCGCTTCAAAGAAGAACCCAGCCAGAAAGAGGCCACAGCCCGCCCAAAATATCGGACCTGTCCCGATTCCGGGAAAAGCGATCAGACGGACGGAGACCAGACCAATCGTCCATTGCAAGAGGGCTTGAGGCAAAAACACGCGGGTGAATCGGCCAAAAGGGGATGGATGTTTTGTCTTCAAGGCCTCGTATCGTGAATCCTCGGATTTGCCGGGGTTTCGAAGATGCAGATGGGCGGTCAGCCGAACACCCCACAAGGTGATCAGAAGCAGAACCATCCAATTGGCCGCGGTCTTCGGACTAAAAAACCAAAACACCAGCCAATCTGAGACAACAAAGCCCATCCCCCACGCCAAATCGATGACACTGATTCGGCCCGAGCGGCGAGAGGCAAGAAAAGCCATGCTGAAGATGGCGGCAGAGAAAAGCAGGCTGGCTGCATAAAGGCTCATTTTAACAAAAAGCAGGCGGTGATCGCGGCCGTGACCGCGCCGATGGAGGTTCCCCAGACCAGATCAACGAGGGTAACGGACAACGGCCAATCTTTCAGGGTTGCCAGGTTTGTCAGGTCGTAGGTGGCATAGCAGAGAAAGCCAAGGAAACCGCCCAGCAGGAGCGCCTTTTTCCAATCGCCGGCCGATACAGCCGGCTGAATGGCAAAGACCACCAATCCGGCCACAAAGAAAAGATAGAAGGCGCCGGCGGCAAGAAAATTGACCTTGGCGGCCATTAAGTGACCGATCTGCTGCTGGTACATGTTTTTTGCAATGAGCCCAAGCCAGAGGGCATCCAGACCAAGAAAAATGAACAGGGCAATCAGGTATGCTTTAAGCCACATCGTTTATTCCCCTTTCTTTTCCATGAGATAACCGACAGCGATGGACCCGACGCCTGCCGAAACGGCCAGGGCAGGTGTGATTTCCTTGCGATAGAGCGGTGCCAATCCGGTGATTGCGGTGATTTGTTTTTCAAGCTTCAGGCAGCGTTCCAGGTCTTGCGAATAAACGGTTCCGAAACGGAGAATGCGGTATCGTTCATGGTCATGCCGGACTCGGTCAAGAATGGCTTTGGTATTTTGCTGAAGGCCAAAGGTTTTGTATTCGAGGATTCCTGCACCCTGGGAATCGACCGATAGAATGGGCTTGAACCGCAGAAATTTCATGATGCGTCCAAGGGGCTTTTTCACGCGGCCGGATCGGATCAAGGCATCCAGAGAGACCAGGCTCACAAGAATTTTTGATTTTTGGATCGAATCTTCGATCCCTTGAAGAACCTCATGATGGCTTTTCCCGGAAGCGATGTCTTCCGCGGCTTTCATGACCACCATGGCGATGCCTGCAGAGTTTTGCCGGCTGTTGATGACGTCGATGGGTTTCTCAGAGTGCGTCATGGATTTGGCTTGGAGAAAGCTTTGATGGGTCCCGCTGAGTTCTTTGGACAGGGTGATTGCGATAATGGAATCATAATGAACCAGGAGCTGCTCAAAGAGACCTGCGATTTGGAAGGGGCCGGGCTGGGAGGTTTTTGCAGCCGCCTTCTCCAGAGCGATGTCGCCCGGCCGGATGGTCAATCCGTCCAGGTAAGCGCTATCTTCAAAGAGGAACTGCAGCGGGATGACGTGGATCTGGTATTGGTCGACAAACCCCTCAGGAACATCGCTCATGGAATCCGTCACGAGAGCGATGGAGGCGTGCTGGTCATGGCTCATCTCATATTGCCGCAGCATATCGTCTGCTTTTTGCGAACAGAGGGTGCCGAGGGGGCGGAGCTGCTGCATCAGTTGGTTGGGGTGATCCGTGTGGAGGTGGATTTTTAATAGGGCGTCCGTGTCAGCCAGGATCAGGCTGTCCCCTAAAGACTGCAGGCGTTTCCTAAGCGCATCCATCTGCGGCGGCTGCAGGGGCAATGTCTTTAAGACGGCGGCCTCCGTGCAGTAACGGTACCGAGGGCGCTCGGTAAGGCGGTTTTCATGATCTTCCGCGGGCAGGGCCACATACTCCATATCATCCGGAATGTGATCGCCGAAATAGGAATGGATGCAGCCTTCCAAAAAGATGACAAAACCTTTCGCCCCGGCATCCACCCGTCTGGCCCGCTTTAGTACATCCAGCTGCTCCGTGGTTTCGGCCAATGCGATTTTTGCAATCTCGATCGAGGCCAGAAAGCGTTCTCTTACGGATAAGATGGGACTCTCTGCCATATAATCCGCCCATTTTTTCATGACCGTCAGAATGGTGCCTTCCACCGGATTTTCAACGGAACGATAGGCATAGGGAATACTGCGGTGAAAGAGGTCATAGCCCAAGTGCGTCGATTGCTCGGTGATCCCTTGGATGAAGCAGGCGAAAATCAAGCCCGAATTGCCGCGGGCTCCCAGCAGAGCACTTTTAGAGAGCCTTTTCATAAATAGATCCGGCTCGTCCTCGGGCGGCAGCTCCTGAATCATATGGCGCAGGGTCAGCATCAGGTTGGTCCCGGTATCGGCGTCCGCCACCGGAAATACATTGAGGTTGTTGAGGTCGGCTTCATGTTTTTTCACCATATGGAGACCATCGAGCATGGCTTGACGGAGTCTTCGGGTGTCGATCATGGAGAATACCCCCCATCGGAAGTTTTTGCGGTGACGGGATGATGCCGCTGCAAAAATATCATCAATCTAACATAATTCTACCGTGATAGGTTCTTGCTGTAAAGCGATCCAATCGATTTCGATGATTCCCCCTGGACTTGATGCAGGCATTCGATGACGAATAAAGGCAAAGGAACTTTTCGAACGGTTATCGAACGGCAAAAGTTCGGCCAGCAAAAAGAAACCCTGGGGCCATAGTACATCCATGGTCCCAGGGTTTCTTTTTGCTATTATTCCCACTCGATGGTCGCGGGCGGCTTGCTGCTGATGTCGTAAACAACACGGTTGCAGCCGTCCACTTCGTTGATGATGCGCTGCGAGATCCGGCGCAAGAGCGGCCAGGGCAATTCTGCAAATTCCACGGTCATGGCGTCGGTGCTGGTGACGGCACGGACGGCGATCACATAATCATAGGTTCTGCCGTCGCCCATGACGCCCACGGTCTGGATCCCGGTAAATACAGTGAAATATTGCCAGATGGCTTCATCCAGTCCGGCTTTGGCCACCTCCTCACGGAAGATCCAGTCGCTTTCCCGGACGATCCGCAGTCGCTCGGGGGTTACTTCCCCCATAATGCGAATGGCCAAGCCAGGGCCCGGGAAAGGCTGCCGCCAAACCAGACGATGGGGGATTCCCATCGTCTCGCCCAAACGGCGGACTTCGTCTTTGAACAGGGAGCGCAGGGGCTCGATGAGCCCTTTGAAGGAAATGTCCTCCGGCAGGCCGCCCACGTTATGATGGCTCTTGATGACGGCCGCTGCGCCGTGACCGCTTTCGATCACGTCGGGATAGATGGTGCCCTGAACCAGGTAATCGGCGCCGCCCAGCTTGATGGCTTCTTCTTCAAAGACCCGGATGAATTCTTCGCCGATGATTTTTCGCTTCCGTTCCGGATCGGCCACGCCAGCCAGTTTCCCCAGGAAACGCTCGGAGGCGTCCACCATGATGATGTTCATCCCCAGGGTTTCTTTATAGAAGGTGATGACTTCCTCAGCTTCGTTTTTGCGAAGGAGGCCATGGTCCACAAAAATACAGGTCAGCCGGCTGCCAATGGCTTTGTGGACTAAAACCGCGGCCACGGAGGAGTCTACGCCGCCGGAAAGGGCGCAGATCACGGAGCTCTGGCCAGCCTGTCGCCGGATCTGCTCGACCAGCGCCGTGCCCAGATCCGCCATCTGCCAGTCGCCGCGGCAGCCGCAGATGTTGTAGCAGAAGTTCCTGAGCATCAGGGCGCCGTTGGGCGTATGCTTCACTTCGGGATGGAACTGCAGGCCATAGAGCTGCTTCTCGTCATTGGCAAAAGCCGCAATGGGGCAGTGGGCCGTGGAGGCGATGGGAACAAAGCCAGGCGGGGCGTTCAAAACGGCATCCACATGATTCATCCAGACATGCTGGGCGGAGAGGCCCGCAAAGAGGGGGTGCTCCCCGAAGGTGATTTCCGTATGGCCGAATTCGCTGGCCAAGCCTTTACCCACACGGCCGCCCAGCAGGTAGGCCATTAGCTGCATGCCGTAGCAGATTCCCAGGACCGGAACGCCCAAAGAGAAAATCTCGGGGCTGCAGCGCAGAGAATCTTCAAGATAAACACTGTCAGGGCCTCCAGTGAGGATGATCCCCTTCAAGGTGCCTTGGGAAGAAGCCTCCGGCGCATCCTTGGAGGTGCCTCCTTCGAGGATCTTCTGAATGGGGGCGTCATAGGGGAGGATCTCGGCAAAGACGCCGGCCTCACGGACACAGCGGGCAATCAGTTGGTTGTATTGGCCGCCAAAGTCGAGAACGACGATTCTCTCGTTATTCATATGAAACGCAACAGCTCCTTTTCTAATGAATAATTTATGTTTCAAAAGTTTTATTCTCTATTGTACCATGAAATCCGATGCCCTGCGTAAAAAAAAGGCGGTACTTTTCCTTATAAAAAGTACCGCCTTTGCTATGATGCCGATAAGAGGTCTATACGCTGAACAGCAGCTCGCCGTAAGTGGGGAAAGGCCAGTAGGTCTTACCGGTCAGGGTCTCCAGCTGGTCTGCAATGATCCGGATTTCCTGCATGGCCGGGATCACATCGCTGCGGTAAGCATGGGCTTGCTCAAGGACGTCCTGGTGGCTCTTGGCCTGGGAAAGAATCACATCCAAGGCCTCGGCATTTTTGAAGAGACAGGCGGAAAGCGAGGAAATGGAGCTCAACAGCTTATGTTCAAGGCTGCAGTCCATTTCGGAGGAGAAGCTCTGTTTCAGAGTGGCCGTTGTGACCAGGTCTTTCTGGTAAGCACAGACGGCGGGGATCACTTCCTGACGGATCATTTCCAGAAGGGTTTGGGCTTCGATGGCGATGGTTTTACAATAGTTTTCCATCAGAATCTCATAGCGGGAATGGATCTCGGTTTTGGTGAAGATTTCGTGGAGCATGAACAGCTCGATATTTTTTTCATCAATAAAATGAGGAAGGGCTTCCACGGTGGACTTGTAATTGGAAAGGCCGCGGCGCTCCGCTTCGGTGACCCACTCTTCAGAGTAGTTGTTGCCGTTGAAAATGATGCGGCGGTGCTTGATGATGGTGCTGCGGATCAGCTCCATCAGGCTGGTATTGAAATCATCGCTGCTTTCCAGGGTGTCGGCGAACTGGCGCAGGGCGTCGGCGACGATGGTGTTGAGGATGATGTTGGGACCAGAGATGGAAAAGGCGGAACCCAGCATACGGAATTCGAATTTGTTGCCGGTGAAGGCAAAGGGAGAGGTGCGATTGCGGTCGGTGGTGTCCTTCGGGAAACGGGCCAGGGTTCTGACGCCGGAATCCATGTGGACCTTGTCTTTGGAAACGTAGATGTCACCGCTGGCGAGGGCATCCACCACCGCGGTCAGCTCATCGCCCAGGAAGATCGAAACAATGGCCGGCGGCGCTTCATTGGCCCCAAGACGATGGTCATTGGCGGCGCTGGCCACGGAGATGCGCAGGAGATCCTGGTATTCATCCACGGCTTTGATGATGGCAGCCAGGAAAAGCAGGAACTGAACGTTGTCCTGAGGTGAATCGCCGGGTTCCAGCAGGTTGCCGCCCCGGTCGGTGGTCATGGACCAGTTGTTGTGCTTGCCGCTGCCGTTGACGCCTGCGAAGGGCTTTTCATGGAGCAGGCAGGCCAGGTTGTGACGGAGCGCAACCTTTTTCATCATCTCCATGGTCAGCTGATTGTGGTCTGTGGCGATGTTGGTGGTGGTAAAGATGGGAGCCAGCTCATGCTGGGCTGGAGCCACTTCGTTGTGCTCGGTTTTTGCCAGGATTCCCAGTTTCCAAAGCTCCTCGTCCAGATCTTTCATGAAGGCGGACACGCGAGGCCGCAGGGAGCCGAAATAGTGGTCTTCCATCTCCTGGCCCTTGGGCGGTTTGGCCCCAAGAAGCGTCCGCCCGCAGAATTTCAGGTCTTTGCGTTTCAAATATAAATCATGATCCACCAGGAAATATTCCTGCTCCGGTCCGACGGTGGTGATGACGCGATGGACATCGGTTTTGCCGAAGAGATGAAGAATGCGGACGGCCTGGATATTCAAGGCTTCCATGGAACGAAGCAGCGGGGTTTTTTTGTCAAGGACCTCGCCGCTGTAGGAACAGAAGGCGGTGGGAATGCAAAGGGTATCGTCTTTGATGAAGGCGAAGGAAGTGGGGTCCCAAGCGGTATAGCCTCTGGCTTCAAAGGTGGCCCTCAGGCCGCCGGAAGGAAAGCTCGAAGCGTCCGGCTCTCCCTTGACCAGTTCCTTGCCGGAAAAATCCATGATCACTTTGCCATCGGCGGTGGGGGAGATGAAGCTGTCATGTTTCTCCGCGGTGATGCCGGTCATCGGCTGGAACCAGTGGGTATAATGGCTGGCGCCTTTCTGGATGGCCCAGTCTTTCATGGCGTTGGCAACCACATCCGCCACTTCGGGCTCCAGAACGGTACCCTTGTACATGGTGCGGCGCAAAGATTTATAAATGTTGCTGGGGAGCCGGTCTCTCATCACGTCGTCGTTGAAGACGGCGCTGCCAAAGAGTTCAGATATTCTACTCATCGTCTTGCCTCCTGTCAAATGAAAAAAAGCGCTGAGGACCAACGTCCGCAGCGCCTTTGCTGAATATGTTGATATTATACGGCTGGAGAAGGTCCTTGTCAATTGCTTTTTAGGATCGTTTGCGGGTCTTGAATATGTATACATAAACGGCAAGAGGGAGAACGATTGACAGTCTTATAAGGAAAGAGTATTCTTATTACCGAACAAGGGCGTTCATCGACGGGAGGCTGTTTGGCTGGCGGTTCCGGATGGACGCTTTTCCTATGGGTTTTCCCAGAGATATATTCTATTGAAGAACGCTCTGAACTGTTATATCCTTAATAAGGACCTGTTTATTCCGGACAGGCTGTCATGCTATGGCGTCCTGTCCGATTCCAAGAACGTTATTAATAGATATGCCACATCTGACGAATAGGAGGAAACATTATGTTAACAGCAATCGCGGGAATCAACTGGGGTGATGAAGGCAAGGGCCGTATGGTTGACCTGCTTTCCGAGGATTATGATATCGTCGTTCGCTATCAGGGAGGAAACAATGCGGGACATACGGTGATCAATGATTTGGGCAAGTTCATCCTGAATCTTCTGCCTTCCGGGATTCTGCGCCCGGAAATCGTCAATGTTATGGGCAACGGCATGGTGGTGGATCTGGAGCATCTTTGCGGAGAAATCCAGAAGCTGACCTCCGCAGGGGTCAAGATCACCCCGGAGAACCTCAAAATCAGTGACCGGGCCATCATTTGCCTGCCGTACCATAAAATGCAGGATATTTTGGAAGAAGAACGGCTGGGTGATATGAAATACGGCTCCACCCGCCGCGGCATCGCGCCGGTCTATGCTGATAAATATTTGAAAAAAGGCGTGCCCATGGGGGAGCTGCGGTATCCGGAAGCTCTGAAAAAACGGCTGCGGGATCTGGTTGCCTGGAAAAACCTGACCCTGCAAGGGGTCTATCACAGCAAACCCATCGAATTTGATGATATCTGGGAATGGGTTGGGAAATTCGGGGATGTGCTGAAACCCTTTGTCTGTGATGTTGGCATCTATCTGGACAAAGCCGTCCAGGACAACAAACGCATCATGTTTGAGGCGCAGCTGGGCGCCCTCCGGGACATCGATTTCGGGATCTATCCCTATACGACCTCTTCCTCCACCATCGCGGCTTATGCCCCCATCGGGTCGGGGATCCCCAACCACAAGCTCACCAACACCATCGGGATCATGAAGGCCTATTCCAGCTGCGTGGGCGAAGGCCCCTTTACCTGCGAATATTTTGGCAAGTCAGCAGAAACCCTGCGGGAAGCCGGCGCGGAATACGGTGCCGCCACCGGACGCCCCCGTCGGGTCGGCCCGTTCGATGTGGTGGCTTCCCGATATGGTGTCCGTATGCAGGGCGCGGATATCCTGGCATTGACCAAGCTGGATGTCCTTTCGGTTTTCAAGACGCTCGAGGTCTGCACGGCTTATGAAGTGGACGGGAAACAGACCACGGAGTTCCCTGTGGGGGCGCCTCTGGAAACAGCGAAACCGGTCTTTGAGACGGTGGAAGGATGGGGCTGTGACATCAGCGCTTGTCGAAGGGCCGCGGATCTGCCGGCCGCAGCCTTGGAATACGTCCGCTTCCTGGAGGAAAAGGTAGGCTGTAAAATCAAGTACGTTTCCGTAGGCGCGGAGCGGGACCAGTATATCGTCATGGATTAGCGGGTCCGGCCGGTATTCTGTCCGGCCCCTTTGAAAAAATCCATCCAGGTGGCTTTTACCGGTTCGCATGTCAGTGTATAATATACTATTATGGGGTTGCGGGGGACCGCGATTCCATTCGGAGGTTCTGAAGGAGGAGGGCGTGCTTGCATGGATCGGGTCCTGATCGTCTCCAGCTCAGCCAAGGGCGGAGAAATCCTGACAGATCTTCTTCAGGACCGGGCTGCCCGGCAGCTGACCGTTGCAGACAGCGCTGCCCAGGCAAGAAGACGCCTGAAGGAAGAATTTTTTGAACTGATCATCATCAACGCACCGCTTTCCGATGAAACCGGCAAGGAACTGGCCATCCAGGCTGCGGTGGACACCGTCTCCGGTGTGATTTTTCTGACCAAACCGGAACCAGCGGATTTCGCCGGTCCATGGGCCGAGGATTGCGGGATTTTCCAGATGACCAAACCGGTCAGCCGCGCATTGTTTGGCCAAGTCCTCCAACTGGTCAAGGCCTATCACCGGAGGCTGATGGGTCTGCAAAAGGAAAATTCGCAGCTTCAGCAAAAGATCCAGGATATCCGCTTGGTGGACCGCGCGAAATGCGTGCTGATCCAATACCTCGACATGACCGAGGCCCAGGCGCACAAATACATTGAACGGCAGGCCATGGACCTGCGCACCAGCAAACGGGAGGTGGCCCAAGGGATCCTCCGGACCTATGAAAGCGAAAACAATCGATGAAAGAGAGCGGAATATGGTAGAAAAATGGATGAACCGGGCAGCAACGGCTTCCGAATCGGCGATTTCCGGAAAGTTGGGAGAAGAATGCGGTGTTTTCGGCGTCTCGATGGCAGCCAAAGAGGCGGCAGGCTTGACCTACAACGGCCTCCTGGCTTTGCAGCATCGCGGTCAGGAAGGGGCGGGCATCGCCGTTCTTTACAACAACTCGATCCGCTGCATCAAAGACGTGGGGCTGACCAGCGAAGTGTTCAGCGGTGAAAGGCTGAGCCAATTGCCGCCCGCCAACCTGGCCATCGGACACGTCCGTTATTCCACCACCGGCGGCAACTGCCTGGAAAACACGCAGCCCATCGTCAAAGAATATCTGAAGGGCAGGATCGCCGTTGCCCATAACGGCAACATCGTCAATGGGGCAGAGATCAAAGAGCGGCTGGAAAGCCGCGGTTGTGATTTCACAGCCACCAACGACAGCGAGGTGATCGCCACACTGATCGCTTATGAGGCCCTGCGCAGTGAGAACATCGAGGAAGCGGTGGTCAAAGCGGCCCACAGGCTGCGCGGCGCGTTTTCGCTGGTCATCCTTTCCAATCAGAATAAAATCATCGCCCTGCGGGACGGCTGGGGCTTCCGGCCTCTGTGTCTGGGCCGCAGTGCGCATGGCTTGGCAGTTGCCTCTGAAAGCTGCGCCCTGGACAGTGCCGGCTTCGATTTCCTCCGGGATGTGGTTCCCGGCGAAATGGTGGTCATCGATGGAGGCCAGCTGTCCAGCAGCATGGTGTTGAAGGAAAAGAAGCAGGGTCTGTGCATTTTTGAATATGTCTATTTTGCGCGTCCGGACTCCATCATCGACGGCGTCAGCGTCTACCAGGCCCGTTTTCAGGCCGGCAAGGTCCTGGCCCGCGAGTATCCGGTGGAAGCGGACGTGGTTTGCGGTGTGCCGGACAGCGGTCTGGAGGCTGCCCTGGGTTATGCGGCGGCCAGCGGCATCCCTTGCGTTTCCGGCTTTGTGAAAAACCGTTATATCGGGAGAAGCTTTATCTTCCCGTCCCAGACCCAGCGCGAAGCCGCGGTCCGGCTGAAGCTGAACCCGCTGAAGGCCAACATCAAAGGCAAACGGGTCGTCCTGGTGGATGATTCCATCGTCCGGGGCACCACCAGCGCCCGGATCATCAAGAGTTTAAGACAGGCAGGGGTGGCAGAGGTCCACATGAGAGTCTCTTCCCCCCCCTTCAGGCATACCTGTCATTTCGGCACGGACATCGACGACGAGGCCAATCTGATTGCCAATCAGATCACCGTTCAGGAGCTGACCAAGCGGATCGGCGCGGACAGCCTGGGTTTTATCAGCGTAGAAGGACTGAAGGAAGCCTGCAGCGGCTGTCAGGTGGATTTCTGCACAGGCTGTTTTACCGGAGCTTACCCTATGGAAGTGGGCAATCATACCAAAGACCAATTTGAGACCTGCTGAACCGACACCGGAGATCGGCAATAAAAGGTCTGTTTTGACGCAATGATTATGGAGGGGATTAATTGATGGAGCAGCGGGCATATCTGACGCTGGCAAATGGCAAAGTATTTGCAGGAAAACGCTTTGGCGCGGATGGCGAGACCGTCGGGGAAATTGTATTTACCACGGCGATGACCGGCTATCTGGAAACCTTGACGGACCCCAGTTATTACGGACAGATCGTCGTGCAGACGTTTCCTCTGATCGGTAATTACGGTGTGATCCCTTCTGACTTTGAAAGCAGCAAACCAAGATTAAAAGCTTATGTTGTCCGTGAATGGTGCCAGGACCCCTCCAACTTTCGATGTGAAGGGGATCTTGACACCTTTTTAAGAGAAAAGGGGATTATTGGTTTATGGGACCTCGATACCCGTGAATTGACCAAGATCATCCGGGAATACGGTGTGATGAACGCGAAAATCAGCAGTGAGCCCATCTTGCCGGCTGAGCTTGAAGAACTCCGCAGCTTCCGGATCGTCGACGCGGTGGAATCGGTCAGCTGCGGGGAAGTGGATATAACGCCCGGCCGGGATGAAAAGCATCGGGTGGTTTTATGGGATTTTGGCGCGAAGGACAACATCCGGCGGGAACTGCAAAAGCGGGGCTGCCGTGTGATCACCGTGCCGGCCTTGACCCCTGCCGCGGAAATCATTGATCTGCATCCGGACGGGATCATGCTGTCCAACGGACCGGGGGACCCGGCAGAGAACGTCTCGGCCATCCGGGAAATCGCCGCTTGCTGTGAAGCCGGGATCCCAATGTTCGGCATCTGCCTCGGACATCAGCTTCTCGCCCTTTCCCAGGGGGCTAAGACCGAGAAGCTGAAATACGGACACCGGGGCGCCAATCAGCCGGCCAAGGAGCTGGCCACCGGCCGAGTCTACATTACCAGCCAGAACCACGGCTATGCGGTCAAGAATGAAACATTGCCGCCTTCTGCAAGGCTGAGCTTTATCAACGCCAACGACGGCACCTGCGAAGGGATCGAATACAACCATCAACCGGCCTTTTCGGTGCAATTCCATCCCGAGGCCTGCGGAGGGCCTTTGGATACCCGATTCCTGTTCGACTGGTTTATTGCCTTGATGGAAGGAGCGAAATAAGATGGCTTTGAATCCAGAGATCAAAAAAGTTCTGATGATCGGTTCAGGGCCTATCGTCATCGGCCAGGCCGCCGAGTTTGACTATGCAGGGACCCAGGCCTGCCGGGCGCTGAAGGAAGAGGGCCTGGAGGTGGTGCTGGTCAACTCCAATCCGGCCACCATTATGACCGACCGGGCCATGGCAGACGAGATTTATATCGAACCCCTGACCATTGAGACCCTGGAACGAATCATTGAAAAAGAAAAACCGGACAGCATGCTGGCCACGCTGGGCGGACAGACCGGTTTGACCCTGGCCATGCAGCTGGCCAAGAAAGGTTTCCTGGAGCAGCACGGCGTGAAGCTTCTCGGGGTGGACCCGGTGACCATCGATAAGGCGGAGGACCGCCAGATGTTCAAGGATACCATGGAATCCATCTGTCAGCCGGTCATTCCCTCCAAAGTCGTGACCACCGTGTCGGACGCGCTGGCCTTTGCCCAAGAGGTCAGCTATCCGGTCATCGTTCGTCCGGCCTTTACCTTGGGCGGTACCGGCGGCGGCATCGCCCAGACGGAGGAAATGCTCAAGGAAATCGCCGAAAATGGACTGAGGCTTTCGCCCATCACGCAGATCCTGGTGGAGAAATGCATCAGCGGCTGGAAAGAGATCGAATTCGAAGTGATGCGCGACGGCGCCGGCAATGTCATCACCGTGTGTTCCATGGAAAACTTCGACCCGGTGGGCGTCCATACGGGCGACAGCATCGTCATCGCCCCGGCGGTGACTTTATCCGACAAAGAATACCAAATGCTGCGCAGTGCGGCTTTGGACATTATTACCGCCCTGGATATCCGTGGGGGCTGCAACTGCCAGTTTGCCTTGAATCCGCACAGCTTTGAATATGCCGTGATCGAGGTCAATCCCCGGGTGTCCCGGTCTTCAGCGCTTGCCTCCAAGGCCACGGGCTATCCCATCGCCAAAGTGGCGGCAAAAATCGCCATCGGCTATACCTTGGATGAAATCCTCAACACCATCACCGGAAAAACCTGCGCCTGCTTTGAACCGGCTCTGGATTATGTGGTGGTGAAGCTGCCCAAATGGCCTTTCGATAAATTTGTATACGCCAAACGCACACTGGGCACTCAAATGAAGGCCACCGGCGAGGTGATGGCCATTGGCACTTCCTTCGAAGAGGCCATCATGAAAGCCGTCCGCGGCGCCGAACTTTCCCTGGAAAGCCTGCGCCTGCCGAAGCTGCATGATCTGCCCAAGGAAGAAATCTGGGAACGGCTGCACCAATGCGATGACCAGCGGCTTTTTATGGTGTTCGAAGCCTTGCATCGCGGCATCTCCTGTGAGGCGATCCATCAGATCACCCAGATCGACCTTTGGTTCTTGGCGAAGCTTCTCCGATTGGTTCAGATGGAGCAAAAACTGGCTGTGGCTGCCTCCGAGAACGGCCATCACGCCCTTCTGGCAGGGCTGAGTGCCGCCGGCGATCCGGACAGTGGTTTTCTTGACCAGAGCCTTTATATCCAGGCCAAGAAGCTGGGTTTCCCGGATGGGATCATCCGGCGATTGTCTGGGCTGGCCATCCGGCAGCCTTTTCATGCCGCTTATAAAATGGTCGACACCTGCGCCGCCGAATTTGCGGCCCAAACGCCCTACTTTTACGGGACCTTTGAGAATCCCGGTCCGGACGGCACCTGCGACGGCGCCAATGAGGCCATTCAGTTCATCCATCAACGGAACACCGGCAAGCAGCGGGTGATCGTCTTCGGCTCGGGTCCGATCCGGATCGGACAGGGGATCGAGTTTGACTATGCCTCGGTCCACTGCGTCTGGACGCTGCAGAAAGCCGGCTTCGAGGTGGTCATTGTCAACAACAATCCCGAAACGGTCTCCACGGACTTCGATACGGCGGACCGGCTGTATTTCGAGCCCCTGACGCCGGAAGACGTGATGAGCGTGATCCATACGGAGCAGCCTTATGGCGTCGTGGTGGCTTTCGGAGGCCAGACGGCCATCAAACTGACCAAACATCTGGAAAAAGCCGGCGTCCGCATCCTGGGAACCTCCGGCGACAGCATCGACCGGGCAGAAGACCGGGAGCGTTTTGATGCGCTCCTGGAAAGACTCGAGCTGAAGCGCCCCAAAGGGAGCAGCGTGACCACAGAGACCCAGGCTCTGCAGGCGGCACAAGAACTGGGCTACCCGGTCCTGATGCGGCCTTCCTACGTCCTGGGCGGCCAGAACATGATCATTGCTTTCTGCGAAGAGGATATCAGGGAATACATGGCCATTATTCTGGCCCATAATATCGAGAATCCGGTTCTGATCGATAAATACATGATGGGAACGGAGATCGAGGTGGATGCCATCTGCGACGGCGAGGAGATTCTGATCCCCGGTATCATGGAGCATGTTGAACGGGCGGGTGTGCACTCCGGCGACTCCATCGCCGTCTATCCAGCCTGGAACCTGGGCGGAGACCTCATCGAAAAGATCCTGGACTGCACCCGCAAGCTGGCCCTCGCCCTGAATACCCACGGCCTCATTAACATCCAGTACGTGGTGTACGCCAACCAAATCTATGTCATCGAGGTGAATCCCCGTTCTTCCCGGACCATCCCCTACATCAGCAAGGTGACCGGGGTTCCCATGGTGGACCTGGCGACCCGGGCCATGCTGGGCGAAAAGCTGAAGGATATGGGTTATGGCACGGGCCTGTACCAGACCATGCCCTATGTGGCGGTGAAGGTCCCGGTCTTCTCCTTTGAAAAGCTGGTGGATGTGGACATTCAGCTGGGGCCGGAGATGAAATCCACCGGCGAAGTGCTGGGCATCGGAAAAACCATCGAGGAAGCCTTGTACAAAGGTCTGGTGGCCGCGGGTTACAGTATGAAGAAGCAGGGCGGGGTCCTCTTCTCCGTCAAAGAATCCGACCACTCGGAGATTGCCGAGGTGGCCAAGAAATTTTACGAAATGGGCTTCCGGCTGTATGGCACCCAAGGCACCGCCGCGGTCATCCGGCGGGCCGGCATGCAGGTGACGGCGGTCCATAAAATCCATGAAGCTGCCGACAATGTGCTGACCCTGATCGAAAGCGGCAAAGTCGATTATGTCATTTCCACCTCCACCAAAGGGCGCATTCCGACCCGGGATAGTGTGAAGATCCGTCGGAAAACCGTGGAGCGATCCATTCCCTGCCTGACCTCTATCGATACCGCCAACGCCTTGGCCAACAGTCTGATGAGCCGGTATTCCCAGAAGAATACGGAGCTGGTGGATATCAACCATATGCGGACCCAGCGTCTGAAACTGCATTTCACCAAAATGCAGGGCTGCGGCAATGACAGCATTTATTTCAATTGTCTCAGCGAGGACCTGATCAGCCCCGAATCCCTGAGCGTCTCCTTGTCAGACCGGCATTACGGCATCGGGGGTGATGGACTGGTGCTGATCCTGCCTTCCCTTGTGGCCGACGCCCGGATGAGGATGTTCAACATGGACGGCAGTGAAGGCGTCATGGCTGGAAACGCCCTCCGCAATGTGGGAAAATATTTATATGACAATGGGATCCTGGTCAAGGACGAAATGGACATTGAGACTTTGGGAGGGATCCGCCGCCTGAAGCTTTATTTCCAGGACGGCAAGGTTTGCTCGGTGCGGGTAGATATGGGAAAGCCGGAACTGGAACCTTCCAAGATCCCGGTGCTGCTGGAAGGCCAGCAGGTGGTCAGCCAGACCGTGCTGATCGACGGAAACCATTATGACATCACCTGCGTCTCCATGAGCAACCCCCATTGCGTCGTGTTCTATGAAAATTTGGATGAGCTGGATATTGATAAAGTGGGCCCGGTTTTTGAGCATTCTCCCCTCTTTCCGGAGCGGGTCAATACGGAGTTCGTACGAGTCCAGGACCGGAATACCTTGAGGATGCGGGTCTGGGAGCGGGGAAGCGGCGAAACCTGGGCCTGCGGCACCGGCGCCTGCGCGGCGGTGGTGGCTGCGGTCCTCAACGGTTATTGCGACCGGGATGATGACATTACCGTCAAGCTGAAAGGCGGCAGTTTGGTCATTCGCTGTACTTCAGAAGGCCATGTCTATATGACCGGGGAAGCGAAAAAGATATTCGAGGGGGCAGTCGAGATATGACGAAATATGTTTTTGTGACCGGCGGTGTCGTATCAGGGCTTGGGAAAGGCATCACCGCGGCATCCCTGGGACGTTTGCTGAAAGCCGCGGGTCTTCGGGTCGCTGCGCAGAAGCTGGACCCCTATATCAACGTGGATCCCGGAACCATGAGCCCTTACCAGCACGGCGAGGTGTTTGTCACCGAGGACGGCGCAGAAACAGACCTGGACTTAGGTCATTACGAACGTTTTATTGACGAAGACCTGAACAAATATTCCAATCTGACCACCGGCAAGGTGTACTGGAACGTCCTGGAAAAGGAAAGACAAGGCCTTTTCCGGGGGCAGACCGTCCAGGTCATCCCCCACATCACCGATGAAATCAAAAGTTTTATTTATTCAGTCGGCATGAAAAGCGGTGCCGATGTGGTGATCACTGAGGTGGGCGGCACGGCGGGCGACATCGAAAGCCAGCCTTTTCTGGAAGCCATCCGCCAGGTATCCCAGGAGGTGGGCCGCAGCCACTGCGTTTTCATCCATGTGACGCTGGTTCCCTTTCTCAAGAGCGCCGGAGAGCACAAATCCAAACCCACCCAGCATTCGGTCAAGGAGCTGCAGAAAGCCGGCATCATGCCGGACATCCTGGTGGCTCGCTGCGACGAGCCGCTGAGTGAGCATACGCTTTCAAAAATCGCCTCCATGTGCAACGTTTCCCGAGAGTGTGTGATAGAGAACCGGACCTTGCCGATTCTCTATCAGGCGCCGTTGATGCTGGAAGAAAACGGGTTGGCCAAACAGGTATGCCGAAAGCTGGATTTGCCCTGCGAACCCAGTGATTTGTCTGAATGGCGGGCCATGCTGAGCCGGATCGAAAAGGCGGACCAGAAGGTCCGGATCGCTTTGGTCGGGAAATACATTCAGCTCCATGATGCGTATCTTTCCGTGGTGGAAGCCCTGGCCCATGCCGGCGGGGAAAACAGCGCCAAGGTGGAGATTTTCTGGGTGGATTCCGAGTCGCTTACCGACGAGAACGTGGGGACGGTCCTGGCCGGCTGCTCCGGTATCCTGGTTCCAGGAGGCTTCGGCCATCGCGGGATCGAAGGGATGATCACGGCGGCGCATTTTGCCAGGATCCACAAAATTCCTTATTTGGGATTATGCCTGGGGATGCAAATCGCGGTGATTGAATTCGCCCGCCATGCCCTGCACCTGGAGGATGCGGATTCCACCGAATTCAAGCCCCATTGCGGCCATCCGGTCATCGACTTGATGCCGGACCAGCTGGGACAACTGCAGATGGGCGGGACGCTTCGTTTGGGGGCTTACCCGTGCCGGATCACCCCTGGCTCCCTTATGGAAAAGGTTTACAACCAAGCTGAAATCAGCGAGCGCCATCGTCACCGATATGAGTTTGCCAGCACCAACGGCCCCCGCTTTGAAGCGGCGGGCATGCGGATCTCAGGCCTGTCTCCGGACCGGCGGCTGGTGGAAGCTGTGGAAATCCCTGCCAATGACTTTTACATTGGCGTGCAATATCACCCTGAATTCAAGAGCAGACCGAACCGGGCGCACCCGCTGTTCAGGGAGTTTGTAGCGGCCGCCCTTCGTCAGCAACGGAGAGATGTTCTATGAGAAATTACAAAGAAGAACTGGAAGCAAGAATTTCTTTTATCCAGGAGATCCTTAAGGAATCCGGCGCCAAAGGCATCGTGTACGGCAACAGCGGCGGCAAGGACAGCGCCTTGGTAGGCATCCTCTGCCGGAAAGCCAGCAGCCAGGTGACCGGGGTCATTATGCCCTGCCAAAGTCAGCGCAATTACAATGAGGATCTGCAGGATGCCCTGGCGGTTGCACGGCAATACGATATCCAGAGCTTGACCGTGGATCTGACCGGGGTGAAATCGGCGATGCTGGAGGCCCTGGAAGCCGGAACAAAGGATCAGCCGGTGACTGCGGCCGCTGTGGCCAACATCGCACCCCGTCTTCGCATGACAACGCTGTATGCCATCGCCCAGAGCCGGGGCTGTCTGGTGGCCGGCACCGGGAACCGCAGTGAAGCCTACATGGGCTACTTCACCAAGTGGGGGGACGGCGCTTACGATCTCAATCCTATTGCGGACTTGACCGTCACAGAGATTTTCGAATTTTTGCGGTACCTTGGCGCGCCGGAACAGATCATTGTGAAAGCACCGTCGGCCGGACTCTTTGAAGGCCAGACCGATGAGAAGGAGATGGGCATCACCTACCGGGCGCTGGATCAATTCCTGTTGACCGGCGCCGGAGAGGCTCAGGACATTGCGAAGTACAAGGAAGCCCATGCACGGACCGCCCATAAGCGACGTCCTGCCAGAATTTATCAGGAAATCGACCAGTAAACGAATAGGGAGGGATATCAGATGTGCGGCATCGTCGGTTACGTTGGCCGGGAGGATTGTATCGCCCTGCTGTTGAAAGGATTAGAACGACTGGAATACCGCGGTTATGATTCTGCCGGTGTGGCAGTGATCGAAGACGGCGGCATCAGCCTGCGCAAGGCCAAAGGCCGCCTTGCCAACTTGCAAGAAGAGATTGGGGTGAATCCCCTGAAGGGTTTCACCGGCATCGGCCATACCCGCTGGGCGACCCATGGCGAGCCTTCCTTCATTAACGCCCACCCGCATGTGGATATCCACGGCCGGCTCGCCATCGTCCACAACGGCATCATCGAAAACTACTTTTCGCTGCGGAAAAGCCTGGAACAAAAAGGGATCCGTTTTGCTTCGCAGACCGATACCGAGGTCATTGCCCAGCTTTTGGGCTTTTACTATGACGGCGATATGCTGACCACCCTTTACCGGGTGCTGCCTATGCTGGAAGGGTCTTTTGCCTTGGGCGTCCTGGATGCGGCATGCCCGGATAAGTTATATTGCACCCGCAAGGGCAATCCTCTGATCGTGGGGCAGGGAGAAACCGGCAGCTTCATTGCCAGCGATATTCCAGCCATTTTGGAATATACACGAGACATTTATTTCATGGATGATTATGATATCGCTGTGCTATCCCGGGACACCATCCGGTTTTATGATGAAATGGGCAATGAACTCCGCAAGGAAAGCACCCACATTGACTGGGACATGGAGGCTGCCGAAAAGGATGGCTATGCCCACTTCATGCTCAAGGAGATCCATCAGCAGCCCAAAGTGATCCAGGATACCCTGAATCATTACGTGAATATGGAAACGATGGAAATCCGGCGGGAAACCATGCCCTTTTCGCCGGAACAAGCTAAGGCGCTGACCAAGGTCACGCTCCTGGGCTGCGGGACCGCCTACCATGCAGGTCTGGTGGGCAAGAGCTTGCTGGAAAATCTGGCAAAGATCAGAACCACCGCGGACGTAGCCAGCGAATACCGTTACCGGGAGCCGTTGATCGACAAGGACGAAGCCTTTATTGTGATCAGCCAGTCCGGCGAAACCGCCGACACCATCGCCGCCATGCGGCTTGCCAAAGCCAACGGCAATCGGGTGGTGGCGCTCTGCAATGTGATCGGCAGCACCATTGCCCGGGAGGCGGATACGGTGATGTATACCCTGGCGGGCCCGGAAATCGCCGTTGCCTCCACCAAAGCCTATGTCGCCCAGCTTCTGCTTTTTGAATTGATCGCGCTGGACACAGCCCACCAGCGGGGCTATCTCAGCGACGAACAGATGAAAGAGGCGCTGCAGGCCCTTGCCCGGCTGCCGGAAAAAGCGGATGCGGTGATCCAGGCGAAAGAAAAGATCCAGTATTTCGCCAGTCAGAGCAGCAATTGCAAAAGTGTGTTCTTCATCGGTCGCCTGCTGGATTATTACCTGGCCATGGAGGCTGCCCTGAAGCTCAAGGAAGTGTCTTACATCCATTCGGAATCCTATGCCGCCGGGGAATTGAAGCACGGAACCATTGCACTCATTGAAGAAGGGACCTTGGTGGTAGCCATGGCCACACAGCATAAAGTCCTGGGCAAGCTGATCAGCAACATCGAGGAAGTCCGGGTGCGGGGGGCCAAAGTGATCGCCGTGGCCGCCAATCCGCCTCAAATGCTCTCTGAATCCGTGGCGATCCTGGAAATCCCTGAGGCCCCGGATGCCATGGCACCCCTGCTGGCCATCATCCCCATGCAGCTGTTCGCCTATTATATGGCACTGCAAAAGGGATGCGACATTGACAAGCCGAGAAATCTTGCCAAAAGCGTCACCGTCGAATAGCAGTCCATTGACCAAAATTCGGATAAGAGAGGATAAGCGATATGAAAGCAAATCACAACTACGACAAACTCGAAGGCAGTTATCTCTTTTCCAAAATTGCGCAAAAAGTCAGGGAACACCAAAACCTGCATCCCGAAGCGAAAATCATTCGTATGGGGATCGGGGACGTGACCATGCCTCTTTGTGACGCCGTCATTTCCGCAATGCATAACGCGGTTTCAGAAATGGGGGACATCCGCACCTTCCGGGGATATGGGCCTGAACAAGGCTACAGCTTTTTGCAGATGGCGATTCATGACTACTATGCCCAAAGAAAGATCGATTTGGATGAAATAGAAATCTTTATCAGTGACGGCGCAAAAAGTGACCTTGGCAATATTCTGGATTTGATGGATCTGGACAATCGGGTCCTGGTTCCGGATCCGGTCTATCCGGTTTATGTGGATACCAATGTGATGGCAGGCCGTGCGATCGAATTCATGAATGCGACCGAAGAAAACGGATTTTTACCGCAGCCGGACCCTTCCGTTCAAGCGGATGTGATCTATCTCTGTTCCCCCAACAATCCGACCGGCGCCGTATTTACCAGGGATCAGCTCAAGCAGTGGGTGGATTACGCCCGGGAAAAGGGCGCTCTGATTTTGTTCGATGCGGCCTATGAAGCCTTCATCCGTGACCCCCAGCTGCCGCGCAGCATTTATGAAATTCCCGGAGCCAAAGAATGCGCCATTGAATTTTGTTCTTTCTCCAAAACGGCCGGCTTCACCGGCGTACGCTGCGGCTATACCATCGTTCCCCGCACCTTGAACGCCGATGGGGCGGATCTCAACCGGATGTGGACCCGCCGGCAGACCACCAAGTTCAACGGGGTTTCCTACATCTCCCAGCGGGCAGCGGAAGCGGTCTTTCAGCCGGAAGGCATGCGTCAGGTCAAGGCGAACATCGACTATTATCTTGGCAATGCGGCGGTTATGATGGAGGCGCTGGACACGCTGAAGATCCCCTACGTCGGCGGAGCCAATTCTCCGTATCTTTGGCTGAAATGCCCCAACCAGATGGACAGCTGGTCCTTCTTTGACTTATTGCTGAAAGAGGCGAACCTGGTGGTGACCCCCGGTGCCGGCTTCGGTAAAAACGGAGAGGGCTTCTGCCGGCTGACCGCCTTCAACACCCGTGAAAACACCATCGAGGCGATGGAACGAATCAAACGAATCTTATAAACTGTTCAAAAAAAGGAGAGGCCATGACGATAACAATTGAGACCGTGCAGCATATTGCGCATTTGGCAAAGCTGCAGCTCAGTGAGACGGAAATGTTCAGGCTGGCTGATGAAATGGAGAAAATCGTAGGCTTTGCCGACAAGCTGAGCGAACTGGATATTGAAGGCGTAAAACCAACGACCCATGCGGTGGCGGTACAGAATGTCCTGCGCGACGATGAACTGAAGCCTTCCTATGACCGGGAAAAAATACTGCAAAACGCACCGGAACGGGATGCAGCCTGTTTTCTGGTGCCCAAAGTCGTTGAGTAGGGAGGGAAGGCAATGAATCAATTGATTTCGGCCGCGGAGGAGCTGGCTGCCTTAACAGCCCATGATGCTTCGTGCCGCTTGGCTGAGGGAACGGTTTCATCGGTTCAGCTGACGCAGCTGATGCTGGATCGGATCGCCGCCAGTCAAAACAATGCGTTTATTACGGTAAATCCCAAAGCTCTGGAGGAAGCCGCCGCCGCAGATGCCCGCAGGCAAAAAGGAGAAGCCCGGGGACCCCTGGACGGCATTCCTATGGCTTTGAAAGACAACATTTCCACGCAGGGGCTGAGAACCACCTGCGCTTCCCGCATGCTGGCGGAATTTGTGCCGCCTTATAGCGCCACCGTGGCCCGCCGCCTCAGTGAGGCCGGTTGCGTCCTTTTAGGCAAGCTGAATATGGATGAATTCGCCATGGGCAGCACCAGCGAAAATTCTTATTTCGGCCCCGTGAGGAATCCACGGGATCCGCAACGGATCGCCGGCGGTTCTTCCGGCGGCAGTGCGGCGGCCGTCGCGGAGAACCTGGCCTACTTTACACTGGGTTCTGACACCGGCGGCTCAGTTCGCCAGCCCGCCGCCATGTGCGGTGTGATGGGAATGAAGCCGACCTATGGCCGCATTTCCCGGTATGGGGTCGTGGCGTTTGCCTCGTCCCTGGACCAGATCGGGCCCATCACCAAGGATGCCCAAGACTGTGCCCTGGTGCTGAACGCCATTGCCGGCAAAGATCCTTACGACGGGTCCTCTCTGGTAAACCCGCTGCCGGATTATCTGGACGCACTGAAGGACGGCGCCGCAGGTCTGCGGATCGGAATCCCTAAGGAGTACATGGGCGAGGGGATATCCGAAGAGGTGCGGATGGCGGTGGAACGGATGGCCGGGCTTCTGGAAGCCCAGGGGGCGATTGTGGGAACCTGCTCTCTGCCGCGAACAGAGTATGCCCTCAGTGCCTATTATGTGATTTCCTCTGCGGAAGCCTGCAGCAACCTTGGCCGGTACGACGGCGTCAAATACGGTTATCGGACCCAGGCGTACGCCAATCTTGCCGAAATGATCGAAAAGACGCGAAGCGAAGGTTTCGGCGACGAAGTCAAGCGCCGGATCCTTCTGGGAACCTATACCCTTAGCGCAGGCTACTTCGATGCCTACTATAAAAGAGCCCAGCAGGCGCGAACCCTGATCATGGAGGACTTCCGAAAGGTTTTCCGTCAATATGATGTGCTGCTGACGCCCACGTCGCCGGTGACGGCTTGGGCTCTGGGGCAGAAGCATGCCAACCCTCTGGAAATCTACGCCATGGACGTGTGCACGGTTTCCGTGAACGTTGCCGGCTTGCCGGCCCTCAGCCTGCCCTGCGGCACCGATTCGCAGGGGTTGCCCATCGGCGCTCAGTTCATTGCCAATACTTTGGGCGAAGCGGTCCTTCTGCGGGCAGCGGCTGCAGCTGAGAAGGGAGGCAGAGCTTGATGGATGAATTTAAGACGGTCATCGGCCTAGAGGTCCATGCCGAGTTGGATACCAACTCAAAAATCTATTGCGGCTGTACCACGGAATTCGGCGGAGAGGAAAACACCCACGTATGTCCTGTTTGCAGCGGGATGCCTGGTGTGCTGCCGATGCTCAACCGCAAAGTGGTGGAATACTGCGTTAAGGCCGGTCTGGCTTTGAATTGCGCAATCAATCCCTATTCGCGGCAGGACCGCAAGCATTATTTTTATCCGGATCTGCCTAAAGCCTTTCAGACCTCCCAATTCGACCAGCCCCTGTGCCTGAACGGCTATGTGGATATTGTTGCCGGCGGCCAGCCGAAACGGATCGGGATCACCCGGATCCACATTGAAGAAGACGCTGGCAAGCTGATCCATGGCGCCGACCAGACCCGGGTGGACTATAATCGCTGCGGGGTGCCGTTGATTGAGATCGTTACGGAGCCGGACTTTGAAAACAGTGCCCAGGTCCATGCATTCCTGGAGGCCCTGCGGGAGATCCTGCTTTATACGGAAGTCTCCAATTGCAAGATGGAGGAAGGCTCGTTGCGCTGCGATGTCAATCTTTCGATCCATCGCGAAGGGGAGCCTTTCGGGACGCGTACCGAAATGAAGAATCTGAATTCTTTCAGTGCGGCGGCAGCGGCTGTAGAGTATGAGGCCCAAAGGCAGCGGAGGGTCGTTCTCGGCGGCGGTAAAATCAGCCAGGATACGCTGCGCTGGGATGATGAGGCTGGCTACAATTATGTGATGCGTTCGAAAGAGGACGCCGACGAGTATTTTTATTTTCCGGAACCGGACATCATGCCGATGGTGCTCAGCGAAGGCTACATCGAGCGGATCCGGAAGACCCTGCCGGAATTGCCGGCCAAGCGGCGGGAACGCTACGTCCAGGTGATGGGTTTGCCGATGTATGATGCACAGCTTCTGACCGTCAGCAAGTTCATCAGCGACTTTTTTGATCGCACGGTGGCCGCCGGCGCCCAGCCTAAGGCTGTTTCCAACTTCATCATGGGCGATATCACAAGGCTGCTAAACGAGCGCGGTTTGGCACCGGAAAAAGTGCCGATCCAACCGGATGCTATGGCGGAACTCCTTGATCTGATCAGCAAGGGCGTCATTAGCAATTCCATGGGGTCCAAGGTCATCGAAATCATGTTTGAAGAGACCAAGTCTCCGGCGGATATCGTCCGGGAGCGGGGCATGGCGCAGGTCAGCGATGCTGGTGCGATCCGCGGCATGTGTGAACAGGTGATTGCTGAAAACCCAAAAATCGTGGCGGATTATAAGGGTGGTAAAGTTAAAGCCATTACCGCCCTGGTAGGCCAGGTCATGAAAATGAGCCGAGGGAAAGCCAATCCGGCCATGGTCAACCAACTGCTTGAAGAACTGCTGAAATAAGGAAACGGGCTGTGCTGAGGCACAGCCCGTGAATTTTTGGGGGACGGTGACTTTTTGCGTGCGCACGCAAAAAGTGAAGTGCACCCCAAATGTTGGACATAGTTTAAGCGATCCGAGTCGATTGGATTCTATATTGTATAGGGCTCAATCC